>ENA-ORXR01000115-ORXR01000115.1-marine-metagenome-genome-assembly--contig:-NODE-115-length-122011-cov-5.231839_pt1 | contig 122011 bp, 117 predicted proteins | sample MGYA00237866_ERZ511479 | MGnify/ENA metagenome assembly ERZ511479
GGTTACCGCCGCCCCGACCGCCACGATCTCCGCCGCCCCGACCGCCACGATCTCCGCCGCCACCGCCGCCACGGTCTCCGCCGCCCCGACCGCCGCCGCGGTCAAAGCTGTCGCCGCGATCACGACGACCGCCGCGACTGTCACGACCCTTCTTGCCCTTGTAGAGCTTGCTGGTCACCAGCTGCTCTTCGCGTCCGCTGCCCAGAATCTCCAAGGTCTCGGCTTTCGCCCGAGGACCTTTGGGGGCGTGGACCTGGGTGATCTCAATGCCGTCGACCATGTAGTCCGCATCCGCTTTGAAGACGTCGCCGACCTTTGCGCCGTTCGGCACAAGATCGCTGGCCACCACGCCTTTGGGTTGCTTCGCACCCGCCGCACGCCAGGTCCAGTGGCCGTCGTCACGGCTACTGGTGAGTTCAAGATCAATTCGCGTTGCCATACGGCCGAAACGCTAGCGCCCAATGGCATTGAAGCCTCAACTTTGGCTCGCTGGCCCCGTGGCCGGCACTAACCTGCGATGGTGCAAAGCGATCCTGGGCGTGCGGCGTCGGCTGACAACTCCCCGCCGTTGACCCCCTTCGAGGACTTCGAGGCTTCGGCCTGGTCCCGGTTGCGGGCCAACACGCCCATGACGCTCACCGAAGACGACCTGGTCCAGCTTCGCGGCATCAACGAAGAGCTCTCCCTGGATGAAGTGACGCGGATCTACCTACCACTCTCGCGGCTCATCAACCTCTACGTCGGGGCTTCCCAGGAACTCGCCCGAGCCACCGACACCTTTCTGGGCACGGCGCCGAAGCCGGTTCCCTACATCATTGGTTTGGCCGGTTCGGTCGCGGTGGGCAAATCGACGACGTCACGTGTGCTGCAGGCGCTGCTGTCACGGTGGCCCGACCATCCGCAAGTGGCCCTCATCACCACCGATGGCTTTCTGTTTCCCAACGCCGAGCTTGAGGCTCGGGACCTGATGGGCCGCAAAGGGTTCCCGGAGTCCTATGACACGCGCGCGCTTCGGGACTGCGTCGCCGCCTTGAAGTCTGCGCAACCGGTGGACATTCCCGTCTACTCCCACCTGGTGTACAACGTTGTGCCGGGCGAGGTTGAACGCATTGAGCGACCCGACATCGTGATCGTGGAAGGTTTGAACGTTCTGCAGAGTGGCGATGGCGGCCCCTTTGTCAGCGACTTCTTCGATCTGACGGTGTACGTCGATGCGCCCGAAGCCACCATCCGAAAGTGGTACGTGCAACGGTTCCTGAAACTCCGGAAAACCGCTTTTGCTGACCCCCGTTCGTACTTCCGTCGCTACGCCGATCTCAGTGACGAGCAAGCGCGTACGACCGCGGAGTCCATTTGGGACACGATCAACGGACCGAACCTGACCAGCAACATTGCGCCAACCTGCGCTCGGGCCGATGTGGTGCTCACCAAAGGCAAGGACCACGTCGTTGAACGGGTGCGCCTCCGTCGGATCTGAGTTCCAACGGCGACCAGAGGACCCGCCGCGTGGGCGCCTGACTGCTAAGCCAGCAGGCGGATGAAGCCGTGCTCGCTGAGGAACTCCGCCAAACCGTCGACCAGATTCAGATCAGCCACATCGTCAAGGTCGACCCACGCCGCTTCGGCCGCGTCGGTTCCGGGCTGGGGATCAGGACTTCCCATCACCACCGCCTGAAAGTCGACGATCACCAGGTGATGCGGCGCCGCGCCATCGTCGATCAGCTCAACCCAATCGATAACATCCCCGCAGATCACCTCAACGCTGGTCTCCTCACGAACCTCGCGGACCAGTGCCTCGGCCATCGTCTCGCCAAATTCCACCCGACCGCCAGGCAGCGACCAATAGCCGGCCTGGGGGGCCGTAGCCCGTCTGATCATCAGCAGGCGACGTTCGTGGAGGGCCACCGCACCGACACAGATCCGCGGGTACTGCGCCGAATCGCTCACGACGCTGGCGGTTCGGTTTCCGGCTCCGACGCAGTCAGTTTGGTTGATACTCGCAGCAGTCGGGTCACCATGCCCGCGGTCTCAAAGAAGTTCTTGGCGTGGCGGTTCCCCGGATGAACCCACCCTTCCAGGTGGGTGCAGCCCTGATCGGTGGCCCACGCTCGGATGTGTGCCAGCATCAACTCGCCAATGCTGACACCGCGAAAGCCTTCAAGCACCCATATCTCGCCCAGACTGGCGATCGTCGATGTGGTGGGCAGCTCTTCGATGGCGGCGGTGGAGAAACCGACCGCCACATCATCGATGGTCCCAATCACGACAATGGCGTCGGGACGACCCATCTGGGCTTCGAAAGAGGTACGCAGGTCACCTTGACGGGCTTCGCGGTCCAGGTAGCGCTGGCCGCCCTTGTGGTCTCGAACCTCATCGGCCGCGGTCTCTGCCATGGCAACCAGTTCCGGCAAATCGGCCGGGACGGCAACGCGCACTGCTTCTTCCATCTCAGCTGGCCGCATCGAGCGCGGCAAGCTTGTTGAGCACGGTCACTCGGTTGCGGCCCGCCAGCTCATGGCGCCGGACGGCGTTGCGACCATCCGCTGACAGCGATCCAAGTTGCGGCATCAGTTCCCGGGCCGACAGCGAGTCGAAGTCGGCGATCAGTGTGTTGACGTCAACAGCCGCCAGCGCTGGGGCCGCAGTCGGCTTCTTGCTGGCCGAGGACTTCTTGCTGGCCGAGGATTTCTTCGCGGCGGGCTTCTTGGCGGCCGAGGACTTCTTGCTGGCCGTCGGCTTCTTGGCGGCCGAAGATTTCTTCGCGGCGGGCTTCTTGGCGGCCGAAGATTTCTTCGCGGCGGGCTTCTTGCTGGCCGAGGACTTCTCCGCGGCGGGCTTCTTGGCGGCTGGCTTCTTGCTGGCCGGCGGATTCTTCGTAGCCGGCTTCCTGGCGCCGGGTGTCCGGGCCGGGGACTCGCTGGCGGCGCGACTCATACCGGTGCTCGCCGCTCTGCCAATGGACCGAGCGAAACCGAGCTGCTTTCGGCCCCGGGCGGCCAACTCCGGGAGGAGGCGTCGAAATTCCAAAGCAAACCCGATGGGCGCATACAGCACCACGTCAAGCAGGTCGTCTATCGGCTCCCGTTCGTCGGCATCGGTTGCGCCATTGGAACCCGGTGTCGATTCAGTCATTTGTGGCCTACCGGCGTCCGGTCATCGGTCGGCGCCGCAGTGAGGGCACACCGTCGCGTTGGCGTGTTGCTTACCAACAATCAGGAAGCACGACATGCAGGTCCACTCATCGTCACGACGGGGCAACACATCGCGTCCTTCGGCCGGAGCGGCCGTTGACCCTTTGGCTACGACAACAACCTTGTCGTCGTCCTCTTCATCGTCTTCGTCTTCGTCATCGCCGGAGGCGAGACGGTCCCGAAGGATGGTGTCCAAATCCTCTTCGACATCGTCGGGATCGGGCTCTTCGTCATCCTCGTCAGTCGCGGTTGCCTTGGCCGGTGCCGGGGTTTCGTCGTCTTCATCGGCATCGTCGTCGTCCGCGTCGGCACCATCGAGTTCATCATCGAGTTCTTCATCGACGTCAAGGTCCTCGAGATCCTCAAGGTCTTCTTCACCATTTACTTCTTCTTCGTCGGCCATGACTCCGTGCTTCCGGCATGTTGTTCGTTGGGCGGACTATAGACAGTCCGGGGTGGTTCCGTCGCGCATCCCCCAAATCGACCGACACCCACGACGCTGCTCCTGAGCGAAACGGCGCTACCCGGGCAGTACGCCGTCGGCAAAGTCCTCGGCGTAGCCGAATACCCCGTCGATATAGCGCTCCGTCTCCTTGTAGAAGCCGTTCTTCCGAACCGATCCAAGCCCCTGGTAGTAGGACCCAACTGCCATTGCCACGTTGCCATTGGTTTGTTCGATCAGATGGGCAAGAAACGCCGCACTCATTTGCAGATTGTCGTCGGGGTTCCACGGGTCCAGACCCGATGTGTCAAGCAGCGCCTCCTGAATCCAGGTGGATGTGGTCGGCATGATCTGGGCGATGCCCATGGCCCCCACCTCGGACTCGGCGTCGGGTCGCCACGTCGACTCCTGGTAGCCGATGCCCTTCAGCAGGTCCCGGTCGATATCAAATTCATCCGCCCAATACTCAAACAGCACGGTGAGCTCTTCAGTGCTGTTCCGCGGCACGACCCCAGGCACCTTGAGGACGTCGCCTCGCCGAATGAAATCGGGGTTGGCCAGATCATTTGCTGCCAGGATTGCCGCCACCGGAACGTCGTATTTTTCGGCGATGACGCTCAGCACCTCGCCAGCACCCACCGTGTGCGATACATCGATTGTCCGGGTTGCCGCCTGATCGCGGGGGCGCCATGGAATCCGCAGCTCATCGCCCACCCGGATGAGACCGGCATCAAGGATCTCGTTGGCGGCCACGAGCGAGCGTTCTTTGACGCCGTAGAGCTCAGCTATCTCAGAGATGGATTCACCGGCTGCCACTTCGTGAATCACCGCCGGTCCGTCACCCGGTTCCTCCGGGAGTTTGATCACGTCGCCCACCTGAAGCACAGCCGAGACCTCAAGTCCGTTCCGGGCCAGCAACGATGCCAGGCTCACGTTGTACTCCCGCGAGATGTCCCAGAGCGTGTCGCCATCCGCCACAGCATGACTGGTCACCGCATCGTGGTCGTCGGCCGATGCCGCGGCGGGAACGGCCACCGATGCCACCAACGACGCCGACACCACCGCGATGAGCGCCCAATTGGGCCGACCGGTACGCCGCCGAACCGCGAAGTCAGACCGGTGGAAGGTAGCGGGGTTGTTGGTGGTCATTCTGCTGTCGCCCTGTAGCGCTGAGGCTGGTGAGAGCCGAGTGTCAGATGGGGAATACCGACGCGAAATGACCGAAGCGGTCCGGTTGAAACCGGACCGCTCGGCGCAGGCATGACTGACTTCCCCTTGCCAGTGCGGATCGTTGACCCGTGCTGTCAAGGCGTCGGTTGGAAGTCCGAGATCATTTTGGCCACCGAAAGAAGAAGAAAGAGACCAAGGTGATCGCCCGAGGCCGCTCACCATAGCCCCCACCACTCTCACCGTCAACATCGACAACACCTCTAACCAAAACCTCAAAATCCTCACCATCCACCTAACCCTCAATCTCAACTTGAGCCACCAGGCCTCGGGCGCCATCCACCAACCAGACCCCGTGCAGGACCGGACCGGGCGCGCCGGTCAACGCGGCAGCAGTCACATGGGGCGCCGCCCGTTGGGAAAGGTCGCCGCCTCGATCCCGAGGCCGGACCAGCGACGAGTTGGAAGCTTCGCGCGACATATCCATCTATCGGCCGCGGGGTCGCTCCGCTGAGAAGGCTGCGTCCTGATCTGGGTGGCGGAGACGTTCAGCGAACGCCAAGAATCGCCGGTGCCCGCCTGAAGCGCATGCCGAACCGGCCGAGTTTCTCGCTCGCGATCACCCAAACGCACCAGGCGCGTCGGGGTGCGTTGAGTGCGTTTGGTGTAGACCCGTCAGCTGCCGGAGGGAGCCGCGCTGGCATCGAGGCGGCGTTGCTCGGCTCGCCGTTCGGCGTCGAGGCGTTCGAGCTCGGATCCTTTGGAGTGGTCGACGTACTGCATCATGGCGGCAATGGCCCGGTGGCCGGCCTCATCGCGGATCAGACGGTGCATTTCCTGGGCAACATGGCGATAGGCCGGATGACCTTGGGGCGTACTGCGCAGCTCCAAGGTGTGCATGGCCGACCGGGCGTTCATATGCATGATGAAACGAATCCGATGCGCAAAGGCCACCGCATAGGACGCTTCTTCGGGAAACACGTCCTGCATCTCGCCGTAGAGATTGGCCGACCGTTGCATCGTGGCGTCAAAGGCCGACTGCAAACCGGCTTCCTCCACCGCCGCTGATGACGTGAATCCATGCGCCGGCGTCAACTTCTGCCAGTCAATGGTCATCATGCGATGCCGCTGCAGATCTCGAAAGGCGCCGTAGTCCGCCAGGACGTCGAAGCGGTACATGGGTACTTCCAACGCTCGACCCGGCTTGTGGCGGCGATTCTTGCGGGTTCCCTGATAGGCCACCATGACCTTGACCCGATCATCGGTGCTCATCGACCGGACCTGCCGCTCAATCTGCTCCTCGGGCAGGCTCGTGTGGGCATAGAGCATGGCCGCCACCATCTTCACTTCGGCGTCCGGGTCAAAGTCCAGTAGCCGCACCGACGGGGACGGCTCGGCCACCAGATGTCCAAGCAGCTCATCGGCCACCGCGTCCATTGATGACCGGGTGTCGGTGAAGTAGTCGACCCAGGCTCCGCCCCGCTCGGGCAGGTCCACGCGCTTGAGGAAAGAAGGAATGACCTTGCGGAGTTCGGTGAGCATCAACTCCGCGTACTGCTGGGCTTCGGGCAGAGGATGGGCCCGCATCCGCAGCAGAAGCGCTTCGTAGGCCTGACCCGTTCCGTAGATGCCAACGTTGGAGATGGACGCGGCGGGCAACATGCCCCGGACGCTGTCAAAGGCCTTGGCCCGTATGGCCTGCCGGTACACAAAGTCCGAGTCGCCAGCCTGTTTGGGAACCGTGGTGCGGAAGAACTCGGTCATCTGGGACACCAGATCCGAGTATTCGTCGAACATGCGGTCCATCTCGGCCACGTACCGGGTGCCCAACGCTGACTGCAGAACAGCCGCGGGCCGGTGATACCGGTAGCGGCCCCCAAAACGGCTGTCATAGTTGATATAGCGGGTTGACTGCTCCAGGTAGGCCATCAGTCGGCCCCACTCCAGAATCTTGGTCAGAATGTTGGAGGCCTGCTCGCACGCCAGATGAACGCCGCCGAGCTGCGCAACCGAATCGTCGCCGTATTCAAAAAAGACCCGGTCATAGAGCTGCTCGGCCCGTTCGAGTCCAACGGTCGCATCGATGCTCTGGTCACCTTCGATGTCCAACTCGCCCACAAACTCATCCAGAAAGAGACGACGCAGACTCTTTGGCGATCGCGAGTAACGGGCGAACAATGCACCCTTCACCACCTCCGGCAAGTTGACAAGAGCGAACACCGGTTGATCAAGATTGGTGAAATAGCGACGCAGTACGTCGGCTTCTTCGTCGGTGAAATCTTCGGAGACGTGGAGGCTCACAGGATGACAAGGCTATTGCTCGGAGTGCCGGTGCGCGCGGACTCCCCCGGCAATCTGTCAGTCCTGGCCCGCCCGGTCATACAACGATCCGGAGGGCCTCGGGTACAACGGTCACGTCGATCCTTTGACCGGCTCCCACCAGCTCACCGTCGAGGTGGACCGGGATCGGCCGCAGCAGCTCCAAAGACTCGCTGATTATGCGACGAACCGCAATGTTGGGATGAGGTACATGCTGACCATGGGGCAGCCGACGGCGCGCTTTGAGCTTGTCGCTCAGTCCCAGGTGGGCATCCACCAGTTCCATTCGGCCATCGCCGGGGTGCGAGCGGGGGGCTACATTCCAGGCGCCAATCCATGCCGCATTCATGACCGCAAAGAGCCGCCCGCGATACAGCCGGTGCCGGACCACCGCATGGGCGGCAAAGTATCGGGGCTCTCCCCCGTCCAGGCTGATGGTTCCCAGGTCGATGCGGGCCGAATGCGCGTCAGGCGAACTCAGCCGCTCGGCGCGTCCGGGAGAACCCAGGGTGCGGGCCAGGTCACCGCCCAGAAGGCCCACCATCGGCGGCGTGGCCCCGGCTCCGGGACTCAGGAATCCCGGCGTGTTGATGAGCTGGAACAGCGATGCGTTGTCGGTGATGGTGGGCGCGCCCGGGTCCAAGGTCCCAGGCTCTCCCCACTCTTCACCCTTGCGAATCGCCATTGGGGTGAACCGCGTCGGTTTCAGGGCGGGCGGCCTCCTCAGCCTCCAACACCGCCTCCTCTTCCACCAGCGCACCGATGTCGGTTGCCGCCTTGACAACGCCGCGGTTCAGGCCCTGTATCGCCTCCCGCGCGGCCGAACGAGTGGGCGAGCTGGGCGCAGCAACCTGCAGCTGGCGCAGCAGATCCAACAGCTGGTTGACGTTGCGAACAAAGTCACCTCCCGGTTGATCTTCGGGCAGAACCACGTCCAGGCCCGCACCGGTGCTCCAGTCGAAGGCCGCCTGACAGAATCCGGCTTCCGGTTCCCGGGTTCGCGGGGCACCCAGACCATGGCGTTCATCGCGTCGCAGCTCGCGGGTCAGGTTGACGAGCCGGTTCCAGGCGGCCTCCACCGCGGCGGTGGGGAAATCGGGCGGTGGGGGTGGTTGCTTGCTTCGGTGCTCGTAGGTGAAGCAGCTGGCAAAGCCAGCAACCTCCCCAAAGGACAAACCGTCAAAGAGACCTTCCCGGACTGCTTCAGCAATCAGCAGATCGGACTCGTGATAGAGCCGCATCAAGAGCTCGCCGGACTGCGTCAGCTCCCAGCCGGCCACGTACCCGCGTTGCTCAAGGAGCGCCGCCATCTGGTCAAACTCCTCGAGCAGGCGCCCACTGCGATGGTTGAGCCGGCGCCGGGATCGGCGAGCCCGATCTTCCATTCGATCAATTTCATCCAACGCGTCCAGATGGGCATCGAGATCCGGGCACTCGCCCACCGGATGGTCGAAACCGGTAAAGGACAACGGACCAAGATCGAGCGCCGCCACCAGGTCGGCGCATGCCCGATGAAATGCCGGCTGTTTCGGCGCGAAGGGAACGGGAAGTTCGACGGTGGCCACCACCTCCGGGGGCAACAGCAGGTCGTCGGCCTCAACCATGGACGATTGGCCATCGGGGGTGACAACGCGCAGCCGAGGTCCGGTGCGCTTACGGTCGGTGGCGGTGAGGACAACCGCATGACCGACACCGGGCGCCGCAATCACGTGCCCGGGCCGCAGGCTGCGCATGGCCTTCACAACCGACGCGACGTCCTGGTTGTCATCACCGGCCGCAACCCACTCGGCGTACTCGCGTACGTCGCCCCGATCACATTTGGCCTCGTCTTCCAGCGTGGCGATGCGGGCCTGGATGCGCTGGAGATCCTGCTCGATCCGAACCGCGTTGGCGTCTACTTGAAACTGTGCGAATGAGCGACCGACAATCGTCTCGGCCATCGGCCGGTCCAGGCGGTTGATCAGGTTGACGGTCATGTTGTAGCTGGGCCGAAACGCCGAAGTCAGCTCAAATTTGCGGCTGGAAGCCAGCGTGGTCAACTCGTCAAAGGTGACGAAGGGCGACCATGCGGTCACGCCGTATCCAACGGTGTCAATCCCCCGTCGTCCGGCGCGGCCGGTCAGCTGGGTGTATTGCAGCGGCGTGAGGATCTCATGGGTCTCACCGTTGAACTTGCTCAGGTTCTCGATGACCACCGTGCGGGCCGGCATGTTGATGCCAAGGGCCAGCGTCTCGGTGGCGAATACGACCGTGATCAGGCCTTCGCCAAACGCCGTCTCGACGGCTTCCTTCATGGCGGGAACGAGTCCCGCGTGATGGCTGGCAATCCCACGCTCCAGGCGGTCGGTCCACCGGTCGAGCTTGAGGGCGGCCTGGTCCCGCTCGCCGATGACGCGCAGGTGTGACTCAACGATGTCCCGAATGCGTTCCTTCTGCTCACCAGTGGTGAAGTCTGAGCCGGCGTCGGCCAGTTGGCCGGCGGCGTCGTCACAGCCTGCGCGACTGAAGATGAAGTAGATGACCGGCGCCATGTTCTGTCGATTGAGATGCGAAACGAGTGCGGTTCGGCGCGGCGCCCGAGCTTTCCGCGGTGACGAGCCTCCGCGTGTTCGGCCGCGGTAGCGATCTTCGCCTTGTCCGTCCAACTCGGACCCTTTGGCGTGGGGTTTGCCTTTGACAAAGAGCGGCAACAGGTTGGTCCTGGCGGACTTCGCTTCGGCCCACGCCAGCATCTCGGTCAGCTTCACCGGCCGCTTTGATGACCGGACCACGGTGGTTGTGCCCCGAACCGTCTCCAGCCAGTCGCCCAACTGATCGATATTGGAGACCGTGGCGGACAACGAGACCAGCTTCACCGACGGATCCAGGTGGAGAATGACCTCTTCCCACACCGGGCCGCGGTATTTGTCCTGCAGATAGTGGACTTCGTCGAGCACAACCCAGCCCAGGCGGTCAAGGCCGGGGGCATCCACGTACAGCATGTTCCGAAGCACCTCGGTGGTCATGACCACCACTGATGCATCGCCCCGAATCGAATTGTCGCCGGTCAGCAACCCAACGGCCTCGGTTCCGTAGCGCCGGCTGAAGTCCCGGAACTTCTGATTGGCAAGGGCTTTGATGGGTGAGGTGTAAAAGGCCCGCTGGCCCGTTTGCACCGCCAGATCCAATGCGTGTTCGGCAACCAGCGTCTTACCGGAGCCGGTGGGGGCCGCCACCAGCACGGAGTGACCTTCTGACAAGGCGTCGACCGCCTGCTGTTGAAACGGGTCCAGCGTAAAGCCTCGGGGCGGCGGCACAAAGCTCAAGAGGCTGCGGCCGCTTTCCGAATCCTGCGTTGTCGGAGTCGACCGAAGATGATCGACATCTCGTAGAACAGGTACATGGGAATCGACAACGCCAGGAGGGTTCCGGGGTCGCCGCTTGGCGTCAGCACGGCGACGAGGATGACGATGCCCACGATGGCGTAGCGGCGGCCCTCACGGAGCGTCTGAGTCTGCACCAGGTCGAGCATCTGAAGGAAGATCAACACAATCGGGAACTGGAAGCCAATCCCGAATCCGATCACCATCTTCACCAGGAAATTGAAGTACGCCTTCGGCCCGTAGAGGTTGACAAATCCCTCACCGCCAATGGTGACCAGGAAGTCCAGGGCTCGGGGGACGCTCCAGTACGCCAGCGAGCAACCGCAGGCAAAGAGCAGCGTTGAAAGCGCGACGAACACGATGCCGTATCGCTTCTCGTTGGGGTACAGACCGGGAACGATGAACTTCCAGATCTGCCACAGAATGACGGGGGCGGCCAACGCCAGCCCTCCGTACAACGTGATCAACAGGCGAACCGACAGGCCTTCCAGAGGATTGGCCAGCAGGAAGACGGCGTCGCACCCTTCCTCGGACACCGATCCGTCCTGGACCAGTTCTTCGCCTTCAACATCGCTGGCGGCATCGACCAGGGCATCAGAACTGAGTACCCCTTCAATCCCACAGTAGGGCTGGCGCAAAAAGTCCAATGTCGGTTGGTAGAAGATGCTGACGACGATGGCGCCCAACACCACGGCCACCAGGGAGATGACGATGCGCTTGCGCAGTTCGCCCAGATGTTCAACCAGCGACATCTGCCCATTGAGAGCCGGCGGTTTGGCAGTTTTGGTCACGCGGCGCCCGCATCCTTGTTGATGGGGGCGTCCGGTTCCGATTGGGCCATTGGTTGCGTCTGGGGTTTCTCGGTCCGGTCCGGGTGCGCGGTCTCTGCGTTGAAGGCGGGACTCGGCGTCGCTGCGGGTGGGGCGGAGTCGGTCCGCAGGTCAGCACCGCTGAAGTTGGGATCCTCGATGACCGGTTGTGCCGCCGCTCGTTCGGCCTCGACCAGTGCTCGCCCATTGGCCCGGGCTTGTTCTTCGGTCAGATCGGTGAAACCCGAGGCGGCTTCCTGAAACTCGCGGGTGAAGCCGTTGGCCATGCCCCGGACCGTGGAGACCATCTTGCCAACTTGTCGGGCGGCCTCCGGAAGACGTTCGGGGCCGAGCACGATAAGGGCAAGCAGAAGGATGACCAGAACCTCCCAGCCACCAACGTTGAGCATGAGCAGAGCTTACGGGCTGACACGATGAAACTGGTCGCCATGGCCCGCCCAGCGGCGGGGGCCACCGGTGTGACCCTGGCCGTGGAATCAGCGATCTTCGATCAGCGAACCCAACGCTTCGTTCAGCATTCGGTCATCGTGCAACAACGCATGAAAGTCAATGACGTCGTCGTGGGAGATCGGGGTGGTGTCGTCGGACAATCGACGCTCTTTGGGCATGCTCCAGGAGACAACCCGGACCCCCGATGCGACCAGCAGATCGATAGTGCGGCTCTCTGCGGTCTTGGTGACGGTGTCACCACAATCGGGACAGTGGAAGGAATATTCGCCCTGACTGGTCGATGTGCAAATTCGCACGCTGACGTCGGGGACTGTCAGTTCAACATCGCCACATGTTGGGCAGCTTGCTCGAATCCTGGCCATGACTGTGCGCTCTCTTTTCCCTACCGTCGGATGCCGGCGGGACCTGCCAGCGCTTCGTTACACCCAAAGAATCGGCAGGACACCTACTTCCTTGAGTACCAGATGTTGGGGATGGTTCCGATGGCCCGATCCGCACCGGCAGACCATGACAATGGGGAACGCCAGCGCCATGGGGTTCAGACCGTGTCGAATGCCAGTAACGGCGCCAACCGGCGGAATTTGCTGGCAAAATGGGGCAATGTCACCCCGCATCGCTCCGCTGTCCGGCCCGGCCATCGCCTTTGCTCACCGGGGGGCCAAAGCTCATGCCCGGGAAAACACCCTTGAGGCATTTGCATTGGCGTTGCAGATGGGCGCGACCGGCCTGGAAAGCGACGTTTGGGTCAGCCGGGACGGTCAAGCGATCCTCGATCACGACGGGGTAATCGGCCCTCGGATTCGGCGTCGACCGATCAGTTCGGTCGACCGGGCCGATCTGCCCGGGCACATGCCAACGATCAGGGAGCTGTACCACACCTGTGGTTCAGAGTTTGAACTCTCGTTGGACATCAAAGATCCCGAGGCCGCCACCCCAACCGCTCAGACCATCCTCGATCTGGAACAGGAGTTGGGGCGCAGCATTGCGGACCGGGTCTGGTTCTGCCATCCCGACTTTGAAAAGGTCGCCGAGTGGCGAGAGGTGTGGCCCCAGTTCAAGATGGTCCACTCCACCCGTTTGAAAAATCTGAACGATGGCCCCGAACGGCACGCGGAGACGTTGAGCTCAGCTGGCATTCACTGTCTCAACATGCGCCAGCCGGATTGGACCGGCGGTCTGGTCACCTTGTTCCACCGGTTCGAGGTCCACTGCTTTGCCTGGGACGTGCATCTGGACCGCCTCCTGGCCGAAATCTTCGATGCCGGAGTGGACGGCCTGTACTCTGACCATGTGGACCGAATGATGGCGGCCCACGAGGCGGCCTACCGCTTCACCTGATGGGGATTGGTGCTGACCTCAGAACAGAGTGACGTCGGTGAACGGCCACGCTCGGACGAAGGCCCTCCCGACAATCGAGTCAATTTCCACCGGCCCAAAGACCCGGCTGTCGGTTGACTCCCGACGATTGTCGCCCATCATGAAAACCCGTCCTTCGGGCACCGTGCACGCCGCAGGGGTGGCGTCAACGCAGAACGGAATCGCGGTCCCCCGCAGTTCAAAGGTCGCGCCCTGTTGCTGCAGGTAGACCTCCTGCACCCGGAAATTGTTCACGTAGACATCGCCGTTGTGAAACTGGATGCGATCACCCGGTAGCGCCAGGACGCGCTTGATCAGGTCGTCGATGTCGCTGTCTTCTTTGGGTGCGTTCTCCGGCCGTTTGAACACCACCATGTCGCCCCATCCGACCTCGCCCACGTCGTAGCTGAGTTTGTTGACCAGAACGCGATCATCGATCTTCAAGGTGGGAATCATCGAACCAGACGGGATCGAGAAGGCCTGAAACACAAACACCCGCACCAGAGCGGCCACCACGAGCGCGCCGATCAGAATCGGAATCCACTCGAGGAGGAAGCGAACCGGGCCCCCCGACGAGGAGACAGGCTGCACGCCTTTGCCGAATTCGGCATCGTTCGGACTCATATCGATGCTGGATGAACCGGGGTCAGAACGACCCAACCTCGGTGACGGGCCACACTCGGACAAAAGCTCGTCCAACAATCGAATCAATCTCGACCGGGCCAAAGATGCGGCTGTCGGTTGACTCCCGGCGGTTGTCGCCCATCATGAAGACTCGACCCTCGGGAACGGTGCATGCATCGAGGGTGGGATCGAGGCAATTGGGAATCTCCACACCAAGGCGGGGAAAGGTCACGCCCTGCTCCCGCAGATACGTCTCCTGAACGCGCACATTGTTGACGAACACGTCCCCATTGTGAAACTGGATGCGATCACCCGGCAGCGCCATGACCCGCTTTATGAGATCTTCGATCCCACCGCTGCTGGCGTTCTCGGGCCGTTTGAAGACAACGAGGTCACCCCAGCCCACGTCGTTGAAGTCATAACTGAGTTTGTTGACCAGGACCCGGTCGCCAACTTCCAAAGTATGGACCATGGATTCCGATGGGATAAAGAACGCCTGGAAGACGAAGGTTCGCACCAGGGCGGCAACCACAATGGCGCCGAGCAGGATCGGGATCCACTCCAACAACAGGTTGCTGGCGCCTTCGTCCTCGTCGGCCGCAGCAAAGTTCCGGCGCTGTTCGGTCTCCGGGCCAAGGACTTCATGACCGCCGGTGGCGGTGCGCCAGGTCTCTTCAGAGATGTCGTCCGCGTTGTCCCAATCCCATCCTGCTGTGGAGCGGAACGCCTCTTCGGGCACCGGGTCCCCGGCGGTTGCGGTGGAACCCCATTCGGGGGCGCTGACCGCCCCGGGGGGCGCCGCAGCTGGCGCGGAGAACATCGACCGGGCATCGGCCCCCAAGCCTGATCCAGCGTCGTCGGACAACGGTGGAGCACTGGGCGGGTTGGCGGTCACTTCGGGGCCCGGCTCGGCGCGTTGGCGAACCGTCCGTAGGAAGTCGTTCTCAGACGTGAGGTTCTCCGCAACCTGGTTGGAGTCCATCTCCGGCGCAAACTGATTCAGCCACGCATCAAGATCGTCGTTAGCTTCCGGTGTCACGAATGGTCCTCACTCGGGCAGGGCCTGAGTCATGGGCGTCATTGGCGAGGATTCGCCACTGTTTGAATATAACCCCGTGCCGCCGGGTAGAGGTGGCAACCAATGAGCCGGGGTGGCCCTTTGGGATCATGCCGCAACGCCAGCCAACGACGACGCTTTCCCCGGGTGAAACGCTGGGCGTGATCAGCTTTGATAGCGCTCAAGCACCCGCGCCGCCGCGTTGGCGCCCACTGCGGTACCCAGCTGGTCATCGGCGGCAATCACCACCGCGTGAGGGCCCAGTTGCAGCAGCACTCGTTCGATCCATGGTTGCGCAGTCACTGCCAGCACCACCTGCACCCCACCGGTCTCCTGACCGTCGCCGTCACGGATCGGCTCCGCGGACTCCACCGGGTAGTAGCTGGCCACCCAGGCCGCACTCTCGTCCAGATCGATGGTGATGCGGGGGTCGTCGGGACTGGGCGAGAACAATGCGCCGTCGGTCGCTTCGCGTGCCGCGAAGGTTTCCCCGGTGGACGTTGCCTCGTGGATCCGGTCCAGCCGGAAAACCCGCTCGCCTTCCGCCTTGCGGCACCATGCGTGCACGTACCACGCGCCATCGGCGGCAACAATCCGGCTGGGTTCAATCTGGCGTTGACTCCGTGAGTTCCGGCCGTGGCTGAAATAGTCGATCTCCACGAGCTGGTTGCCTTCTACTGCCGAGCGCATCAGCGACAGCGTCGCCGGCGAGCCGGTGCCAAGCTGGACGTCCACCTGGTCGCCCACGGCGATGCCCAACTGGTCGGCCAACTTTGCAATCCCCCGGGCCAACGGTCCATCCTCATCTCCGGACGCACTTATCAGTCCCGCGCCCGAACCCACCAGCGCCAGGGCCTGCTCCGGAGTCAGGCGCAGCGACTGACGGAAGTAGTCGGCGTAGTTGATGGTGACCCGCTCGGTTTCCGGGTCGATAAAGACCTCGATCAGGTCGCCGGGCGTATACGGGTAGACGCCCACAAACTGAACCACGTCGATGAGATCCCGCTCCAGCCGCGAACGTGGATAGTCAAACCGTTCAGCAATCTGGTCCAGTGACGCGCCGCCCACCCCCGCCACCCACGGCAGCACCGAAAGCAATCGCTGGAGCCGTTCGGGCGCAGTCATTCGTTTCATGCTCGGGCCATCGATTCGAGCCAGGCAATCAGATCGTTGCGGACCGCCTCGGGACCGAGAACCTCAGCGTGATCAAGAAACGCCAGCACAAAGGATCGGAACGCAGGAAGGTTCGATACCCGAACCGAGAAGTCCATGGATCCGTCTGGGTGCTCCTCGATCACCGCACTGGGGTCGAGTTGCATGGCCGCAACCGCAGCCTGGTCGGCGTCCACTCGCACGTGCGCCGTCAGTTCTTCGTCAGCGTCAAACTCCCATGGCTGGCGGCTGGTGTCGGTGGTGGGAGGTGGGGTGAACTCGTTGCCGGGCCCGTACTCGATGGCGCCGTGAATTCGGTCGAGGCGAAACTGGCGGTCGGCGTCACGGGACCGGTCAAACCCGTGAACGTACCACCGGCCCCGTTGGTGCGACACCCGCCACGGTTCGATGGTCCGCGACGAGTCGTTGTAGGAGAAGCTGGCGGTGGCCCGGGACCGCACCGCCATCAGCAGATCGCCGGCGGCCGGGTCAGAGGCGACCGCCGCCAACTCGGCGGTTGGCCGCGAAGCGACCTGATTACCGCCGAGCTTCCACACCGCATCCTCGGTCGTTGCTCCTTCAAACTGCACGAGTTGGGAGGCAAACGCCACCGCCGCCAGCTCGTCGGGTTCCAATCCCGGATCCTGGAGGTAGTAGTCCTCGTGGCGAATGCGGTAGCCGTCCAGCGGTGGATCCACGTCGGGAACGGGGAGCACCGAGATGGGGATGCCCATCTCGCGCAGATCGTCCTTGTCCCGTTCGAATGCCCGACGGAACGACGCATCAACCGGCGGATACCCATCCACCCGGCGATGAATCTCTTCGGCCGACAACGGCTGCGACGTGTGCAGCAGGGTGGCCATCAACGTCATGAGACGTTCGAGCTTGCTCATGACGCTGAAGTCCTCAAAGAGACTGGATCAGTTTCTCGACGCGCTCGTCGTGGGCTTTGAACGGGTCTTTGCACAAGACGGTGCGCTGGGCCTGATCGTTGAGCTTCAGATGCACCCAATCCACGGTGTAGTCCCGCTTGCGGGCTTTGGCCCGCCGAATGAATTCGCCGCGCAGTCGGGCCCGAGTGGTCTGCGGTGGCTGATCGACGGCGAGCGCAATGTCCGCGTCGGTGACAATTCGTTCGGCCAGACCGCGCTCCTGCATGCGATAGAACAACCCGCGCTGTCGATTGATGTCGTGGTATTGGAGATCCACCAGAGAAATTTTGGGGTCCGCCAACTCCAGATTGTGCCGCTCCTTGTAGCCGTGGACCAGCTTGTGCTTCATGACCCAGTCCAGCTCCCGGTCCAAAGTCAGCGGGTCCTTCTCCAGACCCGTCATCACGTGTTCCCACATCATGAGCGCCTGCTTCTCCATGGGGCTCAGGTCATGGTGTTCGGCGTAGCGCAGCGCGCGGCTCAGGTACTCGGATTGAATCTCAAATGCACTGGCTTCGCGACCGTTGGCCAGGCGGACCCGCCGCTGACAGGTGATGTCATGGCTTATCTCGCGGATGGCCCGAATGGGGTTCTCCAAGGTCATATCTCGCAGAACCACCTGCGGGTCCTCCAACATCCGAAGTAGTAGTGCTGCAGACCCGACCTTCAGGAAAGTTGCGTATTCGCTCATGTTCGAGTCGCCCACGATCACATGGAGCCGTCGATAGCGCTCCGCGTCGGCGTGGGGTTCGTCCCGCGTGTTGATGATTGGCCGGGACCGGGTGGTTGCGCTGGAGACGCCTTCCCAGATGTGCTCAGCCCGTTGACTGAGACAGAAGATGGCGCCGCGAGCCGTTTGCAGAACTTTGCCGGCCCCGGAGAAGATCTGGCGGCTGACCAGAAACGGAATCAGCACCTCGGTGTACTGCACGAAGTCGTCGTGGCGAGAGGTCAGGTAGTTCTCGTGACAGCCATAGGAGTTGCCTGCGGAGTCGGTGTTGTTCTTGAACAGGAAGATGTCACCGTTGATGCCTTCCTCGCGCAGCCGGGCTTCGGCCGAACCCACCAGCTGGTCAAGTATTCGCTCCCCCGCCTTGTCGTGGGCCACCAGGTCATGGATGCTGTCGCATTCCGGGGTTGCATACTCGGGGTGGGAGCCAACGTCGAGGTACAGCCGGGCGCCGTTCGCCAGGAACACGTTGCTTGATCGACCCCACGAGACCACGCGACGAAAAAGGTAGCGAGCCACTTCATCGGGACTCAGCCGCCGTTGGCCTTTGAGCGTGCATGTGACGCCGTACTCGTTCTCGATCCCGAAAATTCGTCGCTCCATGAAAGCGTCACGCTAGCTCTGATTAGAGCAGTGCGGTGAGTTCATCGCCTTCGATGCGGCGGAAGGTGCGACGTTCGTTGGATCGTTCCAGTACTGCGACCTCCAGATCATCGGCGGTGAGCTCTCGATCATCGGCCAGCGCCTCACGGGCCGCGACAATGGCTTCGCCGAGGCTGCGGTCGGCGGAGAATTCGGTGTCCATACGCTCAGCTATGGCGCCCGCGTCGCCCCCAAGCACCGTGAAACCCTGCTCGTCGCCGACGGTTCCGTCATAGAGAATGTGGAACATCTGGTCGTCGACCGCGTCGTCGCCGATTTCGGCCACCAGAATCTCGACCTCCATGGGCTTCATCTCGTTGGTGAAGGTATGGCCAAGACTCTGGGCGTACTGGTTGGCCAGACTGCGCGCATCCACATCCTCGCGGCTGTAGGAGAAACCTTTCATGTCTGCGTGACGAACGCCCGCGATCCGAAGCTGATCGAACTCGTTGTACCGACCCACCCCGGCAAACGCGATGCGATCGTAGATCTCGCTGACCTTGTGCAGCGTGTTGGACGGGTTCTCGGCCACAATGACAATGCCCTCGGCATAGCTCATGGCCACCAGGCTCCGTCCCCGGGCGATCCCCTTGCGGGCGTAGTCCGCCCGGTCCTTCATTACCTGTTCGGGCGACACATAGAACGGTGTGGTCATGCCGGTGTTCCTCGCTCTTTGATGCCTTCAATGATGACGTCGTACTTGGCTTCCAGCTCGTCGTCTTCGACTCGTTCAAAGCCGTCGGCGGAGATGGTGGCCACGATCGGGAAGATCTTCCTGATGAAATCGGGCAAGCCGGTAGCGGAGTCCTCGTCGGCGGCGTGGTACAGCGAGCTCAGTGCCAGCGTTACCACTTCGTCGCGGTCCATACCGGGGCGGTAGCCCAACTTGATGGCCGAACCGGCATGCAGGCTGCCGGACCCCGTGACGCCAAACTCGCGCTCTTCATACCGACCGCCGGTGATGTCGAATTGAAAGAGTCGGCCCACATCTCGCTTGCGGTCAAAGCCGGCAAACAACGGCACAACCGCCATCCCGCGCATTGCGGCGGGGAGATGCTGCTTGATCATTTGGCTCAGCTGGTTGGCTTTGCCGTTCAAGGTCAGTGATTTGCCTTCCACCTTCTCGTAGTGCTCGAGCTGCAGCTGAAACAGTCGAACCATCTCAATGGCGGGTCCCGCAGCGCCGGCAATCGCAATGGCTGACCACTTGTCGGTGGCGAATACCTTCTCAATGGCCCGGTGGCTTATGAGATTTCCCGATGTTGCCCGGCGATCACCGGCAACCAACACCCCGCCATCGAATTTGATGGCGACGCAGGTGGTGCCGTGCGGCACGTCCAGTTCGCCGGAGGCTTGTTGGGGCAGCGGATCAGGGCCACGCGATTGACGCACCAGGTGAGCAAAGCTCGGACCCGGATCGTCACTTGCGTCAAAGGTTGGCAAGCTCATTGGTCTCTCCGCATGTGTTTTACTGTCCACCTTTTTGGATGTAGGACTTTACAAACTCTTCGGCGTTGGATTCGAGAACTTCATCGATCTCATCGAGCAGGTCGTCCATTTCCGCTTTGAGCTCTTCGCCTTTCTCGGTGGCGGAGGTGGTCTCCGCCGGCGCATCCTCGGTCCGTTGAGGTGCTGGTTTCTGTACCTGTTCCCGGTCAGCCATTGGATAACTCCTTCGATTTCGGGCCCGTGCGCAGTCTTTACGTGATACGGGGTTTACGGGTTACGGGGTTTACGGGTTACGGGGTGTACGGGTTACGGGTCCTACGGACGGTTGAGGCGGCTCAGAAGATCACGAGCCGTCTCGCATTCGTCCAACAAACTACCTACATGTTCGCGGGTACCGCGAGCTGGTTCCATCATTGGTACCCGGCGCAATGGTTCGTCGCCAACATCGAAGACCAACGAGTCCCAGTTGGCTGCCACAATCTCGTCGGTGAATTTCTGCAGGCATCGACCGCGGAAGTACGCCCGGGTGTCCTCCGGCGGCTCGGACTTGGCATGGATGGCGTCATCGTCGGAGATGAGTTTCTCCATATCCAACCGAGCGAACAGCGACTTTTTGGGGCGGAGGTCGTGATACTGCAGATCGATGACCCGCACGCGTGCGTCGTCCCAGCCAATGTCGTTGCGCTCGCAGTACTGCTCAATGAGCTGCTTCTTGGCCACCCAGTCCAACTGCTTGCTCAATGAGTCCGGATCGCTCTCAAGACCCGTGAGGATCTGTTCCCACCGTCGCAGGATTTCTTCAGCCACTTCCTGGCCGCCCACGATCTCGGGGTCGTGGTTCTCAGCCCACGATGAGGCCAGGCCCAGCAACTCCCATTGCACTTCCAACGCGGTCATCGACGTGTCGTTGTCCATGCGAATGGACTGTCGCAGGGTGACGTCGTGGGACACCGCCCGCATGGACGCCACCGGCGTTTTGAACGTCAGGTCCGTGCTGATCCAGTCGTCTTCCACCATGGCGAGCACGAAGCAGGTCGTACCGACTTTCAGGAAGGTTGCGACCTCGCTCATGTTGGCGTCGCCGGCGATGACGTGGAGGCGCCGGTAGCGGTGAGCGTCGGCGTGAGGCTCATCCCGGGTGTTGATGATCGGCCGTTTCAGCGTGGTCTCCAGACCAACTTCTTCTTCGAAGAAGTCGGCGCGCTGGGTGAGCTGAAACGGAACTTCCCGACTGCTGAGTCCGGGAATCTCACAGCCAACTTTGCCGGAGCCGGTGAAGATCTGCCGGGTGACGAAGTGCGCGGTGGCATTGGTGACGATGCGGGCAAAGGGCGTGTCCCGGTCCATGAGGTAGTTCTCGTGGAAACCGTAGGAGTTGCCCTTGCCGTCGCTGTTGTTCTTGTAGAGAACGATCTCTTCGGTTCCCGGAAGTCGATCCATGGCGGCCGCCATCGACTCAACCGCAATCAATTCGGCGGCTCGGTCGTACTGCACGATCGATCGGGCGTCGGCACACTCCGGAGTTGACAGCTCCGGGTGGGCGTGGTCCACGTAGTATCTGGCTCCGTTGGTGAGCACCGCGTTGACCAGATGGGTTTCGACCATGGGCGCCATCGACCCAATCGGTGCAAAGCCGCGAGCATCGTTACCCGGCATCTCGTCTTCAAAGTTCCAGCTCACGTTCAACGCCGGCCCGGGCATGTCCCGATCGAACACCTCCGCGATGTAGGAGTTGATCAAAAAGGACGAAGCGGCAATGGGATTGGACTCGGCCACGCCGCGGTGAACGATGCCGTATTCGGTTTCTACGCCGCAGATCTTGGGAATCGCCATGTACTAGAGATACTGCCCCGTACCGACACCTTCGATCGATCGACCGCCGGTCTCGTCCTCGTGCCGCTTTATCAGCGTCCGCACAAACACGATGCGTTCACCCTTCTTGCCGGAGATCTTGGCCCAGTCATCGGGGTTGGTGGTGTTGGGAAGGTCTTCGTGCTCTTTGAACTCCTGGGTAACCGACGCGGTGAGGTCGTCGGGCCGGATCCCCTTCTCCCCGCCATCGATGAGCCGTTTGATGGCGAGCTTCTTGGCCCGGCGCACGATGTTCTCGATCATGGCGCCCGAGGAGAAGTCCTTGAAATACAGAATTTCCTTGTCGCCGTTCTGATAGGTGACTTCGAGAAAACGATTCCGTTCTTCGGTGAGGTACATCTCATGCACCGCCTGCTCGGTCATGGCTTGCAACGCCTTGTCCACGTCACCGCCGCCCAGATCGGCAATAACATCGGATGCGATGGGCAGATCGTTGCTGAGGTACTGCGCAAAGATGGCAATGGCCGCATCTGCGTCCGGCCGCTCGATCTTGATCTTCACGTCCAGTCGGCCCGGGCGAAGGATGGCCGGGTCAATGAGGTCTTCACGGTTTGATGCGCCGATGACGATCACATTGTTGAGCGCTTCCACGCCATCGATTTCAGCCAGCAGCTGCGGCACGACCGTTGACTCCATATCGGAGCTGATGCCGGTGCCGCGAGTGCGGAACAGCGACTCCATTTCATCGAAGAAGATGATGACCGGCCAACCTTCTTCGGACTTCTCCCGGGCTCGTTGGAAGACCAGACGCAGTTGGCGCTCAGTCTCACCGACATACTTGTTCAGCAGCTCAGGACCTTTGATGTTGAAGAAGTAGCTGCGCGGTTTGCGCGGCGAGTCTGCCCAAGCACGGTCGTCGCCGGCCTTTTCCCGGTCCAGAGCAGACACTTTCTGCGCCAACGAGTTGGCGACCGCTTTGGCAATCAGCGTCTTGCCGCACCCGGGCGGCCCGTACAGCAGAATCCCCTTCGGGGCCGGCAGTTGAAATTCTGTGAAGAGGTCCTGGTGCAGGAACGGGAGCTCCACCGCGTCGGTGATCGCCTCGATCTGGGAGTCCAGGCCGCCAACGTCGTCGTAGGTGACGTCAGGTACTTCTTCAAGCACCAGATCCTCCACCTCCGGCCGGGGAAGCTTCTCCAACAGCACGTTGGATCGGTTGTCAATCAGGACCGCATCGCCGGACCGCAGTGCCGAACCAACCAGATCTTCGGACAAGCTCACCACTCGCTCTTCGTCGGCACGACCCAGGATGATGGCTCGACGCCCGTCCGCAAGAATCTCTTTGATGCTGACCACCTCACCGGTGGTGTCGTGACCGCGGGACATGACCACGTTGAACGATTCGTTCAGCACGACTTCCACGCCGGGTTCGAGCGTGTCGTCGGCCGCCAACTCCGGGTTGACGGCCACCCGCATCTTGCGACCGTTGGCATGGACATCAACGGTGCCGTCCTCGTTGCGGCCCAGCAGCGTGCCGTATCCCGATGGCGGTTTGGTCAGCTTCTCGACTTCTTCGCGCAGTGCAGCAATGTGCTCGCGGGCTTCGCGGAGCGTGTAGGACAGGCGTTCATTCTGGGAGTGGGCCTGGGTGAGTTGGCCTTTGGTCTCCAGCAACCGTTCTTCGATGGTACGAACCCGCTTGGGCGCATCGCGCACCCGCCGGCGCAGCACCCGGATCTCTTCTTCGAGTTCGGCCACCTGCAATTGCAGCTGGGTCGCGCTCACTTCCGGTCCTGGTGTCTGTGGGTTCTCATCGTCGAGTGGAATCGTGACCACCTCCCCTGCGGCGACGATACACCGAGGGGCCCGGGTATCGGTGATGCTTTGAGCGGGAATCGGCCCGCGGGGCCCATTCACCCAGCCGTGGGAATAATTGCGGCCCTGGTGACGTCGACTACCACCCATGGGCCGTATAATCGGCAGTGGCGCCACCCGACATGATCAAGGTCGTGTCCGCACCACCGCAGCGCCACCACGTAACAGCAATAAGGGGTTTCCATAACATGAAGGTCTGGATCGATCAGGATCTCTGCACTGGCGACGGACTCTGCGAAGAAATCGCACCCGACGTCTTCAAAATGCTCGACGACGGCTTGGCCTACGTCGCCGAAGGCGACAAGATCTTCAGTGACCCGGGTGGCGCCGAAGGACTTGCCAACGTCCCCGAAGACAAGATGGAGTCGGTGATCGAATCGGCTGAAGAATGCCCGGGCGAATGCATCTACATCGAGGTCGGCTGAACCACGTGGTCATTGCGCCACCGCTCAGATAGACGCCTCAACGACGTTGGAACGCACCGCTTCGGCGGTGCGTTCGTTACTTTTTGTCCCCCGGCACTGCCAGTGCGGTATCGCCGGCTTCGGGCAGCGGGGTCAGTAGCCGAGCACTGGTAAGGAACGCCGTGTGGGCCACCATGCGATGGTTGGGCCGAACCGCACGGCCATCGATGTGCCAGCCGCGGTTCATGACCTCAATGGTTTCCGCCGCGCCAAACGAGTGCCGGTTGAGCGCCTCGCGGAACTGCACCGCCTGGGTGATGCTTGGCGTGTACGCCACAATCAGGCCACCCGGACGCAGGGCTTCGGCCGCGTGCGGTACGACCTGCCACGGTTCGGGCAGATCGAGCATGACCCGGTCCATGTTGGTCTCGGCAATGCCGTCATAGGCATTGCGGATCTCGATCTGGTAGCGGCCCAGCGCTTCGGGACCAAGGAACGACTCCACGTTCTCTTTGGCTCGTTCGGCGAAGTCTTCCCGCAGCTCGTACCCGACGATCTCGGCTCCGGCTCGAAGCAACGTCATCGAGAGTGCTCCGGAACCAATCCCAGTCTCGAGCACCCGGGCGCCGGGAAAGATGTCAGCAATCATCAACAGAGGGCCAAGGTCCTTGGGGTAGATGACCTGAGCGCCGCGCGGCATCTTGAGAATGAAATCGGTGAGCGTCGGTCGCAGCACCATGTATTCGGCGCCACGGCCCGACCGGACGCGGGTGCCTTCGGGCTGACCAATCAGGTCACTGTGGGGCACCACGCCGGCGTGGGTATGGAACTCGCCGCCGACCTTGAGATTGGTGAGATAACGACGTTCCTTGCGGTCGATGAGCAGCACCAGCTCCCCTGGTGTCAGCAGGCGGGCGGTGTCATTGGCCGGGGCACTGGCTGCGGTGTCCAGAGTTGGGGGCAAATCGGGGATCGGGCTGTCCACTAGGTGGTTCTCTCATCGGTTGCGGGGGTTGTTGATTTCTTTTGCCGCTTTTCCCGCTCCGGGCGCGGGGAGAGGCGAACGGGCTGGGCCGCCGTTGCGCGCTCAACCAGACTGCAGAAGGCACACACCTCGTTGGTGGTGGGCGCACCGCACGACTGACAGTCGTTCAATGCGTCTCGGGCCGCGTCGGTTTCGGGTTTGAATTTTGCCGAGGCCGAACGGAGGAACCCGTGGTAGAAGTCGTGCTTGGTCCCGGGCGATTGCACCTCAATGGCGTTGAGGGCTTCCTTGTAGCCAATGTGGCGATTCCCAACCGCCATTGGACATTCATCGAGCACATAGTCAATGCCGGTGATGACGCAGTAGGCGGCCATCTCTCGTTCCGCCAGACGAATCAACGGCTTCACTTTGCGGGGGAAACCCGGTCGTGCTTCGAGCACCGGTTCCTGACGACCCAGGTAGTCGGTTTGCCAGCGGAGAACATTGCCAAAGAGAACCGCAGCTTCGTCGTCGAGATTGTGGCCGGTCACCAGAACGTCGTAGTTGCCATCCACCGCCGCCTTGTCGAAGACGTGGCGCTTGGACATGCCACAAGCCGAACATGGTGCTCGTCGGGCCGCCCGCGAGCCGTGGGGGATGTCGTAGCCGTACTCCCGGCGAAGATCGACCTCCACCAGGTTGAGGTCGTTGGCTTCCGCGAAGCGGCGTACGTAGCCACCGGAGTCTTCGCTGTATTCGCCGATCCCCAGTCCCACGTAGAGACCGTCCGCCTCATATCCCAGCTCTCGAAGGATGCGCCAAATGGCGAGTGAGTCTTTGCCGCCGGACACCGCCACCAGTGCTCGGTCGCCGGAGGCAATCATCTTGTGGTCTTTGATGGCCCGAGCGACCTGGTCGTGGCAGAACTTGACGAAGTGCTCGGCGCAGAAGTTGGCGTTGTGGCGCCGGAGGTCAATAATCGCTGACCCGCGACACACCCGACACTTCACGGGGTCACCTGCATCATCCGCCGGAGATGACGGAGCGGATTTCGACCGCTGCGCTGTCGGGCAATTGTGCGTCGCCGGGCACCAGAGCCCCGTTGGAGATCACGAGCACCGACTCGCGGTTGACTTTCAAGCGATTCATCAGCTTCTGGACCGACATTGGACCTTTGACTTCGACGGTTCGGGTGGGATTGCGAAGGGTTATCTGCATGGGGTGATCAACCTCGCTTGACCCGCATACGCCGTGAGCGGCGGGTCGTGGTCGATGTCGCCATCAGCGCTTTGGCTGCGGCTTCGGCTTTGGTTGCGGACTTGGCTGCGGCTTTGGTTGCGGCACTGGATTTGGCTGCGGACTTGCGAGCTTTGCGGGCCTTGCGCCGACTCAGCGCCGGTTCAGGGTGGGCAATGACCAGGCGCTCGCCTGGCTGGAGCTCTTCCATATACCGGGTCAATGGGTCGCCGCCGGCGAAGAATCGTTTGAGGAAATCCCAGGTCCACAGGACCAGCCCGATCGACAGCCACCCGCGGCTCCCGCCCAGCAGGCCCTTGTACATGGCCCGACGGCGAAGCAGCTTGGACGGGTGCAACAACTGACGAAACATCGACATCAGATACGACGGACCTCAACCACGGTCTTGCCGGCGCGACCGCGACGGCGTCCCAGCAGGAATATCAGAATCAGTAACACGATGCCGCCCGCGATTGCGCCTTTTGTTACTGCGCCTTTGGAACCTTCGGCGATGATCTCCACATCGTCTTTCAGCTGGGAGAACTTGGCTTCGAGGTCCTCTTTTTTGATGCGTCCGTTTGGGTCGGTCATGGCTTCCTGGGGGTATCGGGTCGGTCAAGGTCGGGCTGTTTGAGCATGGCGCGTACGGTGAGCGCCATCACCAGGCCAATTGCAGCAACGAGGATGAGGTAGGGCGCCCAGGTGAAGCTGCCGTCGAAGGCACCGGTCTGGGTTTGCAGCGCCCGAAGGAGCCCGAGCCCAAGCATCAACATGCCCAGCGCAATGAAGACTGCACCGGCGAAACCGAAGGCGATCCAGCGGCCGAGGTTCTTGATGGGATCCAGCGTTTCCTGCTTGGCATAGTCCACAACCATGACCCGCAGCTCGTCGAAGGTGTCTTTGGGTGTGGTGAAGTCCGCGGACAGTCCCGGGCGTTTTTCGGTCACGGTGTTCCCTCCTGGTGGTGATGCTCAGGTTCAACAGGAGCCGGAGCGAAGACCGCCCAAGCCTACAACGCTGCGGTCCGGGAACGAAGGACGAAGACCGAGGCGCGTGTCAAATCTGCCGCCCTCACTGCAGGCGCTGTTGAGCGTCCAGATCTTCCAGCTGATCCACCAGCAGTTGGATCAGAAGAGCCAATCGGGCGGCGGGCTCCCCGGTCGACAGAACCCGTTGGCGATCGAAAGGACCAAAGGGCGCCAACGCCGCCACCTGGTAGGAACCGAGCGCGGGATCCTGGGCGATATCGGGCACCTCCAGCGTGGGCATGGCCAGCTGCTGGCGCAGGTCCATGATCTGACGAAGCAGTTTGGTGGCCTCGCCATAGGTGGGAATGTCGGCGGGCGTGCTTGGCGTGTCGGGTATGTCACGGACCCGGGCTCGCGGGTACGGGTCGTCGGGCAGCCACTGGGTGACCTCGATGCGTCTGGTCCCAACACAAACCAGGGCCCATCGACCGTCGTCAAACTCTTCGGCTTCAAGGACCTGGGCCATGCACCCCACCACGGTTCGGACGTCGTCGCCGCCCACCTCGAACCCGCGCTCAATCAAGGTGACGCCAAATTCGCGATCGCCGGCCATCACGTCCTGGGCGAAGGCCCGGTAACGGGGTTCGAATATATGGAGAGGAAGCACCGAGGTTGGAAGCAGCACCGACCCCAACGGGAACATCGGTATTGTGCGGTCCTCCTGCTCGCTCATCAGCCGTCGGACTCAGAACTGGAGTCAGTGAGGCCATCGAAGATCGACTCACCGTCTTGTTCGGACGAATCCGGCGCTTCGCTGGTGTTGGCTTCTGCGTCGGTCGCCGGCTCGGTGACGTCGGGTTCGTCCTCGTCAGCGGGAGCTTCGCTGGTGGTCAGGCCGAGGTCACGGGCCACCTGTGAAGCACCGTCGTATCCTTTGGGCTGGACCTGCTCCACGGTGGGGCCCACCGGGTACTGCACCAACGCCGTACCCAGGTCCGTCTGAATGTCCAGCATGGTGCTGGTGACCTGGGCCCCGCCCGTCAGGTTGACGATGTAGGCGAAGCGGAGCACCTTGTCCTCGTCAGCTTCAGCGAAGCCGGCCAGAGCGGTCACATCGTTGAGCGAACCGGTCTTGGCGTGAAGGCGACCGGCCGCCGGACTTCCCTCAAAACGATCGATGAGCGTGCCTTCTTCGCCGGCAACCGGCAAGGAGTCTCCAAGTGGCGTTCCGGGTTCAGCCGCGGCCAGCAGTGACACAACGAACTTGCAGCTCAACTTGTTGAGGTCGGCCAGACCGGACCCATCAGCGGGTGGCGGATCAAGGCGATCGAAACCGGCGGCGGCCAGCACGGCGCTGACCGCGGAAGTTCCGGCGGCGGTGGAACCCGAACCGGCGGTCTTCTCCCCAATGGCCTTGACCAGCAGCTCAGCGGTGGTGTTGTCGCTCTGGGTCATCATCTGTTTGACGATCTCGGCCACGGTCGGCGAGGAGATGGAGGCAACCAGTTCGAGGTCCTCGTCCACCCGCGCCAGGTCGCTCCTACTCACGTTGCGAGAACCGGAGTTGATGACCACATTACGGGCCTCAAGCAGATCATCAAAGAGGCCTGCGGCATGAAGCGCGGGATCATTTGAGGCCACGGGAACCGCACCCTGGGAGCGTTCCTGCCAAGTGGACGGGAACTCGGTGAACCCGTCGTTGATCATCAAGGCGCCGAGCGGCCCGGATTGACCCTGCTCGGCAAATCGTTCGGGCCAGTCGTCCGGATAGCGGTCATCGTCGAAGAGCACTTCAACGGCATAGACCCCACCGGTGATCTGCTTGAGCCCATCCTGGACCAGCTGCTGGGCCAGTGATTCGATGTCGGTGCGGATCTGGGGCTGGTCACGGAATGACCGGGCGTAGCTCTGGGTCATCAGCACCGGATCACCGGCTCCGACCAGATACAGATTGCCGTCGAGCACGCCGTTCTCGGTGATCTGACTCAGGGCCATGGCCCGAGTCTCAAACCGCATTGACGGCTCAAACTCGCTGAGGGCGGCCACGCCGGTCACGATCTTTTGCAGCGAGGCCGGCGTAAACGGCAGGGTCTCGCGGGCGGCGTACAAGGTCCGGCCGCCTTCGGTCACATACAGGCAGGTGCCATCCGGTGAGCGATCGACAATCGCGTCCAATTCAGCCTGAAGCACGTCATCGGAGATGGGCTCGGTGAGCGATATGGGCATCCGACGGGCCGACAGCATCGGCGTTTCCACCTGGTCGAGGTTCTCGACGATGGCGGGCGTGAGATCCGGATTGCCCAGGCGGTCACTGGCCACCCACGCGGCAGCCGCAATCGCAAGAAGGACCAGAGGGACAAAGAGACGTTGCACAGCGTCTGAGATGCTATTCGGTCTGGTGCCGGTTCGGCGGTCGCGCTCCCCACTCGACCAACGCTGACAACGCGGTAACGGCCGCGCCGACCGTGGCGAAACAGGGCACGCCAGCAGCCCGCATTGCGGCCGGGCCGGGGTTTTTCCGATCACCGGTCGCCAGCTCCGTGGCCACAAAGATAGGCGTCCCACTGCGCGCCATCACCTCGATCACCGTCTGGGCGTACCGCTCGTCCTGAGCCAGGTGGAATCGGCTCATGCGCTCCACGCCCTCGTAGTCGGCAAACGCGCCATTGCGCATGAAGCGGGCCTGGTTGGACTGAATGCCAAGTCCCAGATAGATGATGGCGTCCACGTCGGGGTGCTCGGCGACCAACTGGATGATCTCGGGAATGGTGTCGCGGGTTTCGCCACCGGCCATGTCAATGGGGTTTGCCTGACTCCAACGCGGCGGCAGTTTCTGGTCCAGTGCCACTTTCAGATCTGCGGGTAGCTCTATGAGATCAATATTGGCGTGAGCGTGGGCGGCGTCTGCGGCGAGGACCCCCCATCCTCCAACGGAGGTGAGCACAACGGTTCGGGGACCGGACGGAATCGGCATGGCCGAAAAGGCGGCCGCCATCGAGAACGCCTCGATCACGTCGTCCGCGCGGAAGGCGCCCGCCTGGCGGAGCATCCCGTCCACCAGTCGGTCGTCTGACGCCAGCGAGCCCGTGTGGCTGGCGGCTGCGGCGGCGCCGGCTTCGGTTGCTCCGCCCTTGAGGACCACCACCGGAGTGTTGACCGTTACCTCGGCCAAGCCGGCCAGAAAGTTGGGCGCATCCTCGATTCCTTCCACATAGGCCAGCGCAACATGTGTCTGGTCATCGGTTCCGAACCACCGGAGAAAGTCAATCGGACCAAGGGCGGCGGCGTTGCCGGCACTGACCGCCCGGGCCACTCCCACCTGCCACTCACGCGCCAGGTTCATGAATGTGGATACGAGGTTCCCCGACTGGCTGACAATTGAGATCCCGCCAGCGGGCGGAAACGGCGCAACGATCTGGGCGCACAGATTGACCGGCGTGCTGACGACGCCCTGGCCATTGGGCCCGGCCATGACCATCCCCAGTTCGTCAGCCAGTTCCGCAAGTTCAGCCTGGGCGCGGACGCCGTCTTCGCCCGCCTCACCAAAGCCGGCCGAGGACACAAAGGCAGCGCGTATTCCCACAGCCGCAGCCTCTCGCAACAGACCGGGCACCGTCGGACCCGGTGTGCAGACAAACATCAGATCGACTTCGCCTGCGGGGAGGTCCGAGATGCTGGTGAAACACTCCACGCCCAGGACGCTCTCGCCGCTGCGACTGGTTCCGTAGACCGCACCCTGGTATCCGGCCGCCAACACGTTGTGCAGCGACACGAAACCAAACTTGCCCGGATGGGAAGACACCCCCGCCACCACCACGCCACGCGGCGAAAATAGCGGCGTCAGATCACGGACCGGACCTTGCGCCCGGGTGGGAGGGCGTTCCGCGTCGGCGCCCGGGCGGGTCACAATCAGGGCATCGACCGCCACGGGTTCGCCGTTGGAGCGGATGAGCAGCGGGTTGACGTCGATCGAGACCAGATCATCGATCTCTTCGGCGGCGGCCGCGACCGCAAGCACGGCTTCCACCACCGCGGCCCGATCGACGGCGGCTTCGCCACGAAACTCCCCCAGCAGCGATTGGTGGATGAGGTCATCGAGCATGTTCTCGACATCCGCCGCGGCCACTGGCAACATGCGAAACACCACGTCGCCCACCGCCTCGGCCAGGATGCCGCCAAAGCCCACCATGATCACCGGACCAAACCGGTCATCCACGTTGACGCCGACAATCAGCTCGCGGTTGCCGTGAACCATTTCACCGACCAGGACGCCGGTGGCGCCATCTTCGGGGTGGGCGGCCGCCAACAGTTCTTCGGCCGCATGACTCACTGCGGCGGCGTCGGTGAGACCAAGTCGAACCAGGCCTCGTTCGGTCTTGTGCGCAACGTTGTCACCGCAGAGCTTGACGACCACCGGAAACCCCAGGTCCGCAGCCGCCGTCACCGCGGCATCGGCGGTTGAGGCCAGAACCTCCCGGTTGATGCAGAGGCCCGCGGCCGCCAGTTGGGCTTTGGACGCCGATTCAGATTGGGTCTGGACGGATAAATCCTGGTCAGCCATGTGTCGCTTTCACGGTGGTGATGGCGAAAGTCTAGATGGTGCTCCTGGCCGATCTCTCCGCAAGCTCGCCTGGCGTTCTCCGACCGGCACGCTCCCGGCAAACAACCCCTCCGCCGCCATTTCGCGTTGTATCGCAGTAAGCCTCTTGGAGGCGGCCTGGTCGGTGCGTCTGACCGGAGCGGAAAATCCAGATGGCCTCCTGCGCCGTCAAAGACGGTCGGGCCTTCTACGCTGTCCCCATCTCTTACCCAACGAAGTACCTCACTCCCGCGCTGACCGCGCTGTTCGCCCTCGCACTCATTGCCACCGCGTGCGGCAGCAGCAGTGATGACGCTGCCAGTCCTGCCGTCGACACCGTCGAAAACGCCGTCGAGGACGCCACGGAAAGTTCGGCTGAAACGACCGAAGAAGCCCCAGAAGCAGAGGAGGCCGTGGACCAGGTTGCCGAGGCGGCAATTCCCGCAGTCGATGCTCCGGTGCAGGAGCCCACCGAGGTCCCGGCCGCCGAAGCTGGCGAGCTCACCGATCTGGAGATAAAGCCGGTGCCGCCACTGCCCACCGGACCGGTCACCGAGCTTGAAATCGACGACATCGTGGTGGGCGACGGCGTGGAGGCCAGGACCGGCGCATCCGTCATCGTTCGCTACGTGGGCGTTCGAGCCCAGGACGGCATCGAGTTCGACAGTTCCTGGTCCCGGCCAGACAACCAGTTTCCGTTCACGCTTGGCGTTGGCCAGGTCATTCCCGGATGGGACGAAGGGGTGGACGGCATGTTGGTCGGCGGGCGGCGGACGCTGACCATCCCGGCCGCCATGGCCTACGGCGACCGCGGCGCCGGTGACGACATCCCGCCAAACACCGACCTTGTCTTCGTGGTGGATCTTCTGGGGGCGACCGAACCGCTGTCCGAGGCCGACCAACCAGAGTTTACGATTCCTGATGCTGCCCCGACCGAATTGGTCATTACGGACCTGGTGGTTGGCGAAGGGCCAGCGGTCACTGCGGAGAGCCTGATTTCCATCCAGATGCTGGCAGCGGTGCAGTCCTCGGGCGACATCACCATGTCCACCTGGCGGGATCAGTTCGGCACGCCAATCGATCTGCCGCTCAGCGCATCCATCCCGGCATTCATTGACGGGATGACCGGCATGCAGGTGGGTGGCATCCGCCAACTCGACGTTCCCGCGGGTCCCGATGGACTGGATGAGAATGAAGCCGCCACCGTCGTGGTTGAGCTGATGGAAATTCTCGGCTGAGGTTGACTTGACTAGTAGGCCAACGCTCGGGCGAGTCGTTGCAACGCCTCGGTGAGCACCGACCGCGGCATGGCAAAGTTGAATCGAAGGAAGCGGTCGCCTTCATGCCCGAAGCTGTCGCCCCGGGAGACCGCCAGGCCTGCGTTTGCGGTGCGGGTGCAGAGTTCGTCCATGGAAAGACCCCGCTCCCGGCAATCCAACCAGGCCAGATAGGTGCCCTCGGTTGGGATCGGCGTCACGCCGTCCACCGATTGCAGTTCCTTCTCCATGAGCAGTCGGTTTCCTTTGAGGTAGTCCTTCAGCTCAGCCAGCCAGGAGTCGCCGTGGGTGTAAGCGGCGGTGGTGGCCAGCGCGCCAAACAGATTTGGCGAGAAAATCCCGGACGCCTCCTGGGTGAGTTGAAAGCGCTTCCGCAGCTCTTCACTGGCCGAGATGCCGGCGCCCACCATGGTGCCAGCAATATTAAAGGTCTTGCTGGCCGAGGTCAGAGTCAGCGTGCGCGCCGCGGTCTCGGCTGAAAGATTGGCGAAGACGGTGTGGTGATGGTCGGGATACACCAGATCGTGGTGCACCTCGTCGCACAGCACCCAGAGATCATGCGCGGCGGCAATCTCAGCGAGCGTGGTGAGTTCGGCTTCGGTCCAGACTCGTCCGGTGGGGTTATGGGGGCTGCATAACATCAGGAGTTTCGTGCGGTCGGTGATCAACGATCGCAGATGGTCGAAGTCAATCTCCATCCGGCCATCGGGGCCGCTCACCAGTGGATTGCGCAGCTCCTGGGCCCCGTTCCTGGTGATGGCCCACGAGAACGGGTAGTAGAGCGGGGTCTGGACAATCACGCCGTCGCCGGGTTCACACAGCGCCCGGACCGCGTGGTGCATGCCGACCACCAGCCCGTGCGATTCGATGATCCAGTCGGGATCGATGGTCCAACCGTGACGCCGATCCATCCAGCTGGCGATCGCATCATGCAACGGCCCGCGGTTGCCGTGGTAGCCAAAGACGCCAAGGTCGATTGCGGACTGCAGCGAAGCAGCTACTGCCGCCGGCGGACGGAACTCCATGTCGGCCACCCAAGCCGGGATGCCGGTGTCTGGCGAGACGCCGTACTTCTCTTCCATGTCGTCCCACTTGCGGGCATGGCGACCACGGCGATCAATGACCTCATCGAAACGACTCATCGGCCAACTGTAGGACCTGTTGCTGGACCGGTCCGCGGCCGGTGCTGTCCCACTATCGTCAGGCGGATGGAAATCATTGCTGCGCTCTTCATTGACGACATCAATATTCGCGAAGTCGCCGGGCCGGCGACCCGCATTGACCTCGGCGGCGTGCAGTTTTCGGCCGCGGCACCCACGCCGGTTCCACTCACCTGGGCCCCGCATCTGGTGGTCCTGGTTCGGAATCCCGAGGACGGCGACGCCAACGGCGTACTCGAAGTCGTCTACAAGCGCGACGGCGAGCAGGTGGCCCGCAACGTGCAACCGCTCCAGATTGAACCGGGCAGGTTCAACTACCGCCTGGTACGCGGCGAAATTGATTTCGAAGACTACGGAACCGTGGAAGCGCACTGCCGGATGGCGGGCGGTCCCACCATTGTTGTGCCCTACACCCTTTTGCCACCGGCGGAGGAGCCGGCTTCAACCGACAGCCACGCGCCCATCCCTTCGTCGTGAGCGCCACCTACGCGGTTGGCTTCTCCGAACATCCTCTTGCCGCCCACGGCATCGGCGAAGCCATTGGCCAGATTGCCGACACCCTTGACGGTCAATCGGTTTCCGCCGCCGTCGTCTTTGTCACCGCGCCCCACATCGACGAGTTCGACAACCTGGTGGGCACCATCATGCAATCGCTGCAACCGGACGCCCTCGTTGCGGTCACCGCGGTGGCGGTACTGGGCGGCGGCCGTGAGGCCGAAGAAGTCCCGGCGGTGTCGGTCTGGGCGGCCTCCGGGGTGGATGCGGTGCCGCTGCGCTTTGAGGTGTTGCGGGGACCTGAGGGTCCGATTGTCACCGGGCTGGACCCGTTGGACGGAGCCGTCGGCCAGCTCGTGCTGCTCACCGATCCCTTCACCTTCCCCACCGACGTGCTCATTCAGGAACTGCTGCAGCGCGCGCCGGAGCTGTTGGTGGTGGGGGGTATGGCCTCTGCGGCGCGCGGCCCGGGCGGTAACCGATTGTCGCTGAACGGCACCACCTCCACCACCGGTGCTGTCGCTCTCCTGCTGCCCGGCTCCCCCGGTGCCGAATCGGGATGCTCAACCATTGTGTCGCAAGGATGTCGACCGGTCGGTTCGCCGTTCACGGTGACCGCAGCTCGTGACAATCACATCCTCGAGCTCGGAGGCGAGCCCGCCATTCAGCGACTCAACGCCATGGCGAAGGACGCGTCGCCGGAGGAACGGGAGCTCATGCAGCGGGGCCTCCACGTTGGCTTCGTCATCAACGAACAGAAGCTCGACTTTGATCGCGGTGACTTCCTGATACGCGGCGTCATGGGTTTCGAGCGGGAAACCGGCGCCGTCGTGGTTGGCGACCGCATTCCGGTGGGAGCGATCGTGCAGTTCCAAGTGCGGGATGCGGCTACCGCCGACGAGGACCTTCACGATCTCATGAGCACTCAGGACGCGCAGAGTGCCCTGGTCTTCACCTGCAACGGGCGAGGCGTCGGACTCTTTGGCGAACCCAATCACGATGCCGGGGTAATCACCGAGGCCCTGGACGGCGCACCGATTGCCGGCATGTTCTGCGCCGGTGAAATCGGACCGGTCGGCGGCCGAAACTTCCTTCACGGATTCACTGCCTCCATCCTGTTGTTCGACGGCTGAAAACACCAAATGGAAATCGTGCCCGAAGGGCGAGCGGGCTCCTAGGGTGAGAGGATTCTCAGCCCGCGTCAGTCAGTCGGAGACCATGAACGATTCCAGCGCCAGCAACCTTGATCCTCAAGCACTCAGTCTCGAAGACCGGGGCGTCGCCACGATCAAGGGCATCGCCATGGACGGCCCGCACGCCGCCCAGTCGGGGCACCAGGGCACAGCCATGGCGTTGGCACCGTTGGCCCACGTCCTCTACACCCGGATCATGAAGTACAACGCCGCGGCCCCCTTGTGGCCGGACCGCGACCGCTTCATCCTCAGCTGCGGACACGCATCGATCCTGCAGTACGCCATGCTGCACCTGACCGGCTTCGGACTCAGCAAGGACGACCTCCGCAATTTCCGCCAGTGGGGTTCATTGACCCCGGGCCACCCCGAGGTTGGCCACACCGACGGCGTGGAGGTCACCACCGGACCATTGGGTGCCGGCTTCGCCAATGGCGTTGGCATGGCGATGGCCGAATCCTGGCTCCGTGCCGAGTTCGGTTCCGAGGTCACCGACCACCACACCTTTGTGATGTGCAGCGACGGCGATCTTGCCGAAGGGGTCAGTCACGAAGCCGCCTCGCTGGCCGGCCATCTGGGCCTGGGCCGACTGGTCTGTGTCTATGACCTCAACCGCATCTCCATCGACGGCGAAACCGACATGTGGTTGTCGGACGATCCGATCAAACGGTTCGAGAGCTACAACTGGCACGTCGTCGACCTGGGAGAAACCGCCAACGATCTGGACGCGCTCGAAGCTGGTCTCCGCAATGCAATGGCGGTCACCGACAAACCGACCCTGCTGATTCTGCGCAGCCATATCGGTGCGCCGTCGCCCACCTTGTCCGACACGGCGGCGGCCCACGGCTACGCGTTCAAAGATGCTGAGATTGCCGAGACCAAGGCCATCCTCGGCCTGCCGACCGATGAGGCCTTCCATGTCGCTGCTGACGTGCTGGAGATGTACCGGGCCGCTGGTGCCCGCGGCGCCGCGGAACACGCCGCGTGGGAAAAGCGGTTGGCCGATTGGGATGGCGACCGGGACCGGTTGCTTGCGTGCCTCAACCGCACGGGCCTTGACGGCTGGGCGGACGCCCTTCCCCAGTGGGAGGCCGGAGAGTCCATCGCCACCCGCAAGGCCAGCGGGGCCTGCATTGCCGCCATCGCTCCGCTGGTTCCCGGCATGGTTTCGGGTTCGGCTGACCTCACCGGCAACACGGGCAACGTCATCCCCGGCGCCACGGCGCTGAGCGCCAGCAGTCCCAATGGCCGCCAGATGTACTACGGCGTCCGCGAGCACGCCATGATCTCGGCCATGAACGGCGCCGCGCTTCACGGTGGCGTCCTCCCGGTTGGCGGCACGTTCCTGGTCTTCAGTGACTACTGCCGGCCCGCCATCCGGTTGGCTGCGCTGTCCAAAGCCAAGATCATCATGACGTTCACCCATGACTCGGTGGGTGTTGGCGAGGACGGCCCGACTCATCAGCCGGTGGAACATGTGACCGCCCTTCGGGCCATCCCCGACCTTCGTCTGCTCCGACCTGCCGATGCCAACGAGACCGCCGCCGCGTGGAAGGTCGCCGTCGAAAGCAGCGGGCCCACAATGCTGGTGCTCACCCGTCAGAATCTGCCGGTGCTTGAGGGAACCTCGGTTGAGGGTGTGGCGCGCGGCGGCTACGAACTTGTGGGCGCCGAGGACGCCCAGCTCACGCTGCTGAGCGCGGGTAGCGAAGTTTCGCTGTGTGTGGAAGCCGCCCGTCGGTTGGGCGAAGACGGCATTGGGGCCCGCGTGGTCTCCATGCCCAGCTGGGACCTCTTCCTCGCCCAGGACGCCGAATACCAGAAGCAGGTGCTCACCGGCGCTCCGGTGCTGGCGGTGGAGGCCGGCGTGACCGATGGCTGGTACCGCTGGGCCGATGACGTCGTGGGCATCGACCGCTTTGGCGCATCAGCTCCCGGCGCCACCGTCATGCACGAGCTGGGCATCAACGCCGACAATGTCGTCAGCCGAGCCCGTACCCTCATCAGTTAGCCACCGCCGCTTCGAAAGGCACCCGATGTCGTCTGACAAGAACCTTCACCGACTGTTTTCTGAGCAGGGCCAAAGCCCATGGCTTGACAACCTGAAGCGCAGCTGGATTCACAACGGTGAGCTGCAGAACTGGATTGACCGAGGGGTGCGAGGTCTGACCTCCAACCCGAGCATCTTCCAGAAGGCGATCTCCGGTTCGGACTCCTACGACGAGCAGTTCGGTCAGCTGATTGCTGATGGCAAGTCCATCGAAGAGTCGTACTGGGAACTCGTCATTCAGGACATTGAGGACGCGCTGGCGCTGCTTCGGCCCCTCTATGACAGCAGCGACGGTCTTGACGGCTACGTGTCGGTCGAGGTGTCCCCCAACCTGGCCAACGACACCGACGGCACCCTTGCCGCCGCCACCGATCTCAACGCTCGCATCGACGAGCCCAACGTGTATATCAAGATCCCCGGCACGGCCGCCGGGCTACCCGCCATTGAGCAGGCGACCGCACAGGGCGTCAACGTCAACGTGACGCTGCTGTTTTCCATTGATCGCTATGCCGAAGTGATGGAGGCCTACATTTCCGGTCTCGAGCAGCACGAGGGTGACCTGAGCCGGATCTCTTCGGTTGCATCGTTCTTCATCAGCCGGGTGGAAACCGAAGTCGACAACCGTCTGACTGAGATTGGCTCCGAAGAAGCGTTGGCTTTGCGAGGCAGAGCGGCGGTCGCCAATGGCGTGATGGCGTATCAGTTGTTCACCAGGACCTTTGCCGGCGAGCGCTGGGAGAAGCTGGTGGCTCGCGGCGCCAAGCCCCAGCGTCCCCTCTGGGCGTCCACCTCCACCAAGAACGATGACTATCCGGACACGCTCTACATCGATGCGCTGATTGGCCCGGACTCGGTCAACACGATTCCCGACAAGACCCTTGCCGCGTTCGAGGACCACGGCACCGTGGCCAGGACCATCGACGCTGACGTTGACCAGGCTCGTGCCGCGCTGGCCGCTATCGACGCCGTCGGCGTGGACCTGGCCGACGTTGCGCAGAAGCTTGAAGACGCTGGCGTCGCCTCGTTCGCCGCCGCGTTCGACAGTCTTCTCGACACGCTGAAAGAACGCGCCGCAGACTTCAGCTGAGGCCAAGCCAAACACTGCGGTGCGATCGGTTCAGAGGCGCCACAGCGGCCGGGTGAGGCAGGTTGGGCCGCCTTCGCACGGGATGCAGAGTTCGTCGCCCTGAAACACGGTCACCGTGCAGCCTGCATCTCGCATCAATGCGGTGGTTTGCGGGAAGCCGTCCAAGGCAATCACGTTTCGAGGTCCGGTCGCCAGGACGTTCAGGTTCAAGCCCAGACTCTGGTCAAACTCATCAACCGGAGCTGCCAGAAGCTCCCAACCCCGATCGCTCATGTCCTGATGCAGGGCGGTTGGCACCAGCGGCGCGTGGATCAGCGCCAGATTCGTATCCAGGGGACTGACCACCGACATCAGGTGCAGACACGCCGCTGGGCCCTGCCAGTACGGCAGGTCGAACGCCCGCACCTCCACGCCCTGCGGCGCCAGAATGACCGACAATTGGTCAATCCCGGCCTGATTCGTTCGGAATCCTCGACCAACGGCCAGCGTGTGACCGTCCAGCCAGAACATGTCGCCACCCTCAACGAGCCCCGGCGCTTCGATCCTTCCCAGAATGGGAATCTCGTGCTCGGCATAGAACTTGTCATGCACGTCAGCTTCGCCGGCCCGAAGGTCTTTGCCCGGACGCAGGATGACCGCGCCACCGGCCACCACGAACGACGGGTCGTAGGTGAAGACCGAGTCCGCCAGATCGTCATCGACGGCGACGCCATCGTCAAACCAGACAATCTCCGCGCCGGACGCCGCCACCAGGGAGGCGAACTCCTCGTATTGCCGTTGGAGCGCAACCGCATCAATCGGCTTGGTGTAGTGCCAGCGTTCGGGATCGGCGGTGCGAATCGACCCCGGCTTGCGCATGGCCACTCGTCGCAGGGACGCCACCATTGATGTCACGCCAAACTCACTCATTGCCCTGCACCCGGTCCAGGTGAGGGGCATCGGCATGCACCAGGCCAACGGCATCGGCGGTGGTGATGGCGGTGCAGAATTCGCCGTGGAGGTTGGCCACGGTCATGGCATGCACGGCTTCGGGTTCGTGGTCGACGCCGTCGATGCCCACGCGATTGGTGGTGGCGCAGGCGTCATGTACCAGGTACGTGTCGAAGCCAAGATTTCCGGCCATGCGCACCGTGGTCTCCACGCACATGTTGGTGAAGAAGCCAGCAACCACCAGCCGACTGATGCCGGCGCGGCGAAGCTCGATCTGAAGCGACGTGCCGACAAAGCCGCTGTTCACATCTTTGTCCACCACGATGTCACCAGCGGCGGGCTCGAACCCGTCTTTCTGGTCGCCGGTGGGCAGGGAGAACTTCAGCGGCGATGCGGATTCGCGCGAATCGTGACGAGTGAAGGCCACCGCAAGACCAGCCGCACGCCAGTCCCCCAGCAGGGTCAACATGTGGGCTTCGGCGTCGGGATTGTTCCGGCGCCCCGTGGGGCCACCCCAGTGCGTAAGGACGTCCACCCCCTTCTGCACGTCGATCAGGAGCAGGGCCGCATCTTCGGTAAATGTGCGAATCATCGCTGTCAACCTAGTGCTGAGGTCGTCAACGGGGGAATAATCCCACAGAGTTCATCGCTGTACCTTCCGCGCCCGTTGCGGCAAGCGGGCAGCACCAGCAAGACTAGAGTTTGGCCACTATGACATCAGCATCCCCGTCCGACTTCGATCGTCCGTTGGACGATCTCATGGCTGTGGCCCGGAAGATCCGAGACGAGGCATTTGGCACTCGAATCACCTGGTCCCCCAAAGTCTTCATCCCGCTCACGATGCTGTGTCAGGACAAGTGCGGCTATTGCACCTTCGCCCAGCCTCCGGCTCGCCTTGAGGCCCCGTATCTGAGCACTGATCAGGTGCTGGCCATCGCCCGGGCTGGCGCCGACGCCGGGTGTCATGAAGCCCTGTTCACGCTGGGCGAACGGCCAGAGCTTCGCTATCCGGTGGCGGCCGAGTGGCTGGCCGACAACGGCTTCTCCTCAACCGTTGATTATCTGCGCCACTGTGCCCAGCTGGTGCGAGACGAGGTTGGGCTGCTCCCGCACGCCAATGCGGGGGCATTGACTGCCGACGAACTTGCGGCGCTACGGCCGGTCTCGGCGTCGCAGGGGATGATGTTGGAGTCACTGAACCCCGATCTGGACGCGCACCGCGGCTCACCGGACAAGACACCCCAACGCCGACTTGCAACCCTTGACGCCGCCGGCGAGTTGAAGATTCCGTTCACCACCGGGATCCTCGTTGGGATTGGCGAATCCCGACAAGACCGCATCGACGCACTGCAGGCCATCGCCCAGTCGCATCGCAAGCACGGCCATGTGCAGGAAGTGATCGTTCAGAACTTTCTGCCCAAGCCGGGGACGAGCATGCACACCGCACCGCCCTGCCCCAAAGACGACTACCTCGAAGCCATCGCGCTGGCCCGCATCATCCTGCCGACCGACGTTCACCTGCAGGCTCCGCCCAACCTGAGCGACGAGTTCGGCGATCTGGTCGACGCTGGCATCGATGACTGGGGCGGCGTCTCTCCGGTGACCGCTGACCATGTGAACCCCGAGCGGCCCTGGCCCGATCTTGATCGGCTGCAGGAGGTGACCAACGCAGCTGGTCACGAACTCGCTCCCCGACTCACGCTGTACCCCGAGTTTGCGCTGGCCCCCGACACCTGGCTCGATGCGGAGATGCAGTTCCCGGTCATGGACCGTTCCGATGCCGAGGGACTGGGCCGAGACAATGACCGCGGGTGGTACTCCGGTGCACCGTCCAACCCGCCGCTGGTTCTCAACCTCCCACCACAGACCACCGGCGCGCTGGCCGAGGTTCTTGACGGTGTGCGCGCCGGTGAAGAAGTCGGCGAAGCCGAGATCGTGACCTTGTTTGAAGCCCGCGGTCGAGAGGTTGCGGCGGTCTGTGAACTTGCCGACGAATTGCGGCGTCAGGTAAACGGCGATGACGTCAGTTACGTGGCCAACCGAAACATCAACTACACCAACGTCTGCACCTTCAAGTGTCGCTTCTGCGGTTTCTCCAAAGGTCCGCTGTCGCTCAGCCTCCGCGGTAATCCATACCTGCTCACCTTGGACGACATTGCCGGCCGGGCTCGAGAAGCTTTTGACATGGGCGCCACCGAGGTGTGCCTCCAGGGCGGCATCCACCCGGATTTCGACGGCGACTACTACATCGACGTCACCCGCGCCGTGAAGGACGCCGCGCCCGACATTCACGTCCACGGCTTCACCGCATTGGAAGTCACCGAAGGCGCCAAGCGGCTGGGCGAACCGCTGGAGAAGTACCTGCTTCGACTGATGGACGCCGGCCTCAAGACCCTGCCTGGCACGGCGGCCGAGATTCTCGACGACGAGATGCGCGAGATCCTGTGCCCCGACAAGATCGATACCGACGAGTGGTTGGACGCTCACCGCACGGCTCACTCGGTCGGCCTCCGCTCCAACGTCACCATCATGTTTGGCGCGGTCGAGCAACCCGTCCACTGGGCTCGCCATCTGATCCGCACCCGAGAGCTGCAAAAAGAGACGGGTGGCTTCACTGAGTTCGTACCGCTGCCTTTCGTCCACATGGCTGCGCCGTTGTATCTGCGAAGGATGGGTCGCCGTGGCCCTACCTTCCGCGAGGCACTTCTGATTCATGCTGTTGGCCGGATCGCCTACCACGGCTGGATACACAACATTCAGGGATCCTGGGTGAAGATGGGCTTCGGTGCCCTGCCCCAGTTGCTCGCCTCCGGCGTCAACGACCTGGGTGGAACGCTCATCAACGAGAACATCTCTCGGGCTGCGGGTGCCGAACACGGTCAGGCCGTGACGGCCGACGATTTCCGGTCCGCGCTGGCACCGCTCGGCCGGCCGCTGGTTCAGCGCAACACGCTCTACGAGATCCTGAGCGAGGACGAAATTCGCGTCGGGTCCCTCAACCGTCGCCGCCGCATCCCGCTCCTCACCGACAGCTGAACCTGTCCACCGAGCCGGGCTTGGCGCCCAAATGCCCTGCGACCTGAATCGGGAGCGGCCCTATGCTGCACGCATATGACATACAACAGCGGGGACCCCGAAATCGATCGCCAGATTGCCGAACTGGCCGCGCTCGCCACTGACGGCGCCGGCGATGAACGCCTTGTTCACGAGATCATCACCTCGGCGGTCCGTCTTGGACGCGAAGACGTGGGACGAGGCGACCTCAAGCTGATCAATGCCTCCCTCAAAGAACTGCGGCATGCCCACCGGGTTTTCCAGCCCTACGAAGGCATCCGGAAGCTGTCGATCTTCGGCTCGGCTCGAACCGACCCCGACGATCCCGAGTACCAGACCGCCCACGCCATCGGCAAGGCCATTGCAGATAAGGGTTGGATGGTCATCACGGGCGCCGGCCCGGGAGTCATGCAGGCGGGTATCGAAGGCGCCGGGGTGGACAACAGCTTCGGCGTTGGTATCCAACTGCCATTCGAACCGGTCCCGCCCGCGGTCATTGCCGATGATCCCAAGCTGATCAACTTCCGCTACTTCTTCACTCGCAAGGTGACGTTCATGAGCGAGTCTCACGCCTTTGTTGCGCTGCCCGGCGGCTTTGGGACCATGGACGAGGCCTTTGAGCTCCTGACCCTTCTGCAAACCGGCAAGACGATGATGACACCGTTGGTGTTGCTCGAATCAGCTGGCGGTACCTACTGGAAGGGATGGCTGGACTTTGTACAGCGGGAACTTCTGGCCAACGGGATGATCTCGGACCAGGACATGCGCCTGATCAGGATCACCGACTCCGTCGACGAGGCCGTCGAAGAGGTTTGCCGGTTCTATCGCAACTATCACAGCACCCGATTTGTGAGCGGCAAGCTGGTCATCCGGATGCAGAACCCGGCCAGCGACGCGTTGGTCAGGGAACTGAATCGGGACTTCGCGGACATCGTCGCCAGTGGCCAAATAGCGGTCACCGACGAACATCGGATTGAGCGGGACGAACCAGGCGCAGCTGGCCTCCCCCGGATTGGGTTCGACTTTGACAAGCACAGCTTCGCTCGACTCCGGATGCTGATCGACCGTCTCAACGACGAAGATCCGGCATGAGCGGCGAGTTCGACGACATCGTCGGTCGACTCGAAGGAATCAGCGAAGAGCTGGCCGATCTGGCGATCTCTCGCCTACGCGACTCCATTGATGCCGGCGGTCATGAACTTCCCGTCGACGAGAAGATCATCACCCGGGCGCGACGAGCCGTTGAGAAAGCCATCCACCTCCTGGATCCGCCCGAACAGTTCTGACCGAGCACCGCCAAGCCGTGTCCGGATACCAAGGCGCCTGCGGCGGCGGCCCACGGGCTACTCTCAACGTCAATGGCGCGACGAACTCGACTTGATCCGTGGCTCGAACCACGACTTCCGCAACTCCAGAACCTTCTGAAGGCCTGGGCCGAAACCGCATACGGAGACGACCTCCAAGCTCCTGCCGAGCTGGTCAGTGAGTACCTGTTGCAGCACCGTTTTGACGACATCCAAACCGTTGGCGGAGGCGACCTGGCAGCCGCCGTGGTCGCCAATCGACGCCGATCCGGAAGCGGCGCCGCAACGGTGCTCGTGGTCGGATTCCACGATGGCCCGTGGCTCGACGGCATGGGCGAAGTCACGGTGGACGACCGAGGAATTGTGGGTCCGGGCGTTGCCAGCCGATTTGCCCCCTTCATGGCTCACATCGAGGCGTACACCGGTCTGACCGAAGAGGCCGACGGCATGCCGCCGGTCAACATCGTGGCGCTGAGCTTGGACTCAGCAAGCGTTGGCACTGGCCAGATCCCGCAACTTCTTGACCGCATGGACGTCGAGGATGTGGACGTCATTCTGGCCACGCCGGCCATTGCGTGGGACTACCGAGCCCCCACTATCACCCTGGGCGCTCGCGGCGAACTGCTGGTCGAGCTGGTGGTCTCCACCGGCCGCGATCTGGGGGTCAACGCCTTTGCCGGAGCCGCACGAAACTCCATGGGCGCGTTGATTGGCATCCTGGGTCAAATCCGCGACGACCGCGGCCGCATCACGGTCCCCGGCTTCTACAACCGTGCGGTACCGCCCACAACCGCAGAGCGTGAAGCCCTCAGCCGGGATGGACACGATCCGGCCGCATGGACCCGCGGCACCGGTGCGTCGTTGTTGGCCGGTGGACCGTCGCCGCTCGAACGGGCGAGCGCCTGGCCAACCGTGGAAGTAGTTGCGATCAACTCCGGCATCAAACCTCGAGTCCGTAGTCAGACCCTGCCCGGAGCCGCCAGCGCCACCGTCAACTTTGCGTTGGTGGCCGAACAGCGCGCCGCGGAGGTCAGCGCCGCACTGCGATCATGGCTGGAGACCCGGGTTCCCGAAGGGGTCGATGCCTCAATCAATGTCATTGCTTCGGCCGAGCCGTACCTTGTCGCTCGCAACAGTCCGTGGGTCGTGTCGCAGGCGCGTGCCCTCAAACGGGTCTTCGGTCGGTCACCGGTGCCGGTACTCGGCGGCGGTCATCCCGGAATTGGCGAGATCGCGTCGGCCATCGGTCGGCCGATGCTGTTCAGCGGTATCGGCGCACCAGCAAGCTTTGTGGGTACCGCCGATGAGCGGATCACCTGGCAACGCCTGCAACTGGGCGTCAACGTCGGTGCCGAGATCCTCGAACAGCTCAACAAACGCGCGACGAGACTCAAGAACGAAGCCTGACGTACTAACTCGGAAAGAGTGCTTCTTCACCCTCGGCATCGCTGGTGCAGGACATGCACCAGGACTTGGCTTCCTCGCCCGGGAGTGCTCCGCACTCATCACAGGGCGTGTCGTCTCCTCCAAGGAAGGAGTCGAAGCCGTCCGTCGTGCGCTTGAGGGCACGGGCTTCTTCGTAGCGGCGATGACGTCCCTTTTTCACGGGCGGCGCTCCATTTTGGACAGGTTGCGTGGGCTAGACCACGCATGAATATATCGGTGGAACCATCGACCGACTGCTGGTTATTCCCTACGGACCAGCATTTCGGGTGCCGGACCAGCAGTTCGGGTGATTGAGAGAAGCCACCACATTCAAATCGAATATGTATTTGTCGGCTTGAGACCGAGGGGATCAAGTCCCGCATCGGCCACGCCGCACCTTCGACTCTAGACCACCCACGAGGGCTCTTGGTGTCACCGGGACTGTCGAATACAGGGCACCCGGGCAAATGGGCACCGATGCCCAGGCCAAATGACCCACATGGTTTCGACTGCGTCGGTCTGGGCTCTACTCCGGCGGCGGACTCACCGGGGTGAACGACCGCTCTTCAAGAGAAATTCGCCCGTCTCCCTCGAACGCAAGCGCAACTTCACCAGCAACGAGGCGCCGAATCGGCTCACCGACCAGTCGCTTCCGCCAACCGCTGCCCAACCGGGGATCGGGGCTGCCTCGCAGCAGCTCCTCAATGTCGCTGCGGCTGCCAACAAGCGCCGGGTCAAGATCGTGGTCCCTTGCATACTGGGCCAACCAGGCGCCAATCAGGGTCACCGCCGGCCGCAGGTCACGGATGTCATCACGCGCATCGTTCCTGGGCGGTGCGGGCAGGGTGCTGTTGAGGCCTTCCCGGATCACTTCCAGAACCCGTTCTCGCTCGGCGACCTTCAGTTGGCGTTCATCAAAGCCACGGATGCGTTTGAAGCCTTCGCTGTTTTTGGGCGGTCGTTGGGCCATGGACACCAGCGCCAGATCAGACACCACATAGCGCGGCGGTCGGTTCTGTTTGCTGGCCAGCTCCTCACGCCAGGCGGCGAGATGCCGGATGACTTTTTGCGCGGAACCCCGAAGTGATCGGGCCTCTTTGATACGCCGCCACGCCTCCGAAGGTTCGCGGATGGTCACGCCCTTCTGCCGAGCAAGCTCGCACTCATCCTCGGCCCAGACCAACCGGTTCTCCTCCACCAGCCGGCGGCGAATCTCGGCATCGATCTCCAGCAGGTGAAGAACGTCGCCGGCGGCATACGAAAGCTGCCGAGGCTCAAGCGGACGAGCCAACCAGTCGGTCAAACGATCGCCTTTCTCAAGCCGCATCCCCAGAAATTGGTCGTGGAGCGCCGCCAGCGACGGTGAACGCAGACCGATGAAGCCAGCGGCAATCTGGGTATCGAAAAGTCGGGCCGGAACGGTGCCGGTAGCGCGCAGCATCACTTCAAGGTCCTGGCTGGATGCATGCATGACCGCGACACCATCGCCCTCAAGGACCTCGGCCAATGGTGCGATGTCGACCTTGAGTGGATCGATGAGCACCAACCCGTCAGACCAGGCAATTTGGACGAGCGCCAAATCCGGGTAGTAGGTGCGTTCCCGATGGAATTCGGTATCAACGGCGTACCGCGGCTCTGGCAGCAACTTCTCAATGAGTTCGGCGAGCTCACCTTCGGTTTCGATCAGCGGGTAAGGGCTTTCGCCAACCTCGCCGTCGCCGGTGCTTTCACCGCCTTTGTTGTTGAAGCCTCGGAGACTCATGAACCGCTCTCGGTTGGATTGCCTGCCGCTATCCAGCCGTCAGTACCTCCGTCAACGTTGGTGGCATCGATGCCGCGACCCCGCAACCAGGTGGCGGCATTCAGGCTCCGCCCGCCCTTTGCGCAGACCACCAGCAGTTCTCCCTCGGTGGGAACCTCATCCACCCGGTCAACAAGCTCGGTGAGGGGCACGTGGATGACCCCGGGAACCCGAGCGGTCTGCCACTCGTCCATCTCCCGCACATCCAGGACCGGCAATCCGGCCTTGCGTCGGACAGCAAACTCCGCGATATCGATCTCCGGTACTTCAGCATCCAATTCAGTCATCGAGTTTGAGCGTAACCCCATACCCCGACTGAGCACGGCACCCCACAACTCGGCGGGCGTGTCCACGTCCGCCAGCTGGCCATCGGTCACCGCCGCGGCCACGTCGACCCGCAGCGCGTTCAACGCGTCATGCGGGGACCGGATGCCGTTCTCGAACGCCGCCGTGAGGGACGCAGCCACCCGGAGGTCAATCACACTGAACAGCGGCTGGCTTCGTTCGCCGTCGTTGCCGAGAACAACATCGAGGGACCCCTTCCACGACCCCAGCAACTGCACCACTGCAGCTTTGGTCACAAACGGGAGATCGACGGCGGTGACCAGGGCATAGCGGGTGGACACCGACTGGAGACCGCTGACAATTCCGCCCAGTGGGCCCTCGCCCGGATAGCGGTCGGCCACCCACCGCACCCCGGCAACCCGGGCGGCGTCGCCGTCTCCGCCGACCGCGAGGATCTGGTCAATTCCCGCAGCCCGCAGTGCGGTGGCGACTCGAGTCACCAACGGCGTGCCGGCGACGGGGAGCGTCGCTTTGTCGCGCCCCATGCGGCGACTCATGCCGCCAACAAGCACCAGCCCGGTGACGTCGGCAACCGCCAAACCGCTCGCGTTCACCGGCAAAGAAGCAGCATCAGCCGCCGTAGTTCATCCGGGTGTCCTCCATCCGCAACACCGGAGTGTCCTCGGCCTGCCAGAACCCCGCAGCAACCACCTCGCCGACGAAGAATGTATGGTTCCCAAAGCCTGGTGCGTCGCGAACTTCGCATTCGATCCACGACACCGACTGGGTGAGAATTGGCACGCCGGTTTGACCCCGGGTGAACGGGAATCCATTCAGTGTGTTGGCGTCCAGGTCAACCTCAACCGGTTTGGTGAACTTGCGGATGATGGCCCGGTCCTCCCGAGCAATGGCACACAGGCTGAAGACGCCGCTCGCTTCGATCAACTCATGGGTATAGGCATCTTTCTCAACCCCGATGCCAACCAGCTTTGGATCAAAGGAGAGCTGGGTGGCCCAGTTGAGAGCCATACCGTTGGCCCGGTCACCGTCGACTGAGCCGACGACGTAGAGGCCATAGGGCAGGCTCCACAGCACGCGGCGTCGCAGCCGGTCGTACTCGTCCTCGGCGTCGGGTCCGACCACGCCACTGGGAAACGGCCCGATGGGACCCGTGGCAGCGCCTCCCATGATCAATAGGTTCCGTCGCTCGGTGGCCAACCGGGATCAAGTTGCCGAAGAAACAGTTCGCAGCGTTCCCACTCGTCGGTTTCACCAATCTCCTGCGCGGTGCGGGCGAGGCCGGCCAGCGCTCGGAGAAAGCCGCGGTTGCTCTCGTGTGACCAGCGGACATATCCCGAGCCGCGCCAGCCGTTGGCTCGGAGCGCGTCCAGCCCGCGGTGGTATCCCACGCGGTAGGCGGCGTAGGCCTCGATGGTGTCGCGGCCGCGATCGCCAAGCTCGGCCCACCCGGACATGAAGCGGGGGTTCTCAGAGACCACCTCGGCAATGGCAGCCCGCTGATCAGCTTCGGTCAGCTGCAGCGCCGCAGCCAGTTGGGATGCAGCGCCGGCGTCGGCCGGCGGCAAGACGGTTTCGGGCGGTCCCGATGGGCGGAGATTTATTGGGTTTGACACAAGCTTGACTCTAGATGGTGCGGCTGCTCAACCGCGGGCCGAAGCCGCCCGCCGCGCAAACTCCGCAAACGCATCAGCATTGGTGCGGTGGGCCCCGTGACCGGCACCTTCGATGGTGTGCAGCGAGGCAGTCGGTATCTGCTCGGCCAGCTCATGAGCGGCCCGCAGGTACCGGCTCATGGTGTCTTCGCCGACGCCGATCACCACCGGGCAGCCAATGCCCATGGGGTCAAACATCGGCTGGTCGCGACCGGTCAACAGATCCCCGCTGAGAGCGGGTCCCTCAAGCGTCAACTCCTTGCGGATCTTGTCCGACAGGCGGTCCCACGCGTGGTCACCGACCATCTGCCGATAGAACCACTCCACGACCTCACCGGCCGGAGCGTCGGCGGCGGGATCCGACCCAGGGCGGGGCCACCACGTGACCCAGGGCGTGGGCGGCTCATAGGCGCCAACCGCCCGGAAACGGTCGGGGAACTGGTCGGCCGCCATCAATGCAAACAGTCCGCCGACGCTGTGGCCCACCAGCACGGTGCGCTCCGGCGGGACCCCGGTGTCATCGGCCACCCTCAGAATATCGTCCACGTGTTGTTGCGGATCAACCGCCGCGCCCATGTCCAATGAGCCGGCGTACCCGCGTCGATCGAATGCCAGGCAGTTGAATTCGGTGAGTCGTCGCGCTACCCGACCAAAGGACTGCGATCGATCCATGGCGCCGTGGACAAGGACCACCAGACCGGCGGACTCGGCCGACCCTTGTGATGCCGGGTAGTGACGCGTCTTGAGCATCGCACGAGCCTAGGTCTTACCTCCCGGGTTCAGCGGCGATCAATCGGGGCTACTCCTCGTCGATCAGCCCGCCGACGAACTGGGGGTTGATGCGGTCTCTGATGCTCTTGTGCCGAGTCTCGACCGCCTGGTTGTACTCGTCATCGGTGAAGATCCAGAACTGGTTGTTGAGCACCGCGTCATAGACCAGGTCGGCCACGGCCTCCGGGGACTTTGCATCGGCAAACAGGGCCCGAGCCAGCTCTCGGATCTGCTCCTGTTCGGCGGTTGGTTCCGGCGCCATGCCTGGATTGCTCAGAACCTCAGGCCGGTTGCGGTCCGATTCCAGAATGCGAGTGTTCACCAGACCCGGGCACAGGACCGATACCCCAACCGAAGACTCGGCCTGTTGGAGTTCGGCCAGCAACGTTTCGCTCAAGGTGACCACCGAGTGCTTGGTGACGTTGTAGACGCTCATATTGGCAAACGAGGTGTGCCCGGCAATGGAGGCGGTATTCACGATGTGAGCGTCACCGTGCTCCAACATGGTTGGCAGGAAGAAGTGGAGCCCGTGAACCACACCAAACAGGTTGACGCCGGTCACCCACTTCCAATCTGTGAGGGTCGTCTCGATCACGGGCCCAGTCGAGGCGACCCCGGCGTTGTTGAACAACAGGTTGACGGTGCCGAATCGATCGATGACCGCAGAGGCGAGGGCCTCCATCGATGCTTCGTCGGCCACATCGGTGACCACCCCGAAGGCTTCCACTCCAGCAGCCTCAAGTTCGGCCACCGCCGCGTTCAACGCCGGCTCTTCAACGTCGGCAATCGCAATGCGGGCCCCGGCTTTGCCAAATCGCTGAGCGAAGGCCAGGCCCATGCCTGACGCTCCACCGGTGACAACCGCAACCTTGTTCTCCACTGAATCCATGCCTTGCTCCTATGTCAACTTGCGGGCGCGATGGAAGTCGCGTTGGCTGTTTGGTCGATGAGTAGTGATCGGTAGACGACGTCGGAGACAGTAGTCCGCGTCGGCCAACTCTTCGACGGTGGCTCAGCCGCGTCTACCTAAGCTGTTGAGATGAATGGAACCGACCACCAGCTTTCCTCCGTCACGGCCGTCATGGCCGCCATCGATGCCCTCAACGCTGACGATCCGACGTTGTTTGCCGGCGAACCGCTGGCGCAGTTTCAAGGAAAGCGAGCCACCGCGTGGGCACTGGGGCTGAGCCCGGACGCATCGATTCCGGTTCAGGTGGCAACCCGCGCGCATCATCTTCGGCGGTGGGAATTTCCGCGGGCGGACTTTCCTGCGGGACGGCCCGGCTACCTGCGGTGGCGTCGCGAAGCAAAGAGACGACACCGGTCGCTGGTGACCGACCTTCTCCAGGCGCACCTATGGAACGAAGCTGACACCGATCGGGTGGGCGATCTGATTGAACGCAAGGGCCTGGGATCGGACCCCGACACGCAGCTGGTTGAGGATGCGGCGTGCCTGGTGTTTCTCGAAACGCAGTTTGATGAGATGCTGACCCGACTGGGCCACGACCACCTGGTATCGGTGGTGGCCAAGACCCTCAAGAAGATGTCACCGGAAGCCATCGCCGCGGCCGGCACCATCGACCTGAGTTCCGAAGCGCAGATGGTTCTGCAGGACGCGGTCACTCCGCCCGGAATCACTCCGCCCGGAATCACTCCGCCCGGAATCACTCCGCCCGCGACCACACCGCCCAAAGGGGATCACCCTCGGGACCGGGACTGAATACCTCTGATGACGTCGGCTTTTCCCATCCGCCACTGGCCAGAAAGTACCGCTCCACAATTGCGCATCGTTGGTGATCGTCAGCGTGCAACCACCCCCGCACCGCTTTGGTCGGAAAGAGGCGATTGCTGAACGTGCAGACAAAGACACCGCCCGGTGCCAAAACAGAACGGACCGATCGAAACACCGGCACCGGGTCCCGGAGGTAGTCAACCGACACCGTGCAGGTCGCCGCGTCAAAGGACTGTTCGGCAAAGGGCAGGCTCGCGGTGCGGTTCAGGTCATGCACCACGCACCCATCGGCCCAGGGATTCTGAGCCAGTTCGTCTGCGTTCATGCCCAGAACGGTGAGGTGATCAGGCCGGGTCTTGAGATGGGAAACCCACGAGCCCATGAGATCCAGAACCCGACCGCCAACCCCCAACTGCGAGTACACGTCACCAACGGCGGATCGAGCCCGATCATCGAGGTGCTGCACCAGGCGGGGCTGCGCGTAGAAGGCGGTGTCATCGGCTTCGTCAGCCCGATCAAAGAACCCTTCGGGAAAGAGGTCGAACGCTGCATCCATGCCTCGCATGGTAGGCCCAGTACAGTCCGCCTCTATGACCATCCTTTTGCATCCGTGGCTCGGCGAAGAAGGCTGGCTTCACGCGCTGACCGCCGCGCTTCCGGAGGAAACGATCCGGCTCTGCTCAGATGGCGAGGCCAAGGCATGGGCCAGCGGTCAGGGCCCGCTGGCCGACGTGGCGGCCGATGTCGAGTTTGTGATTGCGTGGCGGCATCCCGCACCCGCCCTTGCCGCGTACCCAAACCTGCAGGCAATCCTGGTGACCGGCGCCGGGGTGAATCAGTTTGTTGGGCCGGGCTTCCCCGCCGTCCCCATCATCCGACTGAAAGATCCGACCATGGCGCACGAGATGGCCGCGTATGCGCTGCACTGGATCATTCGCTACCAACGCGGGTTTGATGTCACCGCCGCACAACAAGCAACCAGGCAATGGTCTCCTCCCCGTCATGGGATGGCGTCTGAGTTCACGATTGGCGTTCTGGGCTTCGGTGAAATTGGCAGCGTCATCGGGCGCAGCGCCCAGGCCCTCGGCTACGCAGTGAGCGCCTGGTCCCGGACTGGCGGCAACGACCCGACCATCAACCACCATGCGGGGTTGGAAGAGCTGGCTGATTTCCTTGCCGGTGCCGACGCAATTGTGAACGTGCTGCCGTCGACCGATGCGACCCGCCAGATCTTGAACGCAGACCGGTTCAGGCAGTGTCGCCCGGACGCAATTCTGGTGAACATCGGACGAGGAGACACCGTCAGCGAACCTGACCTGATGGCCGCTCTCGATGCTGGATACCTGGGCCGTGCAGTCCTGGATGTCACTGCGGTTGAACCGCTACCCGCCGACTCGCCGCTCTGGAGCCATCCGCTTGTGGACATCACCCCGCACGTTGCCGGCATGACCCAGAAACGAAGTGCGGCGGAGGTGATTGCGGCAAACATCCGACGCCTACGCGCCGGCCAATCGCCGTTCCCGGTCTTCGATCCCGCACGCGGCTACTGATTGCTCAACGATCATTCACCAGTCATAGGGGCCTCTGTCGTCATGGGTGGCCTCAACGGTGACGATCCCGACGGCGTCGATCATTGCGTTGGCGACGCCGTCAGTGCTTTCCAACACCAGTTGAATTTGCGCGTCCGGGTCACAGAGCACAACTCGATTGGCGGCTCGACGGATCTGCAGCAGGCCTTTCGCATTGCGCACATTGCGGGCCACAAGGTCGGTCGCGCAGTCAGTTTGCCGGGCGACGATTGACCACGGTTCGCCGGTCACCAAACGCACCTCTCCGTCCGGCATGACCCGGGTGGTCGCCGGCACGTCCAACTGCGGAATCGTGACCGTCATCGTCTGCGTGCCGAGCACGGCAACGACCGAGGTTTGGGGTATCACGGTTGGACGCGGAACCGAAGTTGAGGTCGCAGCGGTGGATGGCGGAGGGACAACCCCAACCGTTGCCGTGGGCGTCACCCGCAGATCCACTTTCGATGTTGGAACGGGCGCGATTGCCGCACCATCTTCAGAACTGCGGGGGCCTCGATCGATCACCACGAAGGTGACCACCACGAAGGCCAGGCCAGCCAGCACAAGCCCGATGCGTCGATGCGGTCTTGCGACCGACCGCTGACCCTCATCAGCGGTCTGGTCGAGCGGGATTTCTTCGACCACAAGCACTTCGATGTCGGCGGGAGATTTCACGTGACGTCGGTCCCGGAACTGACCAGCGCGTGACCGCGTTCGGCGCCGGTGATCGCGCTCCTCGCATCCGTGCCCACGAAGAGAAGTTAGCGCCCTCACTGAGGTGGTCGAGCGCGGTCCAACAGCACCGAAGTTTTGACATTGGCCGTCGCGAGGACGATTCGTCCCCTACCCTGACGGACGTCATTCAAATCAATGCCGGCGGTCTCGTTCGGCACACGAACAAGGAGACACATCAATGGGTGTTATGGATTTCATTCAGGACGCTGGCGCGGCAGTAGGCGTGGGCAAGAGCACGAAGGAAGAAGCAGCCCAGAAGGCAAAGGCCAAAGCCGCTGCTGACCTCGCTGCTGCGCGTAAGGCCGAAGCTGCTGAGAAGGCCGCGGCGGCCAAAGCCGCGAAGGCCCGCTCGAGTGCTCGCGCCAAGGTTGCTGCGGCGAAGAAGAAGCAGGCTGAAGCCGCTGAACGCGAAGCCACGATGGAAGCCGAAAAGGCGGCGAAGCTCACCAAGTACGTCAGCGGCCTCGGCCTCAAGGCTCGCGGCATGAACATCGGTTTCAACGATGGAGTTGCCACCGTGACCGGCACCGCATCCAACCGGGCCACCAAAGAGAAGATCGTTCTTGCCCTCGGCAATGTGGCCGGCGTCCGCCAGGTCAACGACAAGATGAAGGTTGCACCAGCGACCAAGGCCGCCGCCGCAACCTCTGGTGTCACCGCCGCGCAGCGCCGGGCCGCAACCCAGCGTCGTCGTGAGGCTGCAGCCGCGCAGACCATGCACACCGTCAAGAGCGGTGACACCCTCAGCAAGCTCGCCAAGAAGTACCTGGGCGACGCCAGCCGCTACCCCGAGATCTTCAAGGCCAACCAGCCCATGCTCACCAACCCCGACATGATCAACGTCGGCCAGGTGCTCCGCATCCCTCGCAAATAAAGGGACAGTCGCAGCTCCTTCGAGTTGCATGAACTGTCAGCTACACAATCCAAATGATTGGCCCGTCTCATGGAGGCGGGCCAATCGCCGTTTTGGACGGCTCAATTCAGTCGTCCGGCGCTCGATCCGCAATGCTGAGCATCGGCAGAAAGAACTGCACTGCCGGTCCGACGGCAAGAGCCATATAGACGGTGCCGAAGCCAACGTCGCCGCCCAGCAACCAACCAATACTCAACGCCGTCAGCTCAATACCGGTGCGGGCTTTCCATGTGGTCACCCCGCGTCGACTGATGGCGGTCATGATGCCGTCCCGAGGTCCAGGTCCAAGCCCCGACCCGATGTACAAGCCCGACGCCAGTCCAATGACCACCGGTGCCGCCAAAAGCAGCGGCCACCGCACCCACAGCAACTCGGTGTCGGGAATGATTGCGCGGGTCAAATCGAGGGCCGGACCAATGAGCAGGGTGTTGCCCAGGGTGCCCAGTCCAAGCGGTTCGTTCAGTGGACGGAACAACAGCACAATCGCGACGCCGGTGAGAACAACAATGGTTCCGATGCTCAACCCCACCAGGTCGGCAACGCCTCCGTGAAACACCGTCCAGGGACTGACGCCGAGCGTGGCGTCCACCGCCATTCCCATGCCCACCCCGAAGAGGATGAGACCGGGAAACAGCCGAAGCAATCGTTGGCCCATTGGCAGCCGGAATCGGTAAACCAGCCAGCCGCCGAGTACCCGTCGGGTGGGAGGAGACATCGCTGCACCGTAGCCGTCGCGCCATGGTCCAACCGGCCTATTGATTCTGATGCGATCTTCCAGCAATTACGCCCATGCAGGGGCTGGTTTTGCGGAGTCGGCGATAGCTTCGGATGGTTGTGTTCAGACCCGGCGACCACGCCCTCCTGCTTCCGGCCAGCCCGGCCCGCGATAGCCAACTGGCCCTCTGGGACAGCCAATTGCTTCGCTCCGACAACGGCTCCCGCGCCGACGACACCAGCGACGTTCTGGTGCCTGCGGTCACGCGCGATCCTGATGCCTCGGTCAAGCAGGTGGATATGGTTCGGGTGCCGGCGCAGATCGTCGCCATCAGCGACGTCGTTGACGCATTGGTGGAGCTCTCCCCCGCCGATCACGTCAGTGACTCGGTACGCGCCTGGGCGTGTGCGGCAGGCCTCGCCGTCGACTTTGTCAGCCGCGGGAAAATCCGACCACGAGCAACCGTCGACGGCGTTGACGAGTGGATCATTGACGGCCTGACATCCGATGACCGTCAGCTGATGACTGCGCTCGCCGAGGCCCTGCCGCCCGAGTGCTTTGCCGCTCCCACCGACCAGAACGAAAGCCGGGTCAGGACACCGAGCGCGGCGGTCGAGATCTTCATCAATGCGATTGCCGACGTACTCCCCCGGACTGCGGCCGCCTCCCAGGTCGCCAGTCACGAACCATTTGCCGACCGGTCCGCGTCCAGCCTGGATCCAACCTCGATTGCGTGGCTCCGCTCACTCTCCAAGCGACGCTCATTTCTTGACTTGGCAATCCGGGTTGACGTGGCCGACGACAATGACTTCCCGTTCGTCGGCTCACTTGTTCTGCGGTCCACCCAGACCGCCGTGGTCGGGTTGGATGCCGTCGACTTCTGGCACGACCCCGCGCACTGGGTGGACGCCTTTGGCCCACTGGTCGTTGATGACCTCTTCACCACCCTTCACCGCCTGTCGGACCAGTGGGCACCCGCGGCCCGACTGCTGGAGCAGTCCCGGCCATCCGCAGTAGCGCTGGACGCCCAGGAAGTTGCCGGCCTCCTGGACCGAGACTTCCGATTGCTGGCGGCATCAGGCATTCACATTGAATGGCCGCCCGGGGTCTTCCCGTCGGTGGACATGGTCCCGGTCCTCGACACCGAAATGGCCAACCCGTCCGACTCCGAGACCCCCAACGCCACCGATCTGTCTTTGGGGATGCTGGCCGAGCTGCGATGGGAAGCAACCCTTGACGGCGAAGAACTGACACCCGAAGAAGTAGAACAACTGCTGAACTCCGACGAGTCGCTGGTCCGGCTGAGAAACCAATGGGTCCGCGTTGATCGCGACAGCTTGGCGCACCTGCATGAGCGGCGCTCGGTGGACTTCGGCGAAGCTCTTTCGATTGCGCTGGCCGGTGCTTCACCATCGGGCGGCCGACTGGTGGACGCGCGGGTCACCGGTCCCATCCATGAACTTGCGCAGCGGCTGGCGTCGCTGGACTCAAAGCCATCGGTGGTGGCCGACGGGCTCAATGGCGAACTGCGCGATTATCAGGCTCGTGGCCTCACCTGGTTGGCCGAGATGAGCGACCTGGGTCTCGGTGGCGTCCTGGCCGACGATATGGGTTTGGGTAAGACCATCCAGATCCTCGCCTTGCACCTGGCCCGCACCGAAGGGTCCGGCCCCACGTTGGTCGTCTGTCCGGCATCGCTGATTGGCAACTGGGAACGCGAGGCTGGCACCTTTGCCCCGGCCACCCCCGTGCGACGGTTCCACGGTGCGGACCGAACGCTCAAGAACCTGTCAAGCGACGAGATTGTCATCGCCACCTACGGTCTGGTTCGTCGCGAAGTGGACGCGCTGGCCTCGGTGGATTGGGGACTGGTGGTTGCGGACGAAGCACAAGCGGTCAAGAACGCACAGTCACGCACCGCCCGTGAGTTGCGCCGCCTGCCGGCGAAGGCTCGCTTTGCGCTGACGGGCACGCCCGTGGAGAACCGGCTGAGCGATCTCTGGTCGCTGTTGGATTGGACCACCCCGGGTCTGCTGGGCAACCAGTCCCGCTTCCGGCGGGAAGTGGCGGTGCCAATCGAACGCCAACGAAACGCCGCGGTCACCGAGTCTTTCTCTCGGCTTATCGCTCCCTTTGTTCTTCGGCGCCGCAAGAGCGACCCGACCGTGGCACCGGAACTTCCACCCAAGACCGAGACCGACCACTTCGTTACCCTTACCGAAGAGCAGATTCGCCTTTACCGCCAGCGGACCGATGCAGTCATGGCGAGCATCGAAGTTGCCACCGGCATCTCGCGCCGAGGCCTGGTGTTGAAGTTGATCACCGAGCTCAAGCAGGTCTGCAATCACCCGGCCCACTTCAAACGGGAGGCCGGCCCCCTGCCGGATCGTTCCGGAAAACTCGGCGCCACCGACGAACTCATCACCGCCATTGTTGAGGCCAACGAAGCCACCTTGTTGTTCACGCAGTACGTGGCCATGGGTGACCTGCTGGTCAAGCACCTGGAGAGCCGCGGTTTACGCGTGGAGTTCCTCCATGGCAGCGTTCCGGTCCGCAAGCGGGACGCCATGGTCCAACGCTTCCAATCCGGCGACGTTGACGTCTTCGTCCTGTCGCTCAAGGCGGGCGGAACCGGGCTCAACCTGACGGCGGCGTCTCACGTCATTCACTTCGACCGCTGGTGGAACCCCGCAGTTGAAGACCAGGCCAGTGACCGCGCTTGGAGAATCGGTCAGGACAAACCGGTTCAGATCCACCGCATGGTCTGTGAAGGCACGCTCGAAGAGCGAATTGCGGCGGTGATTGACAAGAAGCGCGACCTGGCCGAGGCAGTGGTGGGCGGAAGCGAAGCCTGGATCTCCGAGCTGTCCAACGACCAACTGGTCCAACTGGTGTCGTTCACCGGAAGCGCGTGATATGACCAATGTGAATGCCGCGGTCCCCGCCGACAACGAATTCGATGAGCTGGACGACGAGCCGCTTCTCACCAACGCCCTTGACATCGCATGGGGCGCCGTGTGGCGCGATCGGTTGTTTGATCAGGGATGGAAGCCCGACGGGCACTCGGTAGCGAGCATGGGTCGCATTGGACCCACCGACGCCAACGATGCCGCGGTCAGCGCCGGTCGATTGCTCCGGGTGTGGACAGAAGCCGGCAGCCATGATGACCTCGAGATCCGGTTCCCGACCTTCTCCAGTGACCAATGGGTGACCGTCGTCGACCTCCTCACCGATTCTGCGGCGATCGTTGCTGCTCTGCTGGCCGGACAACTTCCTGCTGCGGCGGTCAACGCGCTCCGATCGGCCGGTCTTGAACTCATCCCCACCGCTGATGAGCTCACCGAAGCGTGCGGATGCCGGCCCGAGCCCGGATGCACCCACGCCAGCAACCTGATGCGGCGCGCCTTTTACGAGGCCAATCGCGATCCCTTTGTCTTTTTCACGCTTCGGGGACGACCGGGCGAGGATCTCCTTGAAGATCTGCGAAACCACTACCTGCCCGATGTCGCCACCCGCGCCGATGAGAATCGGACCAGCGCGCAACTGGTGGGGATGGCCCGCTCCGATCTGGTTGGGCGGCCGGCCGCTCCGCTTCCGGCGCTCCCATCGCCGTGGCCCGATCCCGGCCAGGCCGACCGCTGGTCTTCGGCGGCCGATCTGCCCGACCTTGACCCGTCCATCCTCAACGAACTGGCCGAAGACGCCATCACCCGGGCCTGGTCGATGAACCGCGGCGACGCCGGTTCTTCACTTGACCTGGGCAGAGACGCCGACCTGGCCCGACGTGCTTTCGAACTTTTGGGCTCGACCCGCATTGTTGAGCTGTCGCGAGGGATCGATGAATCCTCGCAATTTGTGATTGGTCTGGCCACCGCATGGAAAGCTGCCGGGCATCGGGGTTTGGCACTGCTGGAAGAACCTCGGTGGTCGCCTGAGGCCTTCGTGATGAACGAAGCGCGTGATGCGCTGATTGCCTCGGGTCGCAGAGAATCTTCCATCGAGGTTGATCAGAACGTGGTGACGGTTGCGGGCAAGTATCAGTTTCGACTGAGCCGCGATGAGGTCTGGTACCGGTTGGACAAGCGCGCCGGACACTGGTTGCTGATGCACGAACCATCGCGGGAGATCGATGTCGTCGTCGCCTCGCTACCCCGCCGCTGAGTCACCGGTGCCTGCGTGGGCCGAGTAACTTGGTCGGGCACGTCTTGTAGCTCGACCGACTCGGAGAATAATCATGCCCGCAAACCCGCTGAACACCGATGACATGGGCGGCGAGCTCTACAACCTCGGAATGTCCGAAGAGGCACGACCATTCCTCAAGAAGCTCACCACCTTTCTGGAGCAGGAAGTTGCTCCGATGCAGGTGGAGTTCGAGCGCCTTGGCGAAGGTCGTCCTGACATCTGGCAGTATGCGCCCGGTCAGCTCGAAGCTCTCGAAGTGGTCAAGCAGAAGGCCAAGGATCAGGGCCTCTGGAACTTCTTTCTCCCCGACACCGGTCAAGGGCTGACCAATCTGGACTACGTCTACCTGGCCGTCGAGCTGGGCAAGTACCCGCTCGGCTCAGAATCATTGAACTGCTCGGCACCCGATACCGGCAACATGGAAGTACTGGAGCGCGTCGGTACACCAGAGCAGAAGGAACAGTGGCTCAAACCGCTGTTGGCCGGTGAGATCCGTTCCGCGTTCGCCATGACCGAACCGGACATGGCCAGTTCCGATGCCAAGAACGTCTCCATGTCCGCGGTCAAAGACGGCGACGAGTACGTGCTCAGTGGAGAAAAGCACTACATCTCCGGTGCCGGTGACCCGCGCTGCAAAATCATGATCGTCATGTGCAAGACCAACCCCGACGCTGCCCCCCACCTGCAGCAGTCACAGATCCTGGTCCCGTTGCCGTTTGAAGGGGTGGAGATCATCGGACCGATGCACGTCTTCGGCAACCCGGACGCACCGCACGGCCACATGCACATTCGTTTCAATGATGTGCGCGTACCCGCAACCAACATGTTGCTGGGAGAAGGACGCGGCTTCGAAATCAGCCAACTCCGGCTTGGACCGGGCCGCATCCATCACGCCATGCGGGCCATTGGCCAGGCCGAGAAGGCACTGGCGCTCATGATCGAACGGGGATTGAGCCGCGAAGCATTCGGCAAGCCGCTGGTGAAGCTGGGTGGCAACACCGAGATCATCGCAAAAGCTCGCATTGACATCGAAGCGTGCCGCCTGATGGTGCTGCGGGCGGCCAAAGCCATGGACGTCATGCCTCGTGATGATGCGAAGGTCTGGATCAGCGCGGTCAAAGCAATGGTGCCCGCCATTTCCTGCCGGATTATCGACGAGGCCATACAGATGCACGGAGCGCTTGGCGTTTCACAGCACACGCCACTGGCTCGCATGTATGCCAACCAGCGCACGCTCCGACTGGCTGATGGTCCCGATGAGGTGCATCACATGGTTGTCGGCCGCGCGGAGATCGCCCGGTACTGAATGGACCGGTACTGACTGGACCGGTACTGAATGGACCGCTCCAGAACAGAACAGATCGGCACCGACAAGCTATGCGGCGGCGCGGGTCTTTCTGAGCACCGGATCAGCCACCTGCAGGGCTTTGTCGGCTGATCGGAACACGAAGCCGGCGGCGCCCGGGGTCTCGCCGTCCACCAGGTTGCCCATCACCTGCAGGGTGATGTTGGCAATCGCCTGAGTGCCCACCGCCATGCGAAGTCCGCTCTTGAGGATCCATGGGTGACCAATCAGGAAAGAGAATCGGCGGCCGGTGCTGAGGAACGCGTCAAAGCGAGCGCCGACCTCAGCGTCATAACGTTCGGGGGCGGTTGCGGGATCGGCCAGATGCAATCGGCTGGCCAACATGCCGGACTCAAGTCCGTAGTCGATGCCTTCGCCGTTCATGGGGTTCACCAGACCAGCCGCATCGCCGATGGCAACCCATCCGTCTCCGTGCCGTTTCTGCGCGCTCATGGGGAGTCGCCACGCCCGGGGGCGTTCCAGGTTGGGGCCGATCTCCCAGTCGTCCTGCACCAGGTTTCGGTAGGAAGCCAGCAGGTTGTTGAGATTGAGCTTCTTGAAGCCCTTCATGGTGGACAGGGCCCCGCACCCAATGTTGACCGTCCCGTCCCCCGCCGGGAACATCCAGCCATAACCGGGCACCGCGGTGCCGTGTTCGTCCTTCAGAGTCAGGCACGCCTCAAGGTGTTTGTCGGCGTGCCGTGGCGACTCCACATAGGCCCGAATCGCCAAGCCAAAAGGTTCGTCGGTCACCCGCTCGGCACCAACCATGCGGGCCACCGCTCCGGGGGCGCCGGTGGCAACAACGGTCAGCGGGGCCAGAAACTTCTGGCCTCCGGCCTCAACGCCAACGACCTTTTTCCTGCCGCCGGATTCTTCGATGATGGGAAGCGCTTCGGTTTCATAGACCAGTTCGGCGCCGGCTTCGGTCGCCGCATCCATAAGCGCGGCATCCAGTCGGCGCCGGGGCCACACCGCACCATGGTTGGGGAATCGGGTTCCGGAGGGCCACGGCAGCTCCCGCACCGCCTTGTTGGCAATCATTCGGAGCCCATCGATGTGGTGTGCGTCGGTCATCTCGATATTCAGCTCGTTCAGTGCCCCCACCGCCCGAGGAGTGAGGCCGTCACCGCAGACCTTGTCCCGGCCATAGGCCGCCTTCTCAAACACGATGACTCGGGCACCACCGCGGGCAGCTTCGATTGCGGCGGCGGCACCGGCGGGACCGGCACCGATGACCACCATGTCGTAGGGGGTTGCGCTCACCCTTCCATCCTGCCGCACTTCGGAGCGAAATCAGCTACCCAACCAGCTGCGCCGCTGTGCCGTGCGCCACAAGGCCAACGGTCACCTGCTGGGGATCAGCTGACCGGGGCCCGGAAAGGGAAGCGGGTGCCGACACCGGTCGTGGAGTCGTACTGATCTCAGCTGTCGCACCAGGACATGGTCACCCGGCACCAATGCGCTGACCTGCAAGCGAAACTCACCTCACGCCACGCTGATACTCCCCGTCAGGAACGACATCTCGCCGGTCGCCCGACGCTCGATGGTTTCTGGCTACTGGTCCCGGTGAAAGAATTGTCGCTCGGGCTGCTTCAGCCGGCCGGTGTGGGAGACTTCCGGCGTATGACACCTCGTGACCGGACGCTCACCCGATGAAGTTCTTTGCGTCTGATGTTCATCGCCAACACCACGGTCTCGAGCTTGATGATGGGGCGCTCGTTCGATCCTATGAAGGCCCGGACCGCGCCGACCTGATTGCCAATGCGTTGACCGCCGCCGGTCACGAGCTTTCACCTCCGGGGCCGTTGGATTTGGAGCTCGTGGGTCGAGTCCACGCTGGCGAGTACATCGAATTTCTGCAGTCGGCGTGGACCCGGTGGGCCGAACGGATTGACCACGGACCGGCCGCCATGGGATTCACGTGGCCCACCCGTGGACTACACGCGGTCCGACCCGATGATCTGATTGGTCAGTTGGGTTTCCACAGTTTTGCGGCCGACTGTTCGATCGTTGCGGGCACCTGGGAGGCCGCCGCGTCCGCGGCGTCGATTGCAACCTCGGCCGCCCATCATCTGGTGCAGACCGGCGATGTGTCATTTGGTCTGTGTCGACCACCGGGCCATCACGCAACCAGGGACCAGTTTGGCGGCTATTGCTACCTCAACAACGCGGCGATAGCGGCGCAACATCTTCGAGACTCCGGCATGGAACGAGTGGCGGTGCTCGACGTGGATTACCACCACGGCAATGGCACTCAGGCCATTTTTTGGGACCGCAGCGACGTTCTCTTTGTTTCGCTCCACGCGGATCCGAAGCTGGAGTTTCCGTGGTTCGCCGGTCACGCGTCCGAGGTGGGCGCCCATGGCGGCGAAGGATGGAACCTGAACCTGCCGCTCCCCTACGGCGTCGACATGGCCATGTACGCCGAGGCGCTGAACGTTGCGTGTGACCGCATTGTGGACGCAAGCGTTGACGCGGTGGTGGTGTCGCTGGGCGTTGACACCTATGTCGACGACCCACTGGGTCAGTTTCGACTCACCACCGCAGACTTCGCCCGCATCGCCACCCGCATTGCGGCGATGAAGATTCCCATGATCGTCCTGCAGGAGGGCGGGTACGCCACCGAAGCCATCGGCACCAATGTGGCATCGTTTCTGGAACCGCTCAGCTGAAGGCGGTACTCGACATGGAGACAACAACCAATAACGCCACCGGGATCACCTCTCAATGCCTCGACGTCACCGACAAGGCGTGTGTCGACGTCTGCCCTGTCCAATGCATCTACGAGCTGTCCGATGGAACGCTGGTCGCCCGGTACGACGACGGCGAAGTCGCCAGACGTCGACCGCTTTGTCTTCGCCTCCCAAAGCCAGCTGACAACTCAACGCCACCATTTTGAGCGCCAGCAAGGAATGGGACCACTGAGGTCCGTCGTTGTCTCGACTGTTTGGAACCGGATGAAAGCGGGTAGGAGGAGAAGATGGCAACGAACACCAAAACTCGCAAGAACTTGCTCGAGACCTACCACAACGCTGGGAGCGAACTCGCAACAATCTACTTACCGTCGCCGAGCGCAACCGAAGACGCTGAACAGCGGCTGGAGATCCGACGGAAGAACGCTCTCTCCCAACTCGCCGAAACCAGCGCGAGCCCTGCGCTGATCCAATCAGCGACGTCAGCGCTGGAACAGCTGTCCCACGATGACGGTTATGCGCACGTTGTGATCGTGAATGGATCTACAACGGTTCTTTCCCAACAGTTGCATCGACCGGTGTCGCGGGTTGCTGTCCATCTCGGTCGGGTTCCGGCGCTCATTCCGCTCTTGGCGGCGACACAGAGCGACGGCGACCACCTCGCCGTCCTGCTCGACCGTGCTGGTGCTGACGTTCTCCGCCGCTCGGGTGTAGCAGATCCGATCGATTCCACCGAGGTCGATGGCTCTGATTCTCGTCTACATCGGAGCCATCCTGGTGGTTGGTCGCAACGCCGATTCCAACAAATTGCTGAAAACGCGTGGGAGAACAACGCACGAGAGGTTGTTGATCAGATTCGTGCCGACCATCCCGAGATCGACATGATCATCTGCGGCGGTGATGCGAGGGCGGTGGGGTTCTTCGCCAAGCATCTTCCCGCACGGTTCGAGGTGCATCAGGTCGATGGATCTCGTCACGCTGACCAGGACGCTTTCCTCGACGCCGCCGATGTGGTGCTTCGTGATCGTGCTGCAAAGGACACGGTTGCTGTGCTCGACGAATGGCGGTCCAAGAGCGCCAACGGTCTCGGTTCGACTGGGCGAGAGGTCCTTGACCTCTTGACTCGCGGTCGTGTTGAGCAGCTCCTTGTCGTGGATGACACGTGGAACCAGGATCGGCCCACCACGTCGTTCGACTTCGAATTGCGAGCCCACGTACCGCATGACTCATCGGCTACCAGCGCGGCTGTTACTGACGGGGCAATCGCGCTGGCATTGGCCACAGACGCGGTTGTGACGGTCGTGCCCGAGCATCCAGACATCGAAGACGGCCTCGCCGCAATACACCGCTTCTGACGCCCTCCGCTCCGAAGATCGCTGACCTCCGCGAGCTCAAGCCAGGCTGTCCAAACTGTGCAGAACGGGGAGTGATGATGCTTGGCTACGGCCCGAACGCCTCAGAGGCTGACGAGGCTGTCATCGTAGACCTCGATCTCAAAGGAGCGGATCACCCAGGGTCAACTCCCGATGAGTCGGCATGACCCCGGCCCCGCAGGGCGGCGCTGTGCGCCGGTCACATTATTCGCAACAGGTTGCGATGTTTCGCTCGGATCGAATATGGGAACTACACCCCTGAGGGGTTGGGATCGCTGACCCTAGGGATGCTCGTCCCGTGAGCATCCGGCGCTTACGACGAAAGAGGTTTCTCATGGGGCTCGCAGACATTCTTGCTGATCATCCAGACCGCACCACGTTCGACCTGGCCGAGCTGAATCGTGCCGCGCAGGCCGCTGCAGCGTGCGCGTTGGCTTGCTCAGCGTGTGCCGATTCTGATCTCGGACGCGACCCGGCAGGCATGGCGACCTGTATCCGCAAATGCACCGACTGCGCCGACGTGTGCGCAATCACCGCCAAGATGCTCGCTCGGCCCGCGCCTCGAGGCGACGCCTGGCAGAAACTCGTCATGGCGTGCGCAGCTCTGTGCGCAGAATGTGCCGAGGAATGCAGCCAACATAATCACGTGTGCTGCCAGGAATGCGCCGCTGCCTGTCGTGAATGCGAAAAGGCTTGTCAGCAGCTGATCGCTGTGTCCCAGGATGATGCGTCGTGAGAGTGTTGATCGGCGTTGACGATTCGGCTGAATCGCGGCACGCAGTCGACACCGCGTTTGAGTTCTTCGGACCAGACGTCGAGTATCTGATTGCATCGTTTGGTGAGCGGATGCCGTTCTACAGCGCATCGTTTGCAGGAGGGAGCATCGTGTCTTCGATTAACCTTTCCGAACAGTTCGATACCGCCGCCGATGCCGCGAAACAGCGAGCGATCACCGCTGCGGCGAAGCTGCCACTCGATTCAGAAATCGTCTTTGATGTTGGCCATGCCGGCCGGTCATTGTGTGACCTCGCCGAGGACCAGCACGTCAACGCGATCGTGATCGGCTCCCAGGACAAGACCGTCTGGGAACGACTCCTCGACCCCTCGGTCGGCCGATACCTGATCGACCATGCACCGTGTCCTGTCGTCGTGGTTCGATGACTTAGCCCGATCGGCAGCTTGGAGAACTTCGACATCGGCCGCCATAGCTATGTATGGGGACGCCCGGACATCGAAGCGATCGGCGCGGTGCAGAAGGCTGCGGCGCTGGCAAACCTCGATTGCGGCGGGGGTTCCATGGCATCTTGTCCCACCATGCCCCACCATGCTCACCGACTTCACACCGCTCGGAGCCATGAGCAGCACGGGAAAACCGGCGCCGGCCACGTGGTAGATGATATGAACATCACCGTTCTCAAAGATCGTCATGCCCGGACCTTGGACCCGTCTGTGCGATGGTCTTGTCATGGAATGCGGAACCGTGACCAACAAGGACATCAACCTCTACTGGGTGGCCGAAGGAGACCCTGAACGGCCAGCAGTACTACTGATCAACGGTGGAGGATCCACGCTGCCCATGTGGTGCCGGGAGCTGATCGACCCGATTCTGGAGGCGGGCTACCGGGTCGTGCGTTTCGACAATCGGGACATTGGCCGCAGCAGTTGGGTGCCCGACATCCGCTACACGATCGAGGACATGGCCGACGATGCAGCTGCGGTTCTCGACGCGGTGGGAGCCGATGCCGCCCACCTCGTTGGCCGATCCATGGGCGGACTGACCGCGCAGTGGATGGCGCTGAAGCATCGCGGTCGCGTGCGGTCGCTGACCTTGATCTACACAACACCGAGCATGACCGACGATCGGCTGCCGCAATCGACCTCATCGGCACGAACCCAAACAGCCGCCGAGGCTGTGGAACCAGCAACCGCGGAGGACCGCATGAAGATCCGCATGGACTCCAATCGGTTCTGCGCCGGGACCCGGTTTCCTTTTGATGAAGCATGGTCGGCGGCAGAAGCCCAATTGGAGGTGGACCACGCGCCATGGAATCTGCCCGGGCACTTTCGCGCCGTGCGGAACACACCGAGTCTGGTCGATCGTCTGGGCGAGATCAGTGCGCCCACGCTCGTGCTGCACGGTGATGCCGACCCGATCGTTCCAGTGGAGCACGGTCGCCATCTGGGCGCCAACATTCCGGGAGCCAGCTACCACGAGTTCACCGGACTCTCCCATGAGCTGCCGCCGGCTTTCTGCACCGAAATCAGAGAGCTGCTGCTGGACCACTTCCAGTCAACCGACTCCAATAATGGCCTCTGACACCGGTATCCACCTGTATCCACCGGTAAGGGCGCGTCGGGGCCGCGCCTAGTGTCACACCATGAACCAGATCTCTTCTTCTGTACGCCTCCGCACCTCGGGCGAGATCGCCATTGTTGAGGTGGACAACCCGCCGGTCAACGCTTTGAGCCACCATGTTCGGACCGGTATTGCGGACGCGGTCAATCACGCATCGGCTGACGAGGCCGTGCGGGCGATCGTGCTCATCTGTACGGGTCGGACCTTCATTGCCGGCGCCGACATTTCCGAGTTTGGCCAGCCCGCACAAGGCACGTCACTGCGCGATGTGCAGACGACTCTGGAAGACGCGCCCAAGCCGGTGATCGCGGCCATTCACGGCACGGCGCTTGGCGGCGGGCTCGAGTTGGCCATGACCGCGCACTATCGCGTGGGCACCGCCCGCGCCCAGTTTGGATTGCCGGAGGTCAAGCTGGGCTTGTTGCCGGGAGCGGGCGGCACCCAACGGCTCCCCCGGGTGGTCGGCGTTCAGAAGGCGTTGGAAATGATGACGTCGGGTGATCGCATCGGGGCCGAGCAAGCCCTCGCCGCGGGCCTGATCGACCTCATCGCCAGCGACGACACGCTTGAACAGGACGCCGTCTCCTTTGCGCAGTCGGTGCTCCAGGACGACCGGCCAATGCTGCGCATCCGCGACCGCAACGACAAGCTGGACGAAGCCCGATCCAACCCGGAGATCTTTGACGACTTCCGAGCAAAGATCGCCCGCAAGACCCGCAACTTCGAAGCACCCGAAGCAAACATCAAATGCATCGAGGCCGCGGTGGCGCTGGACTTCGACGCCGGCCTCGCACGGGAGCGGGAACTGTTTGTGGGTCTGATGGAAGGAAGTCAGTCCGCAGCGCAGCGCTACTACTTCTTTGCGGAGCGGCAGGCCAACAAAATCCCCGACGTCCCAAAGGACACGCCCAAACTGCCGTTGACGTCTGCTGGCGTTCTGGGCGCGGGAACCATGGGCGGCGGCATTGCGATGAACTTTGTCACCGCCGGTATTCCCGTGACGGTGGTGGAGCGCGATCAGGAATCGTTGGACCGGGGTCTGGCCGTGGTCCGGTCCAACTACGAGCGGTCGGCCAAGCGGGGCCGCTATGGGCCCGACGGCGCCGCCGAAGTCGAACGGCGGATGGGCATGATCACCGGTTCGTTGGACAAGGCCGACTTCGCTGACAAGGACATCGTGATCGAAGCCGTCTTCGAGAATATGGACCTCAAAAAGGAGATCTTCGCCGAACTGGACACCATCTGTAAGTCGGGAGCGATTATGGCGTCGAACACCTCCGCGCTGGACATCAACGAAATTGCCAGCGCAACGACCCGCCCCGAGAGTGTGATTGGCCTGCACTTCTTCTCCCCCGCCAACGTCATGAAGCTGATTGAGATCGTGCGGGGTGACGCCACCGCCGATGAGGTCATCGTGACGTCCATGGCATTGGCGAAGCAGATGCACAAGGTTGCGGCGCTGGTGGGTGTTTGTCACGGCTTCGTGGGCAACCGCATGTTGTTCTCCCGTCGCCTGGAGGCGGAACGCCTGGCCATGGCTGGCGCGACTCCAGCTCAGATAGACAAGGTGATCTACGACTTTGGTCTGCCGATGGGGCCCTTCTCCATGAGCGACCTGGCGGGGCTGGACATCGGGTGGAGCGCAGAAACATCGAAGGGCGAAACCTTGAAAGAGCGGATGTGTGAGTCCGGTCGAAAAGGCCAGAAGAACGGTCGGGGGTACTACACCTATGACCCGGAGAGCCGGAAGGCCACCCCGGATCCAGAAGTGGAGCAGATGATTCGGGACCTCGCCGCTGAGCGGGGCATCGAACAGCGCAACGTCACCGATCAGGAGATCCTGGAGTCGCTGATGTATCCGATGGTCAACGAGGGCGCCAAGATCCTGGAAGAAGGCATTGCGATACGCGCCAGTGACGTGGACGTCGTCTGGGTGAATGGTTACGGCTGGCCCGTCTACGAAGGTGGCCCAATGTGGTGGGCGGACAAGGTGGGCCTGGAAGAGATTGCTGCGAAGGTCACCGAATACCACGAGCAGTTTGGCACCAGTCATTGGGAGCCATCAGAGCTGCTGTTGCAGCTGGCCGCCGATGGCAGGACCTTCGCCCAATGGGACAGAGATCAGTAGTTGGTCGGTCAGCCGTCCGGGTCGATCAGTTCCTTCAATGACCGACGGATGCGCTTGGCACTGACCGAGCCTTTGGTTCCCACCTGCTGAGCGAATGAGCTGACGCGAAACTCCTCCAACGACCACAGCAGATCCGTCAACTCGTCGGTCCTGGTGGCCAGCCGCTGCGCTCCCGCCCAGACCTCTCGTTCCACACGCTGACAGGCGCGCATCAGCTCAGCATCCCGCGCGATCCGGCTGGGAAGTTTCTGGAGTCGGTGTTCCAACCCCAGCAGGTACCGCTCAACATCGCTCAGGCGGCGGGCCCCGGACTGCGATACAAAACCGGCATAGACCAGGCGATCCAAATGTTCGGTTGCGTCGGCCACCGCGTTCGCCATCACCGCGGCATCTTGCGATCGCAGAAGCCGGTCCACGGCCCCATACCGCTGCACACAGGCGGCGGCCCGGCGAGCCACACCGCTGACGGCGGCAACGTAGGCACCTTTGGCATGCTGTAACAATTCATCGAAGGCCACCGCATCAGCCACCCGCTCGCCGCCCTTCCAGCCGTCGATGATCAGATTCAGCGCCGCCTTCTGGCAGTCGACGATGAACGCCTCCTTTGAGGGATACGGGGTTCGAGCCAACGACAGCGACGTTGACGCCGAGTTGCTCAGCACGGCGTTCACATGGCGCGAGGGGCTCGGCAGGTTGAGCACCAGGAGCCGACGCACCCCTTTGCGATTGGACCGGGCCTGCTCCTCCGGCGTCGCCAGCAGGGCAACACCAACCCGGGTGCCTTCGTCCACCAGCGCGGGGTACGCCTTGACCTTGTGGCCGCCGCCCTCGGTCTCCACCATGGCCGGAAGCGCACCGCACTCCCACGCATCCATTCCCGACCGTTCCATGCTTCGATCGGCCTGCGCAATCGCCTCTCGAACATGGACGTTGAGCGCTTCATCAAGCGCATCCAGATACTTGCTCTCGGCCAGACCTCGCCCCTGCTCATCCACCACGCGGAAGGTCGGACGCAGCCGATCCTCAACCTTGTCCAGATGCACCACATCCAACGGCAGGACGCGGCCACTGAGAGAGCTCAGCTCTCGTCGAACCGATTCCACGAGGCGACCATCGCCCGGATCCAACTTCGGCAGGATGGCGGCCACCGTTTCCGGCACCGGCACAAAGAGCTTGCGCCACTCTTTGGGAAGGGCCCGGATGAGGGCGGTCACCAGATCCTCTCGCAGACCGGGAACGTTCCATTCGAAGTCTGCGGCATCCATCTGATTGAGCGCGGCCACAGGAATATTCACCGTCACCCCATCGGAGTGACTGGTGGGATCAAACTCGTAGTCCAAGGCCAGATCGATGCCACCAACCGACATGGCATCGGGGAATGCGTCCCGATCGATGGCAGCGGATTCTTCGTCCACGATGGTGGCCCGAGACAAGTGCAACAACTCCGGCGTGTCCGAGCGGACGGTCTTCCACCATCGCTCAAAGGACTTGCCGGACACGACATCAGGCCCAACCCGCTCGTCATAGAAGGCGTACAACGCGTTGTAGTCCACCATGACGTCTCGGCGATGGCGGGCTTCGTCGGCTGCCACCTCAGCCATCACTTCCGCGTTGTGGTCCATGAACGCAAAGTGCAGCTCCCAATCACCTTCGATCAACGCATGGTGAATGAACATCTCACGCGCCTGCGTGCGGTCGAGGGTGGCCAACGATGCCGGCCGGTCAGCGATCAACGGCAAGCCGAAGAGGGTCACGCGTTCGTCGGCGTAGGCCGATCCCCGGTCCGATGCCCACCACGGGTCACCCCAGCTGCGAGTCACCAGATGTTCCGCGGCGTCTTCCACCCACTCGGGTTGAATCCGAGTGGCAGTTCGGGCCCACAACCGACTGGTCTCCACCAGCTCGCCGGCCATGACCCAGTCCGGTGACCGCTTGTGCAGCGTGGAACCGGGAGCAATGGCGAAGCGGGCACCTCGTGCGCCGCGGTACTCGTCTTTGACTTCGTCCTTCATGCCAATCTGGCTGAGCAGTCCAGCCAACACCGAACGGTGAATCACCTCGGGTTGCGCAATCGGGTTGCCACCTCGCAGGCCCATGTCCCGCGCCACCCGCTTGAGCTGGCGGTGGACGTCCTGCCACTCACGAATTCGGTTGAAGTGCAGGTAGTTGGACATCGCCCACTTGCGAAACTGGTTGCCCGAACGCGCCCGTCGTTCTTCGGCCAGGTACGCCCAGAGCTCCAACCAACTCAGAAAGTCGCTCTGCTCGTGCATGTACTTCTGGTGCGCCTCATCGGCCTGGGCCCGTTTGCCCGACGGCCGTTCCCGGGGGTCGATGATCGACATGCCGGCCACGATGATCAGCACTTCGTCCAGACACCCGTTGGCGTCGGCCTCAACCACCATGCGGGCCAGTCGTGGGTCAAGGGGCAGCTTGGCCAGCTTTCGACCCATCGGCGTCAACCACTTGCGGGTGCCAACGTTGTCCGGGTCCAGCGCTCCCAACTCGGTGAGCAGGGCGACACCGTCTTTGATGCTGCGCTCGTCAGGCGGATCCACGAACGGGAACTCGGCCACGTCGCCCAGACCCAGGGCCGCCATTTGGAGTATGACCGACGCCAGATTGGTGCGCTGGATCTCCGGTTCGGTGAACTCGGGCCGGGTCTCGAAATCCTCTTCGGAGTACAACCGCACACATATCCCGGGGCCCAAGCGCCCACATCGACCCGCCCGCTGGTTGGCCGATGCCTGCGACACTGCTTCGATGGGCAGGCGCTGCACCTTGGTCCGGTGGCTGTAGCGCGAGATACGCGCCAACCCCGGATCAATGACATAGCGAATCCCCGGAACCGTCAATGAGGTCTCGGCCACGTTGGTGGCCAGGACAATCCGGCGGCCCGAATGCGGTTCGAAGACCCGATGCTGCTCCGCCGAAGACAATCGGGCATACAACGGAAAGATCTCGGTATCGGGCAGGCGCGCACCCGTCAGCGCGTCTTCGGCATCCCGGATGGCGCGTTCGCCGCTGAGAAATACCAGGATGTCACCCGGTCCTTCACGGGTAAGCGTGCGCGCCACCTCGGCAATCGCCTCGGCCTGCCGGCTGGAGCTGGCACCGTCGGACAACGGATGCCACCGAACGTCCACGGGATAGGTCCGGCCGGACACTTCGATGATCGGCGCCGGGCCATCCGCCCCGGAGAAGTGCTCGCTGAACTTTTCGGTGTCGATGGTGGCCGAAGTGATGATGAGTTTCAGGTCTGGTCGTTGCGGTAAGAGCTGTTTGAGCCAGCCCAACAGGAAGTCGATGTTGAGGCTGCGCTCGTGAGCTTCGTCGATGATGAGCGTGTCGTACTGACCAAGCAAGCGGTCGCGCTGGATCTCGGCCAGCAGGATCCCGTCGGTCATCACCTTGACCCGGCTGATGCCACTCACCTCGTCATGGAACCGAACCGCGTAGCCAACCGTTTCGCCGATCTTGGAGTCCAGCTCGCTGGCCACCCGTTCGGCCACACTCCGGGCCGCAATGCGGCGCGGCTGGGTGTGCCCGATGCGGCTGGGGCGCCCGGTGCCCTTCGGGTCCAGAAATCCCCGGCCCAACTCCAAACAGAACTTTGGTAGCTGGGTGCTCTTGCCCGAACCGGTCTCGCCGGCCACCACCACCACCTGATTGGATTCGATGGTCTGCAGGATTTCCTGCCGCCGCTCAACAATGGGGAGGTCGGGATAGCTGATCTGCAGCGTCATGGCGAGTGCAGGATCAACGGCACCAGCGGTGCCTCGGGCCGAGCCCCGTACGCGGTGTCAATACCAACGAAGGTCTGCGTTCCCACGGTCATCCGGGTGTGTCTCGCCTCGGTGTCGGCAACCATCACCTTTCGCAGTCGCCGGGGCACGTCCCGAAACCACTTTCCGTTTCGCCAGCTGTATGCCGACCGATGACCGTGGACCTGCGAGAACGGCATCCACTCCGCCTCCGCCCACGGCAGATAGAGCTCCCGAACCGGCTCAGTCCAGGCCACACCGGGTGGACCCGGCTCGCCCATCAACATGATGCCGGGCTTGAGCGCCGACGCTGGATCGTTCCAGAACTCCTCGTTCAACAGACGCGATGCGACGACGGGATCTTCTGGCTTCCCGAAGTGGGCCCACCGCTCGAGTGACATCCCGCCATGGCTGGCGAGCACCGCGCCAAACTCGGTGGTCTCGAAGGCGTGGGCGATGGCAATGGCCCCATCAACAAACCAACTGGCCAGTGTTCGGGCGGCATCATCGCCAATGGTGTTGGCCCAAAAGAGGGGCCCGCCCAGGTACTGCCCGTCGTGGTTGCCGGCCAGCTGCACATAGCGCTCCGGAGATGTCCGCAGCAGTCGATCAGCCAGCCGAATGACCTCGTCAGATGCCGGGCCTTTGTGAATGAGATCACCAACCTGAATGACCTTCAGGTCCTTGGGTACCCGGCCGCGCTCGATGTCAACGCCCAGGCGTTCGAGCGCCTCGGTGTAGACATCCACATGGCCTTGTACATCGCCGAACAATGCCAGCCGCTCAACCGAAGTCATCGCCAATAAAGCTAGCGGCGACCCGTCCTCAGTCGATGCGTCAGAATGGACCCATGTCCGCTTTCGTTGCCCCAACAACTGTCGACTTTCACTTCGACGTCATGTGCCCCTACGCGTACCAGACCGCAAAATGGATTCGTGACGTGCGCAACCAGAACGGCCTCACCATCAACTGGAAGTTCTTCAGCCTGGAAGAGGTCAACCGGGTGGAGGGCAAGAAGCACCCGTGGGAGCGCGACTGGTCCTACGGATGGTCGATGATGCGCATTGGGGCCATTCTGCGCCGAACCAGCATGGAGGATCTGGACCGGTGGTACGAACGGGCCGGGCGTGCGCTGCACGAAGAGGGCCACCGACCTCATGATCCCGACGTCGCCCGCCACCTCCTGACCGAACTGGATCTCGACCCGGCTGTCGTCGATGAGGCCATCGTCGACCAGAGCACTCACGAGGAGATCAAAGCCGAACACGACCGGGTGGTGGCCGCCGGCGGTTTCGGTGTTCCCACCTTGTTCTTTGACCACGACGGCGCTGAGCACTGTCTGTTCGGTCCGGTATTGATTGACCCTCCCACCGGCGCTGCAGCACTGCGGCTGTGGAACGCGACCACCGCCTGGCTCGAGTTCCCTCACGTCTGGGAAATTCAGCGCCCCAAGTCAGACGCCGACAATCACGCAATCATGAAGACGTTCCGCCCCTACCTTGAAGCTCGCGACTGGGTGAGCATCAACCGGGGCGAGGTTGTCAATTTCGATGAAGCAGCATCAGAAGCAGGAGTCGTCCAATGAGTGACAAGTCGAGCGAACCCACCACCGGTCAGAAGGTTGATCAGGTCTGGGAGACGCCGTCTCACGATGAGATCGTGGAGCTGACCAAAGCTCACGTTGGCGCCATGGAAATCATGGGCGAGGACGTGGTCTGGGTCCAGGCCGGCATGCACCACGTGCTGCTGCACACCGTTGGCCGCAAGTCCGGAAACGAGCACAAGGTCGCGCTGCCATTCTGGCGCGACGCCGATGGCCATCGCATCGTGGTGGCGAGCTTCGCCGGAGCCAAAGCCCACCCCTCATGGTTTTTCAATCTTGAAACGACACCTCGGGTCCGGGTGAAGTCCCAGACCAACGAGTTCTGGAGTGAGGCGGAGGTCCTGCAAGGCGACGACCGGGCGACCGTATGGACCGGACTGACCGCCGACCGGGCGTGGTACGTGGACTATCAGGCCAAGACCGATCGCCAGATCCCGCTTGTCCGGCTCCCCGAAACTCAACTGATCGCGGAGTAGCGCACTTACTGCGGGATGGGCACAAGGTCACAGCTGGCCCCGCCCCAAGAGCACGCTGCACCTGCGTGGCCGGTCAGCACCATGAGCGTGGTTGCCGCAGCAGCCACCAGCAGCACCACGAGCATGAGGGTGGACGTGCTCCCTCCTTCGCCTTCCCACCGCCGACGATCGTTGAACCACAGTGCCGCGCTGGCGATGAGCAGAACGAAGGTCATGATCAGGGTCCAGTTGCCGAGCGTCTCGTGGCGACCCATGTCCTGAGCGAACTGCTCCTCCAGCGACTCGCCCGACAGCTTTGCGGCCAACGTCGTGGCAACGGTGATGGCAGCACCGGCCACCAGCGTCCAGCCGGCCTGCAGTCGCCACGACGGACGCACCGCCAGGACCAGCGCCAGCAGGAACAGCAAGGGCATCAGCACGATGGGTGCGTGAACGAACAGCGGATGGGATGGGAGGCCGAATATCGTATTCATGACCCCAGCTTGGCTCAGAATCAGCCGCCATCGGCGTCTTCTGGCCCAACGACCACCGCGGGGAACGCGAATCCGGCGTCCACGGCCGCCTCGCCCGCAACCAGGCTGTTGGAAACCAGCATGTGCTCCCCGGGCTCAAGAGTGACGGACAGCACCGTGGAACGGCCCGGTTCTATTGCGTCGCTGATTCCCACCAGGGCGTCGCCCAGCGCGGCTTCATCGAGCGTGCCGTCGGCCGCTCGTGGAGCTTCGTCGAGGCTCGCCAATCGGACGATGCCAAACCGGTGAGGTTGATCGTGCTGATTGACAATCTCAAAAGTCTGCTCACCAAACCGGAGCGCTTCGGGCGAGAGAATCAGGCCATCGCGCAAACCGACCACAATCGGGAGTCCGGCGACCGCCGGTGCCGCGGCAATTCGTGCCCCGGGCGTTGCCGTCGGCTCGATGGTGATGACAACGCCTTCGTCTTCGGGCTCGACCGGCAAGATGATGGCGCCCGAGTTGGTGACGCCAACCGACGGTATGGGCGTGGCCACCGCAATGGCCCGGTCCGACGAGCCGTCGTCGATGCCACGGACGCCAGACGCGGAGAGTCTGGCGGTGGCGTCTCCGGATCCGCCGTCGTTCTTGAACAGAATGAAGCTGGCCAGAACAAGCAACAGCGCAAGCAGCAGGAAGCTGAGCGACACTGCCTGCCGGGTTTTCTTCGAGGCCGCCACCCGCTGCACGCTAGCCGATGACCTCACCGGCCTGCCGGGTTGGTTGCGTTTCGGGTCGGTAACCCACACCGGGAGACGGAAACGGGATGTATGGCCCATGTTGGCGAACCAAACCTCAAGGCCGTGCCTGCGTCGCCGATGCCGCTTCCATGTCTCGATTCTCCTGTCACCGCGACGAACCCATCAGTTCTGCATTGAATTTCCCCAACCCCCTTCGGCGATACCGAAGCGCCCGGCTGCGTTGGCGTCTGGGTTTGCTCTCGGTCACGTTCACGCTGGCCCTGCTCAGCGCCGCCTGCGCGGGCGATGGCGGTGGTGACCTGTCCGCCGTGGCTGCCGACGCCGGCGCAAACCTCACCTCCGAGGCCGCCGTGCAGGAGCTGGCGATGGTCGAAGAGGCGGCCGAACACGAGCCGACCGACGACGACACGATGGCAGTCGACCAACCGTCGAGTGACGATGCGCCGGCTGAAGAGACTGCGGCTGAGGTGGCCGATGCCGACCAGGGTCAGGCCCCAGCGTCGATACCCGCCATCCCCGTCGAGCTCGACTGGCTCTCCACCAACCAACGCAGTTGCCTGAACGACGAAACCAGCACCAGCGATGCCCAGTCCGCAACTTTCGACGGAAACACTGCCGACCAGGATCAGACCGCCATGATGACCAGGCTCTTGTCGTGCGTGTCCTTTGGCGAAGTGACTCGACAGTCAGCGAAGGCCCAGGACACGACGTTGTCGAATCGGTCGGTGCGGTGCATCAACGATGCGGTTGATGACGCGGAGATCTCGGTCAGCGACCTGGGCGAGATTGTGGCCGGGACGGCGTCGGCACAAAGCCGAACCGAGATCACCGCAACCCTGCTCAGTTGCCTGACCCAGTCTGAGCGTGAGTCACTGGCGGCTGGCGGGCCAGCATGACGGTCACGCGGTGACGCGGGGTTCCTTGGGAAGACCGAGCACCATTTCACCCAGAATGTTGCGCTGGATCTGAGACGTACCGGCATAGATGGTTCCGGCGCGAGCGTTGTAGAAACTGCCAATCCATGACGCGGACTCATTGGGCGAACCGGCCAGGTCCGCGTGGAACGCAGTGGCCGGCGGCTTGCCGTTCACGACCATGGCATCGGCACCCATCACGTCGAGCGCCAGCTCGGTGACCGTCTTGTGGTACTCGGACCAGAAGAGTTTGAAGATGGACTCGCCGGGACCCGGGTGGGCGCCGTTGATGAATCCGGTCAACGTGCGCAGACCTTGCATGCGCATGAGCTCGACTTTGATGTACGCGTCGGCCAGGCGCTGACGAACCTGAGGGTCGGTGGCCTTGCCCCGCTCTTTGGCCATCACCATCAGCTTGTCCAGCTCGGCGCGAAACATAAGCGGCATGGTGGCCGCCGCTTCGCCCCGCTCGTAGCCCAGCAACGTCATGGCCACCGCCCAGCCGCCGTTGACTTCGCCCACCACGTTCTCTTTGGCGGTCCGAGCATCGGTGAAGAAGGTCTCGTTGAACTCCGAGTCGCCCGACATCATGTCGATGGGTCGGACCTCAACTCCTGGTTGTTCCATGGGGCACAACAGGAACGAGATGCCCTTGTGCAGCGGACCGTCGGCATTGGTTCGGCAGAGCACAAAAATCCAGTTGGCGGTCTGACCAGCTGAGGTCCAGATCTTCTGGCCGTCGATGATCCATTCATCGCCGTCAAGCTGCGCGCGACAGTTGAGGCTGGCCAGGTCGGACCCGGCATTCGGCTCCGAATAGCCCTGACACCACACGTCTTCGCCGGAGATGATGCGAGGCAGAAAGTGCGCCTTCTGCTCCTCGGTGCCCCATTGGAGAATCGTGTTTCCAACCATGCCGATGCTGAATGCGTCGTTGTTGCCCCCGGTCGGGACACCGGCCTTTTGGAACTCCTCGGCCAGCACGACCTTCTCCACCGAGGTCAGACCAGCACCCCCGTACGCCTCAGGCCACGATGGCGCCAGCATGCCGTTGCTACTCAACGTTTCGCGCCATTGGGTGGTGAACGGACCCACCTCATCTTCGGGAAGCGCACCAAGGCCCTTCCAATTCGCCGGGAGATGTTCGGCCAGGAAGGCCTGCACTTTCTCGCGGTAGGTTTCGGCGTCAGCGGTGTAACGAGGATCCATGGGCAAACCCTAGCGACTGCCACCGCGCCCCCGGTTCCGGCGAGGACACCCACCCACCGGCATTAACCTGCGGACGTGCCCAATCTGGATTCACCGGCCAACAACCGTCTGGAAGTTGTCGACGGCCGTAGTGGCCGGCGCGCCCGCAATCGTGACGCCGTGATCGACGCGGTGCTCAAGCTCTACGACGACGGCATCGTCGAACCGACCATCACCGATGTGGTTGAACGCTGTGGCCTTTCGGATCGTTCGGTGTTTCGGTACTTCAACGACTTCGATGAGCTGATCCGCGCGGCCATCGAACGCGGACATGATCGTTACGCCCCACTGGGCCGAATCCACGAGTTTGGCAAAGGCCCTCTCGACGCCCGGGTGGACAACCTTCTGGAACAGCGTCTGGCAATGTTTGAGACGCTCTCGGGCCCCTCACGCGCCATCCGGCACAACATTCAACGCAGCGAACTGCTCCGATCTGACCTGATACGCACTCGCCTGCTGTTGCGAGGCCAGGTTCAGAAACAGTTCGAACCGGAGCTGGCGGCGATGGACAAGGACCGGGGTAACCAGGTCCTGGCGGCGTTGGACGTGTTGTTGTCGTTTGAGTCCTACGACCTGTTGCGCAACGACCAGAGCCTCACGCGATCACGGGCCGAAGCGGCACTGCGGTCAGCGATCATCGCCCTCGTCAGCAGCTGACGCCTGCTGCGCCGGGTCGTCGACGTCGTCGGCCAGTCGGTTGCCCAACCGGTTGAAGCCCAACCAGATGGTCCAGGCCCCCAACGCCAGCGATACACCCAACAGAACCAGAAAGACTGGGCTCGGGCCTTCATCCAGAATGGACACGCCGTCAACGGGCAACACGGCTCCCGAGGCAATCTGTTCAGCCACCGACGGTGCATCGGCCGCACCGTTGATGACCTCAAAGGTGTAGAAGCCTTCCAGGTCATCGCCGTCGGTGGCCACGCCCTCCCACCGGATGGCGTAGAACGCATCACCCAAATCCACGTCGGTCAGCGGCATGGTCCACAGCCGGGTGCCGCTCAACGTGGCAGGAAAGGTGAGCTCGTCTCCCGCGGTATCTCGAAGGAAGATTTGTACCTCCGACGGTTCACCACGGAACATCAGCTCAATCTGCTCCAGACCGGCCCCGACCTCGGTGTCCGGGGCTGGCGACGCGGCGTCCAGATCGTCATGAGCCCAGGCCGGCGACGCCAACGCCAGGATCAGACCAACGACGATGGCGGTAACGACGACTGGGGCGCCGAGCGCACGAGCAGGAAGACGTCGGCGGAACATGGCCCGAAACCTAACGGGATTCAGAGGCCAACTGACGCCCACCCTCAGGCACAACCTGGAGGCCTTTCGGCCGGAGCCGGGCCACCCAGATGACCGCCGCCAGAACGACGGCTCCCACGATCCCATCGAGTAGGTAGTGATTGCCGGTGACTGTCACCACCCAGACCGTGGCCGCCGCGTGGGCGACGCCAACCAGCCGGCCCCACCATCCCGCCAGCTGCCAGGCGGCAGCCGCAATCAGTACTGCCCACACCACGTGAATTGACGGCATGGCCTGGAGCTGACCGGAGAGGCGGCTCAGCAGATCGGTATCGTTGGTGGCGATCGCCTGCTCGATCACCGCCAGGTCGATGCTCGGGTAAACGGACTGCCCGTAGAGCTCAGGCGTGTCCACCAGATTGAAGGCCGGAATGAACCGCGGCGGTGCCACCGGGAAGAGCTGGATGAGCACGGACAGGATCGTGCTGGCCGCAAGCACGTTACGCCAGTACCGCAGGTGGTTCGCTCGGGCCATGAACATCCAGATCAAGAAGATGCCCATCCCCGGCACATGGGCGCCGCCGTAATAGAAGTTGGCCACCCGCACCAACCATTCGTGGTCCAGAATCATGGCCTGCCACTGCGCTTCATCGGGCAGCCGAAGCCATCGTTCGATATCCCACACCGTCTGCGCCCGTCTGAACGCGCCTCCTGGATCGATCACCGACAGCTGACCAACCAACCTCCACGCCACGTACAACAGCGAGACGATGCCGGCTTCGTGGAACAGATCAGCCAGCCGTGACGGTCCCGAAAGTTGGCGCACCACCAACCAGGCCGCAGCACAGCAGCAGGCCAACACAACGCCGTATGACCAGGGCAACCACACGCCGACAGGCTAGACAGATGCCAGCCCTGGAAGCGGTCACAGGCCCGGGTCCGTTGAGCTGCATTTCGTCCCCCAAATGAGTAGTAGGTTTGCCCGGTAACGAATCTGGTGAATGAATCCGAATAAAGAATCCAAGTAATTGGATCCGAACACAGGGGGAATGCTGCTGTGGCCACCGCAGGCTCAATTTTGGGAAACGCCGTCATCCGCAAGGAAGACCCCGGTCTTTTGACCGGTGCCAACAAGTACGTCGATGACCTCAAGGTCGATGGATCCGCACAGATCGTCTTTGTGCGCTCCCAACAGGCCCATGGCACGCTCAACAGCGTCAACACCGATGATGCCGAATCGATGCCGGGCGTCCTCAAGATCTACACCGCCGCAAACTCTGATCTTCCGGCGGTCAAGCAGTTCGCCATGATGCCGGACACCTTCGACCGTCCCGCCATCTGCGGTGACCGGGTTCGATTCGTGGGCGACATTATTGCCTGCGTCGTTGCCGAAACCTTGAGCCAGGGCATTGATGCCGCAGCCATGATCTACGCCGACATCGATGACCTGGACGTCGTGCTTGACCTGGAGTCCGCCGCCGGCGCCACTGAGCTGTTCGAAGGCAGCGGCAGCAACGTCTGCTTTGCGACCAGCTTCCCGGTTGACGATCAGGGAGCAGCGGTTGAGATAGACGCGCTCGAAGGCGCCGACCATGTGGCCACCGTCAAGATGATCACCCAGCGCCTGGCTGGCGCGCCGATGGAGCCCAACGGCTGCGTCGCCGTACCCAATGAGCCCGACGGCGGTTTCACCACTTGGATTTCTCATCAGGCTCCTCACAGCCTGCACGATGGTATGGCGGCCCTGATGGGCGTGGAAAAGGAGAACTGCCGGATCGTGACCCCCTGGGTCGGCGGTGGCTTCGGTCCCAAAGCGGCCATGTACAACGAGTACTACCTGGCCACCCGGGCAGCGGTCGATCTTGGACGGCCCGTGACCTGGACCGAAATTCGCTCCGAAAACATGGTCTCGATGGTTCATGGTCGAGCCATGATCATGGAAGCCAAGCTCGGCATCAACGACGACGGCAAGTTCGTGGGCCTCGACGCCAATGTGGTGGCCGACGCCGGTGCTTACCCCGCACTCGGCGCCATTCTCCCGATGCTGACCCAGCTGCTCATGCCCGCGGTCTATGACGTACCGAAGCTCAAGTTCAACGGCACCACGGTGCTGACCAACACCACCAGCATCGGCGCCTACCGCGGCGCCGGTCGGCCCGAGGCGACCCAGCTCATCGAGCGGGTCATCGACGTCGCCGCGGCGCAGATTGGCATGGACCCCGCGGAAGTCCGTCGCAAGAACTACCTGCAGCCGGAGAACTTCCCGCTCACCACCATCACCGGCGCCAACTACGACTCTGGTGAGTACGAGAAGACCTTGGACGCCGCCCTTGAGGCCGCCGGCTACAGCGACCTTCGGGCCGAACAGGCATCTCGTCGGGAGTCCGGCGCCGCCAAGCAAATCGGCATCGGTGTCTCCACCTACGTGGAGGTGACCGCACCCCTTGGTCTGCACGTGGAGTACAGCAAGATCGAAATGCACGAAGATGGCACGGCCAGTATGTACGTGGGCACCAGTGCGCACGGGCAGGGCCACGACACGGCCTTCTCCATGGTGGTCAGCGATCAGCTGGGCATCCCGATGGACAAGATCAAGCACGTCCAGTCCGACACCGCAACGGTGCGAAGCGGTGTGGGCACCATGGGTTCCCGTTCGCTGCAGACCGCGGGTTCCGGCTTGTACGTGGCCAGCGAGAAGATCATGGAAATGGGCAAGGAACTTGCCGCTCACCTGCTGGAAGCCAGCGTCGACGATATCGAGAAGACCGACGGTGGTCTGGGGGTTGCCGGCGTGCCCGCCAAGGCGCTCTCCTGGGGTGACCTGGCGACTGCGGCCAACGATCCGGACAAGCGTCCCTCTTCCTGGGAAGGTGGCCTGGAGTTCGAGCACGACTGGGATCAGGGTGACTCAACATTCCCGTTCGGCAGTCACGTGTCCGTAGTCGAGGTCGACGTCGAAACCGGCGGGGTGGAGATTCTTCGCCACGTGGCCGTCGATGACTGCGGAACGATTCTGAATCCGCTCCTGGTTCGTGGCCAACAACACGGCGGTATCGCTCAGGGTGTTGCGCAGGTGCTCTTCGAGCATGTGCAGTACGACGACGCCGGTAACCCCGTAACCGCAAACTTCATGGATTATCTGGTTCCGTCGGCCGCAGAGCTTCCGAGCTTTGAAGCCACCAACACCGAGACCGCCAGCCCTCGCAATCCGCTGGGCGCAAAAGGCATCGGCGAGTCCGGAACCATTGGCTCCACCCCGGCCCTGCACAATGCCGTGGTGGATGCGGTCTCACACCTGGGTGTGAGCCACGTGGACATGCCCTGCACCCCGCAGGCCATCTTCGAAGCCATCAACGCCGCTGCCTGACAGTCCATACGGCAAACTTCAGCAACGCCATCGGCTCACACCTTCGCCCAGGTGTGGGCCGATTGTGCGTTTTCGGCTGCTTCGACCGAGCGAAGCGCAGGTCGAACAATGAGCGCCGGGTTCTAGCGGCGAGTTCGTGTCCGGAAGCCAACCGATGCGGTGGCGGCTGCCAACCCGGCAACCAGCAGCATCACCTTGGCACTCAATCCGGAGCGAGTGGTCGGCTCGCTCGGGGCAATCGACCCCAGCACAACCTCGTCAACTCCCTGACACCCGGAAAGTCCGCAGCTCACGTTCGCCGCCATCACTGCCGCATAGTCGAGCGTGATGTCCGCCGAAGCCGAGACACCCCCGCCGGTCGCGGTATTGGTTATGACCCCGGAGGCCGATGCCAGCACAAGCACCGGGATGGTCAGAACCGCAGGGCACGCCGCCGCGCTGAAGCGCGGATCGAGATTCGGTTCCCACTGATAGCTCTGACCGTCGATGGTCAACAAGCCATTGTTTGATGACACGGTGCCGTTGGGGGCCACGTCTGCGGGTAGCACGTCGGTGATGGTGATCGGACCGAGGAACGAGTCACACGGCACCTCGATCGTGTAAAGAATGTTGTCGCCCCGATTCGGGAACGGGTTGTCCACGCTTTTGGTGAAGGTGAGCGGCACCGCGTCGACCTCGATGGCAGCCGAGGCGGTTGCACCTCCGCCAGTCGCCGTGGTGGTCAGAACGCCCGCTCCCCCGGCGTCGACTCCCACGATCGCGTTGAAGCTCAGGATCGCGGGGCACGCGTCTGACGTTGGACTTGCGCTCAGCTGCGGCGTCCATACCAAATTGGAGAAGTCGCCGTTGGTGGAGGTGAAGCCGTTCACCGTGAGGCTGCTGGGAAGATCGACCGTCACATCGGTCAGGCCATCGCCGCTGCACGGGACCTCGATGGTGTATGTGATGGTGTCGCCCAGGGCGGGGTTGGTGTCGCTGACGGAGATACCAATGGCGACCTCCGCGCTGGCCATGGGTGGCGCAACGAAGACGGCACCAAGAAGCACCATCGCAAGCATCGGGATAAGGCAGCGACCACGCAACGGCGACCGTACTCCACGAAAAAGCGATGAGGTTGTCATCGCGTTGATGGTAGGGGGTTTGCGCTCGCCTGGCCAGAGAGTGAAACTACCCAGCCGCCGCCTGGTGCCGGTCATAGGCGGTCAGCTATGGGATACGAGCGCTCCACCTCGACCACGGTGTCGTTGTAACCAACGCCCACTCCCATGTCGCCGAGGGTGTCGTTGGTGAGCACGTTTACCGTCTGGCCGTCCTCGTGGCGGTCGGACCACCACCCCCACGGGATCATGACCACTCCGGGACGAAGCCGCTTCGAGATGCGCACCGGCAGTCGCAGCCGGCCTCGATCGTTCCAGATGGTTGCCTCGTCGCCTGCGGTCAGTCCCCGCGCGGCTGCATCAGCTGGATCCAGCTCCACCCATGGACCGCCCTCCCGGTCAGCATGCGCGGCGTGGCCCGAATAGGTGCTGTTCATAAATCGGGTATGAACCTTGGCGGACACCAGCATCAGCGGCAGCCGCTCGGTTGGGGCTTCGCTAGGCGCAATCCAGTCAGGCACCGGTGACAAACCACTCTTCACCGCTGACGCGTCCGCGGCAATGGCCAACTGGGCCTTGCCATTGGGCGTGGCGAAGCCGCCCTCGGCATACGGCACCAACGGGCCCGCATCAACTACTCGGTGCAGACCGGTCTTCCGCAATGCTGCAAATTCTTGGTCATCAAGTCGATGCAAACCAAGCCGAATCAGCTCCAGGTCGGTCCGAGCGAACTCCGGATCATCAAACCCAAAGGCCGCGGCCAGGCGACGCCAAAGTTCGGTGTTGGGGACTGACTCGCCACGCGGCGCAATAGCTGCGTCGTTCCAGCCGAGCCACAGATGACCCCACGACGGAACCACATCAATCTGTTCAACCTGGGTGGCGGCAGGGAAGATGACATCGGCATAGCGGGCGGTGTCGGTCATGAACTGCTCCGACACCATGGTGAACAGGTCCTCGCGTTCCAAGCCCTGGCGGATCAGATCCGCGTTCGGAATCGAAACCAACGGGTTCCCGTTCCAGACCACCAGGACGTCAACCGGGGTGTCGAGCCGGCGACCATCCTTGTCCATGCCGGTCAGATAGCGGCCAAGGTGATTCTGGCTGAGCGCTCTGCGGGGCGCACCATCAACCAGGTGGGCCGCGGTGTAGGCATCAAAGTCAACCAGGGAGTCCGACCATGCCCCACAGCTCCGAGCAACTCCCCCGGAAGGGTGTCGCCAGGACCCGGTCAGCACCGGCAGACAGGCAATCGTGCGATAGAAGGCGCTGCCGTTCTCGTGGTGTTCGGCGCCGATCAGAGTTCGAATGAAGGCCGGCTTGGCGGCGCCGTACATCTCCGCAAGCCGGCGAATGTCATCGGCGGAAACGCCGCAGATCCCGCTGGCTCGTTCGGGCGTCCAGTCGTCAACGTGCGCCGCAAGTTCGTCGTAGCCATCGGCATGGGACCGCACGTAGTCGTGGTCGACCTGATCGTTGGCGATGAGCTCATGCATCATGGCCAGCATCAGAGCGATGTCGGTTCCGGGGAGCGGCTGAATGAACCAATCGGCCTCGGCTGCGGTCATGGTCCGCATCGGATCGATACACACGATGCTGGCGCCGTTGGATCGGGCTTGCTCGATGAAAGGCCACAGGTGGCGATTGGTCAGTTTGGTGTTGGTCGCCCAGAGGATGATGACTTCGGCGCCAACGAGCGCCAGCGGGTCAGCGCCCAGACCACCGGCGCCATAGGTAGCGGCCATGCCCACGCCCGCGGCGACGCCACACACGCTGTCGACTTGGCGGGACGAGCCCAATTTGGCAAACAGTGCCCGGTCCATGGACGACTGCTGAATCATGCCCTGCGTGCCGGCGCTGACCCACGGGAAAATTGTCTGTCCCCCACGACGATCAACCGCCGCGTTGATGTTCTCCACCGTGAATACAAGCGCCTCATCCCAGGTGGCCGGCCGAAACTCGCCGGCGCCTTTCGGCCCGGTTCTGATCAGCGGGTGAAGCAGACGATCGGCGTCATGGACCCGGTCGACAAAGCGGTTGACCTTGGGGCACAGCTCACCGGCCGAGAACGGATGCTCGGGGTTCCCTCGAAGCTTCAGGAGAACCGGCTGGGGACCCGTGTCATCGACGGTGGCCACCCAACCACAGGTGTCTGGACAGTCATGATGACAGGTACCGCGGACCGTCCTGGTTTCAGGAGTGGTCGATGGCAGGGCCGGTGCAGTCATGTGCCAGTATGTCGCACTTCGACCGGCGATCCTGCGCTCATGGGCGACACTGGGGCCAGACCTCGGCCGGACATCTCCGGCGAACGTCTGGTGCAGCAACGACCAACCAATCCACCCGTCAGCGCTCCCGTTGCGCATGACTACGATTCTCCCATGACGCCCGCCGCCGCCGACCCCCACAACGATGTCAACCCGCTCCTTTCGGGGGTTCTTGCCGGGGTGAAGGTCGCCGAGTTCTCCCAGAATGCCGCAGTCCCCCAGTGTGGAAGGTTGTTGGCCGGGATGGGTGCCGACGTCATCAAAATCGAACCGTTGGCCGGCGATTCCATGCGCCACGTGGCCAAGCTCAGCGACACCGAGAGCCGGGCGTTCTCTGCCATCAACCCGGGCAAGCGGAGCCTGGCCCTGGACATGACCGCCGATGGCGCGCCGGAGATCATCAACGCACTGCTGGGCTGGGCCGACATTGCGCTGGTTGGACTCAAGCGACCGGACCTCAAACGATTTGGGCTGGACTGGGAGACGGTCCAGCGGATCAATCCCGGCCTGGTCGAATTACAGGTCACCGCGTTTGGTCCCAAAGGTCCGGATGCGAACATGCCCGGGTACGACGTGCTCGTGCAGGCCCGCTCGGGGCTGGGGTTCATGATGAACCGGTCCCGAGACGGCGTCCCCCTTCCCACCCGTCCGGCTTTCATTGACTTCAGCACCGGCGCCATGGCCACCGCCGCGGTCCTGGGTGCACTGCGCCACCGGGACCTGACCGGCAACGGTCAACGCATCGACGCTTCCCTGCTGGGGACCGGGATGAGCCTGGCCACCGCCAACACCATGCGCTTCCAGAGGGACGTGCCCAAGTTCACCGAGCTCCGCGAGGACCTGTCCATGCTGCAGCAGGCGGGCGCGGACTTCGACGATCAACGAACACTCTATGAAGAACGCGTCACCGGGTCAGCAGGTATCTACCTGCTCTACTTCCGGCACTACCGCACCGCCGACGGCATCGTGTCGCTGGCGGGCATGTCACCTGGACTCATCGCCCGATTCCATGAACTGACCGCCGTACCTGTGCCGCCCACCCGCAACTCCAATGACCCGGAGCTGTTGGCCGTCGTTGCGCAGGCCGAAGCCCTCTTCATGGCCCACACCACCGACCACTGGATGCAACTACTGGAGGATGGTGGGTACCCGTGTGCCCGCTACCAGCAACCTTTTGCCGCGCTTGACGATGAGCAGAACCTGACCAACGGGTACGTCGTCGATGTGGAGCACCAGGTCTTCGGTGAGTACCGCACTCTCGGAATGCCGTTCACCTACAGCGATACCCCGACGGGCCTTGCCGGACCCTCGCCGCTGCTTGGTCAGCACTCCGAGGAGATCCTGGAGCAGCTGGGCTTTGACCGACCCAGCATCGCTGCGTTTCACGCGGCCGAAGTGATCCGAACCCAACCGGAGTAGCTACTCCGCGGCGATCAGGTGGCCAATCAGCTCCAACTGTTCTTCGGCGTTGCCGCGGGTGAGCTCGAGTTTGCGCGCCACCAGGAAGTGGCGGTGCAGCGGGTAATCCCGATCCACCCCAACCCCGCCATGCACGTGCACCATTGCGTGAACAATGCGGTTGCCGGCATCGGCCGCCCACCAGCGGGCAATGGCCACCTCGCGTTGGGCGTCAAGACCGGCATCCAGGCGCCACGCCGCGGACCGGGATGTCAGTTCGATCCCCTGCAGATCGATCCACGCGTCAGCAACCCGCTGACTCACGGCTTGAAACGACGCGATGACGCGTTCAAACTGCACCCGCTGAAGTGCGTACTCGCGCCCCAGCTCAAGCGCGCCCTGACACAGCCCGGCGGTCTGCGAGCAGAGCGCAGCGTCAAGTCGTTGAAACAGGAAGTTGGCGACGTCGGACCCGTCGTTGGTTCCCAGCAGATCACCAAGCCCCACCGACACGTTGTCAAAGGTGACGACCGCATCGTCATATCCGGTGGTGCTGGGCTGCGGTGTGCGATGCACCCCGTCGGCCTCGGCGTCAATCATCGCCATGCGGAACTCTGCGCCGTCGGTCGTGACGGCGACCAACAACGTGGTGGCGTCCAATCCATCGGCCACAAACGATGCCGTCCCATTCAGGTACCAGTGGGGTTCGTTGGTGCTGACGGTGAGGTCGCTCGACAGAATCGGCGCCAGTCGTTCGGTGCCGCTGATGATGCGTTCGATGAGCGACTCCGCCTCCGCCCTTGACGGACTGCCGGCGGGACTGAAAGCGGCGACGGTCTGCGCTGCAGCCATCGTTGCGCCAATCGGCAGCGCCGCCGCGTGGCGACCGACCGCTTCGCAAATCCCGCCGAGTGCGACGGCGCCCAGGCCCGATCCTCCAAAGTCCTCGGGCATCAACGCCGAGAAGACCCCGGCTTCGGCCAGCGTCGCCCACAACGTGAAGTCAACCCGGTCCCCGGCCTGTTCATGTGCTTTCAGCGTCGCATGATGCACGTTGTCGCCGATGATCTGCTCGGCCAATCCAACCAGTGTCTGTTCGTCTTCGCTCAACGAAAAGTCCACAATCCCTACCGATCCGCTCGGGGAAACCCAAGTCCAAACTGAGTGATCAAATCTCGCTGCATCTCATTGGTGCCACCGCCAAAGGTCAGGATCGTCATACCGCGGTACAGCGCCTCCAGCCGACTGGCGCCGTGCGACTCAGCCAGGTTTACCGCCGTCGAATCAAGCCCTCGGATCTGCATCATCAGCCGGAATGCTTCCAGATAGAACTCGGTGCCGTACACCTTCACCGCCGACGACTCGGCCACATCCAGTGCATTCTGCGAAACCGACCAGGCGACCTTCCAGTTGATGAGCCGAAGCATCTCCAACCTGGCATCAATCTGCGCCAGATTTCGGCGCACCCACGGTCGCTCGATCTGGCCCGATTGCCGAGCGTGTTCGATGGTCTCCTCCAGACACCGCTCCACCAGTCCCGAAGACACCAGCGAGATGCGCTCCCGATTCAGTTGCGAGGTGATGAGCCGAAACCCCTCGTTCACTTCACCAACCAGTGCCGAGACCGGCACGCGGACGTTGTCGAAATACGTGGACGTGATGTTGTGGCTGGACAACAGGTTGAGCGGCTCCAGGGTGATACCCGGCGTGTCCATGGGAACCGCGAAGATCGAGATCCCCCGCTGCTTCTTGATGTTGGGATCCTGATTGGTGCGGGCCGCCAGCCAGATGTAGTCGGCACCCTGAGACTGACTGGTCCACGTCTTCTGACCGTTGATGACATATTCGTCGCCGTCCCGTTCGGCGCGGGTGGTGAGGGAGAACAGGTCGGTGCCGGCGTCAGGTTCGCTGTAGCCAATGCAGAAGTGAAACCTGCCAGCCGCAATATTGGGCAGGAAGTGCGCCTTTTGCTCTGGCGTGCCGAACGCCATGATCGTCGGCCCCACCGTGTTGATGGTCAGCATGGGGGCCGGCGAGCCCATGCGAAAACTCTCGTCAAAAAAGATGAACTGATGGATGGCAGACTTTCCCTGCCCGCCAAACTCCTCCGGCCAGCCCATGGCAATCCAACCGTCGGCCCCAAGCTGTTCCACAAGCCGTCGACGAACCGGCCCGATCGTTTCTTCTGCGTCCAGCTGCGCCCGCACATCGGGCGTGAGCATCTGGGCGTAGTACGAGCGCAGTTCCGCCTGCAGCCCAGCCTGCTCCTGGTCCAGGGCTATGAACATCAGCCGTCCCCGGCGGCGGCGTCGGCGGCCGCACGCATTGCCTCCACCCCGGCCACGAATGCCACCATCTGCGGTTTGGTCAATGCGCTCACGGCCGGCATCATCATCTCGCTGGTCCTCCGCTCGGCCGCGGCCCACTTGGCGCGGTGCTCGTCGGTGATGTCCGGGGCGTCGGCATAGCCAAAGAGTTGAAGGCCGTCCGGGCTGTTGATCGCATGGGCCTCCCTGGGCGTCAATCCCGAAACCACGACCGCCGCCAGGTGCGCGCTGCCCCGTAGTTCTCTGAGGACAATTGACTGGTGCAGGGCCTGGGCTCGCCGTTCTTTCGGGACCGGCATGGTCCTTGCTGCGGCAAACAGGGCCTGCCCCGCGGGTTCATGGTTGGCGATGATCACCGCTGCCGCGTCGTTGAAGCCATCAAGAAGATCCGCGTCAACCAATGCGAGCACCCGCTGTCCAAGTTCGCCCGCCGCGTCCATCATCGCCGCGGCGGCTTCGGTGGGCGCAAGCTTCTCCCGGCCAGAATCCCATACCTTCTCCACCACGGCTGGAGTGAAGTAGCCGAAGGCACTGGTAACGGTTGCGGCGGTCACGTCGCCCATCATTCCGGCCCGGCCGAGGAAGTAGAAGCGGAACCCGTCAACGCCAAGGTCCTTGCCCCGCGCCAGGACTGCGGGGTCAAAGTAGTGGATACCTCCGAGCTTGCCGAGCGGCTCCGATGTGGCCTGAATCAGTTGTGCAGCGTCCATCTCCGAAACGCTACTGGAGCGCCAACCTTTGGCTGACTACCGCGGCCGCGGTCTGCGGTTATTGGCTGCGAACGAGGTTGACCGGTGAACCCACCGGCACATGTTCGGCAATGAAGCCAATGGCTGAACTCACCAGCCGGATGCATCCGTTGCTGATGTACTCGCCCATTCGGCTTTCCACATTGGTGCCGTGGAGAGCCAACTTCGGCAGACCGCCCCGGGATCCGAAGGTGTTGTGGGACTCGCTGAACGAGGCCAAACTCAACACCCAGTCGCCGTAGGCGGAACCGAAATTACTGCCCGGCTGTTTGTCATCGATGTAGGTGCTGAGAACCGGAGTGGGATGGCTGCGCTTGCCGGTGATGACGCTGGAGCTGTGCATCAGCTCCTCGCCCTGCCAGGCCCGCACCATGTTTGTACTCACATCAACTTCAACCAGCCACTCGCTCCGGGTAAAGGTGAAGTCCTTGGTCTCGACCCAGCCCACCGCGCCCTGCGGGCGAACCGGTAGCTGCACCTTGACCCGATCATCTTCAGGTGTGCCTTCAAGAACCATAAGCGTCAGCGGTCCGCCGAAGAAGGTTGGGTTCAGCAGCGGATAGTCAACAGTCCCGCCGTTGAGGTATTCATACTTCAGGTCGAAAGGTTCGCCATCGGGGCCGTCATACACCGGAACAAAGCCGGTGGAGTTCTTGGCGACGATGATGTCGATGTCCCAGTCACCCGGCGGTCGGATGTCCGCGGTTGTCCGCTCGGGTTGCGGCGTGGCGGTTGGAACCACGGTCACGATTGGAAGCGGGGTGGCGGTGACCTTCGGCGTTGGGGTTGGACTGGGGATCGGGGTCGCCGCAACGGTCGGTTCTGCTGCATCAGCCCCGGCGGCTTCAGCGTTGGCGGCAAGCGCCACCGAGGTGGCCTGGATGTCCGCGCCGTTCAGCGCCGTGGCGGTGTCCACGACATCGTCGGCGCCGCCGCATGCCGCAGCCACCATCGCAATGAGGGCGAGAATCGCAACCCGGCGTCGCCCCGCGGAGATGCTCCGGTGGCCGTGGCGCGGGGAACTGGCGGCTGGCGATGATGAACGGAGGCGAATGGGGGGCATCGATTGAGGGAACTCTCTGTGGCGATTGAACATGGAGGGCACCGCCATGCCCAGTTTAGGAACTGCCGCGGTCAATGAGGTTGGGCAATCGGGCCCGGTACTCCCCTCATTTCGGCTCCAACATGAATCACTGGTCGTAAAACTGGGGTAAATCGAGCCCGTATGCCAGCCGGAGATTGCGCGTCACCAGGAGATTGCCCGTCACTTTGCGGCAATCTTGTGCCATTGCTATCGGTCCAGACCAAGCTCGCCCCGCAGCTCATCAAGGGTGGCATCAGCCTGTTCCTTCATCACCGCATGCTCAGCCAACAGATCGGTCTGGAGATGATGGTCCGGCGGCTCGACCCGGGTGGCAGCTGGCGCCGGCGCAACCCCGCCCGAAGGCGGTTCGGAGACTTCAGCCGTAGGTTCCTCGGGGTCAGGGTCTTTGGGGTCAGGGTCCTGGATCTCAACCGGAGCGATGACCGGTGACTCGACCTCCGCGTCAAGCTGAGGCGTTGCGGACGCGGCTTCAAGTCGATCCTCAATGGATCCGCCGGTGGTCGCTGAGGTGCTGGCTTGCGCCGATGCGGTGGACGCAGTTCCCGCAACGTCCCGCTCGATCTCATCGAACCTGCTGTTCGTTGCCGACATCTCGTCCTGCAGCATGTCAATCCGCTCGGCCGGGCTGGCTTTGAGCTTCTTCTCGCGCTCGGCGAGTTCGGCATCCATCGTCTGGCCCAGTTTGTCCAGACCTTCCTTTACATCCTTGGCTTCGCGCTTCAGGAAGGAGAAGAGCTTGTCAGAGAACGGAATCTTTTCGCTCGACGGCATGCCGCCACCCTAGTCGGACCGCTACGTTGCGGCTCATGGCCCAATCCGACAGCTCTGGCGGCAACAAATCCAACGCTGCGCCTTTGTGGGTTCAGCAGGCACAGCAGTCCTGGACCAACACCGGCACGAAACACCCCAGCTTTGCTACAACGCCGAAGCCTGGCCAGGAGTCGGTGTGGGACTACCCCCGACCGCCGGTTGTGGTCCCGGACTCCCGACTGGTGGTGATTTCTGCACCCGACGGTTCCGAGGTGGCCCGAACCACGCGTGCGGTTCGATTGTTGGAGACGGCGAGCCCGCCGACCTTCTACCTACCGTCGGCCGATATCGCCATGGAGCTGCTCCAAGGTGTCGCCGGCACCAGCATGTGTGAATGGAAAGGCGCCGCTCGGTACTTTGCGCTGACCGGAGTTGCACCCGAGGCCGCCGACCCGGTGGCGTGGACCTATCCCGATGTGTGGGATCCCTATCGGGAGCTGGTGGATCACCTGGCCTTCTATCCCGATCGCGTCATCGCCACCGTCGATGGCGAAACGGTCCGGGCACAAGCGGGTGGCTTCTATGGCGGATGGATCACCGATGAGGTCGTGGGGCCGTTCAAAGGCGATCCCGGCACCGGCGGTTGGTAAGTAGCGTCAAGGAAGCCAAATCAAGGGGTCGACGGGCGCGCCGTCAACTCGGACTTCGAAGTGGATGTGTGCATCAGTTGCGGTGCCGGTGGCGCCCACAGTTCCCAATTGCTCACCCTGACGGACCACATCGCCCACCTCGACATCAAGGGTCTCCAGGTGCGCGTAGCGGGTCTCCAGGCCGTCACCGTGGTCGATCTTGACCATGCGCCCGTATCCGCCATTCCATCCGGAAACGGTCACCTCGCCATCGGAGCTTGCGACAACCGCTTCACCGTAGGGCGCGTCGATGTCGATCCCATCATGCATGCGACGGCCGCCCCAGACCGGATGCACCCGCCAACCGAACCCCGAATTCACCGCGCCGATGCCGGGCCACACCATGGCACGACCGTCATCCTCGCCGATGGACGCAGCATCATCGTTTTCCGACACGTTGGTCAGTCGCTCGAGGAGCGCCTCATCCAGCTGAAGGAACCGCCCGCCGTCGGCAGCAAAGCTCGGCCAACTGTTGGCGCCCGGTTGGCCCGGAACCGTGTGTAGCACCGCCCGATGCGCACTGGCCACCGACTGCTGCGACCACCGCCACTCGGCGCCAAATCCGGCGTCCAGATTCGGCGTCGGAACCGCCGAGGGAGACCCGGCCCGACGAGCCTGATCGATACGGGCCGAAGACGCTGCCGCCTGCAGGTCCAACAGAGCGTGAAGCGACTCATCGGCTGCTTCCACAATCTCTCGCCGATCTCTCACGTGCCGCTCGAGTTCGGCAATTCGGTGATCCCGAGCGGGGAACGAGTTGCGAGCCTCAATGGCCTCGTGGGTGAGAACTCCGTCGAACCAGGAAGCAAGTTGGTCCCGCTCGTAGGTCTCCTGCGCCAGGTCACTTGATGCCACTCGTTGGTGGTGACGGGCCCGACGCAGGCGGGCTTCGGCGTGACTGACCGCCTGATCCACCGCCTCCTGCCGATGGGCGGCCTGAGCGACCGCCACCATCGTTGGAGTGATGTGGACCGAGCCACGTGAGTACTGCTGCGGGTTCAATGCTCCGGCCGCGGTCGGAACCATCGTCAGCAGCACAACAAAGGCCAACAGGGACCCGACCAATTGGCCGAGCCGTAGCGCGTGACCGTCGCGATGGATGGACTTCATTGTTATTGTTGTGCGCGCCGTGACGCGCTCAAAGACCGATTCGAGAATGGAGGCCCGCCAGCGGGACCGAGGGGTACTCGAACGGTCTCGGAAATTTCCGAGCACCGAACTCACCTTTGGTTGTACGCCCACCGCGCTCCGTGCCGGGGGTGGGCATTGGTTGATACGTGATCGGGTCACGGCGGTGTTTTCACGCCGGACCGTCTGTCTCTCCTTGAGCGCACCTGCGGATGCGCCCGTCCAGGGCCAGCGTTCTTTTACGCCAGCTCTCGTAACAAGTCCGTCACATTAGCCAGACTCTTTAGCCAAAGGGTCGCAATTGGTTCGAATTACCTGCGTGCCATTTGTCACATAAATGAAATGGCGCGACCGTTTCGGGCCAAATAAGCGCAGAATCCCGGGGGTCCTGCACCGCCATGGACGCAAGGCCCATAGCCAGCGCCCCTCGGTGTCGGTGGGCGGTACCCCACCTGATCCAGTCGACCTACTACAGTGGCGGCTCTGCGGGCTGAGGGAGTCACCGCCATGTTTTCGCGCCAAAAGTGCAGTTCACCAACCATTCTTCGAACCATGTCCCGCGCTCGGCCAATTGCGCTCGCCCTGGCGCCGGTCGGGTTGGCGGTGCTGGCCGCCTGTGGCAGCGGTGGCGGTATTGAAGACCTTGCGCTCGAGCCGGTGGCAACAGCGGCTCCTGCGATCGACACCGCAGTCACCGCCCCCGCAGCTACAGCCGCACCAGCGCCTCCCGCGACCGCCATCGCTGTGGCAACGCCCATTCCGACCCTGGCCCCACCCACACCGCTCCCAACCCCAACCGCAACCCCCATCCCGCCCCGAACCGGCAATATCGAGTACACCGTGGTCGGTGGCGACGTCCTGGGGCTGATCGCCGAACGTTATGACGTGACCCAGCGCCAAATTCTTGACGTCAACGACGGGATGAGCGCCAGCGTCCTCAGCGTCGGCCAGGTCATTGTCATTCCGCCATCGGGCGGAGATACCAACGAAGGCACCGACAGCGGTAGCGACAGTGGTGCCGACAGCGGCTCCGACAGTGGTTCGGACACGGGCACTGCTGACGCCACGGCTACTCCCCGCCCCCAGGCAACAGTGGCGCCGGTGGATACCACCGGTCGAAACTCCACCGCAGTGTTCACACACGAAGTTGCCTCGGGCCAGTTCCTCGGAACAATCGCCGATGCCTTTGGGGTGACGGTCTCTGACCTCGTGCTCTACAACGGCCTCAGCTCGGCCGACTCCATCTTTGTTGGCCAGAACATTCTGATTCCGCCCGCCGGGACAACAGTGACCGGTCCCGTCAGTGGAGGTACCGCAGCCACCGCGACGCCTGCAGCCACCGCGGACCCCAACGCCACCGCCACCGTCGCACCCACCGCGGACCCCAACGCCACCGCCACGGTTGCACCAACGGTCGACGCATCGCAGACCACGCCAACCTTGACGCCAACGCCCACGCCAACCGTGGACCCCAACGTCACCGCCACCGTCGCACCGACGTCGGAGGTGCCCACCCCGTTGCCCACCTCAACCGCTATTCCGTGCAACGAAGTGCTCTTCCCCAGCTGCAGCGGCGTCTGACCGTGTCCGGCCCGCCGACCCTCGGCGGAGCACCGACTTCCACCCATTTCGAAGCCGTCCATCCGCTGGTACCGTCCGCCCCGATGACTGTTTCGGGCCGCGCATTGGTGATTCCCACGTGGAACGAAGCGGAGCGCATCGAGGCCACGGTTGTAGCCATCTCCGAATCCGCTCTGGGTGCATCGGACCTGACGGTGATTCTGGCCGACGATGGCAGTACCGATGCATCTCGGTCGGTTGCCGCCGCAGCGTTGGAACGCACCGGACAAAAAGGCGAAGTGCTGGCCCTTCCCCACACGGGTAAGGGGGGCGCCGTGCGGGCTGGTGTTCTTCATGCCGAATCGCCGTGGATTGTGTTCACCGATGCTGACCTCAGCGCGCCGCCCGAAGACATCGAACGCGTCTTCGCCGCGCTCGAGGCCGGCAAAGGCCAGGTTGTGGCCGGCACCCGCATCAGCGACCTTGGAGCCCCTGCTCCGCCGATGCGCAAGGCGGCCCGGGTCGTGATGCGATGGGTTGTTCGCACGCTGAAGCTCACGTCGGTGCCCGACACCCAGTGCGGCCTGAAAGGTTTCAGCCGCGATGTTGGTCGGGAAATCCTGGAGCCGCTGCAAACCGATGGTTTTGCATTCGATGTTGAACTTCTGGCCCGGGCCGAGCACCTGGGCGTGACCATCCACACTGAGCCGGTGGGCTGGCGCCACGGCGAAGGTTCGACCGTGCGGGTGCTTCGGGACGCGCCGGCGATGCTTGGTCAGATGCTGGGCATGCTCTGGCGTCGCCGCAGCTGGCCGCGCGATATTTAGCTAGCTTCGCTTGAAGTCCGGCGGGCGCTTCTCGGCAAAGGCTCGAGGACCTTCTTTGGCATCGTCGCTGGCAAACACAGCTTTGCCGATGGGATCCTCAAAGGCGAATGCCTCAGCCTCGGTCATACCTTCGGTCTCATGCAGGGTCTTGAGAACCGCCTCCACCGCCAACGGTCCGTTCTCTGCAATCGTTGCGGCTATCTCCATGGCTTTGCTCAACGCCTCGCCGTCAGGCACCACGTGACCAATCAAACCAATGTCGCGAGCCTCGTTGGCATCGAGGTGCCGACCCGTCAACAGAATGTCGGCCGCAACGGTGTAGGGAATCTGACGAGCCAGCCGGACCGCAGAGCCGCCCATTGGGTACAACGACCAACGGACCTCTGACACACCGAACCGAGCACTCTCCCCGGCCACCCGGATATCGGTGCCCTGGAGGATCTCGGTGCCACCCGCAATGGCCACGCCCTCGACCGCGGCAATGAGCGGCTTGGTCGGACGCGAGTTCTTCAGTAGTCCGTCCCAGATGAAGTCGGTGCCTTCGCGTTCACGTCGACCGTCAAGGTCGTAGTCGTCGTCATCATCCACATCGCCAGCCATGGCTCGTAGGTCCATTCCTGACGAGAAGTTGCCACCGGCGCCGGTCAGAACAATGCATCGAACGTCAGGGTCCCCCGAGGCGTCAACCCAGGCATCAGCCATGCGGCCGAACATCTTCAGCGTCATCGCGTTCTTGCGGGCTGGACGGTTCATGGTGAGCACCATCACGCCGTTGCGTTTTTCAACCAGCAGGTCCGCCATTTCAGGCGCTGACAATGACGGCCGAGCCGTGTCCGTACATGCCGTGGTTGATGGACAACCCGACGTGTGCTCCCTCCACCTGACGCGGCCCGCTCTGATTGCGGACCTGCCAGGTGAGTTCGCACACCTGGGCAATCGCCTGCGCAGGAACAGCTTCGCCGAAGGCACCAAGGCCCCCGGACGGATTGACCGGGACTCGCCCACCAAGTTGGGTGTCGCCATCACGAAGCAACCTGGCCGCTTCGCCGGGGGCGCACAGACCAATGTGCTCGTACCAGTCCAGCTCATAGGCCGAACTCAGATCATAGACCTCGGCGAAGTCCAGATCATCGGGTCCGATACCGGCCTGCGCGTAGGCCGGTCCGGCGATGTCATCTTTGAAGGTCATGGCGCCATGGCCGGTGGCGGCCCACGAGTCCGACGCCAGATACGGAAGCTCGATGATCGAGTTGGGGTAGGTGGGACTCACCGTCGAGATACCGGTGACACGGGCGGGCGACGCGTGGCCGTGAGCTTGAGCCCACTCCATTGATGACACAACCAGCGCCGCGCCACCGTCGCTGGTGGCGCAAATCTCCAGCAGGCGCAGCGGGTCGGCCACCATTGGCGAGTTGTTGACATCTTCGATGTCGTACTCCTTGGTGTAGCGAGCCCGCGGGTTGTGGACCGCATGCCGAGAGTTCTTGACTTTGACCTGGGCAAAGTCATCGGGCGTGTCGCCGTACAACTCCATCCGCCGGCGGGCGTAGATGGCGAAGTACGCCGGGTTGGTGGCGCCAAGCAGGTGGAATCGCAACCAATCGGTGTCATCGGGCCGGTCACCTTCATTGGGCTTCAGAAACCCTCTGGGGGTGGTGTCAGCACCGACCACCAGGGCAACGTCACACAAGCCCGCCAGGATCTGCGCGCGGGCCGCTTGCAATGCGGTCACCCCCGACGCACACGCGGAATAGGAGCTGGCCATGCTGGCACCTTGAAAGCCCAGCGCGTTGGCAAAGGTGGATCCAGACACGTAGCCGGGGTAACCGTTGCGAACGGTGTTGGCGCCCGAGATGAAACCAACGTCGCCCCATGCCACGTTGGCATCGGCGATGGCTTCATGCGCGGCCGCCACGCCGTACTCCACAAACGAGCGGCCCCACTTCCCCCACGGGTGCATGCCCACCCCGAGGATGGCGATGTCCTGTTCCGGATTGCGGTTGGCACTCATGACGATGATGCTTCGGTCGCTGGTTGCCACTTCCACATCATGTACTCGAACTCTTCGTCTTCACGATGGGTCTCGATGGTCAGCTCCACCCGCATCCCCACCGCAACGGTGCTGATGTCGGTCCCACTGACCATCTGGCCCAGGACCACCAGTTGTTCGCGTTCCAGCTCCACCGCGGCCAGCACAAACGGCTCGTAGTCATCGCTTGCGGGATACGGGGCTGGAGGCTGGTAGTTCATGGCGGTGAAGGACCACACCGTGCCGGTGCGGCTGAGCAGTACTTCGGTGCGCTCCGGGTCCAGGACACAGCCCGGGTCAGAGCCCGCCAGGTCCTTGGGAAAGAAGTAGCTGTCCCGGCCTTTGCCGCGACCACCAATGAGCTGGGGCCCATCGGGACCTTCCAGCGTGAAGAGGCCGGGGACCGCCGGTACCTGGGTCTTTGTTGTCATGGGCCGATTGTAGAAGCGACGGCTGCGGCCCCTGTTCAGCTGTCGTTCAACACACCGGGCCGGAACGCCTCCGCACGGTGACCCGGCCCGATTGCGAGTTGACGCCAGGTCGTTGGAGGTCGCTCCGTTCACGCACGTCATTTCAGTCGGTTGACGCCACGAGTCCCGGAGCCCCGCCAGCTAACCTCGAACCAGAGGTCGCATGGCCGACCTGGCCCACTTCATCTCCCTTCGTCTCATCAATCTCCCCCGATAGGTCCCGCATGGAAAAGTCATCCGCCGCCGCCTCATTCGCTGAACGGCACCTCGGCCCCCGCGCCGCTGATCAGACCAGGATGCTCGAGGTGCTTGGCTGGGACAGTCTGGATGCGCTTATCGACGCGGTCGTGCCCACCGACATTCGCATGACCGAGCCGCTGGCCCTTCCGGACGCGTTGACCGAAGAGGGCATGCTGCAGCAGATAAAGGAGTTGGCAGACCAGAACGAGGTGGTGCCATCGATGATCGGTCAGGGCTACTACAACACGCTGACGCCGCCGGTCATCCAACGCAACATTCTGGAGAACCCGGCCTGGTACACCGCCTACACGCCCTACCAGGCCGAGATTTCCCAAGGCCGGCTCGAAGCACTGCTGATGTTCCAAACCATGGTCAGCGACCTCTGCGCCATGGAACTCGCCAATGCGTCGCTCCTGGACGAAGCCACCGCCGCCGCTGAAGCCATGACGCTGCTCCACCGCCTCAACAAAACATCGACGTCGAATGTCTTTGCAGTGGATCAGCGATGTCACCCGCAGACTTTGGACGTCATCGAAGTGCGTGCCGAACCGTTGGGGCTTGACGTGTGGGTCGGCGATCTGAGCGACCCCCAGAACCTGCCGCTGGAAACCTTCGGTTGCCTGGTCCAGTACCCGGCTACCGACGGGTCGATCGTTCGTCTGGATCCGCTGGTGGACCATGCCCACAGTCAGGGAACGCTGGTGGCGGTCGCCACCGATCTGCTGGCCTTGACGCTGCTCACTCCCCCCGGCGAGGCCGATGCGGACGTCGTGGTTGGCAGCTCGCAACGCTTCGGCGTCCCGCTGGGATTCGGCGGGCCGCACGCCGGATTCATGGCTGTGCGCACCGCCTATCGCCGATCGCTGCCTGGTCGGCTCGTGGGCGTCTCGGTGGACTCGGCTGGCCGGCCCGCCATGCGACTTGCCCTCCAAACCCGGGAACAGCACATCCGACGGGAAAAGGCGACCAGCAACATCTGCACCGCTCAGGTTCTGCTGGCGGTCATTGCGGGCATGTATGCGGCATGGCATGGACCCGACGGTCTGACTGGCATCGCGCTCCGGGCCCACCACCATGCGGTGCGGTTGGCCACCGGACTTCGAAACAACGGTCACCGGGTGCTGAACGAGACCTTCTTTGACACCATCACCGTGCAGGTTGAGAATGCGGATGTGATTGTGGCGGCGGCGCTGGAGCAGGGCGTGAACCTTCGCCGGGGCAGCGACACCACCGTGGGTATATCGACCGACGAGACCACCACCACCGCCCAGGTTGAGTCCATCTGGCGAGCGTTTGGCATCGAACCGGCCGACGCGGGCGCCGAACCTCTTGATGATGGGTCGGTGGCCTTTGCCGCGGACCTGCGTCGAACATCATCGTTCCTTACCAGCCCCGCATTTCACAAGCATCAATCCGAGACCGAGATGCTCCGTTTCCTTCGCCGGCTGTCCGATCGGGACCTGGCTTTGGACCGGGCGATGATTCCGCTCGGCTCGTGCACCATGAAGCTGAACGCCACCGCGGAGATGATGCCCATCACCTGGCCTGAATTCGGCCAGATCCACCCCTTCGCTCCCCTGTCCCAGGCAGCCGGATACCTCCAGTTGTTCGACCAGCTCGAATCATGGCTGGCTGAGATCACCGGGTACGACGTCGTGTCCCTACAACCCAATGCCGGCTCGCAGGGCGAGTTCGCCGGACTGCTGGCGATTCGGCAATGGCACCTCAGCCGCGGCGACGACCACCGGACTGTCTGTCTGATCCCGTCCTCGGCCCACGGAACCAACGCCGCCAGTGCGGTCATGTGCGGCATGCAGGTGGTGGTCGTCGACACCGACGCCGACGGCAACGTCGATCTCGTCGATCTCAAAGCCAAGATCGCGGAGCACGCCACCAACCTGGCGGCGCTGATGGTCACCTATCCCAGTACGCACGGGGTCTTCGAGACCACCATTCGCGAAATATGCGCGATCGTTCACGACGCCGGTGGTCAGGTCTACCTGGATGGCGCCAACCTGAACGCGTTGGTTGGTCTGGCCCAGCCCGGTCGCTTCGGTGCCGACGTCTCACACCTGAACCTGCACAAAACGTTCTGTATCCCCCACGGCGGTGGTGGACCCGGAGTGGGACCCATTGGGGTCGGTGCGCATCTTGGCCCCTTCATTCCCAACCACTCGGTGGTGAGCGAAGCGGGCCCCGACACCTCACCGGGAGCGGTCTCGGCTGCGCCCTGGGGCTCCGCCGGCATTCTGCCCATCCCCTGGGCGTACATCGCCATGATGGGAGCCGACGGGCTGACCGCGGCCAGCCGGACTGCCATCTTGTCGGCCAACTACATAGCCCATCGCCTCAAAGATCATTTTCCCGTGCTCTACACCGGCAATGCGGATCTGGTGGCCCACGAATGCATCGTCGACCTGCGGCCGCTCAAAGACGAAGTGGGTGTGGATGTGGAAGACGTGGCCAAACGCCTCATCGACTATGGCTTCCATGCACCGACGATGTCGTTCCCGGTCCCGGGCACGCTGATGATCGAACCGACCGAGTCAGAACCGCTGAGCGAGATCGACCGCTTCTGCGAGGCGATGATCGCCATCAAGGCCGAAGCCGACCAGGTCGGCGCAGGCGTCTGGCCCGCTGGCGACAATCCACTGGTCAACGCGCCCCATACCGCCCAGGACGTAACCGCCGACGAGTGGACCCACGCTTACCCGCGGTCGGTGGCCGCGTGGCCCAACCAGGAATCAGACACGACCGACAAATACTGGCCACCGGTAAGCCGAGTGGACAATGCCCACGGCGACAAGAACCTGGCCTGCGACTGCCCAAGCTTGGACAGCTACCGCTAGATACGCTTCCGAGGAGCGTCAGCGAAGCGGAACAGTAGTGACGGCTGCGTGCCCAACGCTTCCGAAGAGCGTCAGCGAAGCGGAACAGTTTTTACAGCACTGAGTCCAAAGTGCCTTGGGGGACGCGGCCGAAGCCGCTGCCGACGGTCTGGCCGGAGGCGTCGTAGAGGATGTACGCCGGCTGACCGGTGATGCCCAACTGCTGCCATGACGAGAAGCTCCCGTCCCAGACCATGCTCAGATTGGCGAGCCCGGGGGCGCCGGGTACCACGCTGTTGAGGAAGTCCTGGGCTTGCCCGAGGTCATCCTGTGCGCCCATGCCAATGATGTTCAGTCCTGGATTGTTTCGAGCCAACTGCTCGATGCCGGGGCCTTCGGCCCGACAGGCCGGTCAATGAGGGGCCCAGAACCACAACAGCAGCGGACCGCTCGTGTTCAGCGCGTTGAGGTTGACGGTGGCGGCGGACTCCAGGTCGGTGACGCTCACGCCGGGCAGACTGACCGTCACCTGCGCAACCGTCACCGCCGTTGCCGTCGGTGGTACTGCCGTTGCTGTTGGCGGCACCGCAGTCGCCGTCGGGGGCACCGGGGTGGACGTGGGCGGCGCCGGTTCGGGCGTGGCCGTAGCGGGCGCTTCGGTGGGCACCTCTGTTGGCTCTGCGGCTTCTTCGCTTTCCTCCACCGGCGTGGCGGTGGCGACAACCGTGGCCGTGGGAATCAGGGCGGGCAGCGGGGTGGCCGCTCCGGTCACGGCGACCGTTGGCACCTCGGTGGGCGGGGTCGTTGCCTCGACGGGCGTTGCCGTCGCTTCCGCTCCGTCCCCGATTGCAAAATCAGAGACCGCAGCGCCACCGCAACCCGCAAGGGCAACGGCGACCGCCAAGGTGACAATCAGACAGCGACCTGAGTGAACCACAAAAATTACCGGATCTAGCCTCGACGTTCGGCGAGAGCTGCGTAGGCCTCGGCGTTGGCGATGACAAAGTCTGCGTCGAAGCCGCCATAGCCGGTGGTCCCCAAATTTCCATCGGGTCCAATGATGGCGTAGGCGGGTTGACCAAAGATGCCCAGGCCCTGCCAGGTCTGACCTGATGGGTCCCACAGCATGGGGAACCCGGTGGTGTCGGTGTTGTCCACGAACTCCACGGCTTGACCGTAAGTGTTCTGCGAACCAATGCCGACGACGTTGATCTTGTCTGCGTTGTCGCGAGCAAACTGCTCGACGTCAGGCCCTTCGGCCCGACAGTTCGGTCAATGAGGGGCCCAGAACCACAACAGCGTCGTCTTCTCTGCGGAGGCCGCAGATGCGAAGTTGACCTGCTCACCAGTTGAAAGATCGAAGACGTTCACGCCCGGTAGCGCCGACACGACCGGATCCTCGATCTGCAGCGGCGTCCCGCCGCTGACCTCGGTGCCACTGGCCGTGGTGCTTTTTGTGCTGGCGCCGCACGCCGAAGCCACCAGTGCAAGCACAACGAGCGCCGCAGCGGCCCGATTTGCGAAGCATCCGTTCGAGAACATTTTGGAGTAACCCAGCATATGCGGATCAGAATTCCAGAATCGGTCGAAAGATGCGCGAAAGTGGCGTGAGCTTCCCACGCCGGTGGTTCACGGCAGGACGTTGACGGTTTGTTGGCGCAGGAAATGGTCAACAACCACCAGCGCCGCCATGGCTTCAACCATCGGCACGGCCCGGGGCAGAACACACGGATCGTGGCGACCTTTGGCCTCCAGAACCACCGGGTTGTTGTCCCGGTCAACGGTCTTCTGCGGAGCCGAAATGGTTGCGGTTGGCTTGAAGGCGACGGTCATATCAAGGGTCTCGCCGTTGGTGATGCCGCCCTGTACCCCTCCTGACAGGTTCTGACTTGTGCGAGGTTGACCGTCGGGTCCGGGCACGAACGGATCATTGTGTTGCTGACCCGTCATCAGCGTGCCGTCAAAGCCTGATCCAATGGTGAATCCTTTGGCGGCTGGCAGCGAGATCATGGCTTTGGCCAGGTCGGCATCGATCTTGTCGAAGACTGGCACACCCAATCCGGCGGGCACGTTGCGAACAACACAGCGCACAACACCGCCGAGTGAATCTCCATTGCGTCGGGCCTGGTTGATGGCCTCGGTGATTGCTGCGGCTGCCACCGGGTCGGGGCAGCGGGTGGGGTCCATCTCCACATCGTCCATGGTCACCACATCGGGCTCCACCGACGCGGTGATGGTGTGGACGCGGTCGACCCAGCCCACGATTTCAATACCGGCGACCGCAGCCAGCACTTTGCGGGCAATGGCACCCGCAGCCACGCGACCAATGGTCTCGCGAGCCGAGGCCCGTCCGCCGCCCTGCCAGTTGCGCAGGCCGTACTTGGCCTCGGTGGTCCAGTCGGCATGCGACGGCCGATACAGGTCTTTCATATTGTCGTATGCACCCGGCCGAGCATCCTTGTTGCGCACGATCATGCCGATGGCGGTCCCGAGGGTGACCCCTTCAAAGGTGCCCGAGAGGATCTCCACCTGGTCGGCTTCCTGGCGTTGGGTCACCAGCCGACTCTGCCCGGGACGGCGGCGATCGAGATCGGGCTGAATATCGGCTTCGGTCAGCGGAAGCCGAGGCGGAACGCCGTCGACAACGACGCCAACGCCCCCACCATGGGACTCACCAAAGGTGGAGATGCGGAATATGGAGCCGAAGGAACTGGACACAGCAGTGCAGGATACGCCGCAGGTACAGGAGTTTGGTCACGGTCACGTCATGGTCTAGAGGTCCAGCAGGCAGTTCTCGATGACCTCGGTCAACGCGGGGTGAATCCACATCTGACCTTTGGCCATCTGATCCACCGTGATCCCAAACTGGTATGCCTGAACCAGCTGCTGAACCAGGGTGGCCGCCTGGGGACCAATGATGTGCGCGCCCAGAATCAGCCGGGTTTGCGGGTCCGCCAGGATCTTGCAGAAGCTGGTGGTGTCTTCCATCGCCCAGCCATAGGCAGTGTCCCCGTACTCCTTCACCGCAGAGATGTAGTCGGTTTCGGCGTCTTGCAGTTCCTGCTCGGTCGCGCCCATGCGACCAATCTGGGGGCTGGCGAACACTGCGCTTGGCACGCCGGAATAGTCCACCGCCTGGAGGTCGTCCCGACCTTCGTGCACCGCAATGATGTTGTGCGCTGCCGCTTTGGTCTCGGCGTTGGCCGTGTGCTTGAGCTGGTAGTGGGACTGAATGTCGCCAATGGCCCAGATGCCTTCCGCCTCGGTGCGGAAGTGGTCGTCGGTGATCACATATCCTTCGTCGTCCATGGTCACCCCGGTTGCTTCCACGTTGAGCTGAGTGCCATTGGGAGTTCGGCCGGTGGCAGCCAGCAGCTGATCGCCGGTCACAACGGTGCCATTCTCCAAGGTCACCGTGAACTCACCGTTGGACTCACGTACCTGGGCAATCCCACTTCCGGCATGCACGGTGAACCGGTCCTTGTACGCACGGGTGAACGCGTCGCTCACCTGGTGGTCCTGATCGCGAAGCAGCTTCGCGCTCCGGTTGATGATGGTGACATCAGAACCAAGTCCGCCAAAGATGTGGGCCATCTCACTGGCAATGAATCCGCCTCCCAGAATGATCAGGCGGTCCGGCAACGTGTCGAGCCGCATGATGTTGGCCGATGTCTTGTAGTTCACGTCCGCCAGACCGGAAATCGGCGGAACAAACGGTCGCGCGCCGGCCGCCAACACGATGGTCGGTGCGGTGATGACCTGCCCGTCCTCAACCTCGAGTTGCTTCGGACCCACAAACTTCGAGTCGGTGGCGAAGACTGTCAGGTTTGGGTTGTCGGGCCCCGCCCGCCATTCGGCGCCATCTTCGGCGATGGGGTCAATACGACCGAACACCCGGTCGACGATATCGGGCCACCGGGCACCGCTGAAGGAGGTGTCGACTCCCAGATGCTCAGAGTGCTTTGCGTGCTGCGCCCGGTCCGCGGCATACACGAACATCTTGGACGGAATGCACCCGCGGTTGAGGCAGGTGCCGCCAAATGGGCCCCGCTCCACCATCGCCACCTTCCAATCATCGAAGTCAGGGGTGAGAATCGAGTTGCCCGAGCCTGCGCCAACAATGATCAGATCGAAGGTTTCCATTGGCCGCAGGCTAGCCGTGGCAGTTCTGGAGGTTGACTCGGTCCAGCAGGTTTGTGTTGCGGGTTTGAGAGTGTGAGGGCAGGATGCAACATGCCTCAGCGGCCGCCACCAGAGATTCTTGACGCTTTTGGTCACCCGCGCACCGTTCCGGTCCATCGAGCATCCGGCGGATGGATCAACGACACCTTCATCGTTGGCGAACCCCGCGACCTGGTCATTCAGCGGGTCAGCGGGGTCTATTTCACCGACCCGGAAGGAGTGATGGAAAACCTGGTCCGGATCATCGGCCATCTGGAATGGAGAGCCCGATTCAGCACCACAAATGACGATGAGATCACCCCGCGCGAGTCCGAGCCGCGCTGGTACCGCTCGGTCATCAACACCCGGGCCGGGAAGCCGTACCTCTTTGATGAGAACGGCGACATCTGGCGAGGTTTGAATTACATCGAAGGTCGACCACCACAGGGGCCGTTGACCATCCAGCAGACAGTCGGGATTGCGAGACTCTATGGTCGGTACCTTGCCGAGGTGGCGGATCTGACTGACCCACCGCTGCGCCGCACCGTCGACTGGTTTCGCGATCTCGACGCCATCGAAGCCCGCTTACACAGTGCCCGTGCCACCGCCCCGACCGAGACGCTCACCCAGGCTCAACCGCTGATCGAGCTGCGGAATCAGGTTGCCCAGGCGGTGGCCGAACATACCGCCGCTCTGCCGCCCGGCGCCCAACGCCTCCGCCCAGTCCACAACGACACCAAGCTCACAAATGTGCTGCTTCGGCCAACCACCAACGGCACGATCGACGGCTCGGTGATCGATCTTGACCTGTCCATGGACGGCATCGCCGCGCACGACTTCGGCGATCTGCTTCGGAGCGTCAGCCAGCACGCTCGGGCCCACGCCGGCTCGCCGGACGACGGCGAGTTTGATCATTCCCTCTTTGCCCCGGTGGCGGCCGGCTTTCTGGCCGGAGCGGGCGAATCGTTGACCGAACTGGAAGCGCTGGCCTTCCCGATCGCCGGCCCCCGAGTCTGCCTGGAGCTCGGGACGCGCTACCTGACCGACTTCCTGAACCCGGACGCTCCTCTGCGGCTGATCGACGCGCAGACCGCAGCGATCAAGGCCGGGCGAAACCTGAAGTGCGCCGCGGGAATGCTGGCATCACTTCCCGCGTTGGAGCGCACGATCGAGGAAATTCTGAGTAATCGGTGACCGGGGCCCGACCACCAGCCATGGTGGTTGGGTTTGACCTCACCAATGACACAACCATCAACGCAAGCAAGTAGGTAAGAATGAAGTGGGATAAGACAGCGGCTCGCAGCCGGACCCTTCGGGACAAGCGCACCGGCGGAAAAGGCGGCGGCGCAGTGGCCGGCGGGGTTGGCGGCGTCAGTCTCATCGGCCTTTTGCTGTACTTGTTCCTTGGCATCGGTGATGGCAGCGGCATTCCAGATGCCGGGGCCCTGGGACCGGGCGCCGCAGTCGAGTTGTCCGTCGACGACCCTTCCACCCTGGATGAGGGCGTCGAGGTCTTCGTGAACGCCGTGGTCTCCGACGTCAGCGACTTCTGGGTGAACACCTTCGCCGAATACGGCGTCGCCTACCAGGATCCAAGTTTTACGTTCTTTGACACCCCCATCTCGACCGCCTGCGGCGGCGCGACTGCAGCCATTGGGCCGCATTACTGCTCGCTGGACAAGGGCATCTACCTGGAGCTCGGTTTCCTGGAAGTCATGCGCAACCAGTTGGGCGCCGGCGAGGACTTTGCGGTGTCCTATGTGATTGCACATGAGTTTGCCCACCACGTGCAGCAGGAGCTTGGCATCTCGGACTGGATGCGAGCCGAAGTGCAATACAACCCCCGAATCCAGAACCAGTACTCGGTCCGACTCGAACTCCAAGCCGACTGCCTGGCTGGGGTGTGGGCCCAATCGTTGCCCACCGAAGGTGAAGGCAACCAGGGTCGAGCCGTCTACGGCATCACCGATACCGACATCGTCGAAGCCCTTGATGCCGCCGCGTCGGTTGGCGATGACCGCATCCAGCAGCAGTCGGCGGGTCGGGTAAACAAGGAAGCGTGGACCCACGGCTCCTCTGAGCAGCGCCAGGAGTGGTTCTACCAGGGCTACACCACCGGCAACACCGAGGCTTGCGACACCTTCGCTGATGTGTGAGCCAGAATTTCTGGACACATTTCTTCGAGAAGTCCCGCAGTGCTGAGGGTCGCAATTCCGCGCGAAACCGCGCGGAATCGCACGCTGTGGGGGCGACCGACAGGGCCGGTGACGGCGCGGGCGAACAGACGTTCTCTTGACCCGCGCGCGCGCCTTGCTTACCCTCGAAACACACTCCTGTAATTACGACCTCGGTACTTGTTGCAACGGTCCGGGGAGTCCATGACCCACCACACCGCTTACACCAAGGAATTCTCCGCCATGAACGCGAGCACCAACAGCACTGCCGCCCTCCACATCTCCCCGGACGGCTACACCGCCAAGAAGGCGGCCGAGATCGTTGGGATCACCTATCGCCAGCTCGACTACTGGGCTCGCACCGATCTGGTGGTGCCGTCGGGCCCAGCCAGCGGCAGCGGCTCGCGTCGCCGGTACGCCTACACCGAACTGTTGGAGCTGCGCGCCATCAAGAGTCTGCTCGACGCGGGCATCAAACTGGAAAAGGTTCGAGACGCCTTTGACTATGTCCGCGAGCAGCTGGGCGAAGACGTCACCACCGTGAACCTGGTCATCAGCGGTCAGGACTCGGTGGTCGTCAGCTCTGAAGCGGGCCTCATCGACCTGCTACGCGGCGGCCAGGGCGTGCTCAACATCCTGCCTATGGCCGGCGTCAAAGATCAGGTCGACGCTGCCATCATCGAACTCTTTCCCGCCCCCAGCGAAACCGCCGGCCTTGGCGACATCGACGCCGCCACTGGCACCGACCAGCGGTAGCTGTGCTTCCCCGGTTGAACCGGGAGCTTCAGCCCTCGAAGTCGTCGGGGTTGATGTTGTCGATGAACTCGCGGAACTGTTCGAGGACCTCTTCATCCTCTTCTTCCTCGGCAGCCGGTTCGGCATCCTGACCGGCAGCATTGAGCACGGTCTCACTGGCGAAGACCGGCGCTCCGGTGCGGGCGGCGAGGGCCAAGGCATCCGATGGCCGTGATGAGACGATGGTCTCAGTTTCACCATTGCGCAGGTACAGCTCGGCGAAGAAGGTCCGGTCTCGCAGGTCGGTGATGACGACCTTCTCGAGGTTCGTGGCCAGCGCCGCCAGGATGTCCTTCATCAGGTCGTGGGTCATGGGTCGGGGCGTCGCCATTTCCTCCAGCGCCAGCGCAATCGAGGTTGCTTCCGGTCCGCCGATGAAAATGGGAAGTAGCCGACCTTCTCCCGCCGTTTCTTTGAGGAGCACGATCGGAGAGTTGCTGGGCAGCTCCACGCGCACACCCATGAGTTCCATCTCAATCACGCGCCCACCCTAGTACCGGCACTCCATCTATCGACAGCCCAGATTGGCTTCGAAGGCAGCGACCCTGCGTGGGGGTCTCAGTCAAGTCCGAGCGAGGCCCGGAGAGTGCGGCGCAGCATCGCTTCGCGCATGTCGTTGCCGCAGGCCACCAATTCGTTGGTCACCGCCACAGCTTCGCGCTGAGCGGCCCCACCCGCTGAGCGGGCCAGGGGTTGGGTGATCTGGCTCAACATGTCCGCCTCGCGGTCCGCCGCCAGCTTCCATGACTTCAGATGACGGGCTTCCAGGCCGCGGGCCATGAATGCGGCCGCAGCTTTGGCGATGATGAGTCCGTCTCCGTCGAAGATGGGTGCGGGTTCAGCCACCACCGGCTCGACCACGCCGAACTTCTGAAGTTGTCGAATGTCGCTGATCTCCAGACCAGCGACCATCGCCAACTCATCAACCCCGAGGCGGACCTCCCCAGGTTCCCGGTCGAGGGGGTTGCGGGCCGGGGCGGGAGCTGGCGCCGGAACTGGCGGCGAAACAGCGACGGGGGCAGCCGGCTGGGGTGCCGCCGCAGACGAGTCACTGCCGTTGGCAGAAATCTCTGACCGCATTTGGGTCACTGACTCTGAACCTTCGACGACCGCGGCGGTTGGAGGCGCGGTCGGTGACCCGGTTGCCTCGGCCTGCCAATCGCCGGTCTCCAAACGTTGCTTGATTACCCGGAGCGGCAGGAAGTTGTCGCGCTGCTGGACCAGCACCCAGCGCAGTTGGTCGACGTCGGCGTCGGCAAACTTGCGATACCCCGACGGCGTGCGTTCTGGATTCAGCAGGCCCTGGCTCTCCAGAAATCGGATCTTGGAGATGGTGATGTCGGGGAACTCTGACTCCAGCGTGTGCAGAACCTCGCCGATCGACAAGGTCCCGGTCACCGCGTCTCCCCGGTCAGGAACACGAGCTTGAACTTGCCCACCTGAACCTCGTCACCGGAGGTCAACCGAGCCGAATCAATCCGTTCCCGATTGAGATAGGTGCCGTTGAGCGACCCGACATCAGCCACCTTGAAAACGCCGTCATCAAGGGCAACCTCAGCATGGCGGCGCGACACGGTGATGTCGTCGAGGAAGATGTCGCTGTCGGGATGTCGGCCCAGCGAGATGGTGGGCTTGTCCATGGAGAAGCGGCTGCCCGCTTTGGGGCCCCGTTTCACAACGAAGAGCACATCGCCGTCAACCAGGTCGGCCGCAACGGCAGTGGTTTCCGTGGTGCTGGCTTCTTCCATATCCGCAACCAATCCTGCCGGGGCTTTGCCATCAGCAGCTGCGGATCCGTCGACAACCGGTGGTGCTGGGGCGGCCGCCGCTTCAGCGGTGGCTCCCGTGGCTGCGTCTGGAAGGCTCATGGTGTCGCTGCCGTCCAGCGAGACTTCGGCTTCCCGAGCTGTCGTTGACACTGCCGGGTGTTCGCCGGTGACCTCATCGCCGGTGCGAGAAAGATCAAACCCGCATGACGAGCAGAAGTTGGAGGCCGCAGAATTGGGGTGGCCGCAGCGGCTGCAAACGATCTCGGCCATCAGTCCTCAGTGAGGGCCCGGTAGCCCTCGGCGTCCATCAACGCATTGACATCTTCGAGATTGTCGGCGGTGATGGCACACACCCAGCCGTCGCCGTAGGGATCCTCATTGATGAGCTCTGGATTGTCGACCAGCGCATCATTGATCTGGGCGACCACCCCGGCAATCGGAGCAAAGAGGTCCGAAACCGACTTTGTTGATTCCACCTCACCAAAGGTGCCGCCCGCCTCAACCCGTTGACCAACGGTGGGAAGTTCGACAAAGACAACGTCACCGAGCGCATCCTGGGCGTAGTCAGTGATGCCGATGCGCACCGCTCCGTCGGAATCGCTGGCCCCCTCCTGGGGGCGGGCCCACTCGTGGTCGGTGGAGTAACGAAGTTCTTCCGGAGTGTTCATGGGCAAAACTTACACGAGGAATGTGACAGCGACACCGGGCAGGGTCCCGGAACGACACCGGGCACGGTCCCGGAACGACACCGGGCACGGTCCCGGATAACACCGGAACTCGCCTGAACCTCAAGTTCAGGGTCACAGAGGACGGACCTGGCGGGCCTCGCAACCCACCCGGAACCGGCCCATTCACTTCCGGGCCAGTGCCGCTCGGGCCAGCGGCAGATACTCGGCCAGCGTGTACCAGCTGAGAATCAGCGACGGGATGCCGATTCCCCACGCCAGGGCACGCCCAAACGACGCAAGATCAAACCACTCACCCCCGCTGGTTCCCAGGAACACCGGCAACGCAAAGAGCATCCCGAAGGTTGCGGTCTTGCCCCACCAGGTCACGTCAAGGTCGGTCACGCCCCGGGCGGCCAGGAACAACGCCGCCACCGACACCAGGATCTCCCGGGTGAGAACGGCGACGAAGAACCAGAGGGGAACAGCGCCGTCGATGATCATCGCCACCCCGCCCACCAGGAACAGCAGTCGGTCGACAGTCGGGTCCAGCAGTTTGCCCAACTTGGACCCCTGATCCAGACGACGGGCCAGGTAGCCGTCAACCCAGTCGGTCGCCCCGAGTGCACCAAAAAGCAGAGCGGCCAGAAATCGGTCTTCCCGTCCGAACAGCAACCAGAGAAACACCGGGATGCACAGGAGCCGGGCGAAGGTAATGGCGTTCGGAATTGTCCAAATGAGATCGTGCGCGACCTCGTCACCGGTGGGTTTGTGAATCAGCTTGGCTTTGGCGGGCGTGTCGCCATCACCGGTGGTCTGACTCATTGCCCCACCATAGGAGTTCCGCGCATGGCGTACTATTTGGCGGTGGCAACTATCTTCACCCGCATCATCAATGGCGACATTCCCGGAACTTTTGTTCATCGCGACGAGCTGTGCGTGGCGTTCATGGACATCAACCCCATCAACACCGGTCATGTTCTGGTGGTGCCGCTGGTCGAGGTTGATCACTGGTTGGACCTTGATGAGGCCACCACCACCCACCTGGTGACGGTGGCCAAACGTATTGGTGAAGCTCAGAAAGCGGCGTTCGGCTGTGAACGGGTGGGGCTGATGATTGCGGGTTTCGATGTGCCGCACACGCATCTGCATGTGGTGCCGATGGAGTCGATGGCGCACCTGTCCTTCGCCAACGCCTCACCCGCCGATATGGCCACGCTCCCCGCAACCGCAGAGCGCATCACTTCCCACCTGAGCTGAGCCGGAAGTCAGTCCGGACCGGCGACGGCTCCGGCGGTGGAATCACGCCGGATGAGCGCCCCGTGCGGGATCTTTGTGGCCCCGTTACCGGTGCCAACCACCGCGCTGATGCCATCCTCCCGGCGCTCACGGCGGCATGGCACAGCAGTCCACCGTTGTCGACCACCATGCGTAGCTCCCACTTGCCGACGTGCGTCCTTGCTATCGGTTCAGATAACGCCCGGCTACCATTGGATGATGGACGCAAGCACGATGATCCTGGTCTGCCGCACCGAGGCTGGTCTGACCCAACGGGCGTTGGCAGAGCTCGCAGGTACGTCCTCGGCCGCGATTTGCCTCTACGAGACCGGACAACGGATACCGCGGGTAGACACGCTGACGAGGCTGATAGCAGCTACCGGCAGGTCGATCGAGATACGGGTGCGAGAGAAAGCGGGCGGCATCGACGTTGCCGGGAATGCTCAAGCACTCGAAGCAGTACTTGACCTCGTCGAGCATCTTCCGCAGCGCCACTCTGAGACGCTCGACGTCACCCCTTTCGCCGAACTGGCGCGTTGATGGAACCCGAGGGCTTGGTGGGCAGGATCGTGGCCCTTCACCTCTCGTTGACCAAAGCCAACATCGCCCACGCGTTTGGCGGTGCGCTGGCCTTGGCATTCTGCACCGAAGAGCCAAGAGCAACGCAGGACATCGACGTCAACATCTTTCTCGGGACCAATGAAGTCGATGGACTGGTCGCCGGCCTTCCGGAGGGAATGACGCCAGATGAGCGCAACCGTCGGGAGCTTGAGCGCGATGGGCAGAGCCGGCTGTGGTGGGGCAAGACGCCGGTTGACATCTTTCTTGCGAACCATCGCTTTCATGATCACGCCGAAGCCACGAATCACCTTTCAGGATTGCGCCTTGCCGGCTGGAGTCAGCCGACCTCAAGCGGTTCGACAACACCGGTGAACTGGAACAGGCGAATGTCGGTTGGCTCGCCATCATTGAACTCTTCGCCGTCGTAGACCTGTTCATAGCCGTTGCGGGCCAGCGAGGATCGGAAGAAGGTGGGATCCACCGAGATGTCCCACGGGGTGGCTGCGAGGTCCAGAAGCACCCAATCGACGTTGAACACCACCGCATCAATATCGGCCCTCACCGCGTCCACCGGTCGATTTGCGTTGAGTTCATAGACCGCCAACCGTTCCGCCAGCAGCGGCAACGCTCGACGCGAGGCGCCCACATTGGCGTCAGGAGGAATCCGGTCCACCGCTTCCAACAACGCCATGTCCGACGGCGTGCGTTCGTACCAATTCCATGGCCGGGCATACGGCGATGATGCGGCATCGGCAACAAAGAAAACCGACGCCGTCAACACCAATGCCAGCACTACTCGACGATCCACGTTGACCCGCTCCACCAGCACCTGACCGCTGCGTTTCAACGCAAAGACCGTGGCAATGAACACGAAGGCCGCAATCGGCACGGCTTGGGCGGACTCGGCTACGCGACCAACCGGCACATCGGCAGCCAGGTACAAGGCGTAGATCGGGAGGGCGGGCAGCAGATAGCGGGGCGCCACCAGAGGAAGGAACAGCACCGGCGCCAACAGGCCGATGACGGCCCGGAAGTTCGCTTCGGAGAACACCTGCCGGAGAAAATCCACGGGGTTGGAGACAATGCCAACAATGACATCAAGCGGGCCATTGCCAAAGTCTTCAAAGGCATTGAGGTGCGGATACACCCAGTCGTTGAGCCCGGCCTGAACCAGGAAGACGCCGACGAAGAACCAGGTCAGGCCGCCGAGCAGCGTCCACAATCCCCAGCGCCGTTTGCCTTCGATCAGCAGCAGCACCCCCAGGCCGGCAATGGCCAGTCCCAAATCGGCCCGGCAGAGCATCACGCCCACCACCGAGACAACGTACGGAGTCCGGCGGTCATCGAGTCCGAAACGCGTGGCGGCCAACAGCAACGGGAGCGCAAAGACCGATGCGTGGAAGCCGGCGACGTTGAGATTATGGACTGCGGCGTAGAAGCAGTACGCAAAGACGAGGGCTGCGGTTACACCAACACGAAGCCGACCTTGGCCGCGGGCCAGACGCCAGATGGGAACCACGCCCACGGCCAACGCCGCAGACTGCAACGCAAGAAGGGTGGCAATGCGAGGCAGGAAGCGGAGGATGATCGACAGCGGATACAGGATGAGGGCGCCCTGCTCGGCCAGCAGGTTGCCGCCGGCCAGGGTCAATTCGGGCCGGAAGCCGTCACCCAGCATCCACGTGCCTTGAACCGCCAACGCCAGCTCGGTCCCCATGTCCAGAGATCGCCACCGCGACCATGCCAAAAAGAACAGCATCCCAAAGAGCAGAAGGGCCACCAGCCACGGGGTGAACCGGTCGGTATTGGGGTGGTCAAGGCGACCTTGAAGACGAAGCAACTGGCGGTCGATCCGGCGGTTGATCCGCTCCCAACGGGCGCGAGTGGCAGGCAGCAACTCCTGAAAGGTCGTGGTCATAGGCCCACCGAGTCTCGCAGGTTCTGCACAATCTCGTCGGGCAGCGGCGAAAGCAACTCGACCGAGTTGTTGCGGGCGTTGTTCACCTCGGTGCCCACCGGACGAAGAGTCAGCAGGTCATTGGGCGCCGGTTTGAGCATGGACCCCAGATGGTCCACGCCTTCACCGGTGCGCCCGTAGTCGGCCTCAAGCCACAGATCCCAGTCGGTGGCCGCCAAGAGCACCGGCATTCGATCGTGCACCGGTTGCATGGCGACATTTGCTTCCGTGGTGATGATGCTGCACGACATGGTGCTCTCCCGAGGCGGGCCGCCGGGGTCATCTTTGGGATCGGGCCCTTTCCAGTAGTCGTAGATCCCGGCAAAGGCCAACAGCGAGCCATCGCTCCGCGCAATATGCCACGGCTGCTTCACCCGGTCCTTCTTGAGCTTGGCTTCGGTGACGGTCCATTCGTAGAACGCGTCGGCCGGAATGATGCAGCGGCGGCGGGCAAAGGACTGTTTGAACGCCGGCTTGGTGGCAATCGTTTCGGCCCGGGCATTTATCATCCGCGCGCCGATCTTGGCTTCTTTGGCCCAGAACGGGATCAAACCCCAGACACACGGCCGAACCAGCCGTTCCGAAGGTTCGGTGTCGCCAGCGGCGGTCTGCATCACCACCGGGACCTGCACCGTGGGCGCCACATTCCAGCTGGGCTTGGCGGCGCTGTTGGGCGGACCTTCATCGTCGGCGGCCAGTAGCGATTCGTCGATCCGGTCCGCATCGAAGTACGCCGCGATGTCATCCACTGAAGTTGTCGACACGTATCGTCCACACATGCCCGCAACGGTAGACGCAGCGGGGTGAATTCGGTAGCTTCCCCCATGCTCCAGGTGCGCAAAATCGTCACCCATACCGAAGAAACCCTGATCGAAGGCACAAAGGCAGCAGAAACGCCGTTGCGGTTGCACGCCGTCGCCGCGGTAATCACCAACCCATGGGCCGGCCAGGGTTTCGTGGATGATCTTCGGCCCACCTTGTTGTCGGTCGCTCCGGAACTCGCCACCGTGCTGGTGCCCCGGCTCGTAGAGATGTCGGGCGGCGGAGACCGGGTGGAGGGCTACGGCAAAGCGGCCATGGTCGGTACCAGCGGCGAGATCGAGCATGGCTCCGCGCTGGTCCACACGCTGCGATTCGGCAATGTTTTCCGAGATGCGGTTGGCGGCACCAGCTACCTCAGCTTCACCAACAGCCGCATCGGACCCGGCGGGAACTTTGCTATCCCAATGATGCACAAGAACGATCCGGGGTTTCGATCGCAGTACCTGACCCTCGACCTGCAAATCGCCGATGCTCCCGGGCCGGACGAGATTGTGATTGCGCTCGGAACCTCAGTTGGCGGTCGGCCTCACCATCGCATTGGCAACCGGTACTCGGATATGGAAGAGATGGGATTGACACCGCCACCCGGAGCCGGTTGAGATACCGTTGGCCCGGGGACAAACCAATGCGGGGGTGCAGGGAAAGGCGCACCAAGTGACCACAACCCAAAGCAGCGATCTTCATGACGTGGACGCGGCGGACGAGAGCTCTCTTCTGAGCCGGGCGGTTCAATTCTTCGCATCCAAGACGCCTCTCACGCTGGCGCTATGGGCATGTCTGGTGATCTTCGGCACGCTCAGCTATCTGACACTGATGCCACGCGAAGGCTTCCCGCCGGTCGACGCGCCATTTGCGCTGGCCAACGGGACCTATTTCGTGGATGACCCCGAGCGGGTGGATCGCGATATCGCCCAGCCCCTTGCGGACGCCGCCGCCGCATTGCCCGAGGTCATTGCGGTCAGCTCAACGGCCCGCGCCAACAGCTTCACTGTCGGCGTGGAACTTGACTCCGCGTTCACCTCGGTTGAAGGTGCCGCCGCGCTGGAGAGGGCCGCACTGGCGGCCGGACTCCCGGCCGAAGCAAACATCTTCGTCACCTCGCTGGACGTGGCCCGATTCCTCAACGAATACGAGTTGCTCGTTGGAGTGTCCGGCGACCCGGGAACATCGGCGGCTGATCTGCAAACCGCGGCCACCAAGCTCCTTCCCATGTTCGAAGGTCGAGCCGACATCGCCGCCGCCGAGGTGGTCGATCTCATCGAGACCGGGGTCAATCCGGCCACCGGCGAACAAGTCAGCCAGGAAACCGACTTCAACCAGATCACCAGCGTCGGGGGAAATGTCGTTCGGCCGAGCATCGCCATTGGCGTGAAGGCCGCTGAGGGTGTTGATTCCATTGGCATCCGGGATGCGACCGACATCGTCCTTGACGATGCGGAAGCTCAAGGGGCGGTGCCGGCTGGCTTCACCGCCGAAGTCGCCATTGATGCGGCCACCCAAATTCGGGGGCAGATTGGTTCGCTGCAGCAGAACGTGATCACCGGCATCATCGCCGTGGCCATCGTGGCGCTTCTGCTCATCTCCTGGCGGGCCTCGGTCATTACCGCGCTGTTCATCTTCACGGTGATGGCCACCTCCTTTGGGGTGCTCCACCTCCTGGGCATTTCGCTGAACACGATCTCGTTGTTTGGGGTGATCATCGCCCTGGGCCTCTTTGTTGACGACGCCATTGTCATAACCGAGGCCATTGATGCGTTCCGCGAAGGTGGTCGTAGCCCGCTCCAGATCATCGGTCACGCCATTCGTCGCGTTGGTGCCGCATCGATCTCCGGAACCGTGACCACGGTGCTGGTGTTCGCCCCGATGCTGGCGATCACCGGCATTCTCGGTGACTTCGTGCGCATCCTCCCCATCTCGGTGATCGTGGCGTTGATCTCGTCTCTGGTGCTGTCGCTCATCTTCATTCCGTTCGCCTCACGATTCCTGGTGCTGTCCGCTCCCCCCAGCAAGGGAATTCTGACGCGGGGAATCGACGCCGTCGCCCGGGTGATCGGTCGCCTGCCGGGCACCCGTGGACGCGCCGGCGTTGTGATTGGCGCGGCCGGCATTCTCCTGAGCATCGTCATGACCTTCGTGGGCCTGTTCGTGTTTGCACCCCGGGTGGGTTTCAACATCTTCCCGCCGCAGAAGGACTCCGACTTCGCCCAGGTGGAATTCTCCTTCCCGCCCGGCACCTCAATTGAAGAGGCCAAGGCCATCTCGTCGGCGGTGAATCAGGAGGTGGTGGACGCACTTGGCGATGACGTCAAGCAGGCCTACACCTTCGTTGGCAACAGCCGAAATGCGTTTACGCAGTTCGTTCTGTCTGACATGGGCAGTCGGGACAAAGCACCCGACCTCGTTGAGAACGTGCTGCAACCCATTGGCGACCGAACCGAAGGAGCCCGAGTCGCGTTCTCGGTGATCTCCGGCGGGCCGCCCGAAGCCCTCTTCCCATTCCTGATGCAGGTCTACGGCGATGACCCGGCGGTCTTGAACAACGCGGCGCAGGAACTACAAGCCGCCCTCGACGGAGCCGAGATCGCCCGGCCGAACGGCACCACCTTCAACGTGATCGAAACCGACCTGGTATTGACCGACAGCGTGGCTCGGGCCGACGGCCGCCGCTACGTGGAGGTCCAGGCCCGGTTCGACGCAGATGACGTAACCACCACCACCTCCGAAACCCAGGCGTTCATCGAGGCGGCGTTCGGTCCCGACTCCCTGGCCAGCTTGGGACTTGAAGCCGACAGTGTGGAGTTCGACTTCGGCCTTGAGACCGACAACCAGGAGTCCTTTGCGTCCATGCCTTTTGCGTTTGGCATCGCCCTGTTGTTGATGCTGGTGCTGCTGTTGATTCAGTTCCGCTCGTCGGCGCAGTGGCTGCTGGTGTTCCTCGCCATTCCGTTCAGTTTCTTTGGCGTCTTCGGTGGGTTGCTGCTGACCAACAATCAGATCAGCTTCTTCGTGATGCTCGGATTGCTTGGTCTGATCGGTATCGCGGTGAACAACACCATTCTGTTGACCGACTTTGCCAATCAGGAACGCCGGGCCGGCGCTGACCGGAAGTCGGCTATCGAGACCGCAATGCGGCGCCGGTTCCGACCGCTGGTCGCCACGTCGTTGACCACGGTGGCGGGCGTGTTGCCATTGGCCCTGAGCGACCCATTCTGGGAGTCGCTGGGCTTCACCATCATCTTCGGCCTGTTGTCGAGCACCTTCCTGGTGCTCCTGTCGTTCCCCTACTACTACCTGGCCGTCGAATGGCTGCGGGATCGCATTCGCACTCCGTGGCGCTCGGGACCGAAGCCGGGGCCGCTGATGCCGGATTCGGGCGCGCCCGATGCCATGCGGATGAAGGATCCCCTTCCCGCCCACTCCTGATCAGCGGTTGAGGCCTGCGGTCACTGTTGGGGTCGCGGCCGCCGGTGGTGCACGGTGACCAGGGACGTTTTGGCGCCAGCCAAAACTCCAGTTGACGACGATCCGCCAGGATCGGTGTCATAGGCCGGGCTGATCGGACTGCGATCGAACCACGCTGCACCGACGACCAGGGACGTTTTGGCGCCAGCCAAAACTCCAGTTGACGACGATCCGCCAGCATCGGTGTCATACGTCGGGCTGATCGGATTGCTCTCGAACCACGCTGCACCGCGACCAGGGACGTTTTGGCGCCAGCCAAAACTCCAGTTGACGACGATCCGCCAGGATCGGTGTCATACGTCGGGCTGGCGAGATTTGAACTCGCGACCTTCCGACCCCCAGCCGGACGCTCTACCAAGCTGAGCCACAGCCCGTGGTGCAGTCAGGGTAGCGGAAGCGGCCGGTAACGAAACATGCGAAATCGAAACTGTCAGACCCCCTCTTTAGGTTGTCGATATGGCAATTGCGGAGGTGTTCACGTTCCCGGTCGACGAGACCAACGCCGGGCCAACCGCGCCTGAACTGCTATCGATGTTCGGTGCGTTGGCGGATCAGGTCGAAGCCCTCACCCCGACCGCAGGGCTGGCGATGTGTGCTCAGGTGAAGCAGCGCTTCGATGCGGTTGAAACCGCCCTGTTGGCCCGAGTGATCACCAATGACAACGGCGATGACCGACGGGCGCGACGCATGGCCAGACAACGCGGTTCCTCCAAACACCAGAACCGCAAACGCGCCGCCCGAGCCAAAGCCGTCTCCACCAACCCCGCACTTGGTGACCGACTCGAAGACGGCTCGCTGTCCACCGAAGAACTTGACCTCCTCGCACGCGCCGCGTCCAAGTCCGACGACGACGCACTCTTCGACAACGACCTCATCACCCGAGTAGGGACCGCCGGACCAGACCAGGGCAAACGAATCGTCAGCAACTGGCTTCAGGACCGCCACGACCGCACCAGCGTCGAAGAGACCTACCAGTGGCAACACAAAATGCGATCCGCGCGGCGCTGGGACACCAACGAAGGGCTCGCCGCCATCACCGTCGAAGGCGACGACGCCACCATCGACACCATCTGGAACCACATCACCGCAAACGCCGACCGCCTCTACCAAACCGACGGCGGCCGAGACATCTGCACCACCAGCCATCCGCGCACCCACCACCAACGCCTCCACGACGCCTTCACCAACCACTGGAACAGCGTCGCCAACGAACAAACCGAGCCGAACACCAACGCCAAAAACGACGCGACCCGGATCAAGAAGCGATCAAAAAGTGGACGGCTTACCGTCGTGGTC
>ENA-ORXR01000119-ORXR01000119.1-marine-metagenome-genome-assembly--contig:-NODE-119-length-121412-cov-4.894746_pt1 | contig 121412 bp, 120 predicted proteins | sample MGYA00237866_ERZ511479 | MGnify/ENA metagenome assembly ERZ511479
TTTGAGCTAGCCACAATTTAGCGCGGCCCCCAACCGAGCATCACGCCAAGGCGTGACTACTTCCCGTGGGGCGCAAATGTAATTAAAGCTTAGAAATAAATTAATGTAAAGGAGAAAGAAAAAGATTGCTATAAGAAGTTAGAAAAAGAAAATGATATGTTTTGAGCTAGCCACAATTTAGCGCGGCCCCCAACCGAGCATCACGCCAAGGCGTGACTACTTCCCGTGGGGCGCAAAGGCAATTCTACAGGATTAATTAATTCAAAGAGTTTTATGAATAAACCAACTCTAAATATTGGCATCAATTACTTTTAAAATAAAGCGTATTGAAGTAAATTCGCTAATCAATTTTAAATAAACTTATCATGGAGAATCAAGGTGGAGATATAAGCAAATGCCCATTTATGAGTGGGGTAAAAGGTCAAACAGCAGGTGGCGGAACAAGCAATAGAGATTGGTGGCCCAATGCGTTAAAACTTAATATTTTAAGACAAAATGATACAAAAGCGAACCCAATGGGGGCTGATTTTGATTATGCCGCAGCTTTTAAATCGTTAGATCTAAAAGCCGTGAAAAAAGACTTGACAGAACTTATGACAGATTCGCAAGACTGGTGGCCTGCGGACTATGGTCATTACGGTGGCTTGTTTATACGTATGGCGTGGCATAGTGCGGGTACGTATCGTATTCAAGATGGTCGTGGTGGATCTGGCTCAGGTTCGCAGCGATTTGCACCTTTGAACAGTTGGCCTGATAATGGAAATTTAGATAAGGCTCGTTTATTGCTTTGGCCTATCAAGCAGAAATACGGGAATAAAATATCATGGGCTGATCTTATGATTTTGGCTGGAAATGTAGCTATTGAATCAATGGGAGGAAAAACATTTGGTTTTGCTGGAGGCCGAGAAGATATATGGCAACCCGAAGAAGATGTGTATTGGGGTAGTGAAGTAGAGTGGGGTGATAACAAAGCACGCTATGCTAACGAAGATTTAGAAGATCCTTTGGCAGCCGTTATGATGGGTTGGATTTACGTGAATCCTGAAGGTCCAAACGGTAATCCTGATCCGATAGGCTCTGCAGCAAACGTGAGAGAAACCTTTGCTCGAATGGCAATGAATGATGAAGAGACTGTGGCTTTAGTGGCGGGTGGTCATACGTTTGGAAAAGCGCATGGTGCTGCCGATCCAGGACAGTACGTTGGAAAAGAGCCAGCAGGCGCTGCCATAGAAGAAATGAGTACGGGCTGGAAAAATAGTTTTGAAAGTGGGAAAGGAGATCATACAATAACAAGTGGTATCGAAGGAGCTTGGACGCCAAGTCCTGATCAATGGGACCATGATTATTTCAGAGTATTGCTAGATTATGAGTGGGAGCTGACAAAGAGCCCTGCCGGGGCGCACCAGTGGCGACCCAAGGATTCGTCTAATCCTGACAAAGCACCGATGGCACATGATGCCTCTAAACAGCAAGACCTGATGATGACCACGGCTGATATTGGTTTGAAAATGGACCCAGCTTATCTAAAAATTTCACAGCATTTCAAAGACAATCCAGAAGCCTTTGAAGACGCTTTTGCTCGAGCTTGGTTTAAGCTGACGCACCGTGATATGGGACCGACTTCACGTTACTTAGGCGAAGAAGCACCTAAAGAAGAATTGCTTTGGCAAGATCCGGTACCCACACCTACTTACATTTTGACTCCAGAAGATGAAGCAATTTTGAAAAGTAGTATTTCAAATTCATCGCTCACTATTTCTCAGCTCGTGAGAACAGCTTGGGCGTCAGCTTCTACTTATAGAGCATCTGATAAGCGCGGTGGCGCCAATGGAGGTCGATTAAGACTATCTCCTCAAAAGTTTTGGGAAGTCAACAATCCTTCTGAATTAAACGATGTATTGGATAAATACACTGAGATCAAAAAATCTTTTGATACGGAAAACAAAAGTGTAACCATAGCAGACCTCATTGTGATTGGTGGTAATTATGGAATAGAGCAAGCGGCAAAAAATGCGGGACATTCTATTGCTATTCCTTTTACACCCGGTCGAGGAGATGCTACTGATGAGCAAACTGACGTTGAATCTTTTAAGGTTCTTGAGCCGAAGGCTGATGGTTTTAGAAATTATCAAAAACAAAATACGGGACTTTCTGCTGAAGAAATGTTGGTAGATAAAGCGAACCTCATGAATTTGACCGCATCGGAAATGGCTGTTTTAGTAGCAGGAATGCGTGTATTAAACACAAATTACGATGGATCGAAACATGGTGTGTTGACTCATGAAACAGACAAGCTAACGAACGATTTCTTTGTGAATCTTTTAGATATGAGCACAACTTGGAAAGCAACTGATGAAAATGATAGCCTTTTCGAAGGTAGCGATAGGAATACGGGTGAAGTGCGCTGGACAGGAACTCGCGCTGACCTTATTTTTGGTTCAAATACTGAGCTTCGCGCTATAGCTGAAGTTTATGCTGCCTCTGATGCTAAGGAAAAGTTTGTTACTGATTTTGTTGGGGCTTGGACAAAAGTTATGAATGCTGACCGCTTTGATATATAGTTGCAATTTTTTCACAGAAAGAAAGGAAAATTTTTGTCGTTTACAGTCTGCAAAGGAGTATTTTTACAATCGTAAGTTATTTAATCTTGAATCGTCTGTTTGAGGAGCAAATAAACTAAACTTGAAAAAATTACTACTCCATCCAGCTTGCTGGAATTAAGATAAAGTAATGGGAAGTATCAATGGGGGTTTTTACTTTTTTTCCATTACTTACCCTCGCCTTCCTGGCGAGGGTTTTTTTATGTATATAGCTAAGATGCTTTTACAAATTATAACTATATTGCTCATCTTTAATGTAGAAAATGGATAAGCTTACACTCTCAAAAATTAAATCACAGCGCAATGCTGCTATTTTTTTGATAGTATTTGCGGTAGTCCTAATTGCCAAACAGCTATACAGTATTGAATTAACAGCAATGAATACTAATCACTATATTGCTATTATTGGTTTACTTATTGTTCTGAGTTGTGGTTGTTATGGGCTGAGAAGGAGTTTAAAAAAGTTAAAATCTTTAGCATAAAAAAACGCCTCGAAAAATTCGAGGCGTTTAAAATAAATACTAATTTAATTGACTACGATTAATTCTGAAAACTAATTACCGACCACTAAGCTGCATTCTCTTTCTTAATCAAGTTCAAGGCAGAACCTTCGTGGTACCAATCTATTTGTGATTGGTTGTAGGTATGATTTACAGTTATAGTATCACTTGTGCCATCGGCATGTGCAAATTCTATGTTTAAAGGTTTACCCGGTGCAAATTCATTCAAGTCTAAGAAGTTGATTGTATCATCTTCTTGGATTAGATCATAGTCAGCTTCGTTCGCAAAGGTTAAGCCTAACATTCCTTGCTTCTTTAAATTCGTTTCGTGAATACGAGCAAATGATTTTACAATTACGGCTACTACACCTAAATGGCGCGGCTCCATTGCGGCATGCTCACGAGAAGAACCTTCACCATAGTTGTGGTCGCCTACAACGATGGATGGTACGCCAGCTGCTTTATAGGCACGTGCGGTATCGGGTACGGTGCCAAATTCTCCTGTCAATTGATTTTTTACTTTATCGGTTGCTTTACCAAATGCATTTACCGCACCAATCAAACAATTATTAGAAATATTATCTAGATGACCACGGAATTTTAACCATGGCCCTGCCATAGAAATATGATCCGTAGTACATTTTCCGAAAGCCTTAATTAGAAGTTTTGCTCCTTTGATTTCAGAACCAATAGGAGTGAAAGGAGTTAATAGTTGTAAGCGTTGCGAATCTTCAGCAACATTTACGGCTACATCACTACCATCTTCTACCGGAGCCTGATAGCCTGCATCTTCTACATCAAAACCTTTAGGCGGTAATTCAAAACCACTTGGTTCTGCCAACATTACTTCTTCACCTTTGTCATTCTTGAGTTTATCTGTTTGAGGATTAAAATCTAAGCGTCCGCTAATAGCGATAGCCGCAACTAATTCAGGAGAGGCTACAAAGGCATGAGTGTTTGGATTTCCATCAGCGCGCTTTGCAAAGTTTCTATTGAAAGAGTGGATAATACTATTCTTCGGAGCATTTTTAGGGTCGCTATAACGTGCCCATTGACCTATACACGGTCCACAAGCATTCGTAAATATAATAGCACCTAAGTCTTCAAAATCTTGAAGTAAGCCATCGCGCTCAGCCGTATAGCGTACTTGTTCTGAACCTGGGTTGATTCCAAATTTAGCTTTCGGCTTTAAGCCTTTTTTTACCGCATCTTCTGCGATAGAAGCAGCACGACTTAAATCTTCATAGCTAGAGTTGGTACAAGAGCCAATCAATCCCCACTCAACATCTAAAGGCCATTCGTTTTCAGTTGCTTTGACGGTCATATCGCTACCCGCTACCGTTGCCAAATCAGGCGTAAATGGACCATTCAAATGAGGTTGCAAGGTGTTCAAATCAATTTCAATAACTTGATCAAAATATTTTTCTGGGTCAGCATATACTTCTGGGTCACCCGTCAAATGTTCACGCACTTTATTCGCTGCATCGGCAATATCCGCTCTATCGGTAGCACGTAAATAACGCTCCATAGAATCATCATAACCAAAAGTAGAAGTAGTTGCACCTATCTCTGCGCCCATATTGGCGATTGTTCCCTTACCTGTACAGGACATGCTCAACGCACCTTCTCCAAAATATTCTACTATAGCACCTGTACCACCTTTCACGGTTAGTATTTCTGCAACCTTTAAAATCACATCTTTGGGTGCGCTCCAACCCGATAATTTACCAGTTAGTTTTACACCAATTAATTTAGGAAACTTTAATTCCCAAGGCATACCCGCCATTACATCAACGGCATCAGCACCGCCAACACCAATGGCCACCATGCCAAGTCCTCCAGCATTTACGGTATGGCTATCGGTACCAATCATCATGCCGCCGGGGAAAGCATAGTTCTCTAAAACAACTTGGTGAATAATACCCGCACCTGGTTTCCAGAATCCAATACCGTATTTATTAGAAACCGATTCTAAGAAATTAAAAACCTCACTACTTTGGTTGATGGCATTTTGCAAATCAGCATCCGCACCCATTTTTGCTTGGATTAAATGGTCGCAATGTACTGTGGTGGGTACGGCTACTTGAGGCTTACCAGCTTGCATAAATTGCAAAAGCGCCATTTGAGCAGTAGCATCTTGACAAGCGATACGATCGGGCGCAAAATCTACATAATCCTTAGCTCGGCCGTAAGCTGTAGTAGCGTTACCGTCCCATAGGTGATTATACAAAATCTTTTCAGAAAGGGTTAAAGGTTTACCTACTGCTTTTCTTGCAGCTTCAATGCGCTCAGGCATACGTTCGTATACCGCTTTTATCATATCTATATCAAATGCCATAATCTGTGTTTTTAGCTTTAAAGTGAGGTCGCCAAAGTTACGAAAAAGGTAAATGATTATCTAATTCGGAAAAGTGAATTTTATTTACACGGGAGGTTTCTGATTTCTGTGGTTTAAGATGCCTCGCTCCAATTTTATCAACGGTGGGAATATTTATTTCTAATCCTCTTCAAAAAAGTCATTGTCGAGTTCCTTTATTTCATATGTGGTTTTTACTTGAACACCTACTACATATAGATGCATTAAGTCTACTAGCTTAGATCCGTCTATGAGTATTATGGAATGATGCGCTTCTCTTGCTTTTTGAATCGCGCCATTGTCGAAGGTAGACGTCGTAATAAAAACTCCTTTACTAGTATCGCCACTCATTGCGCCTATAAAATTTCTAATATCTTTTTCACGAACTTTGTTCTCGTTGTATCGTTTAGCTTGGGTATAGATTTTTTCTAGTCCTAATTTATCTTCATTTATGATACCATCTATTCCTCCATCGCCTGATTTTGACGTTTCAATAAAGTCTCCGTATCCCATTTTTTTTAAGAGCATCAGAATAACTTTCTCAAAATAATAAGGGTCAATTCCTCTAAGCTTTTCTAGAAGTTCTGTCTTTACTTCTTTTTCAATAGTTTTAAATCCAGTATCAATTAAATCTTGAGGCGATGCACTATCAACATCAACACTTATGTTTTCTGTTTCTTTTTCATTATTAATGGAGTTTCTGTGATTTTGAAAGTCAATATCATTCTTTAAATCATAGAGGGTTAGACTACCAGTAGACAATACGCCTTTTCCTTTTTCGGTAATTCTGACAAATCCACGCTGAGGGTAAGCAACAAATTTGGCCATTTTAAGATAAGATTTACCCCACACAATTCGATCTAATAGCATATTGGCTCCAGAGCTAGTTTTTTGTTCTAATTGAACTTTTGGCAAATTTGAGTAATATTTGTCACGAACTTTGTGCGCTAAATCTCTGCTTTTTAGAGATTCTTCAGAATTTAGAATTTCTAGTATTGGGATGAAGGTCTCATGATATTTTGGTAGTTCCATGGGATAAAATTTTATGTTCAAAGTTATTGTAACTATTGTTTTACTGAAGTATGAAAATAACGTTTAGTACTATTATTCTGAAATTTCATATTTATCTGTTATTGATTACATTCTTACACTTGCCATCCTCTGAAGGCATTGAAAATAGAAAAATACTTATTCGCTAAACCGACACCTTAGCTCGTATCGCTTCATGGCATTCATAATTTTTTAAAGTAAAATCTTCATACACAAAATCATAAATAGAAGTACGCTCCGGATTCATTTTCATTTTTGGCAAAGCAAAAGGTTTGCGGCTCAATTGTAAATTCACCTGCTCCATATGGTCGTTATAAATATGTACGTCACCGAAGGTATGTACGAAGTCACCCAAGCCTAGATTACAAACCTGCGCCAGCATCATGGTTAGTAAAGCATAGGATGCAATATTAAACGGCACACCTAAAAACACATCTGCACTACGCTGATACAATTGGCAACTTAATTTTCGTCGACCCTGCTCATCCGTATCAGGACTTACATAAAATTGAAACATATTATGACAAGGCATCAAAGCCATTTTGTCTAATTCTCCCACATTCCACGCACTCAGAATAATTCTTCGGCTGTCAGGGTTGTTTTTTATTTGGTCAATCACGGTTTCCAATTGGTCGTGAACAACTCCATCGGCTCCTTCCCAACTTCTCCACTGTTTTCCGTACACAGGTCCGAGGTCGCCATTTTCATCGGCCCATTCGTCCCAAATCCGTACTTTATTTTCTTTGAGATAGGCAATGTTGGTTTCGCCTTTTATGAACCATAACAATTCATGAATGATAGATTTCAAATGCACTTTTTTAGTAGTGACTAAAGGAAAGCCTTCGTTTAAATCAAAACGCATTTGATAACCGAAACAACTTTTGGTTCCTGTGCCCGTTCGGTCCTCTTTTTGAGAACCCTTATCTAATATATGTTGAAGTAAATCTAGGTAGGCTTGCATGCTGTAAAAATATTCTGATTGGCCAATATTACAGCAAAGAGAGAAGCTAAGATGTTGACGATTTTTGCACTATTTCCTAAGTAAGCCTTTGAGCTTGAGTAGTGCTTTGAGTTTTGGGTCAGTAGGCGCCGACAAAACTGGATATTTAGTTTTAGTACCGCCAAAGCCCGAGAAAAATCGAGCAACCCCTTCCACCTCGCTGCCTTCAAAATCAAAAAAAGATTTACCCTGGGCAATGGAAAATTGAATACAGTATTGCAAAAGAAAACCCATGGCGCCACTTCCTAAAAATTCTTTTCGGCTTCCGCCAAGCAAATAATATCCGCAGTTTTTATCCATTACATAGCCGATAGCGGCATGAGTATTCCCTGCTTCATCTTGGGCTAACAATATTTTACCGATTTGTTGTTTTTTACAAAGTGAAAAAACGGATTCTACTAAATGAAAGGGCACAATTTCTTGACTATTTTGCCTTTGCAAAGAATCTGTATAAATTGAATATAGCGTATCTATATTTTGATCTTCTACTAGGGTGAGACATTTTTCGGCTTTTTTAAGTTGGCGTTTTAAACTAGCACTAAAGCTTTTTTTTATTTCATCAAATTCATTTTGGGTATCTAGTAGGAAGGTTGTTTTTAGCCGTTTACTTTCAATCTCCCGCGAAAGCAAAGGGTGACTATCATATTGACTAATACCAAATTGCGCAAGGAACTGTTGTGCTTGTTCAAAAAGATTTTGTTTTACAACAGGAGTGTAGTTTGTTTCTGAAAAAAGTAATCCACTATAAGGCGTGAGAAATGGATTTCTTGAAAATGAAAATCCCCATTTTTTATAGCTTGCATAAGGTAAATAGGCTTCATGCTTTTCGAATTCAAATTTTTCAACGTCCCAATTATCTAAGACAGCATCCCACCAATAGGGCCGATGAAAAAGTGGTACCCAATCATGCGTTTCGCAAAACGATATATATTCTTCTTTTACACTCATTACTTAAACTGCAATGCTTTTACGGGTTTAATATTGCGAATAATAATAGTAGGAATGAGTAACACTAAAAGCATTACACCGATAACCAACGCATTAATAAACATGAATGACGGCCATGCATACACTACTGGTGCTGTACTTACATAATACACTTCGGGGTTCAATTGAATGAATCCAAAGGTCTTTTGTAGAAAAATAAATAAAAAGCCCATGACATTTCCTATCAATAAGCCTATCAATAAAATACGCAAACCAGAAACATAAAACACCTTACTTAGTTTTGTATTTTGCATACCAAGTGATTTTAAAATACCTATCATTTGAGTGCGTTCAAGAATTAAAATTAGCATTGTGCTAATCATATTCATAATGGCCACGATAATCATAATTCCAATAATCAGGCGCTCATTTGTTTTCATCATACCAAGCCATGAGAAGATATTCTCGAAGCGTTCTCGAATTGTATAAGCAAACAAAGGTGGTTCAATTAAATCATTATAAATTTTTTCTTTACTCTCTTCGATTTTAGATAAATCTTTTACATACACCTCATATCCTTGTATGCGAGTTAGGCTGTCTTTAGTCACATTTTTTATGAGCTTATGATCGCAAAACGCAATTTGATTGTCGAACTCCTGAAGCCCTGTTTCAAAAATTCCGCTAATGATTCCTTTGCGAGGGGTAGGCGTAGGACTGTTTGGCAATAAAAAATAAAGGCGAATCTTATCATTTACTGTGACCTTTAATTTATTGGCTAAGGATTGTGAGAGGACAATATGGTTGGAGTAAGCACTGTCAAAAAATTGAATCGTCTTCCCTTTGATGAGGGTTGGTGTGTTGGGCGCTGACTGAAAACTTGATTTTAAAATGATACCCTCCATCTCTTCTTTACTTTTGATGATAGCAGATTGTAGCGCAAAAGGAGCAACTTTTTTGACATTGTCATAGCTTGAAATCGCTTTTACTAGGCTGTCATTGAGTTGAACTTTTTCTTCTTGGAGGTAATGATTGGGGTCGGCTAAATAGGGTGTGACATGAATGTGTCCCCAGTTTTCGTAAAACTTACTTTTGACACCTTCTTGAAACCCTTTCACTAGTGAAATCCCTACAATCATCACCGCTACGCTGAGTGCAACTGCCGCAATGGCAACGCGCACAATGGTTGCAGAAAAAGAGTTTTTTCTACCAAGGGCAATTCGTTGGGCTATAAAGCTGCTGATACGAGACACGGGACGTAAAAGTAGAACAAAAAGGCTGTCGAATGACAGCCTTTATTGAGTTTCGTTTTTAATATTTTTAATGCTTAGCTGGACTTGGTTTTGGAGTGGTTTTTGATTTTTCAGAGGGCATTACTGTTCCTCGAATTCCTAACTCAAAACGCTCCTTCAAACTTTTAGCATTCGACTTAATATAAATTGTTTTATTAAAAGAACCCACGCGTCCTTTTGTGTTATACTTTACTAAGATTGTTCCTTTCTTACCGGGCATAATCGGATCTTTACTCCACTTGGGTATTGTACAACCACAAGAAGCCGAACAGCTTTGAATAATCAATGGGCTTTTACCCACATTCTTAAACTTAAAACTATAAGTGGCCACTGGTCCTTCCTTTAAATTTTCAAAGTCATGCGTCGTTTTTTCGAACTTAAAAACAGGTGCTTTGTTGTCTTGAGCTTGAGCGGCAAAACCAATAGTTAGTATAGCTAGTAACGTTAAAATTTTCTTCATATACAAATATTATTTACTAAAATTAATGCTTGATCATTGAGTTATTATTCGTTGGTACAGAAGAAGAAGGTGCTTTCTCTACATTTCCTTTAATTTTCAATACTTTTTGACCGGCTGTAGATTTGACAGTGATTGTCTTATAAAAACTTCCAGGGCGTCCTTTTGTGTTATAAGTCGCTGTGATTTTTGACGTTTTACCAGGTAAGATTTCCTCTTTGCTCCAAAAAGGTGTGGTGCAACCACAACTAGCACGCACGCTTTCTAACTGAATGGGTTGGTTAGAAGTATTCGTGAACTCAAAATCATAACTTACCGCTGGGCCTTCAGCGATAGTTCCAAAATTATGTTCTTCAGCGATAAATTTCATTGATTCTGCCTTTTCCACATTTGCGACAGGGTTTGTTACAGCACGAATCGGAGATTCAACTGCATTTACTTTTTTATTAGAAAGTTCTACTACACCATCATCAGTAGGACGAGTAACATTTTGTGCCATTGCACTTCCACCGATTAGTAAGGCTGTTGCTAAAAATAAAATTGATTTTTTCATGTTGTTTGTTTTTGCTGTCTATTTGTTCTTATCCAAATTTAAAGGATAAACTTTGTAATAATCTACTCGGCTGTTAAGTCAGGGTTAAGTGAATAGAGATTAACAGTTCTTGAAAGAATGACTTGTTAATTCAAATGATATTTCGTTAAAATAAACTTTATGTCTCGTTGGAAACAGACTAGTTATTTTGATGTCCGTTTTGTATTTTTGTATGATAACTATGGCAAAAGAAGAACAGACATTGATTGATGGAAAGCTATCCTTTGAAGAATTTAAAGATGAAGTCTTGCGCGACTATCGCTTGGCAGTGGAAAGTCGAGAAACCAGTTTACTAGGAAGAAAAGAAGTGCTGACCGGAAAGGCTAAATTTGGAATTTTTGGAGATGGAAAAGAGCTTGCCCAGATTGCTATGGCTAAAAGTTTTAAAGATGGTGATATTCGCTCAGGATATTACAGAGATCAAACTTTGATGTTTGCAACGGGGATGAGTACTATTCAGCAGTTTTTTGCTCAGTTATATGCCACGCCGGATGCGGAATTAGAACCAAGTAGTGCAGGCCGTCAAATGAATGGTCACTATGCTACTCGTTGGTTAGACCAAGAAGGTAATTATAAGGATCTTACGAAAACTAAAAATAGCAGCGCAGATATTTCACCAACGGCTGGACAGATGGTACGGGGCTTGGGCCTAGCCTTTGCTTCAAAATGCTACAGAGCCAATGAAGAATTGCACACTAAAAACAATTTTTCTGATAAGGGTAATGAAGTAGCTTTCTGTACGATTGGCGATGCCTCTACAAGCGAAGGGCCGTTTTGGGAATCGATTAATGCAGCAGGTGTATTGCAAGTGCCCTTGGCTGTTTTCGTATATGATGATGGCTACGGTATTTCTGTGCCGAGGAAATATCAAACTTCTAAAAATTCAATTTCAAAAGCACTAGCTGGTTTCCAATATAATGAAGGCGAAGGCGGTGTGGATATTTATACGGTGCGAGGTTGGGATTATGCAGCGCTTTGCAGCGTGATTCAAAAGGGAGTTAAAAAAGTAAGAGAAACTCATACGCCGGCTTTGTTTCATATTCAAGAAGTCACTCAGCCGCAAGGGCATTCTACCTCTGGTTCTCACGAGCGATATAAATCTGCTGAGCGATTGAAGTGGGAGAAAGAAGTGGATTGTATTCATAAAATGAAGAAATTTATTTTGGAAAATGCGATAGCAGATGAAGAACTTTTAGATAAGATATTGGACGAGGCCAAGCAAAAAGTAAAAGAGAATAAACAAGCCGCCTGGACAGCATTTACGGAGCCAATTAAAAGTAGTATCGCGCAAGCAGAAACGTTGATGAACCAAGTTGTGTTTGAAGCCGGGGATAAGGGTCAATTTATAGCGGCATTGGTCAAAGAGTTAAAAGCTATCCGTGAGCCAATCCGAAAGGATGTAATGGTAGCGGTATCTAAGACCTTGCGCTACGCAACCGAAGGAAATGCAAAACGTCAGCTCAATACATTTTATCAAAATTTAAAAAAGGAAAATGAAGAGCATTATAATTCTCGCTTGTATTCTAACTCTGCAAGAGCCGTACGAAATGTAAAACAGATTGCCCCACAATTTGAGGAAGACAATCAGAAAAATGGATATGAAATTTTAAACGCTTACTTCGATACGGTACTCAAGGAGCGCCCTGAAGTATTTGCTTTTGGTGAGGATGTTGGGCAAATTGGAGACGTAAATCAAGGGTTTGCTGGTTTGCAAGAAAAGCACGGTTCAGTTAGAGTATTTGATACAGGAATTCGTGAAAATACAATTATTGGTCAAGGTATCGGAATGGCTATGCGTGGATTGCGTCCCATTGCGGAAATTCAATATTTGGATTATTTATTATATGGGCTTCAGCCACTGAGTGATGATGTGGCCACTATGGAGTATCGTACGAAAGGGGGGCAAAAATGTCCATTAATTGTGCGCACGCGTGGTCACCGATTGGAGGGAATTTGGCATAGTGGTTCACCGATGGGAATGATAATCAATTCATTGCGCGGGATGAATGTTTGTGTGCCTAGGAATATGGTACAAGCTTGTGGAATGTATCAAAGTTTGTTACAAAGCGATGAACCGGCTCTGGTAGTAGAATGTTTAAATGGTTATCGTCTTAAAGAAAAAATGCCAAGCAACCTTGGTGAGTATACTATTCCATTAGGGATTCCTGAAATCATTAGACAAGGAGAGGATATAACGATTGTTTCTTACGGAAGCACGCTGCGCATTATCGAAGATGCTATCGTAACTTATTTAGAGCCAGCTGGTATATCTTGTCAGGTAATAGACGTGCAAACGCTTTTACCTTTTGATATAAATAAAACGATTGTTGAAGAGTTGAAAAAAACAAACCGTATTGTGTTTGTAGACGAGGACGTACCCGGTGGAGCCTCGGCCTATATGTTTCAGCAGGTGATGGAGAAGCAGGGTGGCTATCGTCATTTAGATGTTTCACCGCGTACTATCACCGCTCGTGCTCATAGACCATCATATGGAACCGACGGAGATTATTTTTCCAAACCGAATGCTGAGGATATAGCTGCGGTGATTGAGGATATGATGGTGGAGTAGGTTTGCTTCTTTCTTATTTCTTTAAAAAGTAAAGCTCTGTTTTAATTAATAGTTTCAACGTTTTTAATGAAATCGCTTTGAAGTCTATTATTTTTAATTCAACTATAACAATGCAAGTCGTTATTCTGAGTATTCCTGCTTATTTTTACAAATCATAAAATACAACAATGAACGAATTTGAAAAATTTGCAATAAAAGATCAAGGAATTAGTAGTAGCACTTTGCACAATTACAGTTCTCATTTAAATAATATCACCAACCTTACACCTTATATTATTGAGGAGCGCCCAATGAACGTAGCGAGTATGGATGTTTTTTCTCGTTTGATGATGGATCGTATCATTTTTTTGGGAGAAGGGATCAATGATTATGTTGCCAATATCGTCACTGCGCAACTATTATTTTTAGAAAGTGTAGATCGTACGCGTGACATTCAAATGTATCTAAATTCACCGGGTGGTAGTGTTCATGCTGGTTTAGGGATTTATGATACTATGCAAATTATTGCACCTGATGTGGCTACCATTTGCACGGGCATGGCCGCTAGTATGGGAGCCGTATTAATGTGCGCAGGTGAAAAAGGGAAGCGTACTGCTTTAAAACATTCTCGTGTTATGATTCACCAACCAATGGGCGGTGCACAAGGGCAGGCAAGTGATATTGCGATTACCTACAAAGAAATTGAAAAGCTTAAAAAAGAATTATATACCATTATTGCCGAACACTCTGGCCAAAAATATGCCAAGGTAGAAAAGGATAGTGATCGTGATTATTGGATGACTGCACAAGAAGCCAAAGAGTACGGAATGGTGGACGAGGTATTGATTAAGAAAAAGAAGTAAACAGTATTTTTTTTTACAAGAACTTAGATAATTTAATTGCTAAAACTTTATAATATTCTAGACGATGGATGGAAAACAAAATAATTTACAATGTTCATTTTGCCTAAAAAAGCAAGATGAAGTAGAAATGATTGTCAGTGGTGCGAAGGCACACATTTGTGAAGAATGCGTTCAGAATGCAAGTAAGATTATAGCTAAAGAATTAAGTTTTTTTTCCAGCGATACTCAGGAGACTCAATCAATAACAGATGGTAAAAAAGAGATTGCTTTCGACTATAAGCCGCTTGATATTAAAAACCATTTAGACCAATATGTAATAGGTCAGGATGATGCCAAAAAGGTTATTAGTGTAGCAATTTATAATCATTACAAAAGGCTTCATCAAGATATTGGAGATGATGAAATTGAGATTGAAAAATCTAATATTATCATGACGGGTGAAACAGGAACCGGTAAAACCTTATTGGCTAAAACTGTTGCCAAACTCTTAAATGTTCCGTTTGCCATTGTTGATGCTACAGTCTTTACTCAAGCAGGTTATGTGGGAGAAGATGTAGAAAGTATTTTATCTCGCTTACTACAAAATGCGGATTATAATGTGGCACAAGCCGAGAAGGGAATTATTTATATAGATGAGATTGATAAAATTGGACGGAAGAGTGATAACCCGAGTATTACACGTGACGTTAGTGGCGAGGGGGTTCAGCAAGCTATGTTGAAATTGCTTGAGGGAACCGAAGTGCTAGTGCCACCACAAGGTGGGCGGAAGCACCCCGAGCAGAAGATGGTAAAAGTAAATACCCAAAATGTATTATTTATATGTGGAGGTGCTTTTGAAGGAATTGATAAAGTGATTGGACGTAGAATACAAACTTCTACGATTGGGTTTAAAAACAATGAAAACACGGAACTAAAGGAAAGCGAACTGATTCAGCATGTAAATGCACAAGATTTGAGAAGTTTTGGCTTGATCCCTGAATTGCTCGGGCGGCTGCCAGTGGTGACTTATCTAATGCCTTTGGACAAAAATGCATTAAAGCGAATTTTGACGGAGCCCAAAAATGCCTTAGTCAAACAGTATCAAAAATTGATGCAATATGAAAATGCTGAAGTTGAATTTACCGATGACGGATTGGATTATATTGTGCAAAAAGCGATAGACTTTAAACTAGGTGGGCGTGGTTTACGCAGTATTTGTGAATTAATCATGACGGATGCAATGTTTGATATTCCGAGCCGTAAAGGGAAAAAGAAAATCGTGATAGATGAAAAATATGCTAGTGAGCGGATTGAAAAATCAAAATTGGCCTATTTAAAAGTTGCTTAAAATAGGAGAAGTTTGGTGAAAGAACTAAACTTTTTTAAATGAAATTTAATTTGTTATTTAATAAGAATTACGTTTCCTCGATAACTCTCAATGTTTCCAGATTCTGGATTTTTAAAACGTGGAGTATAGAAGTACGTTCCTGTGGATTGGCTATAATTTCTTAGCAGTCCATCCCAACCTTTGTTTCTTGATGTAGTTGAAAAGACTCTTTCACCCCATCTATTGAAAACACTAAACTTATAGTTGCTCAATGGTATATTACATACAAAGATTGGTCGAAAAACATCATTGTTGTTATCTCCGTTTGGAGTGAAAGCATTGGGTAGTATCACCTGACAATTACAGGGAAGTAGGTTAATGGTGTCGATAACTGCGGGGCAGGGCGCAACGGTTACAGCCACAAAATATGTACCGGGTTCAAAAACTCTAATGGTTGGATTGGTACTAAAGTTCTGCCAAACGTATGAGGCGTTACCTGGAATACTGGCATCCAATTCTATTATTTTATCTGAACAAATCATTGTGTCAGGTCCTAAATCAATTGACGGTATTGGAGTAACAGAGAGCGCTGTAATTATAATACTATCGCACCCGGTAACAGTTTTTAGGGTGTCAGTGTACACTCCGGCAACATTGGTACTTGTATTGCTTGGTAATACATAACTATCATTGATACAAATTCTTGCTGAAATGTTGATAGGAGTTGGTGTGATAACAGAGAGAAGTGTGGTAATTATAGAATCACATCCATATAATGTTTGTAAAGTATCTGTATAGGTTCCTGTCGATGATACAAATGTATTATTGGGTAGCTGATAGTTTTGCCCTTGACAAATACTTACAACTAGACTAGTATCTTTGATAGGATAAAAGGAAAAAAGCGTGGCTACAATACTATCCTGATTTGAAGAGTTTAAGAAAGTGTCTATGTAGAGACCGGGAGTAAATGCCAACTCTGAATTAATAGTAATAGTATCACCTGGGCAGCTCATTTTGTAGAGCATTGTATCAAAAGTACAGGTCATTACAAAACTTATCTTATCTGCATTTAATTGACAGGGTGTAGAAGAGGATTCAATAACCGTGACCTTTATTTTATGATTATACGAAATGTTTCCAATACCACTAGTAAAAACACCTAAAGATTCGGTTGTTTCTCTCAATAGCAAATTATTGGTTATGTCAAACCATCTGAATGTATAATTCTTTCCAGGATTTCCGTTATAGACTGTAACCGTGGCTGAATCAATGCAATAAACATTATATCCTAGATTGAAATTGGCACTACCAGAATTCTGAACACAATTTGAAGAAGTATTTATACTCGAAACAAAACCTTCTCCGCTGATGATAAGTTGATCTACTACTGGATTATATTCTATGTCATATATGCTAGAATTTGCTTGGCCATTAATAACTAAGGTGTCTTGAAGAATGAAATCTGTACCATTAAAAAAGTATTTATATATTTCACCCTTGTTCCTTCCAACATACACTTCATTACAGTTATTGGAATAAATTCCGTATTGGAATTTGGGTACTAAATTATTGGTTAAAGCATTGCCCACGGAGCTGCCGTTTGTTTTATTAAACGCTTTTAAGTTGTAACCATCATAATAAAATAGATAGAAGTTATTGACGCTCATACAATTTATTGCATTAGAATTAAGGCTTACACCAGTGTTGGGTCGATTGCTAGCCTCTGTTAGTATGGAGAAACCACTATGGGTATTCCATAAGAAAGACGTGAAGGAAGAATTGAGTTTATAAATTCTGTTGTTAGCGTAGTTAGACTGTGCTGCGCTGAAAATAGTATAAAGTTCGCCGTTCATATCAAGTGAAGCGCAGGCTATATCTTGACGTGAAACACTGTGCCCAGTTATATTATAAGTATTTAAAGATCCTATGGTTGTGTCAATAACACCCAAATGTAAATTAGAGTTCGTTGCTCCACCGAATGCTATTACTTCACCACTATTACAATTAAATTTTAAATCCCATATTTCTCGAAATTTATTATTTGGTGCGGTAATAAACGAATCAAAGGTGCCTGCCGACGTGAGCTGAAGAACTTCTGAACCCGCAATATTTAGCGGTTGTGAAATATAAATTTTATTCGTGTTTTTGTCAACAACGAAATTTCCGCAATAGGCTTGATCGATTGAGGAATACCAAGCAGGGGAGCTGTTAAATCCTGCAAAAACCCACTGCAAATTCCCAGCAAGATCATATTTGGCTACTTTCGGTAAGTTTGTAGTAGTGTTAAATCCACCACCGCCACCCATTACTATAGTGTTACCATTTAAGTCATAATCCACATCAAATGCGTGTTCATTGTAGATAGTGCCGCTAAGTGCGCTACTAGCGCTAACCCATGGATCAATAATCAACGACCGCTTGTTATTGATTTTTATCAACGACTTGTATCCAATGATTTTTTTACCTTTATTATAATATTCGATCGGAACAGATTCGCTATTTTTGTAAAAAGCCTTAATTCCTGATTCTACCAAATAGCCACTTTTATTTCTAATCGTAATTTTATTTTTTTCTATTTGTGTTGAAAGCGAGCGATTTGCATCATATCTGAATTTTACTAAGGATAAATCAGCACCTGGACTGATGAATAATGAATATTCTATACCTCCCTTAGGGTTCACTTTATATTCAACATCTATTCCTGGGTACAAGTCTTGATAGGTAATAGATTTATATCCATATGAAACTAATTCTTGGGATCCGAACGAAAAGTAATGGTCAGTTTTTCCTTTCTTGATGATTGTTGCATTAGGGTTACTATCTAACCAGTTTAGTGTAAACCAATCTTCACTAATCGGATTCAATCTTTTTATCCTTTCATTGTCTTTTTTTTCAACACTGATTATTTCTTGTTCTAAGACATGAAATTGCACGCTTGCAGCGTTGAAATATATTTCGTCATTATGATGATGTAAAGCAAAATCAACTTTATTCATATGTTTGGCAATTTGATTGAATTGGCCCTTGTTTTCGATGAAGTAGTTCGTTTGAAAAATATTATTGGAAATAAATGGTGTATTCTTTGCCTTAGCCATGTCTATCAATACTACTAGCAACGTACTGAGAATAAATAGGGTTTTTAGCTTCAAATATTTCATTGGTACAACTCTAATATAAAATAAATTTGAGATTATGCCAAATGGATTACTTTAAAAATTGACACTGAATTCTCCTTTTTCCCATTCATAATTAACCGTGTGATAAAATTAGATGCAGGTTTGAGTAGACACTTTTAACTTTAGGTCAACACTCTCAAGACCATATTTTTGTTATTATTGTAAAATATAAAAAACTAAAACGAACAGATAATGCAAGATTTAATTAACAAACTAACCGAGAAAGTAGGATTGGATGCTGAACAAGCTAAAGGATCCGTAGAAACTGTAATGGAATTTGTAAAAAGCAAATTGCCCGAAGGAATAGCTGATAAGGTTGAGGATATGTTTAGCGGTGCCGAAGGTGAAAAAATTGAAATGGGAGGTATTATGGACTCTATCGCTGGCTTATTTGGTGGAGCTGGAGATAAGGCTTCTGAGGGTGCAGGCGATCTTGTTGATAATGTAAAAGATAAAGCGGGTGATTTGATGGATGAAGGAAAAGAAAAATTAGGCGATCTTGCGGAAGACGCAGAAGATATGGCTAAAGAAGCGATTGATAAAATCAAAGGAATGTTCGGAGGTAAATAATCTCGAATTGACTTATTAATATTAGACAAGCTCTCACATTTTGTGAGAGCTTGTCTGTTGTATGGAGGTACGAAGTAATAGGATTTTGAAAAAGGTTCAGTCTGTAAATTTGAACTCTTTTTTTATCAATGGCCGATGTTAAGTTTCTAGTCTTACTTTAGCGCATGAAATGTGCACTAATCGTCAAGTAAAAAAGCTTTGGCTATCTATTTTTACAACGTTTTTTAAGGACGTATTCGGTGTGACTTATGTGCTTCCCCTATTTGCACTTTTGTTTCAAGATGTGCAATCATGGATTTTGCCTAAGGATACAATATCAATGAGCACATGTGCCATTGGCGCATTCAATCATCAACGAACAATTCTTTCCTAATTTTAATATTCTTTTATTTTAAAACCTTAATCATGAAATTATCAAACTACAGTACAAAACCGCCAGCAGATTTTAATACGGCAACGGCCAAAGTAGAATTCAAAAAAATGCAAAAACAATTCCGAGATTTGCAATATATTTTACGTGCACAAGCCAAACATTCTTTATTAATCGTCTTACAAGGAATGGATGCTTCGGGAAAAGATGGTGCCGTGAAAAACATTTTTAAATATATTAGCCCTTCGGACGTTGAAGTGAAATCTTGGAAAGCGCCAAGTAAAGAAGAGTTGGCTCATGATTTTTTATGGAGAATTCATCAACATACCCCAGCTAAAGGCATGATACAAGTTTTTAATCGGAGTCACTATGAAGATATTTTGATAACGCGAGTTCATGGCTGGTGCGATGACGAAACTGCAGCGGAACGTATTGAGGCCATAAATGAATTCGAAAAGTTACTAATTCAAAACAATACTCATATACTCAAATTTTATTTACACATTTCCAAAGAAGAACAAGAGGCGAGGTTAACTGAACGAAAAACAAATCCTAAGAAAATGTGGAAGCACAATGATGGAGATTGGGAGCAGCGAAAGCACTGGGACACTTATATGAAATACTATGAAGAAGCTATTGAAAAAACGGCTGACTGTCCATGGCATATTGTACCGACTGATGAGAATCGCTATAAATATTGCGTTATTCTTCAAAATGTTATCAAGAAGTTACAAAGTTTGGACTTGTCTCTACCTAGTTTGGAATCTTAAAATTTTCTTATACTTTAGCGGCTTAATTTAAAAAAACATATAAACAAATGGGAATGATTTCTGAATTTAAAAAATTTGCTACGGGAGGTAGCTTAATTGATGTAGCGATTGCATTCGTAATGGGTATGGCTTTCAACAAAGTGATAACCGCATTTACGGGTGGTATAGTATCGCCTTTACTAGGTTACTTATTAGGTGTAGATTTGTCTGCAATGAAAAAAGTACTACGTGAAGCTCAAATGACCGTTACTGATGGAGTACCTGTTGAAACAGTTTCTGAAATTTCAGTTGCTTATGGTGCTTTTATTATGGCTATTATAGACTTTATCTTGATTGCGTTTGTTTGCTTCTTGGTAATTCGTTCAGTATTGAAAAAAGATCCGAATGCTGTTCCTCCTACACCAGCAAACGAAGTTTTACTAACAGAAATTAGAGATCTGTTGAAAAAATAGCAATTGCATTAACACTTCTGTTACAGCCACCCGTATAATGCGGGTGGCTTTTTTTATATTTTCGCGTTACATAAAATTATAAGAAATGAAAAAACTACTCGTACTATTTACACTAAGCATTTTTGCAATGCAAGCAACGGCACAGACTGATGCAGCAAAAGATTTACAAGAAAAATTAACGAAAAAAACAGAAGGAGCTGAAGGCTGGACTAAAACAGGAATTTTAAATGTAGGCCTGAATCAAGGAGCACTTCAAAATTGGGCTGCAGGTGGTGAGAGAGCTTCTCTTGCTTTGAACGGAGCATTAAATGCAATTGCTACTAGAAAACTGGGTAATACATTTTGGGAGAGTACTGCAGATCTTTTTTATGGTCTCAATTACGTTACTTCTAACAATTTTGTACCTCGTAAAATTGATGATCGTATCGATTTGTCTACGCGATATGGTGTACAGCCTAAATCTTGGATGAATAAGAAGGTTTTAAAGCATACTTATTTAACTGGTCTGGCGCGGGCTCAAACTCAATTTTCAAGGGGGTTTAACTATGCAGCTCCTATAGAAAGTGCTGTGAACAATAATGGTGAAGGGATTTCAAATTTCTTATCACCTCTTTATACTACCTTGGCAATTGGTGCAAACTATCGTAAAAGTGAGCGTTTCGGCGTATTCTTCTCTCCGGCAGCTGCTCGTATGATTTTTGCTGATGCAGTTCATACGCAAGGGCCCAATGGCGCGTTTGGCATTGATCAAAATGAAACATTTGCTTTCCAATTTGGAGCTTATTTAACTGCTAACTATAATGCAAATATTACTGAAAACATCAGTTATACTTCGCGTTTAGATTTATATTCAAACTATCTGAAAGAGCCACAAAATGTAGATATTTTATGGGATAACATATTTGGTATGAAATTAGGGAAATATATTGGAGCAAGTCTTGGTGTAACTATGGTTTACGATCATGATATACCAGGTCAAAGAAATGCTGAAGGCGATTTGGGGCCATTAGGTTGGACTCAGTTAAAGCAAGTATTGAACATTGGTTTTCAGTACAAGTTATAATAGCGAATTCTAAAATTATAATTAACCTTGTTACGTTTGCGTAACAAGGTTTTTTTATGGCGCCTAGTATCTATATTTGCGCCCGGATGAACTTGCAATTCCTGCAAGAGTTATATAAAAATAATGATGCTACTAAACAATTAGTAGACGGAATACGTTTGTCTCAACCCCAAATTTTTAAAATTAAGGGTCTTACTGATTCGGCCCGATCTTTCTTATTTTCTGCTGTATTCAAGGTAAAAGATTTTAATCATTTAGTAATTCAAGATGATTATGAATCAGCCGCATATTTTCATAATGACATTGAGCAAATTACTGGTGCTTTAGACATTTGTTATTTTCCAGATAGTTTTAAGCGTATGGGTGATTATACTCGGCTGAATAGTAGCCATGTTATGTTGCGATCTGAAACTCTTCTAAAACTGCAAAGAGAAAATAATGAGCTGCCACATAGAAAGGTGCTGCTAACCTATCCTGAAGCGTTATTTGAAAAAGTCGTCAACGCTAATTCATTTGGTAGGAATATTTTACTGATAAAGAAAAATCAAGAAATTGACATAACGTTTTTAAGTGAGTTTTTGGTAGGATTGGGCTTTACAAAAGAAGAGTTTGCTTTTGAGCCGGGTCAATTTGCCATTCGGGGTGGAATTGTTGATATATATTCATTTGGGAATGAGCACCCGTATCGAATAGAATTATTCGATACTGAAGTAGAGAGCATTAGACTATTCGATCCTGCTTCTCAACTTTCACTCAAGCAATTGTTGCAAGTAAAAATTGTGCCGAATGTAGAGCATGATTTTGAGCAAGTTGACAGAATGAGCTTATTAGAATATTTGCCAGAAAATACAATCGTATGGGTGAATGATTTGGCTTTTGTGGAAGAGCGACTACGCACACTGTATAATAAGTTTAAAGAAATTGAGCTTAAGGAAGATGAGGAGTTGCTGCTGAAAGAATCAAATATTTACGAAGTTTCTGATTTTTTAGAACAGCTATCTCACAGAACGATTATAGACTACGGAGCAAATAATGCCTCGGAAGTACTAGGTGAAATGAAAGATCATGAGATTATTTGTCGGACAAAGCCACAACCTGCTTTTAATAGGAAATTTGATTTATTGATTGATCATTTTAATCAAAAGAGTGCTGAGATGTTCAATATCTTCGTTTGTTCTGAAAATGTAAAACAAACGTCTCGGCTACAAAGTATTTTCGAAGATTTGGGTGAGAATATCGTTTTTACGGCTTTACCAATTTCGTTAAGTGGCGGTTTCATTGATGAGGACTCGAAAGTTCTTTGTTATACCGATCATCAAATTTTTCAGCGGTACCATAAGTATAAAGTCAAACAAGCCTATAGCAAAGGAAAGGCAATGACGTTGCGGACGCTGAATGAGTTAACGCCGGGCGATTTTGTGAGCCACATAGATCATGGTGTGGGTATGTATAGCGGTTTGCAAAAAATTGAGGTTAAGGGAATTAAACAAGAGGCAGTGCGCATCATTTATAGAGACAATGATGTGCTTTACGTTAATATCAATTCTCTTCATAAAATATCAAAATTTACAGGAAAAGATGGTACTCAGCCCAAAATTCATAAATTGGGAAGCGGTGTTTGGGAAAAATTAAAAAACAAAACCAAGAAAAAGGTAAAAGATATTGCTGCTGAACTAATCAAACTTTACGCCAAACGAAAGGCAATTCCTGGTTTTGCTCATCAACCTGATACTTACTTACAAACGGAGTTGGAGGCTTCGTTTATTTTTGAAGATACGCCAGATCAAAGTACAGCTACAGCAGATGTAAAGGAGGATATGGAGAAAGAGTCGCCCATGGATCGATTAGTATGTGGCGATGTTGGTTTTGGAAAAACAGAAATTGCAATTAGAGCTGCTTTTAAAACTGTTACAGACTCGAAGCAAGCCGCTATTTTAGTCCCGACTACTATTTTAGCTTATCAGCACTATCAAAATTTTAAGGAGCGATTGAAAGAATTTCCTTGTACGGTAGATTATCTCAACAGATTTAAAAGTACTAAGGAGAAAAAAGAAACGTTGGCACGACTAAAAGAAGGTAAAATTGATATTATAATCGGAACACATGCTCTATTGAGTAAAGATGTAAAGTATAAAGATTTAGGACTACTGGTTATTGATGAAGAGCAGAAGTTTGGAGTTTCGGCTAAAGAAAAAATAAGGGGTATCAAGGCCAATGTAGATACGTTGACTTTAACGGCCACTCCCATACCTCGAACGCTACAATTTTCTCTCATGGGTGCGCGCGATTTGAGCATTATTAATACGCCGCCACCCAATCGACAGCCTGTGGAAACAGAGGTGAGAGTGTTTAATGATGAGCTGATTCGGGATGCTATTTATTATGAATTTGAGCGAAATGGACAGGTATTCTTCATTCATAATCGAGTGAAGGATTTGCCCGAGATGCTTTCTTATCTTAAAAATTTATGTCCTGACGTAAACTTTGGAAGTGCCCACGGGCAGCTAAAAGGTAATGAGTTAGAAGAGGCTATTTTAGATTTTGTAGCCCATGAGTTTGACGTGTTAGTTTGTACCAACATCGTTGAAAGCGGTGTGGATATTCCCAATGCCAATACGATTATTGTAAACAATGCTCATCAGTTTGGCCTAAGTGATTTGCATCAGTTAAGGGGTAGGGTAGGACGAAGTAATAAAAAGGCCTTTTGTTATTTACTGGCTCCACCCATGAGTACCTTACCTAACGAAAGTAGAAAACGGCTAAACAGTTTGGAGCAGTTCAGTGAATTGGGGAGTGGGTTTCAAATTGCTATGCGGGATTTAGATATTCGAGGAGCAGGTAATTTATTGGGTGGTGAGCAAAGTGGTTTTATCTCGGATATTGGCTTGGAGACATTTCATAAAATCCTAAATGAGGCCGTGCGTGAATTGAAACAAAAAGACCTCAAGCATTTATTTGATGATGAGGAGGAGGGGGATTCTTCAACTGCCGAAGACTACGTAAGTGATTGCACAGTAGATACAGATACTGAAATTTTAATACCTACAGATTATGTCGAAAGTATTCAAGAGCGTCTCTTTTTATATCATAAGCTCGATCGATTAGAGAAAGAGGAAGATTTGACTAAGTTTTCACAGGAACTAGAAGATCGATTTGGTCCGATTCCGCGAAAAGTAGAAGATCTATTTGTAGCACTTCGTTGCCGTTGGGTAGCGAAGCAGTTAGGTTTTGAAAAGCTAATCCTGAGAAAAAGACAGCTGCGTCTTTATTTTATTTCAGATCCGGAATCTCCCTATTTTGAAAGTTTAGTTTTTCAGCATATCATGAATTACATACAAACGCAAACAAATAAAGCTAGCCTAAAAAATGTAGGCAAGAATTTTATGCTGATTATCAATAAGGTCAATGATTTAGGCGAAGTGCTTTGGCATTTACAAGCTATGAGGATTAAGAAATAGCATTAATAGTTTTTATTAAATAATTGATATTCAGATTTTTGTGTAACTTGTTTCACAATTTGGTATAACTATATTTTATTGTATTATTCAGCAAATAATTATAGATTGTATTTATGCACAGCTGTGTATTACTGAAATGGAACTTACGGATAAACTCTGTTATTTTTACAGTCGTATGAATTTAGAACAACTGATGCTTCATTCTGAGGCTATAATTTTTGCAGCCGATCGGCCTATTAGTCAAGAAGAAATATCTAGCACTTTACAGCAAACTGAATATGTTGAGACTGAAAGTTTGGAGAAGCTATCCTCGGCATTGGAAGCCATTGTAGAAAAGTATAATGCTGATTTTTATCCATTTGAGGTAAAGATGTCAGGTGGGGGATATCAGTTTTTAAGCAAGTCTAATTTTCATCCTTTACTAGCGAAACTAAATGGTACAAAATTTAGAAAGCGATTGTCTGCCGCGGCCATGGAAACCTTAGGTATTATTGCCTATCGCCAGCCGACGACAAAAAGTGAGATGGAATATATACGGGGTGTCAATGCAGATTACTCTGTTCAGAAATTACTAGATCTTGAATTAATAGCTATTTTGGGTAGAAAAGAAGATGCTGTGGGTAAGCCATTATTGTATGGCACCTCTCACGCATTTTTAGATTATCTAGGGATAAACTCAATTGAAGAGTTGCCAAAGTTGAATGAAATCAATCAATACGAGGATATTATTCCCACCGATGCTAATGAGGCTCTTCCGGACGAGGGAGAAAGTCAAATGGTGGTCAACGAAAATGGCGAAATTAATGAGCTAGACTCTGCTGTGGAAGAAATGAAAGAAAAGGATAATGGTTTAGATAATGAGCAAGAATCCATTGATACTAATAATATAGATACTGAAAAAGGAAAAGAAAATCCTGAGTCTGATTCAAACGAAGGTCAAGAAGATAATGAGGCCAAAGACTCTAACGACTAGTTTTGAACTTCCAATAAGTTCGCAATGAATTTATTTACGTGGTCGAGATACTCTTCATTTAAAGAATAAAAAATCTTTTTACCTACGCGTTTAGTCTTCAAATAATTAGCCCTGCGCAGTATAGCTAAATGCTGTGAGGCTACGGATTGTTCTATGCGGAGGCGAACGTAAATTTCTGTTACAGTCAGTTCCTTATTTTCTTCTAAAAGCTTTACGATACTTTGACGCAATTTATGATTGATCGCACGAATAATTGAAGCAGTCTTCTTTATGTCTAAAAAGTTGACCTTCGAATTACTAGTGATTTCCTTGTCAGTGAATGAATAAATGTTATTCGTGAAATGTTCTTCTTGCATAATCGTCTGATTTGAAACACTAAATTAGTAAAATTTATATATATATCAAAATGAAATTGTGTGTTTTATAATTTTTAACAACTGCATATTTGTTAAAATCTCTTCTTTGGAAGGTTAGCGTGCACTTTTTTAAGGTAAAAGGGTTCGGCATGAAAGATGTTATTGAACTCTTTATTAGCCTTTCGATTCTGGACTAGTTGCACTATAAACTCTAACTCTAAAGGTAGTACAGTAACGTCCCTTTCAAATTCTACTGGCAATATATCTGTGCTTATAAGTTTCATGTTCGGAAGCTTTGAAAGGGTTTCTCGTATAAATTGAGTGTTTTGTACTTCAGCTGGTACAATTATCTTTTCTCGAGTGTGTGCACAGAAAAAATATTCGTCCTTCCTAGCAGCTTGCAGGCAGGCTACAGCATCTTGATTTAGGTTGGCTTGCAAATATTGCTGACATAAGGAATCTAATTTATTCAATAAGATTAGTGGTATGCTCAAAGCATAACAAAACCCCTTAGCGGCAGCCAGGCCAACTCGCAGGCCAGTATAAGAACCCGGTCCATTTAAAAGGGTAATACAAGTTATTTTTTTTACTCCTCCATAACTTTCAAGAAGCTTTTCAATCATGCTGTGTAAAACAGTACTATGCTTCATCGCTTCTTCGTGAATGCTGTGTTCAACAATTTTGTCTTCTTGAAATAAGGCTAACTCACAAAACGCACTAGAGGTATTGATATATAAATTCACGTGTATAATTATTTTTCAAAAATATTTCTTTCATCGTACTTTTAGGTCATGAGTAAGAAGATTTTAAATGTTAAAAAAGCACCGCAACCCATAGGACCTTATTCTCAAGCCGTAGAGGTCAAGGGTATGTTGTTCATTTCAGGTCAAATCGCTATGGACCCAGATACCAATGAATTAATGCTAAGCTCAACTGAAGAGGAGACTAGGCAAGTATTAAAAAATGTACAAGCCATATTACTTAAATATGAAATGAGTTTTGCGAATATCGTAAAATCATCAATCTTCTTAAGTTCAATGGATTTGTTTGACGATGTCAATCAAGTATATGCAAGTTATTTTAAAGATGAATATCCTGCTCGTGAAACGGTGGCTGTTTCGACTTTACCTAAGAATGTAAATGTGGAAATTAGTGTGATAGCAGTTCGATAGTCTCTCGTCTTAAAAACTAGGTAAGTTTTTTCATGACGTTATATACCAAATCAGGCTTGCCCAAGGTGTAAAAATGTAAGCCAGGCACTCCGTGTTCCATAAGTTCTGATGCTTGCTGAAAAAGCCAATCCTCGCCAACTTTACGTTGCTCTTGCTTTGTGCTGGCGTTCATCATATTTTTTACTAGTTCTTCTGGCAAATCAACATGGAAGATAGAAGGAATCATGGTAAGCTGACGTTGTGTACTCAAAGGTTTTAAGCCTGGAATAATGGGTACATGAATATCAGCCTCACGACATTGTTTTACGAATTCAAAATATTTTTTATTGTCAAAAAACATTTGGGTGGCTATATATTCTGCTCCAGCATCAACCTTTTGTTTCAAGTGCATCAGGTCGAGCATGGGGTTGGCACTTTCAAAATGCTTTTCAGGATAGCCAGCGACTCCTATGCAAAAATTAGTAGTGTCTGCATTGGTTATGTCATCCTCTAGGTAGCTTCCTTGGTTGAGCTCAACCACTTGTTTTACTAAGTCAATTGCAAAATTGTGACCGTTTGGATGTGGTCTAAAGTATTTTTCACCTTTCGGAGGGTCGCCTCGTAAAACTAGTACGTTGTTGATTCCTAAAAAATTTAAATCGATTAAAGCATTTTCAGTTTCATCTTTACTGAACCCTCCACAAATTAAATGCGGCACAGCATCTACTTTATAGTGATTCATTATTGCAGCGCAAATGCCTACGGTTCCTGGTCGCTTTCTTATATCCACTTTATTAAAAGACCCATCGGTGCGTTGTTTAAATATTTGCTCACTACGGTGATAAGTCACATTAATAAACGAAGGATCAAACTCCATTAATGGGTCTAGAATTTCATAAATTGAATGAATGCTCTTACCCTTAGTAGGGGGTAAAATTTCAAATGAGATTAAAGGTTTTCCTTTTGAGTTAGCTATGTGTTCGGTTACTTTCATTTTAATCTTCGTTTTTTACTACTTGGGCCAATGGTACTCTGTTTTCTAAGGATTTGGCTAATGTCATTTCATCGGCATATTCTAATTCTCCACCGAAAGCCACTCCTCTAGAGAGTGTTGTCAATTTTACAGAATCTGAAATTAGTTTTGATAAATAATAGGTAGTGGTGTCACCTTCCAAATTTGGACTTAAGGCAATAATTAATTCTTTTGTTTCGTTCTCTTTTACTCTTTCGATGAGTTCGGCGATGCGAAGCTTTTCTGGGCCAATACCATCCAAAGGGGAGAGCAAACCACCCAAAACATGATAGAGGCCATTGTATTGCTGGGTAGCTTCTATAGCAATTAATTCCCGAATAGATTCTACAACACAGATAGAGCTAGCACGTCGTGAAGGCTGCTGACAAATGCTACATACTTCATGATCGGACACATTGAAACAGTCTTTACAAAACTGAATATTCTTTCGCATAGATTGAATTCGATTCGCAAAGTCCGAAACGCTATCTTCCTCTTCTTTTAAAAGATGCAGAACCATACGCAGAGCTGATTTTTTGCCGATTCCTGGCAAGTTGCTAAACGCATCAACGGCATCAGTTATTAATTGGGAAGAAAAATTCATTTAAGAGAAGCAAAGATAAATTAGGATAGTGAGAAAAAACTAACAAGGCTTGAGTGCTACTTATTAAACTTTCTAGGTTTATAGACGCTAGTTTTGTTCCCGCAGCCACAACCTTTTTTTACTGCACAACCGCTGACTAGAAAAATACTAGTGACAATGGCTAGTATTACAATTCGGTAATCTCTTTTTTTATTTATCCGCTTCACAACCTACTTTTGATATATAAAGATATGCCAAGCCCTTCTTCGAAAAAAATATTATTGGTACCGCTAGATTGGGGGCTTGGTCATACCACTCGCAGCATTCCTATTATCCAAGAACTGTTGGCTTTAGGGCATGAAGTTCATTTGGGTGGGGCGGCAATGACTCAGGTTATTTTTAAAGAAGAGTTTTCAGAATTACCTTTTTATGATTTCCCTTCTTATGGTATTTCATATCCCCAAAGAGGGAATAAATTTATGAGCCATATTGTGAAGCTCTTACCTCGGATTTACAAAGCCATTCGCTTAGAAAAAAAGAGGACTCAGGAATTGATGTGTCAGCATAATTTTGATATTATTTTTTCTGATAATCGTTTTGGAGTGCAGGCTAGCGGAGCTGTAAATATAATTTTGAGTCATCAATTAAATTTGCTAGTGCCACAGTCAAAATTGGCTGGTAGCATTGCAAACTTTTGCAATTCGTACTTCATTAATCAATTTGATAAAGTAGCAATTCCTGATTTCGAAAATAATATACTCAGTGGGGCTTTGTCATCTGATTCTGGAATTAAGCCAAAAGCTAATTTTTTGGGCAACTTATCCAGGTGGAGTTTGTCCAAAAATCAAGTCGATAAGGAACGCTCAGGAGTTTTAGTCATTTTATCAGGGCCCGAGCCTCAGAGAACGATTTTGGAAGATTTGATTATTGAGCAATCTCAAGAAATTAAAAATGAGATTACAATAGTTAGAGCGTTGCCTCAATCAAATCTATTGCCCGAATCAGAAAAGATAAGGTTTTATAATCATTTGCCAGGTCCTCAATTGCAAACGCTTGTAGAGAAAAGCGAAGTGGTTTTATCCAGAGCTGGTTATACGACTATAATGGATCTGTTAGCATTGAATCGTCATGCAATTTTAATTCCCACACCTGGACAAACTGAACAGGAGTATTTAGCCGAAAATTTACAGGGTCAGAATTTATTTCTCTTTTATCCTCAAAAAGGATTTAATTTGAAACGCGCTCTAAAAGAATTTAAAGAAAAAAAATGGGGTCGTTTTCCAAAGACGAGTTGCTTACTTTCAGATAGATTGGCAGAACTTACGAGTTAGCTAATTGTTCAATAGTTGCTTGAATGCCGCGGTCGGTAATGGCTGTGCATTTTGGTTTTAAGGCTTCATATTCGCCCTCTGCTACAGAGCATTTTCCTTTGAAATGTACAATCAATGAACATTGTTCTGCCTGAGTCTCATCCATACCACATACTTCTACCAGTGCTTTTATAACCCAATCAAATGTATTGATATCATCATTCCATAAAACTATCGAGTAGGTTGGACTTTCTGCGGTAAGTACTGCTACTTCTTCTTGAAACTGTTCTTGTACTGACATATAAGTATGTAAAATTTACATGATTACTCGACCTCCACCCGCATAGTACCGAGTCCAATAAGAAGAGTTTAGGCTACTAATCATGACACCACGGCTACTAGAAGCGTGTACAAATTTATTATTCTGAAGATAAATGCCTACGTGTGAAATTCTATGAACTTTAATTTTAAAAAATACTAGATCGCCTTCTTGTAATTCTTCTCTTTTCACATATTTCGTAGTGCGCTTTTGATTGGCAGCTGTACGTTGCATATTAGCATGAAACGTTGCGCGAATTAATTTTTGTACGAAAGAGCTGCAGTCAATTCCACGCTTAGTAGTTCCACCGTATACGTAACGTGTACCGTACCACTCATTGATAAAACTGTACAAAGCTTCATTCGTAACTTGAGAAGGATGTACATCCATTTTTTTCGCGAATTTCTCTTGTATCCAATTATAATAGGAAGGCTTAAGTCCCTCTTCGCTTAATCCTTCTTTAGCGATTAATATTTTTTTAGATAAAGGAACGCCATAATTAAAGTGCAATGATTCTTTTAAAGCAACAGTCCATTCTTTATTGTCATTTTGAATTTTCTTCTTTACATTCTTATTGTCAGGTAGTGCCGATACCGAAATACTAACCGTAATAAGAAAAACTATAACAAAGCATATTTTACTGTTGATCATAAAATTTTAAATTTGAAGTGCAAAAGTAAAAGGATGGATTAAAATTTTATAACTATGTGGTAAATATCTAGTTAATGCAAAGGCACTTAAAAGGTTATAGGGCAAATTTTAACGTTAAATTCTTAGATTTTTGAATAAGATGAACAAAAGCTCCATTTTGGAGCTTTTGCTTTGTTAAATTCAAAATTTTATGGTCTGTTCAGATCAACAGATCTCGTTCGTCTTAGTTTTTCTTTTTCCAGAACTGAAACCATCTTCTTTTATTAACCGGCTCAGTTACTACTTTTTTTGGAGCAACTATTGGTTTTACAGTTGGCTTTGTTGAGCTAGGGTTCACTTTACGAACTGAAGGAACTGCTTTTTTCACTACTGGTTTTTTAACCGCCGTTTTTCCTGGCACAGCTCCTGTTGCAGCTTTAGGAGGCTTTACCATTCCTTTTATGCTAACTGTTTTACGAGGTTCATTTACTGCATTAGACGTAATGGTAACTGTTTTATAAATTTTACCAGTACGTTTTGTGTCGTATTTTACTTTAATTGAGCTTGCTTCCCCCGGCTGAATTGGTTTCTTTGGCCATGAAGGAACTGTACATCCGCAACTTGCACGGCAATTAGAAATAAGCAATGGTTCACTACCAGTATTCGTAAATTTAAATTCACAAGTTCCGTCCGCACCATTTTCAATGGTACCGTAGTCATGAACTTGCTTGCTAAATTTTATTGCAGGACCTTTGTCTTGAGCTTGTAATACCGCTACGGATAAAAACAAGGCTAGGATTGAGAATGCTATTTTTTTCATCTTTCTATTTTGATGCTAAAGGTAAAGTTTAATGTGAAAAAAAAATGAGATTAATAAATAATTCACAAAAGACACTGATTCCGTTCTTTGCATAGGATTTATCTCTTAGGTTCTACTATTTTAAAGCACTTGGTTTTCACGAAGCGGAAATTAATTTTCTACTATCTTTTTTTCCTCAAGATGAACTAAAAGGAAATAGCTTAAATAAACGGCCGATAATCTATCTTTAATTTATTGTCTGATATTCTACTCATAACGCCACCGTTTACACAGCTAAATACGCCTTACCCGGCCACCGCTTACTTAAAAGGTTTTTTGAATACGAAAGGTATTCCTTCATTTCAAATGGATTTGGGAATTGAGGTAACGCTGGCTTTGTTTAGTAGGAAAGGTTTACAAGCTGTGTTTGACGCTGTAAAAAATAGTCATAAAATTGAATCTGAGAATGCAAGTCGTATTTATCAACTCCAAAATCAGTACGTGAAAACAATTGGTGCTGTAATTCTTTTTTTGCAAGGGAAAAACAGCAATTTGGCAAGGCAAGTTTGTGGAGGTTCTTTTTTGCCCCAAGCTAGTCGATTTAATCAGTTGGATGATCTTGATTGGGCTTTTGGTAATATGGGAATGCAGGATAAGGCCAAATATTTATGCACTTTATACTTAGAAGATATTGGTGATTTTATTGTAGAGTGTGTAGATGCACATTTTGGTTTTTCTCGCTATGCAGAGCGATTGGGTAGAAGTGCAAATTCATTTGATCAGATTTATTTTGAATTACAACAACCGATAAGCTTTGTAGATCAATTTACAATTCAAGCTCTTGGTGAACGATTGCAAAAAGAAAAACCTAATCTAGTCTGTTTTTCAGTTCCTTTTCCTGGAAATTTGTTAAGTGCTTTTCGTTGTGCTCAATTTATAAAGGAGAATTATCCTGGAATAAAAATTGCTATGGGGGGTGGCTTTCCTAATACGGAATTACGTTCGTTGAAAGATAAACGTGTATTTGAATTCTTTGATTATATAACGCTGGACGATGGAGAATTACCTATTGAATTGCTGATTGATAATGTGAATGATCCTAAGGAAAATCCATTATTAAAAAGAACGTTTTGCATAGAAAACGGAGAAGTAGTTTACAATAACTTTTCGCTCCGGCAAGATTATAAACAAGTGGATTTGGGCACGCCAGATTATTCTAATCTGCTTTTGCAAGATTATATTTCTGTAATAGAAGTGGCTAACCCCATGCACAGTTTGTGGAGCGATGGGCGTTGGAATAAACTCACGATGGCACATGGTTGTTATTGGGGCAAGTGTACCTTCTGCGATGTGAGTTTAGACTATATCAAAACTTACGAACCACTCACGGCCAGTTTGTTAGTAGATAGAATGGAAACGATTATCAAGCAGACGGGCGAAAATGGTTTTCACTTTGTAGACGAAGCGGCGCCACCGGCATTAATGAAAGCAGTAGCTATAGAAATTATTAAGAGAAATTTGACGATTACATGGTGGACAAATATTCGTTTTGAAAAAAGTTTTACTCACGATTTATGTAAGCTCTTAAAAGCTTCAGGTTGTATAGCTGTTTCAGGTGGTTTAGAAGTGGCTTCTGATAGACTTTTAAAACTAATAGATAAAGGCGTAACGGTAGAACAAGTTGCAAAGGTGACACGCAATTTTACAGAAACAGGCATGATGGTGCACGCTTATCTTATGTACGGCTATCCGAGCCAAACAATTCAAGAAACGGTGGATAGTTTAGAAATGGTGCGTCAATTATTTGAATTGGGTATAGTGCAATCTGGGTATTGGCATCAGTTTGCTTTGACTGCTCACAGCCCGATTGGATTAGAACCAGAGGCGTATGGAATACTACCTAAGCTAAGGGAAATACAATTTGCCAATAACGATGTTGAATTTACTGACAGCACAGGAATTGATCACAATCAGTTTTCATTTGGTCTTAAAAAATCATTGTACAATTATATGCACGGCCTATGCTTTGAATTTGATTTGCAGGATTGGTTTGATGTCCAAATTCCAAAGACTACCATCAATCCTAATTTTATAAGTAACTGTTTGTTTGAAGAAAAAAGCATTGAACTGAAACCGAATCAAAAATTAGTTTGGTTGCATGCCATGCCTAAACTGAAACCTATTAAGAAAGGCCAAGTTGAAATAATTGCTCATTCGAATACTGAAAGTTTGAACGTTAAATTAGAAATGAAACAAGGGGAGTGGTTGGTGGAAATACTTAATTCAATATCTATTTATAAGGAAAAGGTATTGACTCTTCAAGAAATTCAAGCTGACTTCGAAAAGTCCTTTGATGACTTTGAGATTTTTTGGTTTTCGAAGGTTGTGAAAAGGATGAGGAAGTTTGGGGTGGTGGAGGTGTAGATTTTTATTTTTTAATAATCTTACTCGTACTAATTCGCGAATTTAATTTATCCATGAAGGAAATAAAATACATTCCTTTAGGAAGTTGTTGAAGAGAGATTGTATGTTGCTTTTTGCTTGATTTTATTTCAGAATGAAGAACCCAACTTCCTGTTGATGTAAAAATATCAAGACTTTCAATTTTATTCTTGCTGTCCAAAATGTTTATTTCATTATCAAACAAGGTGGGAAAAATCTTAATGTCCTTCATTAGTGATTTGGAATTTACTGCGCTCGGTCTTGCTTTTTTGCAAAGAAGAGATTTTCTTCCAAGGAAAACGTGACTATTTAATATAGCGTCATTGGCATCGGCTATTGCTATCTTTAAATGGTATTGTTGACCATTATTTACAGGTGCTTTAACCAATAGAGGAATAGTAAATCCTTGTGTGGATAGAAATGTGTCAAAGTTTTTAACAAAGAAATTGGAGTCTCCACAGAATAAACTTGATTGGTCATTTACATTATTAATCGTTACTGGGATGTTTGAATTTGGAAGCAACGCAACATTGGTAGGATTATTGAATCCGGGTCCCGAAATGTAAAAAGCAAATACGTCGTTGAAATTTGAACAATTAAATGAAGGGTATTCTCTTGACGTGAATACATATTTATAAATTACGGTATCTCCAAATGGAGTAAAATCAAATTCTAATACGCAAGCATCGAATGTTGATACTTGTGCAACTGAAGTAAGATCAGAATCTCCATTTGTGCCTAAACTGTCAGAGTTCTGACCCAGTGTATGATATATAAAACTGTTTGCCTTGCCACTTGATAAAACAATGCCATTATCCAAACCTAAATTAGATGGTCCTGTAAATATTCCATAGGCGGAAGAATCACAATTTAAAGTAATATTAGAAACGGACAATGTGCTCCCTGTTGTATCTAATAAATCGTCAATCAAATCGATAGCACTAACTCCTGAAATGACGCTTATTTGAGCCTGTGAAGAATTGAATCCATAGAGTATAAGAAAAAGTAGAAAAATATTTTTGGAATACATGGCGCTATAGTTGGTGGTTTCGTCAAATATACTAAACTTATTTTCCTTTAAAGGTAATATTCTTAATTCACAAAGACAATAATAAAATTTACCTTCGCCACCTCAATGAAATTTCAAGCTGAAATAGATAAACGGAAAACCTTTGGTATTATATCTCACCCCGATGCTGGTAAGACTACACTCACCGAGAAGTTATTACTTTTTGGAGGAGCTATACAGACGGCTGGTGCGGTAAAGTCTAATAAAATAAAGAAAAGTGCTACTTCCGATTTTATGGAAATTGAAAAGCAGCGTGGAATTTCGGTGGCGACTTCGGTTATGAGTTTTGAGTATCGCAATAAGATTGTAAATATCTTAGATACGCCTGGGCACAAAGATTTTGCTGAGGATACCTATCGTACGCTTACGGCGGTGGATAGTGTAATACTAGTAATTGATTGTGTAAAAGGAGTAGAGGCTCAAACCGAGCGCTTAATGGAAGTATGCCGTATGCGCAATACACCGGTAATCGTATTTATTAATAAAATGGATCGAGATGGGAAAAACCCTTTCGATTTACTAGAAGAGATTGAACAAAAGTTAGACATTCAAACGCAACCGTTGACTTGGCCCATTAATATGGGGAGTGATTTTAAAGGCGTTTATAATTTGTTTAATAAAAGCATAATTGCCTTTGGTAAAAATCAAAAAGCAACGGAAAACGACTTGGTACCCATGCCAGATTTGAGCGTTCCAGAGTTGGATACGATGATAGGAGAAAGTAATGCGAATCAATTGCGTGAAGATGGAGAATTGCTAATGGGTGTTTATGAAGAGTTTGATAAAGCGTCTTATCTAGGTGGTCAATTAGCGCCGGTATTTTTTGGTAGTGCCGTAAATAATTTTGGCATTAAAGATATGCTAGACACTTTCGTAGAAATAGCGCCGAATCCAAAACCTCGTATGACCGATGTGCGTGAAGTGCTTCCAGGAGAAGATAAGTTTAGCGGTTTTGTTTTTAAAATTCATGCCAATATCGATCCTAAACATCGTGATCGCTTAGCATTTTTAAGAGTTTGTTCCGGTCGTTTTGAACGAAATAAATTTTATAAAAATATCCGTGCAGATAAAAAACTACGCTTTAATAATCCCTATACCTTTTTAGCGAGCGATAAAGAAATCGTTGACAATGCTTATCCGGGTGACGTAGTTGGCTTATATGATTCCGGAACTTTTAAAATAGGAGACACACTTACGGAAGGGGAGGAAATGAATTTTATAGGTATCCCAAGTTTTTCACCGGAGCTGTTTAAAGAGCTTATTAATAACGACCCAATGAAATCTAAACAATTAGATAAAGGGATTCGTCAATTAACAGATGAAGGGGTGGCGCAAATGTTTACGCAGCATGGCGGTAATCGTAAGATTGTAGGTTGTGTAGGAGAACTTCAGTTTGAGGTAATTCAGTACAGATTGTTGGGCGAGTATGGCGCAAAATGTTCCTTCCAACACATGCCGTATTTCAAGGCCTGTTGGATTAAAGGGGATGAGCAAAAAGTAAATGACTTCATAAAATTCAAAGGTTCCAATATTGTAGAGGATAAGGAAGGAAACTTGGTTTATCTCGCCGAAAGCGAATGGTATTTAAATACGGAACGGCAGAATAATCCTGATATTGATTTTTATATCACCAGTGATTTTAAGCATAAGCTGTAATCTTTATAAAATCATCTATCATTTTAGCGGTCTCTATGGTCTGAGTTAGCCCTAACCAATGGCTTTTACCTTTCAAAATTTCTAGACGTGCATGGGGCACTAGTTTAATCAGTCTGTGTGCATGGTCTACATCGAAATGTTTATTTTCCTCTGACCACAATAGCAACACGGGGGCTTTAATTTTTTTATAATACTTGGGTAAGCGTGGGAGTTGTGCTTGATAGCCAAAACACATTCTGATAATATAGTGCCGCACTTCTTTTTTCTTAAAATATTCCCAGAAATCATTTTTTAAATTAGGAGTCAACGCGCTGTTTTTAGATTTAAATGTACTGAGTGCCCTAGAAAAAACAAGCGATGGGAAATAGCTAAGAAAAAATTTATTGAGCCACAATTTTCGTAGATATTTTATTTCCCATGAAGTTTTAGCATCATGAATGAGTAGCGAATTCATGACGGTAGCTGACAAGATTCTATCAGGATATTCCGCCGCACAAACTAAGATTGGCTGGCCTCCCATATCATGACCAACTAAGTGAGTCGTTTTGATTTTAAATGAATCCATAATATCAACAATTCGTTTTGCCATAGCTTTTGGCGTTGTGCCGCCAGCCCACACTTCGCTGCCACCCATACCGGGCCAGTCAAATGCCAGTACTGAATATTGCGAAGAAAGTGATTTCATTAAAGGAAGCCATACGCAATGATTTTCAGGATAGCCATGAAGGAAAATGATTGATGGTCCCGTGCCCATTTGGGTGTACCGAATTTGTTTGCCATTAGCTATCAGTTTTGTACTTGATTTAAGCATGTTGTTTTGCAATCAGGTTGGAAGATAAGACACCCGAAATTGCCGCAAAGCTCACCCATTGACCCGGATGAGTTGAGCTGCCGCAGAAATACAGATTTTCGAAGTAGGGACTTTTGTGTGGCAGGCGCCCCTTGCGCATAAACTCCGCCGTCATTACAGGGTTCATACTATTTTTATACAGATTAAATTTTTGCCCCCAATCTTGAGTAGTGCGCTTATGAATTACTTTATAATCAATAATATTTTTTCGCCACCAGCTAGCGTTTATTTGTTCGTCTAATAAAATAAGCTGCTCTTCTTTGCTCATATTTTTTGCAATTGCATAATCAAGAGGGGCTACTAATCTAGCCTGATGATACTCATTGGTAGGTAGAACATTCCCAGGATTGGTAAAGGCTATTGTTCCTAATTTTTTGTGCGTAGTGCAAAATTGTAAATAGGGTAACTCATCATGATTTTTAGATTTTACATGGAGGTAAGCGGCAATACCAGGCGACTGTAAGGGCAGCTCCTTAATGTACTTTTTATAGGAAGAGGGTAAACTGTCACCCATGAGTTGATAAGCGGCAATAGCACTCATATTACATAAAAGAGCATCGCAATCAATACTTTTGTTTTTGCTAGTCGTTATACTGACGATTTGTTTTCCATTTTTCTTTACGCCAGTCATTCTAGTATTGTATAGAATTGGGATTTTTAAATCGTTGACTTTTTTAAGCAAGGCATTTGGCACTGCTCCCATTCCTTCTTTTAGATAAAACGCTCCTTGTCCATGAATCAGTGAAGGAACTAAGGACATAGGAGCGGGAGCTTTGGTCATGGTTTGAGCAGCTACTTGCGTCCAGATTCCTATGGCTTTTCCTAACTCTTTTTTTATGCCGTATTTGCTTAAAATACCAGCTAAATTATTGAGCATAAAAGGGATCAAGCTAAGGTGACCGCTCTTGATAATATCTAATGGACCGGGTTTTGATTTGTATGTATGCGGCGTCAGTTTTTTATGAATACGTGAAGTAGCTTCTACGAATTTTTTGTACTGCTGACCTTGGCCTTCCCAAATGGATTCAAATTGTGAGGCCGTTTTTTCTAAGTCATGTGAAAAATTAATTTTATCGTCAACGGTATAAACATTTTTTAGTTTTATCAAAGGCACTTCTTCTTGCAGAGAAAGCTTAAGTTGGTCAAATGCCCATTGCAGACCAGGTTGGTCTAGCAAAATATACGGTCCAGCATCAAAGACTACTCCGTCCATGATTTCAGAACGTGCTAATCCGCCGGCTCGCTCACCTGCCTCGATTAGGGTTACGGAGTAGCCTTTTTGTTTTAAATTTATAGCAGCCGAAAGGCCGCCCATTCCCGCACCGGCTATGACTATATGCTTCATGTTTGTATCTTTACGATTCTAAGTTTTTAAGCGTGGGTGAAATATACAATCAATTTTTGAAGGAGCTTCAAGCCCTGCGAGAAAAGCATTCAGATAATCCTCAGGAAGAATTAAATCAACTCTTACTTCTGGCTCTCGAACGAGAAGAATTAGTGGCGACTTCTTATCAAGAATCTATTTTGCGTAAAAGCATTTTAAATTTAAAATCAGATGATGCTTTTAAGCGAATTTTCAGACATGGTTTTATTTGGATATGGAAAGATGAGGAAATGCATACAGATTATGTACGGAGTGGATTGCTTAAATCGAATAAGCGCTTTTCGAGCTTTAAAGTTTTCTTTTCTCAGTTTCAAGGATATGTGGGTGGGTGGTCCGGTTCTATTTTACAATTGTCATCATTCCGAAAATCTCCGTTTGCCTATTGGGCGGCTAAGATGTTTATGTGGCTCGGGACTTTTGGAGGAAAAATTCCCAAGGAGATAAGAGCTAGATTAAATGCAGGTTCTCTCAAAGACTTTTGCGCTTTTAATGTTGATGCAGAGCGAACTGCCTGGGCTTGTTGGGATCGGATTGTGGTGCTGGCTCAGAATGATGTCCGATTTGATGAAAAGCAAATTAGAGATTTTAAAAGAATCGTGTTGGATGAAAGTAACCATGGTAAAATATTTAAAATATTTTATGATGCATTAGAACACGATGGTACTTTAAAATCTAATGTAACGATAGAGAGTATTGTAGAACAGGTAGGAGCAGTAAGCGATTATTTTTTACCAAGAGAATATCGTTTGAGTATGATTCATAATCCAATCGGACAGGATAGGAAGGTGTACTGTCAAAAGGATGATAAGAATATTGGTAGACTAGCAACCTTAGAAAAAACGATAGAGGATGCTAAGCTTTTAGAAGAACTAACAATTAAAGCTGGTGCATTGAATAAGCCAATTAGTGATCTAGAAGTTGTTATAAAATTGACGATTACTATGGGCTATACTCACGAAGATGTGAGTCCAATCATTGAAAAAGATAGTATTGAAAACTTAATAGACATTTTACGTAAACTTGGCATTGAAAAGATAAAGTTATTAGATGTGCAATCTATTTATGCTAAGTTTTATGATAATAGAACGGTAGGTCAAATTGCTGAATATTTTAACTACCCAGATGTAGAAATAATCGATGCGACTTCAGACTTAGTTGCTCATGAATACGATAGAGGAATTGGAGTATATCATTTAAGCGAAACATGGAAAAATGCGGAGTTTAGAATTTGCCTGGGGAAGTTGCGCAGTCATCCTACGGAGATAGCAATGATGTCCGTTGCAAATTTGGAATGGTTGGTAGGCAATATTGAAGACTTTGTTTTCATAGATAAAATTGTTGATCGAAGTGCCACCACAATGGTTCTGTTAGATGAATATCCGCCTGATTTTTCTGTAGTAGATGCGTATAGAAATATCCCAGATGGTCTTGTGGGGGTTATGGGTGGTAAGAACGTAATTCACCCGTTGCGATATTACGCATCCAAAGATTGTGTTTCGCTTGATCTTGCCATTCTTACACATCTTACTATAGACAATCCACCTCCTGAATCGCTACTAAAAACAATAGAATATTGGTTTGGTGGAACCAATAAGGATATAATACTAATCGGGAATAATACGAAAATAGACGAATGGCGTGGGCCTACTAGAAATTTCTTTTGGTCTTTTCTAAACTTTGTTTCTTATCCTGTATATAAATTTTTTAGTAATCGAGGTTCTTTGTTTTTGCCTAATATGGATTTAGTGGCATTTCCTTTAAAAGGAAAAGCAAGTCTATTCACTCGCTGGGCTAGAAAATTGAATCAGTACCTTATAGGGTTGAGATAGTTCGATTCAAGAATATTCCAAACTTGGTTTTTTAGCATTAAAAAATGACCTCCTCATGACTTAAACGATGTCTATGGTAGAAGTTGGAATAAATTATTTCTATCTACCTTTGACTGTACAAACTTTTAAATTCCTATTTATGAACTGGAAATCTATTGTACTAATTATGATTGTTTTAGTAAGCGCCTTCAGCAGTGTAGGGCAACCAACTGCTTTTACTACCTGCCCTAATGCTAATGTAGCTGTGGCAAGACCTGGCGGAGGTGGTGCAGTAACTAATCCTTTTTCAATATATGATATAAATCCTGCGACGGGAGCTGCCACTTTGTTAAGTGGCCCTATTAAAGACCCTGCAGATACGAGTATTAATTTACAGATAAATGGTGTTGGGCTAAATGTAGTAGACGGTTTTTTGTATGGTTTATTTTCAGATGCACCGGCCACACTTTCTACGGTTCCTTCTACGCCATATTATAGACTAGGTGCTAATTCCGAGGCTGTTCAGTTGGGAACACTTTCAGGGCCTCCTTTTCAAACAGGAGAGAACGGTTCATTTGTAATACCAAATGCTGGGGAGTTTGATCAAAGTGGGACCTATTATTTTCCTGCTATTACGGGCGTTGTAAATATTAATTTTCTCAATTTGCCTGCCAGTACATTTTCACCAGGGACTTTTTATATTGGTTCTTTAACGGGAAGTAATGCAATGACAGCGGGCACGGCAGCTTTGTCTCCTACATATGCGATTATAACCAATCCTACTAATGATGCATCAGCCTATTTTGCTGCTAGCTCCATGACTATTACAGCTACTTCATCGCAAAGTTTGGGTTTACAGGATTTAGTGTACAATAGTTCTGATGGTAATTTATATACCTATGTAACATATACTGACAGTACGAGTACTGGATTTTTTGGTCAAATGCTAAAAGTTAATCCTACAACAGGTGTGCTAAGTGCAGTGGCCGCTCCTGCAATACAATCTTTTATAACTAGTACCGTATTCCCTAATGGTATGTTGATTGATGCAAATGGTAATTTCCTTATTATGCTTACCAATGGCGATATTTATCAAGCTGTTGGCACGGCTTCAGCCTATACAGGAGCGATAACTTTATTAAATACTTCATCTGGTTTGCCAACTAGTTTAACGGGTGATATGGCGTCTTGTGGTATGATGGCAATTGCCTTACCATTTTCACCTTTTTCGTTTGATCTAAGGAAGATGCAAAACGGAGTAGAGTTGAACTGGGAAAATATAAACGAAGAGAACCTTTCTCATTATGTAATTCAGTTTAGCGAGGATGGGAATGAGTTTAAGAATATTGCTAAGGTAGCGGCAACTTCTGAAAAAACGTATTCTTATATGCATGAAAATACTTTTAGCTCTTCAGTGAGTTTTTATAGAATTGCAAGTGTTGATAGAGAACAAAAAATTTCATACAGTGAAGTAAAAACGATTCACAGTGAAGTAAAAACGGTTGAATCTTCAGTAAGTAATATTCGTATTTTTCCAAATCCAGTTCGTTCTGAGTTAGTTGTTAATTTACCTAAAAGTTGGATTAATAGCAAGGTGCAGGTAGAACTGTTGAATACATTAGGCCAGGTAGTTTTTGTGAAAAAGATTGCTGAGGCTTCTATTTCTGAAACCGTATCGCTCAATGATACTGAGTTGCATGCTGGCTTATATATTATCCGTTTATCAAATGGTCAGTCTGTTTATACGCAAAGTATAATTAAGGAATAGTATTACTTTTTAGTTTTTTGCATTAGCTTCTTCTTTAGGAGGCATAATATTAGCAGTTACGTTTAGGACTAAAGGAGTGGTTGACTTTTTAGTAATCGAGTTTTTTTGTTTTTGCCTACTATGGATTTAGTGGCATTTCCTTTAAAAGATAGTGCAATTTTATTAATTCGCTGGGCTAGAAAATTGAATCAGTACCTTATAGGGATGAGATAGTTCGATTCAAGAATATTCCAATCTTGGTTTTATCTAAATTGTAGATGTAAGTAGTTTTTTGATTTTGGCAATTGAACTAAAACTATAAAATAGATACCAAACTGCACCAGCAATGGGTGCCCAAAGTGGTATGTTTTCACCACCAACTTCTGGCAAGGTTGCGGTTGAAATTGCCGTGCCGGTGCAAACAATTAGCATTACGATGCCAATGATTTCTAGTTTCATACTGGATTTGGCTCTACCTTCTTCTACTTTTACATACGTTTTTACCTTGGGAAATAGAATTCTAATAAAGCCTCTGTTGCCACCTGCCCTTTTGAGTTCTAGACGTAATTTATCTTGATAACTATCTACAGCAAAATTGCTTCCGAGTGCTTTTTTTACTTCTTCTTGTGTTTTACTAGTAGCAATTGTTTGTGTGGCAAATGGCATAAAAATAATTTGAAGCTAAGATAATGCATGCTTTCCTGTTTTACCTAGCGGTTTTGAAACTTACAATTATAAATACAATTCTTCATTTAGATAAGGCAATAGAAACTGGGTGCAGAAGGGACAATCGCCTTTGCCTTTAATTACAGTAAACACCATTTGGTCCTGTATAAAATAATTATAGATTGTCAAAAAAAATTGCTGATTTCGAAATGATTTGGTATTATAGATTTGCTAGCTTTTAAGAAAGCAAGCATGTCTTTTAATTGGTTCTCGGTGTTTTACTCTCCCAACATCTTTTCGATTCGAATTTTTAAATCACGAACATGCATTTGGGTAATATTAGAGAATTGCCTTCTTGGTTTGAGTGATTTTTTCAAAGAGTATAGTGTAGCGCGTGCCGCTGATTTTATATCACTTACTTCCACCGATTTATCTTTCATTTGTAATAAACCATTCATCTTCTCTACAAAAAGTCGTTGAAGGTTTCTTCCATAAATATCATAGTCTTTATCCTCTGAGAAAATAGCCCAACGCGCGTCATCGAATAATTCATAAACGGAGTAGGCGGCCTCTCCATTTAATGCTACGTTTTCAGTCATTCTATTCAAGCGGTTTTTATTAAACATGATGGCTAAAGAGTAAGAGTGCAACGTTTTGATTCGATCTACCATGCCATTCGGCTCAAATTTTCTGGCTAGCGATTGGTTTATTAGCCAAGTTGGTGTTTCAAAAATATTCTTTTCAATAAAATCAAAAGCTTCTAGTTGTTTGCTACGTACTACATGATTATAGACGGCTTCATTTTGATCATGCGTTTTGCTAATTTCAATTACTCCACCAATATTCGCAGTTACATGACCAATGTACAATCTAAATTGTTTGAATACTTGATTGTATAAATCTTTGGTTTGCTCAAAATTATTGCCGTCTTCAAAAGACCATTTTTCTATCATAGGTACAATCCGTTTGAGATTCATTATACCTAGGGCACTTGCATACATGGAATTGTCTCCAAGGTCCTCGGTTTGTGCCGTAGGATCTAATGGAAGGCCTCGTTGTCTTCCAAATCGGTAAATTGGATTGCTAGCACGTTCTTTTATCCAACGATTAAGAATGGGACGTTCGGCATCCTTGTTTTTGGCATTCGGGATTAATTTATACCCATACAAAATAGACCAATCATCGTAAGGTCCGATATTAGGATATAAGCCTACTGGTCCATCTTCGGGCTGTGCGACATAATTGAATCTTGCATAGTCCATAATAGAAGGTGCGGTGCCCATGCGTTGGCTGAAACTAGGAGAGCGCAATGAGTCAACTGGATAGGCGGCACTAGCGCCCATATTGTGTGGCAAGCCAAGGGTGTGGCCTACCTCATGGGCTGCCACAAAGCGTATTAGTTTTCCCATAACGGCATCTTGAAAATTTACTCCACGAGCATCGGGATTAATAGCGGCGGTTTGTATAAAATACCAATTACGTAAAAGGAGTTGTATGTTATGATACCACATAATGTCGGACTCTAATATTTCACCCGTTCGCGGATCATGTACGTGTGGTCCTTGCGCATTTTGAATATCGGTAGTTATATAACGAATTACCGAGTAGCGAGTATCTTCCGGTGACCAATCTGGGTCTTCTTCCTTGCTTGGTGCTTGGCGTGCATAAATTGCATTTTTGAACCCTGCCTTCTCAAAAGCGGATTGCCAATCATTGACTCCCTGAATTAAATAAGGAATCCATTTTATAGGAGTAGCAGGATCAATATAATATACGATAGGTTTGATTGGTTCTACTAATTCGCCTCTAGCATAGGCAGCGGGATCTTTGGGTTCTAATCGCCAACGGGTAATAAAGCGTTGCTTTTGTGTGCGTTGTTTGTTGGAACTGTAATTTGTTTGCGATAAAGAAAAATAACCTACACGCGCATCGTAATAACGAGGCTCCATTGGTTTTTCGGGTAGGGTAATAAACGATTGATTCATTTCAATAGATAGCGTACCGGTTACTCGATTGTCTGGAAGTTTATCACCTCCTTTATACGTTAGTACATGTTTAATCTCTACATTTTTAGGAAAGGCTCGCATGGAACTTACGTAGCTGCGTTTACTGTCCAAGCCTTTAATCCCAAATTTTTTGCGTTGTCCATTGCTTATTCCGCCTAGCATAGGAATATCCGTAGCGAATAATGGATCTACTTGGATTACAGAAGAAGATTTTCCTTTGGTGATTATATGGAAGACCATAACAATAGGTTCGAAATTATTGTTCTTAACTGATTTATATATAGGGTCCTCTAGACTAGCAACGCTATTGTAAGAAACGGTGCGAAGCAATATTTTGTTATCTTTCTTTTGCCAACGAATGACTTGTTGAGGCCTTGATTTAACACCGGCACCACCAAAGTTTAAGTTTTTTACAAATCCCGAAATGCGCGTAACCACCAAGATTTCTTTATCTAAAATAGAATCTGGTATTTCAAAATAATTTTTACCCGCTACCTTATGTGTTGTAAATAATCCATTCGAGGTAATGGTAGTATCTGTTACTATCTGAGCATAGGTCTTTTTCTTGGGTTCAGGTTTCTTCTTTTTTTTATCGGGAGTTTGAGCAAAAATTGAAAGGGTAGTTATTACAAAAAGTAGTGAGAGATAAATCTTCTTCATTATTATTTTAATTGTGGTCCGAAGTTATTGAAATTAGTTTAGAATGTAGTTTTATACACATAAGAACCACAAGCTTTTGCTTTGCTGTATCCACAGACTAGTTGATTTCCTAGAACTCGTTCTAAAATCCAAATTTCAACTGAGTTATTTGAGTTTCTTTTCTTTCGGTATTTAGATTGCTGAAAGAAATACCCAATAAGCGAACAGCCGCTGCTAATTCTTCTCGAAGCAATAATTCTTCAATTACGGGGAAGAATTCACTTTTTTGCTGCATAAAACGTGGTGTCGTTTTACTTCTTGTTTTTTGTGTAAAGTCTGCATATTTTATTTTCAAGGTGATGGTCTTTCCTTTTGCTTCTATATTTAGCATTCTTCGTTCCAATTCGTCTGCTATTTTTTCTAACTGCACTAGCATCACATTTTCAGAAAGAATATTTTCTTTAAAGGTCCTTTCTGCGGCAACAGATTTTCTTATTCTATTTGGATTTACGGGACTCGTATGAACTCCACGAACGATATTGTAATAATGGGTTCCTGACTTCCCGAATAATTTCACCAGTTCTTCTAGCGTTTTTTGCTTTAAATCGTTCCCAACAAAAATACCCAGCTTATGCATTTTGGCTGCAGTCACTTTGCCCACACCGTAAAACTTTTTGATAGGAAGTTTTTCTAGGAAGTCCAGCACCTCTTCAGGGTGAATGGTTTTTTGACCATTTGGTTTATTAATGTCTGAGGCTATTTTAGCAATGAATTTATTAATTGAAATTCCGGCAGAGGCTCTTAAGCCCGTTTGGTCGTAAATCTTTGCTCTAATTTCTTTTGCAATATCATTAGCAGAAGGATTTCCTTTTTTATTTTCTGTGACATCTAAATAGGCCTCGTCTAACGAAAGTGGCTCTACCAAATCTGTGTATTGGTAAAATATTTCTCTAATTTTTAGAGACAATTCTTTGTATCTAGCGAAGTCTGTTTTTACAAAGATTAGGTGCGGACATTTTTGTTTGGCTAGGACGCCACTCATAGCAGAGGTAACACCAAATTTTCTAGCGGCATAGCTTGCAGCAGAAACCACACCTCGAACGCCACCGCCACCAACGGCTATGGCTTTGCCTCTTAGCTCTGGATTATCTAACTCGGCAACAGATGCATAAAAAGCATCCATATCTACATGAATTATCTTTCTAAAAGGTGGTTGTAGCTTCACTATTGTGGTTGCTGTTGGTTCTGCTTTTTAGGCTTTAATTAGTGTATTGCTAAGTTACGATGTTGCTATATATTAGCAAAAGAACCCCAAGATTTAGCCTTACCTCCATTTTGTGTAAGTTTAAATTATATGTTTCATACTTTCATTTAAGTAAAATTTAGTTTAGTTTAATTTATTCGAGTCAAATCTAAACTGATATAAATTAATCTTGTCTTGAGATTTGACCATTTTAAGTTTCCATTTTTTTTAGCAAAAAAAGTTATTGCTAGGCGATTATAAATTATTAAATACCCAACATTAAATTAGTTCGATATTCTTAATAACAATAAGGATTAGCGTTGCTAAATAAGCTTAAGTAATTTCCATTTACCCCAACCAAATACCTTCTTGGCTACGCTAATCATATCGCCCACTCCTGCATTTCCATGACGCCAAAGTGTAATTAGAATGTCCTTAGCTTTATTCCCAAAGTGTTTGCGTACCAATCGAGTTGTTGAAAGTACTGAAGTTCTAAATTCATTTCTAAGAATAATAATAGCGTCTTTAATACTCAGACCTGCACTCTTTAATTCTTTGATAATATCATCTGTTCCGTAGCGTGCTGCTTTTAGCATTCTAGCCAAGGTGCGCATGTTACTAATTCTAAAGTTGCGCTGCATTAAAATGACGATTGTAGCAAGTTTTACACCAGCCTTTTTAAGTGCTTTGACAAGATCAACAAGCTGCATTCGGAAGTGATGTTGAATGCCTAACGCTACATCTACTGCTTTATAACCGAGTCTAAGAAGTTTTGGTAAGAGCCAAGCCGCTGTTTTGTTATAAACTATATTTAAGGCTGCGGCTATTTGACCTGCTGTAAATTGAACTTTGAAAAGTAGGTTGATTACAAGGTCAGCACTGATTTTGAGCACGTCCTTACTTACACGAGCTATATCTGTAGCATTATAGCCAGAATTTTTCAGTAATTTAATTATTTCGAGCGGAGTCAGTTTCGTATATTTTACTAAACCGCTCGTTATTTCATAAATGCTTTTTCTTAGATTTTTACGCATGCGGTTTACAAAAAACTGATGTCCTTTGAAAAGTAAATAAGAGGGTTGCGAAAGCGGGTTTTCGAGGCGTGGAGCTACTAAGAAAAAACCATGAATTGTTTTGGAATCAGCAGCTTTTGCCCGTGTTTTAAAGTCAAACTCTTGCATGTGAACTCCCTTGGAGTCAGATGTGTATTCAATACGAGCATTATCATTTTTGGGGTTGTTCGGTTCGTATAACCAAATGGTTCCTTTGCCATTTTTTTCCGTAATTTTATAGGCAAGTACTTGGTGGTTGTCCCATTGATTGCCGTTGCTCTCGGTGTTGTAGCAAATCATTAGCTGTACGAGTTTGCGGCGTTTTAGCTGTAATTTTAGAGCCATTAGTTGTCCTATGGTAAGCTTAGGCAAACGAGTGGTTCCGTTTGGCATTGCATACCACTTTAATATCTTCTTCATGTCACGTAAGCGTGGTCCAAAGCTCTCCAGCAAGCTTTCTGTTAAGTAGGTGTGGAGTGGTGTTTTTGCTTTTGGAGGTGTGCTAGTGGTTGGAATAGGTTGTTTGAAATTAAAAAGTTCATGTACGCAATGTGACATGCCTCCACAAAGACCATAGCCAGCTTGGTTTATTTGTTCTTCAATTTTATCGCCTAAGGGAAGATCTTTTAATTGAAAACTGTTCGTAAAACGAAAGCCATGTTTTGAAGGTTTAAAGCGTGGTACGCTCGCATTAAATGTGTTACTCATAAGTTTATTTTTTTTGGTTAAAAAGGAAATATAATAAAGAATGCTTTAAAATTTAATCAGTTTTAGTATTTGGTAATCTTATTTAGAATTGAGTAAAACACATCAAGATAATTGAATAATTGTTTTACAAGTGCAACAGTATTTTTTCAAAAAATACTACACCCCAACCATACTTTCCTTAATCACCCCCCCCCAATCACAAATACAGATTCGATATTCCCAACATTCTCTGCTTGGGAAAGTTTGTTTACATGAAAGTAGACCTGTAAGGTTTATAGCATTTGGATACAATAAACCTCACAGGTTTTCTGCTCAAATACTACACCCCAACCATACTCTCCTTAATGACCCCCATTACAAATACAGATTGTATGTTGCCAACGTTCTCAGCTTGTGAAAGTTTATTTACGTGGAAGTCATAATAGGAATCCATATCCGAGCCAACAACTTTTAGCATAAAATCAAAATCACCGCTGATGCTATAGCATTCTATTACTTCGGGCAAGGCCATGATGCTTTTTATAAATTTGGCGCCTTTTATTTTATTGTGTTCTTTGAGCGATACATAGCAAATTACCATCAGGCCTTTGCCTAGTTTGCGTCTATCAAGTCGAGTGGTGTATCGCTGTATAATACCGCTTTTTTCTAATCGCTTGATGCGGTCGTGAGTAGGCGAGGGGCTTAGGTGAACTTGTTTGGATATTTCGCTAATCGTTGCTTTTGCATTTTTCTGTAGAATGTTTAGAATGGCTAAATCTTTGTCGTCGAGTTTTGTTTCCATGTTTTTTAGTTTATAGGGTTTATAATGGTTTATGAGGTTTATCTGTTTTCTGTTACATTGTATATATATTGAATCTTGTACATTTTTGATTCCCCTCCATTTTGGAGGGGTGGCAGCGCCAAGGGCGATGACGGGGTGGTCCGTACGCAAACCTAGCCACTCAGTCATTTTTTCGGTTTAGGGTTAAATTATTTGTCAAATGTTCTATTATAATCTGAAAATAGAACATAAAGTTAAGTAAAATACTGAACTTTTAAATAATTTCAGAAATATATCCTTTGATTATACCTTTGTACAATAAAATTTAATAATTATGTCAACAATAACAAAAGGACAGATTGATTTCAGTCTAAAAAACAAAGTAAAAGACATTTCTCTAGCGGATTGGGGAAGAAAAGAAATTGAATTAGCCGAAGCAGAAATGCCAGGTTTAATGTCATTGCGTACTGAGTATGCAGGTAAGAAGCCATTAGCTGGTGCTCGTATTGCAGGTTGTCTGCATATGACAATTCAAACAGCTGTACTTATCGAAACATTAGTAGATTTAGGTGCTGAGGTGAAGTGGAGTTCTTGTAATATTTTCTCTACGCAAGATCAAGCAGCAGCAGCAATTGCTGAAGCAGGTATTGGTGTATTTGCTTGGAAAGGGCAAACGCAAGAAGAAGCAGATTGGTGTATTGAGCAGACCTTATTTTTCGGTAGTGCGGACAAGCCATTAAACTTAATCTTGGACGATGGTGGTGATTTAACGAATATGGTATTGGATGAGTATCCTGAGTTAGTTGCTGGTATCAAAGGTTTGAGCGAAGAAACTACAACAGGTGTTCACCGTTTAGTTGAGCGTATGAATAATGGCACCTTACCTATTCCTGCGATTAACGTAAATGATTCTGTTACCAAATCTAAATTTGATAACAAATATGGTTGTCAAGAGAGTTGTGTAGATGCGATTCGTCGTGCTACCGATGTAATGATGGCTGGTAAAGTTGCTGTTGTAGGTGGTTTTGGTGATGTAGGTAAAGGAAGTGCGGCAAGTTTAGCAAGCGCTGGTTGCCGTGTCATTGTTACAGAGATTGATCCTATCTGTGCATTACAAGCTGCAATGGAAGGCTACGAAGTTAAGAAAATGGTAGACGCTGTTAAAGAGGCAGACATTATCGTAACAGCTTCTGGTTGTAAAGATTTGATTACAGGTAAGCATTTCGAAAGCATGAAAGACAAAGCAATCGTTTGTAATATCGGTCACTTCGATAATGAAATTGATGTGGCTTGGTTAGATCAAAATCACGGAGATTCAAAAGATACTATTAAAGCACAAGTTGATAAATATACAATCAAGGGTAAGGACATTATCTTATTAGCTGAAGGTCGTTTAGTAAACTTGGGTTGTGCTACTGGTCACCCAAGTTTTGTAATGAGTAACTCATTCACAAACCAAACATTAGCTCAATTAGAATTGTGGAACAATACAGATAAGTATAGCAACGAGGTATACGTTTTGCCTAAGCACTTGGATGAGAAAGTAGCGCGCTTGCACCTTGGAAAAATTGGTGTAGAGTTAGATACTTTATCTCAAGATCAAGCGGATTATTTAGGACTTCCTATCGAAGGTCCATTTAAGCCTGAGGCTTATCGTTACTAGTATTTAGTAAGTAATATTTTACAGAGGCCGTCCTTTTTGGGCGGTCTTTTTTATTTTGACTTTCCCCTCATTTTGGATAAGTTAAACTTATCGCCTTCAGAAAAGGGTTCTTTTTTAAAATGCATAACGTATTCAAATTGTTGAACCATTTCTAGAAATGACCAATCAAATCTATCTTCGATAACAAAATATTTATTTTAACTTTTAACCTGATTTCACAATTGAAGCCCAAACTTGTAGTTGTGTTCTTCAGTTTTATATCTAGTTTATCTAAAGTTGTTTTTAGTTCTGTTTCTATTTTTCCTTTTAGAAATCGAATAATAACCTCGTTCGAATCTGAATAAAAGTCACTGATGTACATTCTAGTTCGTTTTATTTGAAGCAATATTTGTTTATAATTTTAGCAAGAATTATTTTAGATAATCCATCGTATTTACCATTTCATATTTAGGGCTCCGGCTCATAAACTCTCTTAAAAAAGCGGTGTGGCTTCCACCAGAGATAATAAAAATTCTATCCGCTTTAGTTGCGGGTATTCTGTTGAGGTTAGCATAAATTCTTAAGTTTCGTTTGTAAAACTTGGCGGCTTCGTCTGCACCTTCGTATCCTGTATCACTACCTACATGCGTTAGGAGGTCGGCATTGGTTAGGATTAAAAAATCTAAAAAGGCGGGGGAGTTGCCTATTTTCATTCGCTCAAAAAAAGTGAGTTTGCTTTCGTCTACTTGCAAGCTAGGAAAATATTTAAAAGGGTTGGTATAAAAAGTTTGAATCGTGTTTGGGTCAATTTTATTTTCAATCTCTTTAAAAATATTATAGTTATAGGCCAGTTCATAATCAATGCCGTACAGTTTTTTGATATTGCAAGATTTAGCAACTTCAAAAGCGATGAGTCCAATCTCACCTTTGTAGGCAGACGGTTTGCCAGCACTCCGGTATTTTTCAAATTCAAGATTCAATGCTTCTTGTTCTTCGGCTGGTACTTCTACACAAATGATAGTGGGTTTAAATTTTGCAATCATTAGAGCGATTTTCTGTGCGTTTTTTTGATTGGTTTTACTTGTTTCGTCAAAATCTACTTTGTTCGCATCCGCCGTTTCGCCCATATGGAAGGTGGCAAAGTTGAGCACCTTGATTTTATCCGAAGGATTGGAGGTTGAATTTTGCGCCGAAGCATTTGTAGCGAATAACACAAGGCATGTAAGAAAAGAAAGGGCGAGAATGTTCAGTTTGTTTTTCATAATGTTCTGTTTTTTTATTTAAAATTGGAATCTGTTTTTTCAGTAAGTTTTTTGAATAGTAAATAGTGTAAAAAAATAATAGTGGCCGGCGCAAAGGCAGGAGTCCAACTAAAGGGGAAGGTGCCAAATTGTTGCACGCCTGCTCCGTTTATTTCGGTGGCCGCCTTGGTCATAATTATAGCCGTGGTTAGCACGGAAATAATATCCAGCATGCCAATAATATTCCACACCCAAACGAGCGCTTTGGCAAAAGGCTTTTTGTTTTTTATAGTCCAGATAACAGGCAGTACCAGTGTAGCGGTGATGATATCGCCCAGCCCACCTATGAATGCAAATTGCTTGGGCAGTGCACCGTAGAGATAAACTAGTAAAAAGAAAACACCAACGAAACGAAACAAATGAATGAAAATTAATTGCTCGATTTTAATTTGTTGGAACAGTATTTTAAACCATGCCGTTCTTTGAACATATAAAAAATAGAATAACGAAAGGGGCAGGGTCCCGAACAAAATTATTCTAGGTGGCAGTACATTTTCTTTGAAAAATCCGGTTAAAGAAACGATGGCTATCAGGCTAAAAAATGCTCCATAAAAGAGCTTGATTTTTTTAGTTAGCGACTTGCTTTTTTCGGGGTCCTTATTTTTAAAAATAGTTTGTACCGTATTCGTAATCAGTAAAACTGGAATAGTGGCAAAGCATAAAATGAATAGGATTGAAAGCCAAGCGGGTACATCTGTTATTGATAAGTCCATAATTAGTTTACAAATATGAACCTATAAATAGGATTAAGAATTGCCCTATGACAACTCTTGGATTTCTTTTCTGATTCTGCTCAGAGAGTACTTTGTAATGCCAAGATAAGACGCGATAAACTGAAGCGGTACTGTGGCTATAATTTCAGGGTGAGTATCTCTTAATTTTAAATAGCGCTCCTGAGCAGTCTCTTTATGAAAGGCTATCATTCGTTCATTAATAAAAGCATAGTTGAGCGTCAGGAGCATGCGACCCCATTCTCTAAACTCAGGAATGTTATGAAAGCAGTGCTGCACATTTTCAAAATTGATGCTATAAATGTCACAATCAGTTAGCAGTTCATAGTTTTCTTGACTTGGCTTTTGTTCAAAAAAAGAGAGGTAATCATTAAAAAAATCCGGAGCCGAAAAGAATCGAGTTGTGACTTCGATTCCGTTTAGGTCTACAACATAGCATCGAATGATGCCGGCGTCTAAAAAGTAGGAGTGTTTGCTAGTACGTCCTTCTTTGATAAGTAATTTTCCTTTAGGGTAAGACTTCCTTTCAAAGAATGAGGTGATCAAATCAGCCTTTTTATTAGACATACATTTAATATTAATCAAATATTCTTTGAGCTTTGTTTTGTTGTTTTCGGTCTGTATTTTCATTTTTGAAAAAATCTCTATCGTAAAAATAGTTCTTCGCAGGTCAAAATATCATTGCTACGAGAAATCAAAATTTAGAACGAGCCAATTTTTGATTTTAGTTGATACATTTTGGCCTTGAATAATTCAAAATTAAATTTCTTACTATAAAATTAATCAAATTTTTAAGTATTCCAATCGAAGGTTCGTTTAAGTATGAGGCTTATCGCTACTAGCAATTAATGAAGAGTAAATAGAATGACCGTCACGCTTTAAGTATGACGGTCTTTTTTATTTTTAACATTCTCCGCAAACATCTCACTTGAACGCAGTAAGAGCTGACCTTGCGGGTATCGTATGTACGAATCTTTTAGGAGAAATTCTGAAGCAACTGTTGTATGGTAAATTGATCCACTCTTGGCAAAGTTAACAGACACATCTAGATATTTTTGGTACTGTATACCTAGAAAGCTTTGTTGCTAATTACGTTTAGGAGATTCTTCTCCAGGTGGTCAAATGTAGAAGAATTAATTATATAAAAACACACCCGAATTCTGAAAGAGTATTCAAATAATCTATATGTAATTTGCTACCTGTAATTAAGTCACTTTTATTTTATCAAAAAGGTGTTGCGTGATTGCGCAGATTAAACAACATAAAACGAATAAACGATACAACATGAAAACAGAAAGAAGAGAATTTAAAAAAGACATTAAGGCCAGTCTAGAAACCGTTTGGAATGTACTTTGGCACAATGATACATACAAAGTTTGGACGGAGCCATTTGCTAAAGGTTCAAAAGCAATATCGGATTGGCAAGAGGGGAGCGAGGTAAAATTTATTGCCGAGGATGGTACGGGAATGTTAAGTACTGTGCATACTAATGAGCAGTATCACAAATTATATTTGGTGCACGAAGGCCTCCTTACAAACGGAAAATTGGATACAGAAAACGAATATTCTACCCAATGGAAAGGGTTGAGAGAGGATTATACCTTAACGCAAACGGATGACATTACTACTTTATTTATTCAAATGGACATTCCACTAGATTATATGGAATCTACAACAGAAGCTTGGCCGAAAGGATTAGAACTTATCATGGAAATGGCAGAGGGTATGACGGACGAGGTGAAAAGTGTAGGTTAAAAAGAATCATGAATATATTAGACCGTCACGCTACAGCGTGACGGTCTTTTTTTTATTTGTAAATTATTTTAATACCCTTTTTCTAAGCTAAACTCTCGATATGATTTTTTAATGTATTCTAAAAATTCATATTCAGTTAGGGAGCGTAGAAATTTTTCTGTTGGGCGGTAGTTTTTCATAAATCGGTTTAAGTCTTTATCCTGTAGATTCGTAAGCTTAGTCACTACGTCTTTTGTAAATACAAAATCAATATACTTCTCGCTTTGTCCTTTTTTATAAATGGCAGGGAAAGCCCAATGTTTTCTTTTTGTTTCGGTTGAAGTTCCCGGGCAGGTATTGCCTTCGCCATCTCTAGCACCATTCATTTCAGAAAAGTAAGATGCATCGTACGTAAGACTATCAGATTTGTAACTGTTTTCTTCCATTTGAGACACACGGATATTTTCTTGTTTTTCTAAATGGATAATATATCGAGAGGGTTGTTCGCTAACGATTCTCAATCTTACTTTTTTATAATCGGGGCTTTGGAACTCTAAGAGTTCGTTACCCCTGGCGTCTATAATAAATTCTCCATTGTGGTCGGTAAGTACCCATAGGTTTTGATGAACATTTTTAACCTTTGCTTTCTCGATCGGTTGGTTACTTTGATTTTCAAGCACCCTTCCTTTAATATTACTCTGTGCATATGCTGAACAGTTAAACAAACAAAATAAATACAGTAGGGTTTTTAATCGTTTCACTATGAAATTATTCGATAAGTAAATATACAAATTTTAAATCTTTTTTAGAGTAGAGAGTGTTTTGAAAGGTCTTATAGAAATGAATTGGCTTGAAAATGTACTAACCTTTTAGACAGTAAATACGTCTAGTAAAAAACGATAGTATGTTTTGCACAATTAAAAAATGTCATCCCTGTGTAATCCTTGATAATCCCTCAGCTGATTTCTTTATAAATCTATCTAAAATCCTTATTTTTAACGCTTATAAAACAATTCTAATGAGAAATATTTTACCATTAATTCTGTGTTTTTTCGCTTTGAGCGCCGCTGCGCAAAAAGTTCACTTCGAGTCAGACGTTTACAGCTTCCCTGCGAATGCAGAGAGCTTTACCAAGGCGGATTGGAGTCAAGCTACTTTTAACAACAAGCGCTATGCTGTTGTGCAGTTTAGCCGCAGCGTTTCCAAAGCGGAACGAGAAGTCATTCAGCTGCAAACGGGTATTTTGTTTTTTGACTATATCCCTCGCTATGCATTCATAGCTTCTATCCCAAGTTCAATCAACACCTTGGCGCAGTACGATATAAAATCGGTAACGCCCTACCTAGGGGAATACAAGCTGAATCATCAGCTCGGGGAGCGCCCTTTACCAGATTGGACGAAGCTCGGTGGAGATAAAATTCAAATTGATGTGACCTTTCATAATGATATTTATAAATCACTCATAGAATATCAATTAGGTCAGCTGGGTATGGAAATCACCGCTTGGCAGGAAGAAAACTTAGCCGTAGTGCAGCTCAACGAAAATCAGTTGGAAGCACTTTCAAAAAAAGCGTATGTAAAATATATGCAGCCAACTTCGGCTCCGGGTATCATTGAAAACGATCAAGGTAGAACGAGTCATAGAACGAATGTTTTAGATGCAGAATATTTAGCGGGTCGTCATTTTACAGGGAATGGTATCACAGTTTCTATGGGAGATGATGGTAATGTGGGTCCTCATATTGATTTCCAAGGTCGATTACAAAACTTAGGTAACGGAAATGGAGGAACACACGGTGATCACGTATTAGGAATTATAGGCGGTGCTGGAAATTTTGATCCTACCGTACGCGGAAATGCAGCAGGTGCTGATTTGACAGTATACAATGGATATGGAAACATCAACAATGTAACGGCTGATTATAGCGCTCGTGGTGTAAGAATCACGGCAAATTCTTTAGGACAAGGTTGTAACAGTGGTTACAATAATAATGCTCGTACGCAAGATCAACGTATCAATGCGAACTACTCTATGATGTCCGTTCACTCTTCTGGAAATAGTGGAACCTCAGGCTGTGGATTTGTAAATGGGTATTATGTAATTACGGGTGGCTATAAGGCAGGAAAAAATTGCTTGGCCACTGGGAATCTAGTTAAGGATGATCAGCTTGCTGGAAGCAGTAGCCGAGGACCTGCTCGAGATGGACGAATCAAACCCGACTTATGCGCAGTAGGAACTTCGGTATTATCTACCGCTCCGGGAAATACGTATAGCACGAAAACAGGAACTTCCATGGCCTGTCCTGGATTAGCCGGCACGCTTGCTTCGCTTTGGGAAGCTTATAAAATTACAAACGGTCAGGAGCCGTACTCTGCTGTGATGAAAGGAATTGCTTTAAATACAGCCGATGACTTGGGTCGACCCGGTCCTGATTTTCAATATGGCTGGGGAAGAATTAATGCACGAAAAGCACTGCAAGTTATTGACAGTAATCAGTTCATGCTAGATACTATCATGAATGGACAAACGGAAACCTTCAATGTAGTGGTTCCGCCTAATTCTGGTCAAGCTAAATTTATGTTGTACTGGCACGATCCTGCTGGCGCTGCTAACGCAGCCATGCCATTGGTGAATGATTTAAATCTAACCGCTACTGCCCCCAATACATTTACATTTAACCCTTGGGTATTAGACTACAGTCAAAATGCAGCTTCCTTAAGTTCCAATGCTGTTCGAGGTCGTGATAGCGTAAATAATGCAGAGCAAATTACAGTTAAAAATCCTCAACCAGGAAGTTGGACAATTAATGTTGAAGCTTTTGACGTACCAAGCGGACCACAGAGCTATGTTCTTGTATATTATTTTGAGCCTAAAGGAATTACATTAACTTATCCTCAAGGTGGAGAGCATTTTAATGCGGGACAAACGGAACGAGTGCGTTGGGATGCCAATGATATTAATACGCCGATTACTTTAGAATATTCTTCGGATAACGGAACAAGTTGGAATATCGTATCAAGTGGTATTAATTCCGATCAGCGCTATTTTGATTGGACGCCACCAGGATTAGCTACTGGAGAAATGCTAATGCGCGTTTCAAGAGGTTCTGAAATGGACGTAAGCGATGCACCTTTTACAGTATATCAGCAAGTTCAAAATTTGAACATTGATACTGCTTGTCCTACGAAATTTCACTTAACGTGGGATGCCGTTGGTGGTGCTACGGACTATACGATTTATCAATTAGGGGCCAGATATATGGATTCAATCGGAACGTCAACTACAAACGATTTTAGTATTACGCAAGGAGTCAATACGTTGAATACGTTCTATTTTGCCGTAAGAGCAAACAATGCTTTGAATGGTGCAAAAGGTAGAAGAAGTTTAGCCTACGTAAAACAGCCTGGTGAAATTAATTGTGGCGATGATTTATTTAATGTAAGAACTGAAATTCCGTATAATCAAGCTTACGATTGTGCACCAAACTCTAATGTTCCAGTAACTATGACGGTTAAAAATATTAGTTTAACAGGAGCCATAATTTCAAACATACCAGTGAGTTATGACATAAACGGAATCACGGCCGCCAATGAAACGATACCAGGGCCAATCATGGTGGGTGACTCAGTAATTTTTACATTTACGCAAACAGCAAATTTTCCAACAGCAGGGAGCTATGTTGTTCAAAGCAGATGTAGTTATCCATTCGATGGATTTGCACAAAATGATATTTCTTCGACTGTCATGAATATTCTACCGGTGCCAATTGTTTTGCCACCCTTAGTGCAAGACTTTGAGGGTAGTTTCACTCCAACTGATTGGAGGGTGATTAATGAAGACAATGGTGTTCCATGGCAGAAAACATTTGCCCTAACAGGGGCGGTGCAAGGAAATACACATACAGCCTATATGGATTTTTATAATTATACTGGTACTGGGCAACAAGATATTTTAGAAAGTCCAGAGGTTGATTTACAAAACGTGACTAGCGGAAATGTTGAAATGCTTTTTGATGTTTCTCACGCTCAGCGTAACGGAAGTGAAGACAGACTAGAAGTTCTTATGTCAGAAGATTGTGGTCAAACTTGGCAACCTACTGGCTATGACAAAGCAGGAGGTGCCTTGGCAACGACAGTTTCTTCTAACACAGCCTTCTCGCCAACCTTGACTACGGAGTGGAGAAGTGAATCTATTGATTTGAGTGCTCATATTGGTAAAGAATTAATTTTCCGTTTTGTAGGAACGAACAATAATGGAAACAATTTATATATTGATAATATCAACCTTATCTTAAAAGCCACACCATTAGGAATCAATGAATTTGAAAAAAGCAATTTCAAAATTTATCCGAACCCTAGTGACGGTCGATATGTTTTAAAATCTAAACTAGATAAGAATACGCAATTATTCTACTCAGTAAAAGATTTGAGTGGACGAACGATTACTAAATCTAAACTTTCCTTAAGCGCAGGAGTTACTCAATCAGCAATTGATATAACCTATTTGCCAAGTGGTATGTATATGTTAGAATTGTATGACGGGAAGTCTACCGAATTTATTAAGCTCACAAAGAAATAATAGTTCGAAATAAAACTTTAAAGCCGTTCTTCTAAAAGAGCGGCTTTTTTACGTTATTTTAATTGTACAATATAATAATTGCTACAGGCCTCTTTACGTGTTGCGGGATTTAAAAAGGGAAGGGTCAAACGGGCAATATGAAACGACAACCCTTGATGAACTTTTTTATAATCAATACCTTTCTTTTCCAAAACGTGTAATCCTTTATCACCCGTAATAAGATAGCGGTACGACAGAAGATCTTGGGTACCGATTATTGGTAAATCATATTGTAAAAGAAAATCTGCTGACCGACCAACTCCTAATTGATAAACAGCGATTTCGTTTTTAGGAATATTAGCCGTTTCAATTTTGTTGACAATCACATTTTCTTTTTGATATGGCATGAGTTGAGGATAAAAAACAAGATTCATCAATAAGTTGATTAAAATAGAAAGAGCAACTGCGGTCGTTAAAAGACTGATTTTAGCCTGTTGTTCGGCGTATAGTAAATAAGCTACGATTAAATAGAATAAAATAAAAGCCAGATAATCAATGGAAGTGAGCTCAGGGAAAATGATATAAAATAGAATTGGAATCAGTGCCGCCAATAGGTAAAAAACAAAATTGTGCACCAAACGCAGAATCCGAAATTTATGATTAAAAAAATGAAAGACACTCAAATAGTAACGGGCCAGTAATAGACAAATAAAGGGTAGGACAACGTATATATAATGAGGCAATTGAAATTTGCTCATACCCAGAGAAAGATACGCCAACACAACGGCGCTTGTGCTAATCCACTCGGTTTGATAAGACCGACGACCCAGCTTAATAAAACCTTTGACAGTAGCTGCGACAAAAAATAAAGTTAAAGGAATCAGCCCCCACAGTAAATTTTCATATAAAAAGGTAAAACCAGCATTGTTGTTCCACACACTTTCACCAGTAATCCGCCCAAAACTTTGAGTCCAATAAAAAAAACGCAATCCTGAAACATTTGTTCCGCCATTTACTCGTTTGTTAGGCTGCAGGTCAAACTGTTCGTAAAGACCAATGGTCATAGGTAGCAGCACCAATGCAACGATTACAAGCAAGGGGAGATATTGCCAACGGAATAAATTTTTCCATTCTTTTTTTATAATAAAATGGGGCAAAAACCCAAAACCTATTATCAATAAGCCAATAGGTCCTTTAGTAATAAGCGCTCCACCGATGGCTAGAGCTCCCCAAACCCATCCCCACTTAATTTTAGCATATAGCCAAGACGCAAGTTGCCAAAAAGCGGTAATGACAAAGCTGAGTAAAATGGTATCCGTTTTAATATCATTGGTCACTAAAAACATTGCCTGACAGGACGCAAATATCAGCGCCCCCACTTCGGCTGTTTCTTTTGAATAGAACAACAAGGCAAATCTGTAAAGAGCATAAATGGCCCAAATAGCAAAAAGAATGGAGGGTAATTTATAAGACCAAACATGGATACCAAAAATCTTCATGCTGAATGCCGAGATCCAAAACAAAAAAGGAGGCTTGTCAAGGTAGTCGGTACCTATATCATACAGGTATAGCCAATTGGAAGAAGAGAGCAGTTCTCTACTCATTTCTGCATACTGAGCAGCATCTATTTCTAAAATAGGAACGAATAAATTAGAGATATAAATCACTAAAATGCCTAACCATAGTAGTTTTGGCGGACAGAGTGGTTTATGTGATAAGGAATAAATAGCTTGTTATTTCGTTTTGTGAAGTTAGCAAAAGTACATAGTTTTGCGCCTCAATCGCACGGTTGGTATCGTGCAAAAAAATTAAAATTATGAGAAAAGATATTCATCCAGAAAACTATCGTTTCGTTGTATTTAAAGATATGACAAACGATTCTACTTTTTTATCAAAATCAACAGCCAATTCTAAGGAAACAATTACTTGGGAAGACGGTAACGAATATCCAGTGATTAAATTGGATATCTCTAGCAGTTCTCACCCGTTTTATACTGGTAAGAAAGTAATGGTTGATACGGCAGGACGTATTGATAAATTTAATAAGCGTTACGCACGGAAGAAATAATATTTCTTTTTACAATATATCAAAACTCTTTTCCCAATTAGAAAAGAGTTTTTTTTATACATAAATGTTCAGCGAATCAATTAATTTAGATACCCATGGGGATATTAGAAATCGATCAAGTTCAAGCTCATATTAATATACTTTCTTCCATTTTTTTATACGGCGATTCTATCAGCGAAGAAATCCGTTCGGATATGGAGGTGGAAATTAATGAAATGTGGAATGCTCCACGAGCCTTAGTTTGGGTCGATGACTATCCATTTTTAGTAGTTTTTAACGTAGCGGTTTTTTTATTTCCTGATTTAAAAGAGGAAGATGTGCGAGCGAATAAAAACCCACGGAACAATTACATCCGCATTGAGGAATTTGCTTATGGAAATATTTCATTCGTGGATGGTCTTGGTAGCAATACCGGCTATTTTAAAAAAGAAAACCTGTATAAAGGCAGCACCACCGCAGCCCATGAATATGGTCATACATTAGGCTTGCCGCATCCCTTAGATTTAGATCTTCGAGGAAAGGGACAACCAGGAATTATGTTTCCGCGCGGTACGATTGTAGATCCTAGGTTTCAATATGACGCTAAGGTTAGTGCAGGATCTTATGGTGGCACCATGCATCCCAAGTATAGAAAAGTATATCAAGAAGATATTGATCTTTTACATTTGGCGAATAAGGTCAAACGAAAAGAAAGGGTGCTGGGTAAATTTAGTGCCCGATACCATTACCCGCATTTGAATAATGATCGACCGGCGAAACCATTTGGGATAGCCTAATTATCTATGCAGGTGTTAGATTAAGCTCTTGGCCCTTTTTAAGTAAAAAAGAAAAAGCTTCGTCGTAGTCATTTTGAATTTCTCCATCCAGTATGGCTTCTCGCACGGCTAGTTTCAAATCGCCCACTACCTTGCTTGGAGTTAAATTAAACGTTTTCATAATAATTTCTCCCGTTATGGGTGGTTGCCAATTTCTGATTTTATCTTTTTCTTCTACTTCTATGAGCTTCTCTTTTACTAATTCAAAATTCTTTTTGTAGCGCTTTACCTTTTCTTGATTTTTAGAAGTGATGTCAGCATTGCAAAGGGTAAGTAGGTCATCGGTATCCTCGCCAGCATCAAACAATAATCTTCGTATCGCACTGTCCGTAATTTCTTCTTTGGCTAAAGCAATCGGACGTAAATGAAGCCGTACTAACTTTTGTACGTATTTCATTTTTTCATTGGCTGGTAGTTTCAATTGCTTAAATATTTTAGGCACCATTTTCGCACCGAGCCATTCATGACCGTGGAAGGTCCAACCATGTCCTTCCTCAAAACGTTTAGTGGCAGGTTTAGCAATGTCATGAAGAATGGCAGCCCATCTCAGCCAAAGTGAATATGTATTAGGGGCAATATTGTCTAGCACTTCTATTGTATGATAAAAATTATCCTTGTGCCCTTTTCCTTTTCTTTTTTCAACGCCTGCCAAGTCAGTCATTTGTTTAAAAAAATAGGGGAGTAGCCCTGTATCTTTTAAAAGTTTGAAACCAATAGAAGGTTTTGAACTCATTATTATTTTATTCAGTTCGTCTGTGATTCGTTCTTGAGAAATAATCTTGATTCGCTCCGCCATATCTGTAATGGCTTGTAAACTTTTTTCTTCAATTGTAAAATTTAGCTGAGTAGCAAATCGGATGGCACGCATCATGCGCAGTGGATCATCGCTATACGTTTTGATAGGATCAAGTGGTGTGCGTATTATTTGATTCTCTAAATCAGCTATTCCGTCAAAGGGGTCAACTAATTGACCGAAGCTCTTTGCATTGAGAGAAAGCGAGAGAGCATTGATTGTAAAATCTCGTCGCTCCTGATCGTCCTGCAAGCTGCCATTTTCAACAATGGGCTTTCGAGAGTCGCGTCGGTAGCTTTCCTTGCGGGCGCCTACAAATTCTATTTCATAATTATCTATTACAAATTGAGCCGTACCAAAGTTTTGAAATACATTGACTTTGCTAGGATTATCAAATTGTTCTGCCGCTTTTTTAGCAAATTCAATGCCATTGCCCAAGCAGACAATATCAATATCTTTCGAAGGGCGCTGTAAAATGGTATCTCTCACAAATCCACCAATCACGTAAGCGTCTACGGATAGTTGCTCAGCAGCCTGACCAATTTTTTTTAAAATGGATTCTTCTTCTTCGGATAAATGGACCATTATTCCTCGGGTTTAATAAGGTATATCAGTCGTACACTAATAGAACGATTCGTTTGAGAATCGCGTTCTACTCTGGGGTCATGTGTTTCTCGAATATTTAGAATTGAGTTTTGAAATCGAAAACCCAAATGAAACCGTTTGTAAAGTCTATAGCTAGCACCCAAATTTAGTGCTACGTCAAATTTTTTAAACGGATATAATTCGTCCGTGGCTTCTCCATTCAGGGACGCTCGAGCATTTACTAACTGGGCATATGAAAAACCGGCACTAATCGTACTTTTTTTATCCGAGAAAAAGTAGTTGAAATTAATTGGAATTTCTGCAGTTTGCAAAAGAATGTCATATTCAGTAATGAGTGTTTGTTGATCAAATCCCCGACGAGGAAGCTGCCCCTTGCCTGCAATGCTTCCTTTTTCCGAGTAAAGAAGCGACATACTAATCGTAGCTTGATCCATAAGTCTTGTATGAACAATGGCACCAGCGTTCAAACCAATTTTACGATAGCCTGCAAAGTTATCGCCATCGACTTGGGCAAAATTAGTTCCAAGGATAAAGCCTCCAAAAAAGGTAGGCTCGCTATTATAATACTGAGCTTGAACGTCATTTGTGCATAAATTGAGCATAGCCAAAAGGGCTGCAATCAAAAATGGGTTTACTTTAGTCTTCTGCATTTGAGTGTAAAGATATGGTACCGCTGATAACTTATAATGAATTCAATTTGAGTATAATTCTAGCGGCATCATACCATGTTTTTATTTTTTTAGATTAAGGAAGTATGAGTATAAAACTAACGAAAAAAAACTTAGAAAAATTGCGTTCGCTGTTCGAAGAAATTGGATTTCGAGTGCGATTTGAAAAAGGGAACTTTCAATCAGGCTATTGCTTGATTAAAGAGCACAATGTAGCGGTCATTAATAAATTTCTTCCCATAGAAGGGCGCGTACAAGCAATGCTTGATATTATGCCTCAAGTAGAAGGTGTGGACGTAAGCAAACTTTCTGACGAAGGTGAAGCACTTTATAAAGAAGTGATGAAAGTTGAGGCGGAGTAGGTTAATTACGAATTACGAATGTTTTAATTACGGGTGTTCTTTTAGTTTATTCTTCTATTCTCGCTTCTTCAAATTTATCAAAATAACGCATGTCCATTCCAAAATATTTATCTATAAACTTGAATAGCTGCCAAAAAATTGCTGGATTTTTATTTTTCAATTCGTCAAAGTCATAATATGTATCTACCTCTATTTATACTCTTCCTTCAGTGGCAAAATCTCTAAAATTGGCTTCACTTTTGAAAACCCACAAAGGAAGAGCTAGTCTTATCAACAAATCTTTGTTTGATTGGCAATAATGTATCCAAGCTTCGTGTTTATTGAAATTGTTTCTAAAACTCATGATTTATTGAGCTTAGCCTTGGCACTTTTTTGAATTGTACCTATAATTTTTAGGACTTCATCATTCAACTTTAGTAATTGAATCGCATAGGTTTTATTTAGCATCTCTGAGTCTTTCAATAACCTTATCCAATAGTGTGTTTCTCTTGCTTCTTTGTATGCAATAGAAATTTTATGGATAAAATCCTTTTTGCTTTCTGCACCAATTGCTTCCTCAACCATCGCTCCGATAGCTGTACCGCTGCGTAATACTTGCTTGGAAATAATAAATTCTCGTTGATTCTTTAAATCTTTAAAAAGCTAAATGATTTCTAAAGCAAAAGCATAGCTTTTAGTTTGAATAACGTTTTCTGACTTCATTCGTAATTAAATCATTCGTAATTCGTAATTAATTAGCAAAGTTTTTATGAAAATAAGGAATCGTCTCTATGCCCTTATAATAATTTGCTACGTCATACTTTTCATTCGGTGAGTGAATATTATCATTATCCAAACCAAAGCCCATCAGTACAGTCTTTAATCCCAATGTTTTTTCAAACAATGAGATGATAGGAATACTGCCACCACCGCGTGTTGGGATAGGCGCTTTTCCAAACGTAGTTTCAATCGCTTTAGCCGCCGCTTGATAGGCTTTGCCATCCGTTGGGGTTACAGCAGGTTCACCACCGTGATGAGGAGTAACTTTTACAATGATTCCTTCAGGAGCTAAGGCCTCAAAATGTTTAGTAAATAGTTCTTCAATTTCAGTAGAAACCTGATGTGGAACCAAGCGCATTGAAATTTTAGCGAATGCTTTAGAAGGTAAAACCGTTTTGGCTCCTTCGCCAATATAACCGCCCCAAATTCCATTCAGTTCAAGCGTCGGACGAATACCCGTGCGCTCTAAACTAGTATATCCTTTTTCGCCCCACACATCACTGATTCCTAATTCTTTCTTATACTCTTCAACATCAAAAGGCGCCTTGTTCAAATCTTCTCTTTCCGCTGCGCTTAGTTCGGCCACTTTCTCATAAAATCCTTCTACCGTGATGTGATTATTTTCATCGTGCAGGCTTGCGATCATTTGACAAAGTATGGTTATTGGATTGGCTACTGCTCCTCCATACACTCCACTATGTAAATCACGATTCGGTCCTGTAATTTCAACTTCCATATAGGCCAGTCCACGAAGACCAGTTTCAATACTTGGGTCGTCCATGCTTATCATTGACGTATCAGAAACCAATACCACATCGGCACTTAGTTTTTCTACATTATTCTCTAAGAAAGGGGCTAGGTGGGTACTGCCCACTTCTTCCTCACCTTCAATAATATACTTAACGTTGCAAGCTAATGAGCCAGTTTTTGTCATAGTCTCTAATGCTTTTACATGCATAAAAACCTGACCTTTATCATCGCAGGCTCCACGGGCAAATATTTTTCCTTCTTTGATTACTGGTTCAAACGGACCGCTATCCCAAAGCTCTAACGGTTCAGCAGGCTGAACGTCATAGTGACCGTAGGTGAGTATCGTTGATAAACTAGGGTCTACTATTTTTTCTCCGTATACGATGGGGTGACCAGCGGTCTCACAAATTTCTACTTTGTCACAGCCAGCGTCTAACAAACTCTGCTTTACAAACTCTGCACAGCTTAGCATATCGTCTTTGTGCTCTGACTTGGCACTTACCGAAGGAATGCGTAGTAGGTCTAAAAGTTCATCTAAAAATCTGTCTTTGTTTTCCGATTGATATTCTGTCCAAGCTTGCATAATTGTATTTTTTTTTGGATAGCTAAGATACAAATGAATGCTTGACTGTCCATGCAAAAAAGATTGAAACGTTTATTTGAAAAGAGTTGCCAACCGAACCCAAAGAGGAATTTTTGCTTCAGGTAATTTCCCTTCAAATTTTTCGCCTCGGCGGAGATAGTATTTAGAAAAAGTGCCACTCGTTATTTTCCACTTTTTTAAAAATAGTTGTCTGCCCACATTTTTGCTTAGACGTTTTGTAGACTGCGATCCAAAATGATAAACCCGACTCTTGCCTAATCCTTTGAAATGTCGAACACCCGCTTGCCAAAATTTCATGCTGAGGTCAGGGTCCGAATACATTCCTGGCGAAAACTCTACGCTCATTCCACCCACTTCATTCCATATGCTTTTATGCATCACATTAGGGGGCCAGGTGCTTCCGTTCCAATCTTGCTTTTCAAAAGTGTGAAAATCTTTCAACAGTTTTTTTTCTTGAAAGTTTTCTATGCTCGTTCCAAAATTAGATACTATTACACATGGGTTTCTAGTATCATTTGGTTCAATCATAGTGGCGGAAAGCATGAAATGGGAATGACCAATGTCTTGAATCTCATTCCATAAATATTGATCCCAATCTGGGAGAACATACATATCATCATTGATATAAAGTAGATAATCTGTTTGCGCTAACTCAGCACCGTGATTTAAACCATGACAAATTCCTAAGTTTTCTGTAGAATAGACATAAGATAAATCTTGCTGAGACTTTACCCACTCCCATGTTCCATCCTTGCCTTCGTTGATAATTACAATGATCTGATGGGGAAGTGCCGAGTGTTTTCTAATGCTGTCGATACATAGTTTTAGATAAGGTAAATTATTCCATGTCGGGACTAGAATACTAAATGTGTTAGAATCATGGGGTGGTGCTATATAGGTTTGCATTTTGCTAGGAGAAAATTTACTTTTCGTATTAGCTAAAATACTATTGAAATAGACTCTGTTCGTTCTTAGGGTATTTTTTATTTCCCTTTACCCGATGAGTAATATATTTGGTGAAGTTCCTTGAGTAAGAAGGTCAACGTTATGAAAATTAAGCAGCAGTCCATCCCGTGGGAAATCATCGTGCCGTGTTTGGGTATGATGTTACTTGCAGTATTAAAGTTTGCGCATTTTGATTTACCTTTTTTTTGGGATGAATCTTGGTCTTACGGCAAGGCGGTTGCGGTAATGGTAGATCAAGGACCTACTTTGAATCCTGCCAGTGTAGACCAAGAGGTATTTCGAGGTCATCCTTTATTTTTTTATTTTTTGACGAGTGGTGTTGGGAATCTTTTTGGCTTTACCCCAATCGTGATGCATAGTTATATGTTTCTAATTTCAACAGTTCTGTTGGTATGGTATGGCTATGTGATTAAACGCTGGTTCGGACAACGAGTGTCCATTATTGCGACAGTAATTGTGGTTACGAATCAAATGTTTGCGGTACAAAGTTCATTTTTGTTGCCTGAAGTCTTGATTGGTTTTTTGTGTGTGATTACTATTTATTATTTTTTAGAAAAAAAATTCATCCTGTATTTCATAACAGGTAGTGCGTTGATCTTAACCAAGGAAAGTGCCGTTGTTTTATTTGCTGTATTAGGGTTGTGCTTATTAATTAATAGTTTCAGAGAACATCTTGCGTTTAAAAAACTTTTACGGGCTGGATTTTTCTATGCGGCGCCCATACTTGTTTATGTATTATTTCTGTGTATTCAAAAAATGAAGTGGGGCTGGTTCTTGTTTCCGGCCCATGTAGATTTAATGGATTTTGCTTTTGGCACTATCAAGGGGCGCTTGGTAAAATCCTATGCAGTTTTATTCTATTTCTACGAAAATATTGTGTTTGTTGGTATGGTACTACTTTCCACTATTCTGCTCCTTTTAGGCTTTTCTAAAAGAGAGCGTTTTAGTAGAAAACAGCAAGATGTTTTGCTAATCGTATTTCTTTTTGCCATTGGCTATTCGTTATTCACTGCTATTAACTTTTATACCCTACGATATTTATTGGCACTTTTTTTTATGCTAGCAATTCCCATTGCCGTTGTGGTAGGCAGGGTACAGTTGCCTGGTGTTTATCAAACTATTCTTTCTGTGGTTTTTATTGCCACCATGCTATTCGTAGTACTGATTAGACCGTATCGATTAGCCGAGCGGGTAGGCGATTGTTCGTGGGGATATGTCAAAGCGGTACAGGTTCGTCAGCAATTAATTAATCGAGCCATCTCAGATCATCCGAAGGCTACATTTTTTGCAGGTTTTTTAATGGGGGTGAATATGCGAGATAGTCGCTTGGCTTACGTTCGACCCAATCAAATGCCGAAGATGGTGGAGATAGATCAAGCTGAGTTTGCTTTAGTATCAAAGATAGAAGAGAATGAATGGTATATGCCCACGATTCAGGATACGAATCAGTTTCAAGTCGTTTTAGAAATAGAAGAAAAAAACTTTTGGGGCAGGCTGTATAAACGGAAGTAAATAACAGACATAAAAAAACCTCCTAACAAGAGTTAGAAGGTGTATTTATTTGTAAGTATTAAATTACTTTTTCAAGAAATCTTTTACCTTGTCTTTTAAAACCATATTAGCCTTAAAAGAGTAATTGCCTGATTTTGTTTTTACGGCACGGATTACTTTACTATAGTTTTTTGATTCTACAACTTCTCCTTTCTTAATCGCCGTTTTTGCTGCTTTTGCCATATCTTTTAATTTTAATATTTAGCGTTTACCACGCTATGCGTGAATTATTTAATTTCTTTGTGAACAGTATATTTTTTCATGATTGGATTGTATTTCTTCAATTCCAAACGCTCGGGTGTATTCTTTTTATTCTTAGTAGAAATGTAACGGCTCGTGCCTGGAAGACCACTTTCCTTGTGCTCTGTACATTCCATTATAATTTGAACTCTGTTTCCTTTTTTTGCCATGATGCTATTTTTTTAAACTATTGTACAAACTAGATTTTATGTCCAGCCGCTCTCATTTCTTTTACTACATTATACAAACCACGTTTGTTGATTGTGCGCATACCTTGCGTAGATAATTTAAGTGTAATCCACTTATCTTCTTCAGCTAGATAATAGCGTTTCTTTTGGATATTAGGCATGAACCGCTTAATCGTTTTTCTATTCGAAAAAGAAACTTTGTTTCCTTTCTGATAGCTTTTACCGTTTACTGCACATATTTTGGCCATTGTATATAATTTTTAGTTGTCCCACACCTTGCGGTTTTGGGAGTGCAAATGTAAAATAATATTCTTTTTAAAGCAAAAAAAGAGATTATTAGTTTGTTACACTATTTGTAAGCAATGCTAGTTGTCTTAGAAGAGTTTAAAATTAATCAAAACTGAACTCCAAGCCTATTTTTACTTCTTTCTATTCGTTCTAAATCTGTGAGCCAAGGTGATGTTGACCGGGTTGCCGTTATAGAAACCTATATTGTAGCCATATTGTGTATCGGAGCCGCCTTGTTTGCTGATTATTCCTGACATGGAAGGCATACTTTCAGCGCTGATATAAAACTTGTTATTGAAGCGATATTGAATCCCAAGAAGGTAAGCCACACCCAATTGAAGCTGCGAGCTCTCATTATTCTGTAGTTTATTTCCAGAAATAGATACAAAAGGCGCAAATCCATTTACAAAGTACGTTTGCTTGATAATTGATTTTCTTTTTTCGCGGCCAGCGCTAAGGTTGAGTCTAAACTGTTTCGAAGGACCTCTATCCTCATTCTCAAAAAAAGTATAGTCTCCCAAGCTCATCTGAAAACGAGCCAGTTTGTTTAGTTCCCTTTCTTTTTTATACATCATGCCAAAGCCTTGTAGGTTACTAAGTTGAATGCCAAACTCATGCACGGGGAGTTCTTGCGCTTGGACAGAAGTGTTGATGAGTGCGGTGCTAGCTAAAATAGCGATTGTTATTATTTTTTTCATTTTTATTACTTTACGGATGGAAGAACGCTAGAAGGAATCAGTTTGTTTGCCAAGAGTTCATAAAGCTTTGCCAATGGGTGGGGTTTATATTTTTTCTAACAAATAAGGGAAACTCCAATAGGAAATCTGATAAACTACCGAAACACAATAAACTTTATTAAGCATGAACTAAATTTGCGAGACTATGGCATACGAGTTAAAGAATAAAGTGAGAATTGTGACAGCGGCTAGTTTGTTTGATGGCCATGATGCGAGTATTAATATAATGCGGCGTGTGATTCAGGCGAGTGGAGCAGAGGTAATTCACCTTGGACATGATAGAAGTGTACAAGACGTTGTCAATTGTGCCATTCAAGAAGATGCCAATGCCATAGCTATGACCTCCTACCAAGGAGGGCATGTAGAATATTTTAAGTATATGTATGACTTGCTTAAAGAAAATGGCTGTGAGCATATCAAAATATTTGGCGGTGGTGGCGGTGTGATTCTGCCTACTGAGATAGAAGAATTGCACGATTATGGCATAACACGCATTTATAGCCCAGATGATGGACGCGAAATGGGTTTGCAGGGAATGATTGATGATTTGCTTGAGCAATCAGACTATGCCGTAGGTGATAATTTGAATGGTAGTGCGGAAGGTCTTTTAAAGAAAGGAGATTTTAAAAGTATAGCACGTTGCATTTCAGCAGCCGAGAATTTTGGCGATGCGCCCGAAACGCAAAGTTTGATGACGCAGGTTTCAGCGAAGGCTAAAGAAAGTAAAACGCCAATACTTGGTATAACTGGTACGGGCGGTGCTGGTAAGAGTAGCATGGTGGACGAGTTGGTGCGTAGGTTTTTAATTGATTTTACCGATAAAAAAATTGCCATAGTTTCTGTGGATCCTAGTAAGCGAAAAACCGGTGGTGCGCTATTGGGTGATCGGATTCGTATGAATTCTATTCGCAATGATCGTGTGTTTATGCGCTCTATGGCTACGCGTCAAAGTAACTTGGCCTTAAGTAAGCATATCGAATCGGCTTTGGATATTTTAAAAGTTTCTGATTTTGATTTAATCATTTTAGAGACGTCGGGTATTGGTCAGAGTGATACAGAAATTACTGATTATAGCGATACCACCCTTTATGTCATGACACCAGAATTTGGCGCAGCTACCCAATTAGAAAAAATTGATATGCTCGATTTTGCTGATATTGTGGCTATCAATAAGTTTGATAAGCGAGGAGCGCAGGACGCACTCCGTGACGTGAAAAAGCAATACCAACGCAATCATAAACTCTTTGAACAAGAGCCGAGTACAATGCCCATTTATGGTACCATTGCTTCGCAGTTTAATGACCCAGGAACGAACGCTTTGTATGTGGCCTTGATGGATAAAATTACAGAAAAAACAAGTGCTACCTTAAGCTCGAATTTCAATAAAGATCAAGCCGAAAGCGAGAAGATTTTTATCATTCCTCCGGCAAGGGTTCGCTACCTCAGTGAAATTAGTGAAGCGAATCGTAGCTACGGAAAACAAGCCAATGAGCAAAGTGAAGTAGCGCAAAAACTATTTGGCATTACTAAAACAATAGAATCTATAAATGATTCATTAATAGAGGATAAGGATAGATTGATTAAAGAATTGCAAGAAGTTTATGAGAAGGTAAAGCTTGAGATAGATCCTAAGAATTTTCAACTCATTGAACAATGGGACGATACTAAAAAACTGTACACTGACGAGGTGTATACTTTTAAAGTTCGTGATAAAGAGCTAAAGATTAAAACACATTCCGAGAGTCTTTCGCATTCGCAAATTCCTAAAATTGCGGTACCGAGATTTGAGGCTTGGGGCGATATTTTAAAATGGGCGTTGACGGAGAATTTTCCGGGTCAGTTTCCCTTTGCTGCGGGTATTTATCCTTTTAAAAGAGAGGGGGAAGATCCTACGAGAATGTTTGCCGGAGAAGGTGGTCCGGAGAGAACCAATAAACGCTTTCACTACGTGAGTTTAGGAATGCCCGCCAAGCGATTGAGTACCGCTTTTGATAGTGTAACGCTTTATGGTGGTGACCCAGATTTGCGACCGGACATTTATGGAAAAATAGGAAATGCGGGAGTAAGTATTCCGACCTTGGACGATGCTAAAAAACTATATAGTGGATTTAATCTCGCTGATCCCAAGACGTCCGTTTCCATGACGATTAATGGGCCAGCATCGGTATTGACTGCTTTCTTTATGAATGCAGCCATCGATCAACAGTGCGAGCTGTATATTAAAGAAAACGGACTTGAACAAGAGGTAGGCAAAAAAGTAGATTCGATTAAATCCGCTAATCCAGATTTATACAATGAGTACAACGCTGATATTCCTGAAGGGAATGATGGATTGGGGCTCATGTTGTTAGGCGTGCCGGGCGATCAAGTATTGCCTGCTGATGTATATGCAAAAATCAAAGCGGATACACTGGCGCAAGTGCGCGGTACGGTGCAGGCTGATATTTTAAAAGAAGACCAAGCGCAGAATACTTGCATTTTCTCTACAGAGTTTTCATTGAAGCTAATGGGCGATGTGCAACAGTATTTTATCGATCAAAAAGTACGAAATTTTTATAGTGTAAGTATTAGTGGTTATCACATAGCCGAGGCGGGTGCCAATCCCATTTCTCAATTGGCGTTTACGCTCAGTAATGGTTTCACCTTTGTAGAATATTATCTCAGCCGAGGGATGGACATCAATGATTTTGCTCCGAATTTATCGTTCTTCTTTAGTAATGGGATTGACCCTGAGTATGCGGTGATTGGTAGAGTGGCACGTCGTATTTGGGCGAAGGCTATGAAGCTAAAATATGGTGCCAATAAGCGAAGCCAGATGCTGAAGTATCATATTCAAACTTCAGGCCGTAGTCTGCATGCACAGGAGATTGATTTTAATGATATTCGTACTACGCTGCAAGCTTTGTACGCCATTTATGATAATTGTAATTCGCTGCATACCAATGCGTATGATGAGGCAATTACGACACCGACGGAGGAAAGTGTACGCCGTGCCATGGCCATACAATTGATAATTAATCGGGAGCTAGGCTTAGCCAAAAATGAAAATCCTTTACAAGGCGCTTTCATTATAGAAGAAATGACAGACTTGGTAGAAGAAGCGGTACTAGCAGAGTTTGACCGTATTACAGAACGCGGTGGTGTATTGGGCGCTATGGAAACCATGTATCAACGCTCCAAAATCCAAGAGGAGAGTTTGTATTATGAAACACTCAAACACAATGGAGAGTTTCCAATTATTGGGGTGAATACCTTTTTAAGTTCAAAAGGTTCGCCTACGGTGATACCGCAGGAGGTAATACGCTCTACGACAGAGGAGAAAAATTATCAAATTAAGTCAATCGAAAACTTGCAAAAACGCAGTGGTAAAAAAGGCGAAGAAATGCTAAAAGCGCTCCAACAAAAAGCTATCAACAACGAAAACATCTTTGAAGAAATGATGGAGACGGTGAAGTATTGTTCGCTTGGGCAGATTACCTCGGCTCTCTTCGAAGTGGGTGGGCAATACAGACGAAACATGTAGCAAATTCAATGCGAACCACGCCAAAGGCGTGAAGGAGTCTTAGAATTTGCTATCCCACAATCACGCCATAGCGTGATGTCTGCGGGATATGATGAAATTATTAGGAAGTTGTTTGAGATAATTTGAAAATACGAGAAGCTAACGCTTAAGCAACTCCTCAGTCTCGCGCTAGGTGTAGCTATAAAAGTGCTAAACAAGGAGCTAAGGATTTATTAAGAAATATGAGTTATGATAGGAAATAAGCAGGTTTTTAAAGCTAAAATTGAACATTGTTTAATCTTCTTTATCTTGATATTTTTGATGTCCTGTAGCGATAATAAAAATCTTTTAAAAGGTAATGATATATTCTCTTTAAAAAGTTCTACATCAAAAAGTATAAGGTTTGTTCCTTTAAATAATCTTAAAGGATATGTAGTAATAGATAATTCAGATAGTCTTTTCTATAGTATAGGTTACTTTTTAAGTAACCTATCGGAAATCAATAGAAAGTATACTTATATGCCGCAAAGTGACCCACCTACAATAATTGATAGTTCAATGCTATCTGAAGATATTTTTTTCGCTAATAGAAAAGATTTTGATAACGATAGATTACGGCGTCAAAATATATTTTTTAAAAGAATGGATATAGGTATTTATAAATATACTTTTCCAGTCGATACTAATAATGGCGGCCTGGTTGGAGTTTATGCAGACAGTTTAGCTGTTAGTGAAGAAAGTAGAATATTGAAATTTAATGCTTTTTTTGAGAATTCTTCTCCCGGGAGTTTTGCAAGAAATATAAAGATTATAAAGAGTATTAAACTAGAAGAAATAAAAAATAATAATTATTATAATGAGACTTTTTATGTCGATTAGGGATTGTAAAGGAACCTCAGCTGCTCGGAGCATGAGTTATGCATTAGATAATATAAGCTAGTTTTAGTTTAGCGCAGCGTAACTGAAACTGTTTATATGAGGTCTGGCCGTTTGTAACGGCATTAGGAGTTGTATGCTTCTTCCTCTCCGAGTGTCCAAAGCTTCTGCTCCCACCTAAGTTTAGATTGCAACTACACCTTAATGTCGACCACCAAACTATACACAATCTACGCTGAGAATCACAGAATCCTCATTTGACCACAGCTCATAGGCATTTGAAAATATAAATTAAAATAGTAATGACAAATTTTAAAATATTAATCATAAATAATAAAATATTACTAGTAAAAAATAAAAATTTACTATTAAAAATTAGAAACATAGTATTAATTAATAAAAACTGAGGTCTAAATATTAAAATAGTAGTAACAAATTTTAAAATATTAATCATAAATAATAGAATCTTACTCATAAAAATTAGAATATGACTGTTAAAAAATAGAATAATGTTGATTTTGGGCTAATTTTTAAGGCAAAAGATAAGCTATGCTACACTTTCAGCTAATAGAACAGAACTCTCAGCTGCTCGGAGCATGAGTTATGCAGTAAATAATATAAGCTAGTTTTAGTTTGAACAAAATGGTAACTGAAACGTTTTTGTTTAGAAGCAGTTTGGCCTCTTTTCGTATTTGAGCGCAGCAACACCAACAGTTATTATACTTGTCGGTGATAATGCCACCAAAGGCGCACTAGATTGGGAAACTGTATTAATAATCCTCGTCTACTTTTTCTTCAAGAAACTTCTTTTGGCTATCGTCCAATTCAAGGTCTTTATACGTGAGGTATATAAAATTTGTTTCAGTTCCTTTTAATCTTGTCAGTTTACTTTTCTTTAAGAAAATGACTTTTCCTTTTTCGTTTGGGTCGCCCCAAGAAGTGCTTGTACTATTTAAATTGCCATGCTTTAGTTGCTTTGTTGAAAGAGAGTCGGTAGCGTAGGGCTGCCCATATTTTTTATTGAGATTTTGAGTAATCTCTTTCTGTAAAGTTTCTACTTCTTTTACAGTGTTAACCGAGAAGAGAAAAGAGATTTCATAAAGCTTGTTAGCACTGTTAAAAATGTATTTGGTGTCTTTTACTTTATTTCCTCCGAAGTATCCTCCAAGAGTATAAATCATATTTCCTTCATACCCGTTTTGGGGTTTCTCGCCTCTTGCAGTTAGGAGTTGAATCACTTCGGATTTTGCACTTCCTAGCGGAATGCCTTTGGCTTGGGTTATTTTGCCTTGAGCGACTAATTGATTTGTGCTAATAAGAATAAGTAGTAGGTGCGTTATAAATTTCATGCGTTCAACAAAAGTATCAAATAATACTAGGAACCGAATGCTTGGTTCTTATCTCAGCGTTAATGCAATTGGATACTGTTTGTAATAAAATTCTATATATTTACCATAAGATGAAAAAATCAAGAATCATTTTTCTATCGCTTGTCTCTTTCCTACTAATGATGCCTTCAGCGACATTGATTTCTTATATTTCTGAGAAAAAGAAACGAACTGTTTAGTGTAAGAATTTTTAAAATCTAAGCCTATGCTTGTTTAATACTATACTTTTTTGAATGGCTTAAACCCTAATGAACACCGTCTTTCAAAATGTTAGGAAATTTTTTCTTGAACTTCTTTACACGGGGCACAGAAATTCTTCGGATGTAGGGATTGTCCGGGTGAAGCTTTTCATAATCTTGGTGATAGTCCTCAGCTTTCCAAAATTTTTCAAACGGCATGACTTCCGCTGCAATATTATCATTCAGTTTAGAGGCTAAGGCTATTTTCTTTTGTTTAATAATTTTAAGTTCTTCCTCGTTTTCATAAAAAATAATAGAGCGGTATTGCGATCCATTATCTGGCCCTTGACCATTGACTTGTGTAGGATTTTGAGATCCGAAATACACATCTACTAAAGTGCTAAAACTCACAACCGAAGGGTCGTATATTACTTTGACTGCTTCAGCATGACCGGTCTTTCCAGTATTGCTTGATTCGTAAGTTGGGTTTTGGGTATGTCCGCCCGCATAACCGCTAATCACTTCGCTCACACCTTTTACGCTTTCAAATACGGCCTCTACACACCAGAAACAACCACTCGCAAAATAGGCGTAGGTTTCACCGCCTGCCTTAGAATTTACGCTAGAAGTTGAATTTTTTTCTGCGCCCTTCGGTATGAATTTTAATGCTCCAGAATTCATACAATATCGCTGACCCGTAGGTGCGGGTCCGTCAGAAAATACGTGGCCCAAGTGCAATCCAGTAGATCTTTCAACCACTTCGTCTCGCACCATGCCGTGGCTATTATCAGTTACCACCATTACATTTTCTTTATTAATGGGGGCAGAAAAACTAGGCCAGCCTGTGCCAGATTCAAATTTATCTTCCGAGCTAAATAATGGATCCCCTGTGGCAGCACTTACGTAAATGCCTTCTTCATGATTATCGTGGTATTCGTTTTGGAAGGGTCGTTCCGTTCCTTGCTCTACCATGATGTAGAATTGATTCCGTGTAAGCACTTTTTTCCATTCGATAGCTGATTTAGCTCCAGGGAATTTTGATACATCTACCGATTGTTTTTCCTGCGCAGTGGAGCAACCTACCGTCGCTAAAATCAATAGAGTGAGTAATAAGGAATGAGCAAACCCTTTTTTTAAATTTTTGTTTTTCATCTGTTCTATTTTATCAATAATACACTAATTCTCTTTAACCGGTCTATCAGTTATTTGTAAGATTATCTTAATGTGATTTATGAGATTTTTAAATTATTCAACACACATACTTACGTTGAAACTCGGTGATTAGATTTCATGAATTTTTTACTCAATTACCATTGTAGGAAATAGTGAATAGACGAATTGGGTAAAAATAATTACAAGAAATAAGTAGGCTAAGGAGTTAGCCTTTAACTTAGCAGTTGTATTTTTGTTTATATTTTTATAATTATATTTAAACGTTGAAAAAAAGAGTGAATATCATCGGTTCGGGCTTCTCAAGTTTGTCCGCCGCTTCTTATTTGGCTTCCGCAGGTCTCGCTGTTACTGTATTTGAAAAAAATAATCAGCTAGGAGGTCGGGCACGTCAATTAAAAAAAGACGGCTACCTTTTTGATATGGGGCCTAGTTGGTATTGGATGCCCGATGTGTTTGAAAAATTCTTTACTCATTTTGACAAAAAGGTAAGCGACTACTATGAGTTAGAAAAACTAAGCACTGCTTATAATGTTTATTTTGGTGTTGAAGATAAGATAGCCATCCCGTCCTCTCCCGAAGAAATTATTGATCTTTTTGAAAAAGAAGAAGTTGGGAGCGGTGAGCAATTAAAAAAGTTTTTAGCTCACGCAAAAAGTAATTATGATATTGCTGTCAAAGATTTAGTGTATCGGCCAGGAGTTTCACCGCTTGAGCTCGTTACGCTCAAAACAATTCCTAAGCTCAATCAGCTGTTTTTTGACATTAGAAAACTCATCGCGCGTAGTTTTAAGAGTGAGCGTCTCAAAAAAATATTAGAATTTCCTGTACTATTTTTAGGTGCGAAACCGGGCAATACTCCTGCCATGTATAGCTTTATGAATTGGGCAGATTTTGGTTTAGGGACTTGGCATCCCAAGGGTGGTATGTATAAGATTGTAGAAGGAATGGTGTCCTTGGCTCAAGAGTTGGGGGTGGAATTTGTACCCAACGCGAATGTAGAAGAAATTTTAATAGATGACGATGGCAGGGCGATTGGGGTAAAGGTTAATGGAGAAAATAAACCAAGTGACATAGTATTGAGCGGCGCGGATTACCATCATACCGAAACCTTGCTACCGCAAAAGATGCGTCAATACTCTGAGGCTTACTGGGATAAGCGTGTGTTCGCTCCGTCTAGTTTATTATTCTACGTAGGTTTTTCTGAAAAAGTAAAAAATGTAGAGCATCATAATTTATTTTTTGATGAAGAATTTGATGCACATGCCGAGTATATATATGACAAGCCTGCTTGGCCCAAAAATCCTTTGTTTTATGCTAACTTTCCTTCCGCAACTGATGCTAGCTTTGCACCAAAAGATTGTGAGGCCGCTATGTTTTTAATTCCAATTGCTCCAGGGCTAACGGATACTGAAACAGTAAGAAAGAAATATTTTGATATTGTAATCAAACGGACAGAAAAAATAACTAATCAAAAATTGGCTGACAAAATAGAATTTAAGGAATCGTATTGTGTTAATGATTTTATTGAAGATTATAATTCTTATAAGGGTAATGCGTATGGTATGGCCAATATCTTGACGCAGACAGCTTTTTTACGACCAAAAATTAAAAGTAAAAAAGTCAAGAATTTATTTTTCACTGGTCAGCTCACGGTTCCCGGGCCTGGTGTGCCTCCGGCTTTAATTTCAGGAAAAATTGCTTCAGAAGCTATACTAAATGAATTGAAATTATCGTAGATGATTAATTTGTACACCAAAATATCAGAGATGGGTTCTCGTACAATTACGAGAGAGTATAGTACATCCTTCTCCATTGCGGTGAGTTTGTTGGCTCCTGAAATTAGACAAGCGGTTTACAATATATATGGTTTTGTAAGAGTGGCGGATGAAATTGTAGACACCTTTCATGATTTTCCGCAGGAAGAATTACTGAATCGTTTTGAAGAAGATTATCGTCATGCAATCAAAACGGGTATAAGTTCTAATCCAGTTTTGCAAGCGTTTCAACATACGGTCAATGAGTATCATATTGATATAGAATTGATTGAAGCTTTTATGAAAAGTATGCGAGCTGATTTGAGTAAAGAAGACTACGAAACTCCTGAGGAAATTGCGGAGTACATTTATGGTTCGGCAGATGTGGTGGGCTTAATGTGCTTAAAAGTTTTTGTAAAAGGAAATCAAGAAGAATATGATAAGCTGAAAGCATCGGCTATGAAGCTGGGTTCTGCTTTTCAGAAAGTGAATTTTCTTCGTGATATACACCACGATTTCAATGCGTTGAATCGTTCTTATTTCCCAAACGTTAATCCCGAAAAAATGACGGAAGAGGATAAAAAGAGTATTGTCAACGATATAGAAACAGAGTTTAGTGAAGCCTTGGTAGGTATAAAACAGTTGCCCAAACGGGCCCGTTTTGGTGTCTATGTGGCGTACAATTATTTTTATCTTTTATTAAAGAAAATAAATGATACTAGCGCGGAGGTTATAATGGCCAAGCGCATCAGAGTGTCAAATTTTAGAAAAATAACATTATTAGTCAAATCTTATCTGGTTAATAAACTAAATTTGATGTAATGAAAATATTAGTGGGTTTACTTTTTTTGGCAGTCAGTGGTAGCAGTGTAAAAGATGTGGTAGCTGAGTTTCATGCCTTGCGCACCGAGAAAACAGAATTGGCTTTTATAAAAAAATACAATTCGAACAAAGAAGCATCCGTGAGGGTTTACGTATTGGCTGCAAAAATGAAGCAAGCGGAGTATACAATGAATCCGGTAAAAAAAATTCAAATATTTAAGCGATATAAAAATGAATTGAATGCTTTAGTGAAAGCGAATCCGAAGAATATTCATGCGCATTATATACGTCTTGTGATACAGGAAAAAACACCTTCCTTTATCGGGTACAATGATTTTTTAAAAGAGGATAAACGAATCTTGCGTACGTATTTAAAAAGTGAGCATGCTTCTGCTTACTTAGAAAAATTAATTAAGAAAAATACAAGTCTATGATTTTAGTGTACATACTGATAACCCTGGGTTCATTTTTACTTATGGAAGCTGCCACTTGGTTTTCTCATAAGTATATTATGCATGGCTTTTTGTGGTATTTGCATGAAGACCATCATCAACCAAAATATGAAAACACATTTGAAAAGAATGATTGGTTTTTCGTGTTTGGAGCTATACCAAGTATTTTACTTTTTTATAAAGGCGTAAACCCAGAGTTGAACTACAAGTTCTTCATTGCTTTAGGCATTTTGTTTTATGGCATTGCTTATTTTATAGTGCATGACGTGATAATCCATAGACGGTTTAACTGGTTTCAAAATTCGAAGCACTGGTATATTGTTGGTTTGCGAAAGGCTCACAAGGTTCACCACAAGCATCTAGGAAAAGAGAACGGAGAGTGTTTTGGAATGCTAAACGTACCAAAAAAATATTATCAAATCGCTAAAGGAAACCAAGGTGCCTAATTGTAATAAAGTCTAAAAGTATTGCATGGAGGATAGTGTGATTTTAGTAGATGAGCAGGACAGGGTGTTAGGCGAAATGCCAAAATTGGAAGCTCATGAAAAAGGAGTGTTGCATCGTGCGTTCTCCGTTTTTATTTTTAATGATAAGGGAGAAACTATGTTGCAGCGGCGAGCAGATTCTAAATATCATTCACCAGGCTTATGGAGTAATACTTGCTGTAGTCATCCAAGATTAGGTGAAACAAATATTCAGGCTGGGGAGCGACGTTTGCAAGAGGAATTGGGTTTTACCGTGCCACTTAAAGAAAGCTTCTCATTTATCTACAAAGCAAAGTTTAGCAACGGTCTTACTGAACATGAATTAGATTATGTCTTACTTGGTAAGTATAATGGCCAGCCGAAATTGAATTCAGAAGAAGTTAGTGAGTGGAAATGGGTTGCTCTGGAAGATTTGACGGATTGGATAAAACAGAGCCCAAACCTGTATACGTTTTGGTTTAAGAATTTAATGACAGAATATACTAGTCGGATTGAGTCGGTCTAGTTTACTAGCTGAAAAAAAATTCGGAACGGGAAGCACCTGTTTTACAAGGTAGTTGGCCCTTAACTTAGAATAAATCATTCCATTTTTTTAATTATTTACTTGTAAATTCTCGTCATTTTTCTCCAGTCCATAATCTGTAATACTCAATCCCCACAACTGTGTATAAACATTTAAGGCTAGGGCGGTAGTTTCAAATAAATTTGTGAGTCATGAGCAAACAAGTTGCTGAATATAATGACGATTCTATACGTTCGTTGGACTGGCGAGAGCACATTCGTTTGCGCCCAGGGATGTATATTGGAAAACTAGGTGATGGAAGTCATGTAGATGATGGGATTTACGTATTAATCAAGGAGGTTATAGACAATAGTATTGATGAGCATGCCATGGGGCATGGTAAGTTGATTGAGCTAGACGTGTCAGAAGATGAGGTCCGGATTCGAGATTTCGGTAGAGGGATACCCTTGGGAAAAGTAAAAGATGCTGTAAGTAAGATGAACACGGGTGCTAAATATGATAGCAAGGTGTTTCAAAAATCAGTAGGTCTGAATGGTGTGGGGACTAAAGCGGTAAATGCTTTAAGCGATTATTTTAAGGTTTCGGCTATTCGCGAAGGAAAAGTAAAAACCATTGAGTTTAGCCGGGGAGAAGTTACGAAAGATCATAATCAAACAAAGACGAGTGAAAAAAATGGAACAGAGGTTGTCTTTCAACCAGACGATTCAGTTTTTAAAAAATATAAATTTAATCTAGAGTACATCAAGAATCAGGTTTGGAATTATTGTTATTTAAACGCTGGTTTGGCTATTAAATTCAATGGCGAAAAATTCATTTCAAAAAATGGCTTACTGGATTTATTAGAACGAAAATCAAATGTAGAAGAAATTCGCTATCCTATAATTCATCTGAAAGCCGAGGATATTGAAGTGGCCATTACTCACGGAAATGATTATGGTGAAGATCTATATTCTTTTGTAAACGGACAGCATACTACGCAGGGCGGGACACATCAGCAAGCTTTTCGAGAAGCGTATGTGAAAACAATTCGAGATCATTTTGGTAAAAACTGGGACGTGAGTGATATCCGCACAAGTATTATTGCTGCGATTAGCGTACGAGTAATTGAGCCAGTATTTGAGAGTCAAACCAAAACAAAATTAGGGTCACTAGCGATTGAGCCAGAAGGTCAATCCATCAAAGGGTTTATACAAGATTTTCTTAGTAAAGAACTCGATAATTTTTTGCATAGAAACCCTGAGCATGCCGAAAAACTTAAAAAACGAATTGAGCAAAACGAACGTGAGCGCAAAGAATTAAGCGGTATTAAAAAGTTGGCCAACGAGCGCGCGAAGAAAGCCAATTTGCACAATAAGAAATTGCGTGACTGTCGGCTTCATTATAACGAGCCAAGCAAAGGGAAAAATAAGGAAGAGTTAGAAGAGAAGAAATTAGAAACAACGGTTTTTATAACAGAGGGGGATAGCGCTAGTGGTTCCATTACTAAATCACGCGACGTAAAAACGCAGGCCGTTTTTAGTTTGCGGGGTAAGCCACTCAACTGTTTTGGGCTTACAAAAAAAATCGTTTATCAAAATGAGGAGTTTAATTTATTGCAACATGCCCTCAATATTGAAGAGGGGATTGATGGTTTGCGATACAACAATATTGTTATCGCGACGGATGCGGACGTAGACGGAATGCATATTCGATTGTTAATCATGACTTTCTTTTTGCAGTTCTTTCCTGACTTAGTGCGTAATGGTCATGTTTATATTTTAGAAACACCTTTGTTTAGAGTTCGAAATAAAAAAGAAACGATTTATTGTTACAGCGAGCAAGAAAAACGAGAGGCTATTGAAAAATTGACGGGTAAGCCAGAGATTACTCGTTTTAAAGGATTGGGGGAAATCTCGCCAGAAGAGTTTGCTATGTTCATTGGAGAAGATATGCGTAAAGAACAGGTGGCTTTATACGACGAGGCAAAAATTCAGCAATTGCTTTCTTACTATATGGGGAAAAATACCCAGGAAAGACAAAAGTTTATCATTGAAAACTTGCGCGCTGAAATAGATGAAATAGAAGAGCTAGAAGTAGAAGCTGAAGATTAGTAAAAGCCAATCGCAAGAAATAAAAAAATATGATACACATAATATCAGGAAATGAGGCAGCCGAGAATTTAAAAGCAGCGTTTGAATTAGATGAAAACTTAAAAGGAAAAGTAGTTGTGTTGCAAGACGAATTAGGTATTGGGCCTATCGCCAATGACGCTGAAGGGTTTGGTGCAGTACGAACTAGTTTTTGGCAGCGGCTTGGCGCTGCTGATGATTTTGAAAGCAAGGATGAAAAGCGCATTGAGAAGGTGATTAGAAAAGCTAAAGAAAAAGAGCAACCCGTTTGTTTATGGTTGGCACCAAATGTGACGGACGTTTGTGCTTATTACTATCTCTTGACTCGTTTCAAAGATCACCCCGGTATGTTTCATGTTATCAATATTGATTCGCTGCCGTTCTTTAATGAGAAAGGAGCAATTTTTTATCCTAAAAATTTTAGCGAAGTATTGCCTAAAGAATTTGTAAAAACCAAACGTTTATTGAAAGAAGTTTCCTTAGCAGACTATGAAACAGAATGGGAAACTTGGGGGCAGCTACAGTCTGAAAATGCTATGGTGCGGATTCATAAAGGGGGTAAAGAAATTGAAAGCGCCTATGAAACTTACTTTGATAATACATTATATTTTATCATAAATAAAGAACCGCAACGGGGTAGTAAAATTGTACGCCAAGCCATCGGCAAAACGGATCAGGCAGTGAATGGGTTGTTTTTGTATAGCCGTTTGCAACAGATGGTAGCGAATGAACAAATTATCTGTGACCAAGAAAACCCAAAAGATTTAGCTAAAGCAAACTTTCATCGAACGGACGGGTTTGGAATTAAGAATGAAGAAGAAATTGAAAATCCTGAAGAGGCATCTGGCGAGCAGATTTAGTTTCCACCGGTAATATTTCTAATTTCGTCCCCTGATATTTTTTGCTGGCCAGGCACATGATCGTACAAGATTTTACCAACGCGTATTATTTTTCCAATTCGTTGATTCTTATTTCTAATCATAGTGATGGTGGGCATGCTTAATTTGGATGCAAATACTTTCACGCTTTTGATTACCTTATTATTCCAGCCAACACTTTGGAATGAAATTGTATAGGAGTCAGGTTTAAGTCTACGGATTTTGTATTCCCCTTTAAAATTTGTTTTTCCCATGCCAACAAGAGAATCATTCTTGTGAATCTTAATAGTGACAAATGGAATAGGTTCACCTTCGGTATCTTGAACGATGCCTTCAATGCCGCCCATTAAGCTTTGTGCAGATACAGTTGTAGGGCTTAGTAAGCTTAGCCCGCTAATGGTAAATAACGGAAGGATGCAAACCGCAAAAGCATAAACAAACTTTTTAAGTTTTTTGCTCAGCCTAAGATTCACGCTAAGTTGTTCTTCATTTGCTCTGGCGCAAATGTCTCCTGAATTTTTATTCAAATAATTAACAATCTCTTTATTACTCATCCCAGTAAAATCTTGAACTATGACATTGCATTTAGCGCAATGTCTACCTTGTTCTTGAGAAGTCATATTGTCCCAATTTTCGTTACAAGGTTTTGGTATGGAAATAAGTTTTTGCATTGGATTGACATAAAGTTAATTTATTTCATTGGCTTTAGAGCTATCTTTATATCATGAGATTGTCACTAGTTATCGCCTTACTTTTTACGGTTTATTATTCTTCGGCGCAGTCCACGGATGTGAGCATACCGTTTAAAAATTTTCAGTATCAAATTAAAGGAACTTTTTTAGAAGCTGAAACACCAATTGGAACCGCTGCCATTATAATTCCAGGTAGTGGTCCAACTGATCGAAATGGTAATGGGATTGGCTTTAAATCAAATACTTATAAGTTTTTAGCGGAGCATTTGGCCGCCAATGGGATTTCTTCATTACGCTATGACAAATTGGGAGTGGGTGAAAGTGTACCAGGAATTCTAGAGAAAGATTTATTGTTTTATGACAATGTAAAAGTAGCTCATGCTGTTTATGATTTTCTATCGCAGCAAGAGGGTGTAGAGCGCATTGTTATTATCGGTCATAGTGAAGGTTCTTTGGTGGGTATGATATTGAGTAAAGAGGTACAGCCGTATAAGTATATTTCTTTAGCCGGTCCGGCTTTTCCGGCGGGCGATGTAATGATTACACAATTTAAAAATATGCCGGATCAAGAAATGAGTAAAGAAGCGGTTCCAATTTTAGAATCATTGAAAGTAGGTAAGCAAATGGAGGCAAAAAGTAAGATGCTACGCTCAATTTTTAGACCTTCTGTTCAGAACTATATGATTTCTTGGTTTGCTTATGATCCTCGTGTTGAAATATCGGGTTTGAAAATACCAATTCTTATATTACAAGGCGATAATGATATTCAAGTAGCTAATGAAAACGCAGATGAATTAGCAATTGCAAATCCTAAAGCGAAAAAAGTTTTTATTCCGAATATTACACACGTTTTAAAAGATGGGCCCCGGGATAGAGAAGGGAATATGGCAAGCTACGGTTCGTCAAATGTAGATATAGATGAAAATGTGAAAAAAGCGGTAATTGAATTTATTTTGGAGTAAGCTGATTCTCAATTTTCTATTCAGTTATTTGAACACTTTTTTTCAGCAAGTTCAAAAACCTTTACACATTCCACTGCTTCATGTACATCATGTACTCGAAGAATGCTAGCTCCATTTTGCAGAGCAATCATATTGGCAGCAGTAGTTGCGTTTAAGGACTCTTGAGGCGTAATATTAAGTGATTTATAAAGCATAGACTTTCGAGAAAGGCCGGCTAGTATGGGGCAATCCAAATGTTGGAAATAATCCATGTTTTTAAGTAGGTCAAAATTGTGCTCATGGGTTTTGCCAAAACCAAAGCCTAAATCAATGATGACATCAACGATTCCGGCTTCGCGACAACGAACAATTTTCTGTTGCAAATTTTTAAAAACATCTTGTGTTACGTTTTCATACTGTGGGCTGTTTTGCATAGTTTGTGGCGTGCCTTTCATGTGCATACAATTGTAGGGTATCTTGTATTTGCTAGCGGTGGTCAGTATTTTTTCATCCAAATCACCGCCAGATATATCGTTTATCATTTTAGCGCCAGCCTGAAGGGCGGCCTCCGCAACTTGGCTTCTATACGTATCAATGGAAATAAGAGCCATTGAATTTGATTTGATAATAGCTTCAATCGCCGGACAGACCTTGTCAATTTCTTCCTGTATACTTATTTCTTTTGAGCCAGGTTTGGTACTCATTCCACCAATGTCTAAAAAAGTTGCTCCATCATCTAGCATTTGCTGAGCAGTTAAGGCGATCTCGTCTAAATTTTGTTTTCGGCTTTCAGCGTAAAAACTATCCGGAGTCACATTGATAATACCCATTACCTTAGGAGTATGTAAGGTAATTAATTTGCCGTCTATGTTTATGGATTGGTTTTTCATTTCAACGAATGCTAAAATAGTGAAAAGGCAATAGTGAATAATTAAAATTTAAAAATTAATCATTAAAAAATCTCTAGCATTACATTTGGTGCTCATGTCTAGCACCACCGCAGAGTACAACGAAGTAATATCGATTTGCAAAAGGATTTACCTAAAAAAAATGCAAGACTACGGCACGTCTTGGAGAGTGTTGCGTTTGATTTCTATTGTTGATCAGCTCTATATTAAAGCAAAGCGCATTCGAAATATTCAGGAAGTAGGGCAGCAAAAGATTGAAGACGAGGTGAGCGGTGAGTGGAAAGCAATTGTCAACTACGGAATTATCGCGCTTATTCAGCTAGAACTGGGCAATGGTGATGATTGGGAGTTACCGCACACCGATGCAGAAACGCTTTATGATAAGCATCAACAGGAAACCTTTGAGCTGATGTTGGCTAAGAATCATGATTATGGTGAGGCTTGGCGTTCCATGAGCCAAGAGAGCTTTGCTGATTTAATCATCACAAAATTGGTTCGAATTAAGCAGATTATTGCTAATGATGGTAAAACGCTTGCTTCGGAAGGAATAGATTCTAATATTAGGGATATAATCAACTATGCTGTGTTTGCGCAGATATTAGCTTAGGCCTTGAGCTAATTGTTATTTAGCGGTTGGTTTTACTTCGTTTAGCTGGATTTTCTGTGATGAATTTTCAAAAAGAAGTATTGAAAAAAAACTTTAGAAAAAAAACTTTAAATTTGGTATTTCTCCACAACTAAATGTACTTTTGCACTCCTTTAGAAAACAGGGTATTATATTATGTCGCAAAGAATCAGAATAAAGTTAAAGTCTTACGATCACAATTTGGTAGATAAGTCTGCTGAAAAGATTGCTAAAACGGTGAAAGCTACCGGAGCGTTTGTTACGGGTCCTTTACCTCTTCCTACCAAGAAGAAAATCTTTACTGTATTAAAGTCGCCACACGTTAACAAAAAGGCGCGTGAGCAGTTTCAATTACATACACACAAAAGATTATTAGACATTTATACTTCGTCTTCTAAAACAGTTGACGCTTTATCAAGATTAGATTTACCAAGCGGTGTAGCAGTAGAGATTAAAGCATAACATACAAACAAATTTTAAGATAAAGTTATCCAAGCTGAAAGCGTGGCTCTGACGAAAAAAAATTAAATAATAGGATGAAAGGACTAATTGGAAAGAAAATAGGAATGACCAGCATTTTTACTGATGCAGGTAAGCATATTCCTTGTACGATAATTGAGGCAGGTCCTTGTGTAGTTACACAAGTGAAAACTGAGGATACGGATGGTTATAATTCATTACAAATTGCTTACGGCGAGAAAAAGGAGAAGAATACTCCAAATGCCATGCAGCAGCATTTTGCAAAAGCAAATACCACTGCTAAAAAAGTAGTTAGAGAAATTAGAAATTGTGACACAGAAGCAGCGCTTGGTGATTCAATTGATTGTGCCATTTTTGAAGAAGGTGAAAAGATTAGCGTAGTAGGCACTTCAAAAGGTAAGGGTTTCCAAGGTGTTGTAAAGCGTCATGGTTTCCAAGGTGTTGGTGATGCAACTCACGGTCAGCACAATAGAGGAAGAGCACCTGGTGCGATTGGAGCGGGTTCTACTCCTTCACGCGTATACAAAAATATGCGTATGGGCGGAAGAATGGGCGGTAAGCGCGTAAAAGTGCAAGCCTTGGAGATAGTAAAAATATTCCCTGAAAAGAATTACATTCTTGTGAATGGTTCGGTTCCGGGTTATAATGGTTCAACAGTATTAATACATAATTAAGATGCAGATAGACGTTATAAATAAAGAAGGAAAGTCGACAGGACGTTCGGTAGAATTGCCTGACAGTGTATTTGGTGCTGAACCAAACGATCACTTGATTTACTTAGCGGTGAAGCAATTTCGTAATGCGCAGCGTTTCGGAAATCATAAGATCAAAGGCCGTGCAGAAGTACAAGGGTCGACTAAAAAACTACACCGTCAAAAAGGTACGGGTGGGTCTCGTAAGGGTAACTTGCGTAATCCATTGTATAAAGGTGGTGGTACGGTTCATGGCCCGCAGCCTCATTTGTATACCTTCAAAATGAACAAGAAGGAGAAAGATATGGCTCGCGTTAGTGCGTTGAGTTACAAGGCAAAAGGGGGTGATATTAAAGTGATTGATTCGCTTGAGTGGGATGCGCCGAAGACGAAAGAAGGAGTGGCTTTGTTGAGTAATCTTGAATTAACTGGAAAAAGGGTGATGTTTGTTGTGGATGGTTTTCAAGACAATTTTTACCTAAGTGTAAGAAATTTGCCGAAGATGCAGGTTTGCCAACTAAGTGACACCAATACACATGATATTGTAAATGCAGATACATTAGTGTTTTCTGAAGCAGCAGCAAAAGTTTTTTCTGAAACATCGGCTGATGTAGAAGCTACAGAAGCAAGTGCAGAATAACTGATAAAAATAGTAGGAAATGAGATTAAACGAAATATTAAAAAGCCCGATAGTAACTGAAAAGGCAAATGAGCAAAGCGAAAAATTTAATCGCTACATGTTTGCTTGTGACCGTCGCGCGAATAAGCTAGAAATAAAAAAAGCGGTAGAAGATTTTTACGGAGTATCGGTTGACAATGTGAACACATGTGTTATGCCCGGTAAGTTCAAATCACGCTTTACTAAAGAAGGATTGCTAACGGGTAAAACATCTGCTTATAAAAAAGCGATTGTTACCTTGGCAGAAGGAGATACAATAGATTTATACGCATTTTAAATTAAGTAAAAAATGGCATTAAAGAAATATAAACCAATGACGGCCGGAACTCGATGGAGAGTCGGTAACGCTTATACGGAGGTAACTACGGATCAGCCAGAAAAGTCGTTGTTAGAAAAAAAGAAATCAATTGCTGGCCGGAATAGCCAAGGGCGTCGTGTAATGCGCTACCGTGGTGGTGGGCACAGAAAGCACTATCGTATTATTGATTTTAAAAGAAATAAAAATGATATTGAGGCTAAGGTAGCTACTATTGAGTACGATCCGAATCGTACAGCGTTTATCGCCTTACTAAATTATGTTGACGGTGAGAAGCGTTATATAATTGCCCCGCAAGGCTTAAAAGTTGGCGACACTGTTATTAGTGGTGAAAAGGTAGCTCCTGAGTTAGGTCATAACCTTCCATTGCGTAATATGCCTTTGGGTACGATTATACACAATGTGGAGTTGCAGCCGAACCAAGGTGGAATTTTAGTACGTAGTGCTGGTGCTTCTGCGCAGTTAAATGCAAAAGAAGAAAAGTATGCAGTTTTAAAAATGCCTTCTGGTGAGTTACGTCGTGTATCGATTAACTGTTGGGCTACTGTAGGTACAGTATCCAATTCTGATCATCAATTGCAATCTTACGGTAAAGCGGGTCGCAAACGTTGGTTGGGTGTTCGTCCTCGCACGCGTGGTGTAGCGATGAATCCGGTAGATCACCCAATGGGTGGTGGTGAAGGCCGTGCTTCTGGTGGTCATCCACGTTCTAGAACTGGTAAATACGCTAAAGGTGAGAAAACACGTAAGAAAGGCAAAGGCTCTGATAAGCTAATCCTTGTGCGTAAGAATGGTAAAAAATTATCAAATAAATAATTAGTAAAAGAATATTATAAATGGCAAGATCGATTAAAAAAGGCCCTTATGTAGCAACTAAGCTTCTGCGTAAAGTAGATAAAATGAATGCTGGTGATTCTAAAAAAGGTGTAATTAAAACATGGAGCAGACGCTCTACCATTACTCCTGACTTTGTAGGACACACATTCGCGGTTCATAATGGAAATAAGTTTATCCCAGTATATATCACTGAGTATATGGTAGGGCATAAATTGGGAGAATTTTCTCCAACTCGAAACTTTAGAGCTCATAGTGGAAATAAAAGATAAATCATGGAAGCAGTAGCAAGATTAAGAAATTACCCAACGTCACCACGAAAAATGCGTTTGTTGGTAGATGTAATTCGAGGTATGAAAGTTGAAAACGCATTGAACTTTTTAAAGTACAATACACAACAACCTTCTGTGCCTTTAGAAAAACTATTGAAAAGCGCTATTTCTAACTGGCAAGTGAAGAATGAAAGCGATGAAATTGATGAGTTAGTAGTGAAAACTGTTTTTGTAGACAGTGCACGTATGCTGAAAAGAATGCTACCAGCTCCTCAGGGTCGGGCGTATCGAGTAAGAAAGCGTAGCAATCACGTAACGATCATTGTTGATCGAAAAAATCCAGCTGCCGCGGCAGAGGTTGTGCCAGTTTTAGAAGCTGAAGCAGGAAATAACGATAATAACGAAACTGAAAATAAATAAGTAAATGGGTCAAAAAACAAATCCAATAGGGAATCGTCTCGGAATCATTCGTGGTTGGGATAGTAGCTGGTTCGGTGATAAAAAAACATACGCACCAAACTTGATCGAAGACAACAAGATTCGTAAATACTTGCATGCACGTATTAACAGAGGAGGCATAGCCAAAATTGTTATTGAGCGTATGTTGGGTAAGCTAATCGTAACGGTTCATACTTCTCGCCCTGGTATCATTATCGGTAAGGGAGGACAAGAGGTTGATCGTATTAAAGAAGAGCTTAAAAAACTAACGGGTAAGAGTGATGTTCAAATTAACATCTACGAAATCCGTCGTCCTGAATTAGATGCGACTATCGTTGCTGATACAATTGCTAAGCAAATTGAAGGTCGTGTTAATTATAAGCGTGCTATTAAGATGTCGATTCAGCAGACTATGAGAATGGGTGCTGAAGGAATTAAAGTAAAAGTGGGTGGTCGTTTGAATGGAGCAGAGATTGCTCGTAGTGAAGAAATGAAGGAAGGCCGTACACCATTGCACACATGGAGAATGGACATTGATTACTGTTCAATGTTTGCTCAAACTGTATACGGAAAAATCGGTATTAAAGTATGGATTTGTAAAGGAGAAGTACTTCAGAAAAGAGATTTGAATCCAAATTTCGGATTTGATAAAGATAAAGGTGGCCGAGGAGGTAACCGAGGCGGCGGACGTGGTGGAAACCGCGGAGGTGGCGGAAGAGGTGGAAACCGCGGAGGCGGTGCACCACGAGGTGGAAGAAGAAGTGATAAATAAATGCACTTAGGCTAGACTACGATCAAACGGAAAGAATAAATTGATAAAAGATATTAAGTAATGTTACAACCAAAAAGAACAAAACACAGAAAGGCCATGAAGGGCCGAATCAAAGGAAACGCTAAGCGAGGTACTACTTTGGCTTTCGGGACTTATGGTTTGAAAGCCTTGGCTCCTAAGTGGATAACCAATCGTCAGATTGAGGCTGCACGTCAGGCAATGACGCGTCACATGAAGCGGGAAGGACAAGTTTGGATTCGAATATTTCCTGACAAACCGATTACTAAAAAGCCAGCTGAGGTAAGAATGGGTAAGGGTAAAGGTAATTTAGAGTATTACGCGGCGGTAGTAGCACCAGGAAGAATCATGTTTGAAGTGACGGGAGTATCTGAAGAGGTAGCAAAAGAAGCGTTACGCTTAGGAGCTCAAAAATTACCGATCAAAACTAAATTTGTAGTACGAAGAGATTTCGTAAATAAGTAAACAAGAGAAATAACCGATATAATGGCAAAGAACACAAAACAAGATCTTACAAAATTGAGTGACGAGGACATTCAAAATGAAATCGTAGAAGCAGGAGGTCGTTTGAAAAAAATGAAATTTAGTCACGCGATTACGCCTATAGAAAATCCTATGAGTATCAAGGATGTGCGTAGAAGAATTGCCCGTCTAAAAACAGAACAAACTCGAAGAGTAGAGAACTAATCGAAATAAATAAATTATTAAGAAATGTCTGAAGAAACAACAGTAATAGCAAGAGGCCGTAAAAAGTCAAGAATCGGAGTGGTGACTAGCAACAAAATGCAGAAAACAATTACCGTGGCGATTGAGCGAAAAGTAAAGCACCCTTTATACGGAAAGTTTGTAAAGAAAACTTCGAAGTTTGCTGCGCACGATGAAAAGGATGAATGCAACATTGGTGATACGGTACGTATTATGGAAACACGTCCGTTAAGCAAAAATAAAACTTGGCGTTTGGTAGAAATTATCGAAAAAGCTAAATAACTAAACAAGAGAATAAAAATTTATAGATAATGATACAGCAAGAATCTAGATTAGGAGTAGCAGATAATAGCGGAGCTAGAGAGGTACTATGTATTCGTGTACTTGGAAACTCTGGTCAGCGTTACGCAGGAGTGGGTGATAAAATTGTAGTAAGTATAAAGCAAGTAACACCGGGAGCTGCCCTTAAAAAAGGAACAGTAGCCAAAGCAGTAATTGTGCGTACGAAGAAAGAAATTCGTCGTAAAGACGGTTCTTATATCAGGTTTGATGATAATGCTGCCGTAATTTTAAACCCTTCTGACGAGCCAAGAGGTACTCGTATTTTCGGGCCAGTGGCACGTGAGTTGCGTGAGGCAGGATATATGAAAATTGTTTCGCTAGCGCCAGAGGTACTTTAATAAATAAAAAATATTTGAAAATGAGATTTCAACCAAAATATAAAATAAAAAAGGGCGACGAAGTGGTAGTAATTACTGGCGCGGATAAAGATTTGAGCACTCCCAAAAAAGTGATGCAAGTTTTGAATGACGAGCACCGCCCGAAGGTGAAAGTGGAAGGTGTGGCCATGGCTACGAAACACTTAAAGCCAAATGCTCAGAATCCTCAAGGAACAATTGTGAAAGAGGAAGCTTTTATAGCCATGTCCAATGTAATGTTGTGGGATGCGAAAGAAGGGAAAGGAGTGAGAGTAAAAAAAGAAAGAACAGATAAAGGTGTAAACCGAGTATCTAAAAAATCACAAGAAGTAATTAAGTAATGAGTACAGAAAAATACACACCAAGATTACAGAAGAAGTATAATGAAGAAGTGATTCCAGCTTTAATGAAAAAGTTTGAATTCAAGTCTCCTATGCAAACTCCTAAATTGGAGAAAATTTGCTTAAACCAAGGTACGAAAGGTTCAGTAGCGGATAAGCGTTTAGTGGATAATGCTTTGGATGAAATGACGAATATTGCTGGGCAGAAAGCTGTTCCGACCATGTCTAAAAAAGATATTTCAAACTTTAAGTTACGTAAAGGAATGCCGGTTGGCGTGCGTGTAACATTGAGAGGTCAGAAAATGTGGGAATTCTTAGATCGTTTTATTTCGGCAAGTTTGCCAAGGGTACGTGACTTTAAAGGTATCAATCACAAAGCTTTTGATGGCCGTGGAAATTATACATTAGGGATTACAGAGCAAATTATTTTTCCTGAGATTGACATTGATAAAATCAACAAGATCACAGGTATGGACATTACGTTCGTAACTACCGGTCAGAATAATGAAGAGGCATACGAGTTATTAAGAGAATTAGGAATGCCTTTTGACAATATAAACAAAAGCGAAAATTAGAATAAATTAATTATGGCAAGAGAAGCAGTAAAAGCGAGACAACGCAAAAGAGAGAAAATGGTAGCTAAATATGCTGAGAAGCGTGCGAAGCTAAAAGCAGAAGGGAATTGGGAAGCTTTAGATCTATTACCAAAAAATTCTTCTAAAGTAAGATTGCACAATCGTTGTGCCATTACGGGAAGAGGAAAAGGCTATATCCGTTACTTTGGAGTATCTCGATTGGTATTCAGAGAAATGGCCTTAGATGGTAAAATTCCTGGAGTGAAAAAAGCAAGTTGGTAAATTAGAGACGTTAGACAACAGATTCTAGACAAAGAATGACAAACCCTCTAAACCTCTTCGGTTGAACCCTCTAAACCTCTTCGGTTTAACTCTCTAAACAAAGTGTAAATGGAATGGCTAGGTGATAATAAAATCAAACCGGCTAAACAATAAACAAATAAACGAAAAAAAAAAATGGTAACAGATCCAATAGCAGACTTTCTAACAAGAATACGGAATGCCCAAATGGCACAGCACCGCATCGTAGAAATTCCTGCTTCTAATTTAAAGAAAAATATGACCGAAATTTTATATAAGAAAGGTTATATCTTAAAGTACAAGTTTGAAGACGATAATAAGCAAGGTCTTATAAAAATAGCCTTGAAGTATGATCCTGAAACAAATGAGCCTGCAATGCGCGGTTTAGATCGCATTAGTCGTCCGGGTCTGCGCAGATATGCTAAACCTTCAGAGATCCGTCGTGTGAAGAATGGCTTAGGGATTGCAATTGTTTCTACTTCCAAAGGAGTAATGACTGATAAAGAAGCAAAAGCGAATAACATTGGAGGCGAAGTCCTTTGCCAAGTATATTAATAGTAAGTAGAACAAATCAAAACGAATTAATTATGTCAAGAATAGGAAAAGCACCCATAGCCATTGCCGATGGAGTTACTATCAAACAAGATGGTAATATCATAACGGTAAAAGGAGCAAAAGGTGAATTAACACAGGAAATCTCTCCGGCCTTGAAATTAGAGGTAAACGATGGAGAAGCTGTATTGAACAGATCGGACGAATCAAAAGATACACGTGCGAAGCATGGCCTTTACAGATCGTTAATCAATAATATGGTCGAAGGTGTAACGAATGGTTATACTAAAACGCTTGAGTTGGTTGGTGTAGGTTATAAAGCTACGAACCAAGGAAATTTGTTAGATTTAGCTTTAGGGTTTTCTCACAATATTTTAGTTGAGATTCCTAAAGAGTTAAAAATTACTACTGAAACTCAAAAAGGACAACCTCCTCGCGTGATTTTAGAAGGAATTGATAAGCAACTGATTGGTCAGGTAGCAGCGAAAATTCGCAGCTTACGTAAGCCAGAACCGTATAAAGGGAAAGGGGTACGTTATCAAGGTGAATACATCAGACGTAAAGCAGGTAAAGCAGCAGGAGCAGCTTAATAAATATAAAAATGTAACAGTTATGGGGGATAGTTTGAATCTATACCTAATATACAACTAAACAAAAAAGAACAATGAGTAAATTAGATCCAAAAGTAGTCAGAAGACAGAAACTAAAATGGCGCGTACGCTCCAAAGTAAGTGGTACAGCAGAAAAGCCACGTCTATCCGTATTTAGAAGCAACAAAGGCATATATGCCCAGTTAATTAATGATAAAGACGGTACAACCTTAGCAGCAGCAAGTTATTTAGACAAAGACTTAGCTAGTTTTAAAGGAAACAAATTAGAACAAAGTGGTGCTGTAGGTAAAGCAATAGCTGAGAAAGCAAAGGCTGCTGGAGTTGAGGCTGTAGTATTTGACCGAGGTGGGTATTTATATCACGGACGTATTAAAGCACTGGCAGAAGCTGCACGTGAGGGAGGACTCAAATTTTAATTTTAAAGAAAGAAGATAATGAAACCAAGAGATAATAAACCACAACCAAGAGCAGGAGAAATGGAACTTCAAGATAAGGTAGTCTCTATCAACCGTGTAGTGAAAACCACCAAAGGTGGTCGTACATTTAGTTTTTCAGCCCTAGTGGTAGTAGGAAACGGCGATGGTGTTGTAGGGCAAGGAATGGGTAAGGCCAAAGAAGTACAAAAAGCAATTCAAAAAGGAATTGATGATGCTAAGAAAAATTTGCAAACGATTCCTTTACACAAGGGTACAGTTCCTCATGAAGTATTCTTGAAGAACGGAGCGGCTCGTATTTTAATTAAGCCGGCTTCACCTGGTACGGGTGTAATTGCTGGAGGTAGTATGCGTGCTGTATTAGAAGCAGCAGGTGTTAAGGATGTATTTGCAAAATCTTACGGTACCAATAACCCACAGAACGTAGTGAAAACTACATTCAAAGCATTAGAAATGATGCGCTCACCCATGAAGGTGGCAAAAGATAGAAACGTGGATTTAAACACCGTTTTTAACGGATAAAACGAACACAATGGCCAAAGTAAAGATAACACAAGTAAAGAGTGCAATTGATCGCACACAGAGACAAAAAGATACTTTGAAAGCATTAGGCTTGAGAAAGATTAATCAAACCGTAGAGAAAGAGGGGACTCCTCAGATAATGGGAATGATTAAAAAAGTAGAACATTTAGTTACAATAGAAAAATAATAAAAGATGAAACTTCATACACTAAGACCCGCTAAAGGCGCTAAAATAAACCCGAAGAAACGAATTGGTCGTGGACAAGGCTCTGGAAAAGGAGGTACGGCTACGCGTGGTCATAAAGGTGCTAAATCAAGAGCGAACTACAAGATGAAGCGGCACAGCGAAGGTGGTCAAATGCCATTACAGCGTCGCGTACCGAAGCGTGGTTTCAATAATGTTAATCGAATTGATTACAGGACATTTAATTTAGACCAAATTGAAAAGATTGCTGAAAAATACGAATTGTCAGAATTTACGGCAGAAAATTTGTACATTCACAAATTCATAAACCGTACGGATAAAGTTAAAATTTTAGGCAGAGGCGAAGTAACCAAAGCGTATACATTTAAAGTAAACGCTGTCACTGAAACGGCCAAAAAAGCAATTGAAGAAAAAGGCGGTTCGATAGAATTAATTTAAGAGTTAGAGGATATTGCGTAAATGCGTGATGATTAATATAAAGAGATAATGAAAAAGTTTATAAACACCCTAAAGAACATTTGGAGCATCGAAGAGTTGCGTAAGCGAATTGTTTTTACGTTGGCGTTATTGCTCATCTACCGTTTGGGCGTGCAAATTGTATTGCCAGGCATTGATGCGAATATCCTTTCTAACCTAACCCCAGCTGCTCAGGATGGACTGTTAGGAATGATTAATATGTTTGCGGGCGGTGCTTTTTCTAAAGCTTCGATTTTTGCATTAGGAATTATGCCGTATATCTCGGCCAGTATTGCTATGCAGTTGGCTCAAATCGCTGTACCTCAAATTCAGAAATTACAAAAAGAGGAAAGTGGCCGAAAGAAAGTACAAATGTATACTCGCTACCTTACGGTAATCGTTACTTTGTTCCAGTCGATTGGTTACATTTCTTTTATCCGTCAGCAGTATGGGCCAGCCATTGTAAATGATAACTTCCTATGGATGGTAACTACGGTAATCGTTCTAGTAAGTGGTACGCTTTTCGTAATGTGGATGGGTGAAAAAATTACAGATAAAGGAATTGGTAATGGTACGTCACTTTTAATTATGGCGGGTATTATTGCGCGTTTCTTCCCACTGACAGCTCAAGAATGGGCGAGTAAGTCACAAGGTGGTGGCGGAATGCTAATCTTCTTAGTGGAAATAGCCGTTATGATTGCGGTAATTATGGCCATTGTTTTGCTTTCTCAAGCAGTGCGGCGAATACCAATTAATTATGCACGGCGCATGGTAGGAGCTTCTAGTGCAAAGGATATTTCAGGGAATCGTGATTTCATTCCTTTAAAAGTGAATAGTGCGGGGGTAATGCCAATTATCTTTGCACAGGCTATTATGTTTATCCCTTCTATGTTCGCAGGATTTTCTGAAAATCCAGACTCATGGGTAGCCCGCTTATCTGATTACACTTCACTAGGCTATAATCTAATTTATTTTGTAATGGTAGTTGGCTTTACTTATTTGTATACGGCTATCATTATCAACCCGAACCAAATGGCGGATGATCTAAAACGAAATAATGCTTTCATTCCAGGAGTAAAACCCGGAACCGATACTTCTAATTTTATAGGAATGGTATTAGATCGTATTACTTTGCCTGGTGCTGTATTCTTAGCTGTGATTGGTATTATGCCAGGGATTGCTGCTCTGTTCGGAGTCACGCAAGGCTTCGCACAGTTTTATGGAGGTACTTCAATGTTGATTGCCGTGCAAGTAATTTTAGATACACTGCAGCAAATAGAATCTCACCTATTAATGCGTCACTATGATGGCCTAACTGATACCGGTAGAATGGGTGGACGACAGCCTCGTACTACACCTACGCAAGTAGCCAATGGTTAAGTGTAGTTTAAAATAGTTTCTAAATCCTCGGTTCAAATCGAGGATTTTTTATTTAGTAGACTTTTGAACTAGAATACTTCATGAAATTATATACATTACTATTGTTGTTACTTTGGTATTTCTTCTTGTTATCCAAATGTTTCAACGAGTTAAGAATATAACTCGGTTATTAATTTTGTAGACTCAGGCGGTTTAACAATTTGTATGGTGATATTTGTTGAAAGTTCGAAATGGTTAGTTATAAAGTTGAGAATATTTGACACTATATTTTTTGTAACAAACATTTTTAAAATTGCAATAGATAATTCTTTTGAAAATGATATAGTTTTAAACTCTATTGGAGCCCCTAAAAAGTTTTCTTAATTAATTAAAATCAAGAAAATAATATATGGTATAAAAGGTAGAGTTGATACTGTGTCTAGACGAGTGAATAGAAATCAACATTTGCTGTCCAACGCAGAGAAATAGTTTTAGAGAGTATAGGCCTACAAAAAAACTCCAAGCATTACACTTGGAGTTTAATAAGTAGCGAGACCGAGATTTGAACTCGGGACCTCAGCATTATGAGTGCTGCGCTCTAACCAACTGAGCTACCTCGCCATTTCCTTTCGGAAGGAGTGCAAATATATCTAATCATGATGATATTTTTCTCCATTTAAGATAGAAAATGCTCGATAAATTTGCTCTGTTATTAAGAGTTTGACAATGCGATGTGGCATAGTCAATTTAGAAAGGGAAAGGGTAGCATTTGCTCGTTTTCTTAGTTCGTTATCTGGGCCAAAGGCTCCGGCTATTAATATAATTACATTCCCCTTATTAGCAATTTGCCATTGGTTAAACTGCTCCGCCAGTTGTACGGAACGTATTTCTTTTCCTCGTTCGTCTAATAGTACTAGGAAATCGTTTGGAGTTATTTGTTTTTCTACTAGTTTCCATTCTTTGCGTTTTATCTCATCAATAGAAATTTTGGCACTGGCTATTTTACTATTATCCAAGGACTTTATCTCAAAAGAGGAGTAGCGCTTAATTCGTTTCTCGTAGTCTTTGATAGACTTTTTAAAGTCATTTTTACCAGGTTTCTCTATTGTCCAGAGTTGAATTTTCATCAGATATAAAGGTCTTGAAATAATGCTTATAAATGAAAAAGAGTCTAGAAAAATCTAGACTCTTTTAGTGACCGCGTTAGGATTCAAACCTAAAACCTTCTCATCCGTAGTGAGATGCTCTATTCAGTTGAGCTACGCAGCCAATGTTTGAAATGGAAATGCAAATATAATTTTTTTTCATTCTTAATCAATAAAAACAAGTACTTCTGTAAGAATTAATTCGCGGCTGATCGGCACTCGTCTATAATTCTATCTATTTTCTCTGGAGTTAAATGTTCTTTATAAAATTTGCCCATCTGCATCATAGGAGCATAACCGCAAGCGCCCAAGCATTCTACGGGTTTTAAAGTAAACAATCCATCAGTTGAAGTTTCACCTTCTTTAATATCCAATTTCTTTTTGATATAGGCGATTATGTCATCGCTACCTTGCACCATACAAGGACCTGTTTGACATACTTCTAATACATATTTACCAACAGGTTTTAGGTTGAACATAGTGTAGAAACTAGCTACCTCGTAAACCTCGATGGGCTCTAGTAAAAGCAGCTCAGCTACTGCGTCCATTTGTTCTACGCTTAAAGAGTTGTTTCCCTGCTCCTGCACCAAATGCAGAGCCGGTAGAAGAGCACTTTTTTGCTTCCCTTCAGGATATTTTTTTGTAAGTGCAGTAATTTCTGTTTTTAAACTATCGGTAAACATTATATATTATTTTATGGGCTTCGACAATCTCAGCCTGACATTGTTATTATTTTTTTAAGCGTCTAATTCTCCAGCAATTAAATTTAGACTACTCATAGTGACTACGGCATCGGATAACATGGCTCCTTGAATCATTTCGGGGAATGCTTGATAATATATAAAACAAGGACGGCGGAAATGCAAGCGATAAGGAGTACGTCCTCCGTCACTAATTAAATAAAAACCAAGTTCACCATTTCCGCCTTCTACACTATGATAAACTTCTCCTGTAGGAATTTCAGTTTCACCCATCACAATTTTAAAGTGATAAATTAATGCCTCCATACTTTTATATACATCTTCTTTTTCAGGAAGATAAAAATCAGGTACATCAGCATGAAAAATAGTAGGATCTAAGGGCGCTATCTTTTCAATAGCTTGCTCTATTATACTCAGGCTCTGCCAAATTTCAGCATTGCGCACTAGATAACGATCATACGTATCACCCGTTGCACCGACTGGTATTTCAAAGTCGAAATCTTCGTAGCTAGAGTAGGGGTGCGAAGCGCGAATATCATAATCTACACCAGTAGCTCGAAGGTTCGGACCTGTAAAACCATAGTTGATAGCGCGTTCGGCACTGATAGCACCTGCACCTATCGTACGATCCATAAATATTTTATTTCTGGTAAGCAAGGTTTCAAACTCCTTCATGGCCTTCGGAAAAATCTTGATAAAATTATCTAACTTATTCCATGCTGCATCCGGAAAGTTTCTTTCAAATCCACCGATACGACCCATATTGGTCGTTAAACGAGATCCACAAATTTCTTCAAATATTTCGTAGATTAACTCTCGAAACTCAAACACATATACAAAGCCGGTCAAAGCACCCGTATCTACTCCGATTACAGAATTACAAACCAAGTGATCCGCAATGCGCGCAAGCTCCATTACAATCACTCGCATATATTCTACTCGTTTTGGGAGTTCTATTTTGGCTAGTTTTTCTACCGTCATGTGCCAACCCATATTGTTGATAGGCGAGGAACAGTAATTTAATCGATCGGTAAGAGTAGTAATTTGATAAAAAGGACGGTGCTCCGCCAGTTTTTCAAAAGCTCTATGTATATAACCAACAGTTGGCACAGCACTTACAATACGCTCCCCATCCAATTCTAAAATATTTTGAAATACACCGTGAGTGGCAGGGTGTGTTGGCCCCAAGTTCATGGTGTAGGTTTTCTTATTGATAGCTCCCTCGGGTAAAGGAATATTGTTTTTACTTTCTATGCTTTCAATCATTTCGTTTTTTATTTATCGTCCAAACATTTCATCATCCTTATCTATTCTTGTTTGATCTTCCAAAGGAAACTCTTTACGCAGTGGAAAATAATCCATCTCGTCTACGTTCATGATACGAATTAAATTTTCGTGACCAACAAAATTGACTCCGAAGAAATCATAAGCTTCACGCTCTAGCCAGTTGGCAGTAGAAAAAAGAGCAGACGCAGTGTAAACATCGGGCTCTTTAATTTCTGTATATACTTTTAAGCGGACTCGTTTTCGCGTTTGTAAATTTTGCAACAAATAAGTCACGCACAACTCTTTGCCTACACTATCGGGATAATGAATGGCAGTTAAGTCATTTAAAAAAGTAAAGGACAAGTCTGGTGTTTCCTTTAAAAAAGTAAGAATTTTAAGGTTCAGCTCTTTATCAGCATTGAAAGTTAGAATATCATACAGTTCAACGAAGTTATAAACCTCCTCGCCAAATTCTGCCTTTAGTTTTTCAATTATAAAATCGTTCGTCATGGCTTATTGAATTCCGTAGCTATCTAAAAGTTCTTGATATTGATCACCCGTACGACGACGAATGCTTTCATTTTTTACTAAGTCCTGAATGCGCATCACGCCGTCAAGAATGGCCTCTGGACGAGGAGGGCAACCTGGCACGTATACGTCAACGGGTATCACTTGGTCAATCCCTTGTAGTACCGAATACGTATCAAAAATACCACCGCTACTCGCACAAGCACCAACCGCTAGTACCCAGCGAGGTTCTGCCATTTGAAGATAGACCTGTTTTAGAATTGGCGCCATTTTTTTAGAAATCGTACCCATCACCATGAGTAAATCACACTGCCTCGGTGAAAATCCCAAGCGCTCACTACCAAAGCGAGCCAAGTCGTAGTGAGCAGCCATGGTAGCCATAAACTCAATCCCACAACAAGAAGTTGCAAAGGGTAAGGGCCACATAGAATTAGAACGTGCTAATCCTACCACCTCACTCAGCTTAGTGGTAAAAAATCCTTCACCCGTTACTCCGGGGGGAGCTTCTACCATTTTTATTTTCGTATTATGTGTTACTGGTCTTCCCATGATGTTTATTTGTTTATGCGTTTAATCGTCAATTCGTTTATATAGTTATTCGTTCAACTATTTAATCAGTATTCTCTATCGCTAATTCACTATCCAATAATATTAGTCTTCCCATTTTAGTGCGCCCTTTTTTATAATGTATGTAAATCCTAAAATGAAGAAACCTACAAACATGAGCACGGCCATAAATCCTTCAGTCCCTAAATCTCTAAAATTTACGGCGTAGGGATAAAAGAAAATAACTTCTACATCAAAGAGTACGAAAAGGATGGCTACCAAAAAATATTTTACGGCCAAGGGTTGACGAGCATTTCCTTGTTGTTCAATCCCACACTCAAAGTTTTGAAGTTTGTCTTTTGTTTTTCGTTTGGGACCTAAAAAATGAGTCGCACCCATCATAACCGCCACAAATCCGATGACAATCACAATCTGAATTACAATCGGTAAATAGCTTAAGGGGTCGCTGGAAACTTGAAGTAAAATATGCATGATAAATCTGTACTACAAAGGTAAAGCAGGATAGGCAAAATTAGGCGATAGAGGGCAGTGAATCGTTAAGAGTTCTAAGAGAAGATTGTCAAGAAAAATGTAGGGGTTTACAGTGCTCTCAGGCTACTCATTTTAAAGCGAGTCCATGGATTGAGCTTTTTTTCCGAAGCGAAAACCAAATCCATTCTCAAACCAAATTGCCTTTTTTTATCAGACTTGGCACCAAGCAAGAAGTTTCCGCTCTTTAGATAAACAATATTTAGAAAAAAAGATTAAGGAAAATCAATCAATGAATGTCGCTGTAAGATTTTCTAAAGTCTAGAAATCGTTAATCCGGATTTCAAATTGTTAACCCCTAATCATCATCCGGTGCAAAATAATTCATTGCCTCGTCAGAATCTTCCTCGCCACCCATTAGTTCCCGTTCTAAAATATCCATCATTACCACATCGATAGCTTCTTCACGAGTGGGCGCTATAATCATAGTATCGGTAGGAAACAGCATTTGAAAATCATCGTACAAATCTTCATTATCACAGCAAATTACAAAAGACTTATTGAGATTATAACTACCCTCCTGAAATGCGGTAAGCTGATGCATAGCTTCCGAATCCATTTCTTTTGTCTTTGAAATGTCAAAAACGAGATTGTGCCCTAAACTGTTATTTTCTTCCAAAAATTTGGTAAAGGCTGTAAACTCCGCACCTCCAAAGGCATCTATTGTAAGGGTAATAATGTTGAAGTTATCTTTTTGCTCAATGTTGAAACTCATGGTGTAATTCTTATGCCAAAGTAACTAATAATAATATAAATTTGTCAAGATATGGATTCACAATATTCAGAAAAAGTAAAAGAGATTATAAATTACAGTAGGGAGGAAGCACTTCGGTTAGGAAATGATTTTATCGGTACTGAGCATTTTGTGTTGGGTTTGATCCGCGAAGGAGATTCCACCGCGATTCAAGTATTAAAAAATGTACGCATTGATTTATACGATTTGCGCAGAGAACTTGAAAAAGTAATTAAAAATAAAAGCAACAAAAAAGTAGAAGGCTTAAATAGCATTCCGCTCACTCGGCAGGCCGAGCGAGTGATTCGTCTTTGCAAGTTAGAGCGAAAAGCGCTGAATAGCGATTTGATTGAGTCCGAGCATTTGATGCTTTCTATCTTAAAAAATAAAGATAATGTTGCCTGTCAAATTTTAAATCGCCTTGGAGTAGATTATGATTTGTTTCATGCAGAACTAACCGGCAATCCATTGGAAGATATTGCCGACGAGTTTAAAGCGAGTACCGACGACCCTGGAGAGTTTAGCGAAGAGCAACCTTCTCAGTACGGCAGCGGTGGCGGACCAGGGAGTGGTGCCCGTAAGAAAAAAACGACCAAGTCAAAAACACCGGTTTTAGATAATTTTGGAAGAGATATTTCTCGACTAGCGGAAAATGATGATTTAGATCCTATAGTAGGTCGTGAAAAAGAAATTGAGCGTGTATCGCAGATTTTAAGTCGTCGTAAGAAAAATAATCCAATCCTAATTGGTGAACCGGGTGTGGGTAAAACAGCCATAGTGGAAGGATTAGCGTTGCGTATTTATCAGCGCAAAGTGTCGCGTGTACTTTTTGATAAGCGTGTTATTTCATTAGACCTTGCTGCTTTAGTGGCTGGGACGAAATACCGTGGTCAGTTTGAGGAGCGCATGAAAGCGATCATGAATGAATTAGAAAAGAACAAAGACATTATTTTGTTCATTGATGAAATGCACACGATTGTTGGGGCCGGTGGAGCGAGTGGGAGTTTAGATGCTTCTAATATTTTCAAACCAGCTTTGGCGCGTGGCGAACTGCAATGTATCGGAGCATCCACCTTGGATGAGTATCGCATGCACATTGAGAAAGACGGTGCCTTAGACAGACGATTTCAAAAAGTATTAGTTGAACCGCCAAGTGTAGATGAAACGATCACCATTTTGACGAATCTAAAATCACGCTATGAAGAATTTCATAATGTAGATTATGATGACGAAGCGATTGAAGCCTGTGTAAAGTTGAGTGATCGCTATATCACGGATCGTTTATTGCCTGATAAAGCAATTGATGTGCTTGATGAAGTAGGCGCACGTGTTCATTTAAAAAATATTGATGTACCACCGAGCATGCTAGAACTAGAGCAAAAAATTGAAGACGTTAAGCTTGAAAAAAATCAGGTAGTAAAAAGTCAGCAATTTGAAAAAGCCGCTTCGTTGCGTGACAAGGAAAAAAAGCTGCAAGAGGAATTGGAAGTGGCAAAAAAGAAGTGGGAAGAATCAGTAAAAAATAAAAAACACCCGATTGGTGAAGAAGATATCGCTGAGGTAATCAGTATGATGACGGGTATTCCTGTAATGCGAATGGTAGAAGCAGAAAGTGCGAAGCTGCGCAATATGGGTCAAGATCTTGGCGGAAAAGTAATTGGTCAAGAAGAGGCGATTAAGAAAGTGGTAAAAGCCATTCAAAGGAATCGTGTTGGGCTGAAGGATCCTAAAAAGCCGATAGGAACCTTTATTTTCTTAGGGCCTACTGGTGTAGGTAAAACAGAATTAGCACGAGTACTAGCTCGTCAAATGTTTAATAGCGAAGATTCGCTCATTAGAATTGATATGAGTGAGTATATGGAGAAGTTTTCTGTGAGTCGCCTAATTGGAGCACCTCCCGGGTATGTGGGGTATGAAGAAGGTGGACAGCTTACTGAGAAAGTGAGACGGAAGCCGTACTCTGTAATTCTTTTAGATGAAATTGAAAAAGCGCACCCAGATATTTTTAATCTTTTGTTGCAAGTATTTGATGATGGTCAATTAACGGACGGTATGGGTCGTAAAATTGATTTTAAAAATACGCTGATTATAATGACTTCGAATATTGGTGTACGTCAGTTAAAAGAATTTGGAAGCGGTGTAGGTTTTGCGACAAGTACTAAAACAAATAAGGTTGATGAAAACAATAAGTCTGTGATTGAAAAAGCATTGAAGCGAACCTTCGCTCCAGAGTTTTTAAACCGGATTGATGATGTTGTGATCTTTAATTCTTTAAAGCCAGAAGATATTCATGTGATTATCGATATTGTTTTGGAAGGAGTCATGAAGCGATTGAATGATCTTGGGTTTGAACTAGAACTGTCCAAAGCGGCCAAAACCTTTATTGCAGATAAAGGTTATGATGAGCAATACGGTGCTAGACCCTTACATCGTGCTTTGCAAAAATTCTTAGAAGATCCTTTGGCAGAAGAAATCTTAAACTTGAATATCAAGGAAGGCGATGTGCTAAAAGCTGACTTAGACAAAGACAAGGAAAAAATTGTTTTTACGCATAATAAGAATAAAGCTAAAAGCGCGAAAGATAAAAAAGAAAAAGATACCGATACTGAGGATAGTCCTAAAAAAGATAGCTAGTCACTATGCAATCATTTGAATCTCTTCGGAAGCAATTTTCGGACTATTTGGACAGTTATACTTTTCCAGACGAGCCCGCCGCACTATATGGAGCTTGCCGACATATCTTATCAATTGGCGGTAAACGAATTCGTCCTGTACTGTGCCTTATGGCGGCTGATGCTTTTGGTACTGTGGAGAAAGACGCTATGTCAGCTGCTATGGCCTTTGAATTGTTTCATAACTTTTCGCTCGTGCATGATGACATTATGGACGAAGCTGATATTAGAAGAGGACAACCTACCGTTCATGTGAAATACTCTGAGCCCACCGCAATTTTAAGTGGCGATGTGCTCAATATTTTTACCTACGAACTTCTAAACGAGCTTTCTTCTAAGAGAAAAAAGGAAATCATTTCTGTTTTCAATAAGACAGCCATTGAAGTTTGTGAAGGGCAACAAATGGATATGGATTTTGAAGATATTGTTGATGTAAAAACCAGCGACTATCTTAAAATGATAGAATTGAAAACGTCGGTTTTGTTGGCGGCTTCATTAAAAGTGGGCGCTTTGTTGCAAAATGGCACACAGGCCGATGTTGAAGCGTTATATAATTTTGGACGTTATGTTGGTTTGGCCTTTCAAATAAAAGATGACTACCTTGACGCTTATGGAGACGAAAGTGTAACAGGTAAAAAAGTAGGCGGCGATATTATAGCCAACAAGAAAACTATTTTTTATTGTTATTGCACAGATCAAGATAATGAAAAATTGGTCGGTGAGCTTTTAGAACTTTATAATGGCAATAGCCAAAATAAAGTAGAAGATACTAAACGATTGTATGATGCGCTTGGTGCAAAAGAATATGTTTATAAGCTAAAAGAAGATTATTCCATAAAAGCCTTTGCGGAGCTTGAGAAAATTAGTTTGCCCGAAGAAAATTTAATGGAGCTAAAAGGCTTAGCCACTTCTTTACTGAGTCGTCAGTTTTAATTTTTTAAGAACCGGTTTTTCAAAATTAAAAATCGAATTAAGAGTTACTTCCACTTAAAATTATATGTAATACTAGGGATAATAGGGAAAACGGATACTTGTTTTACCTTTACTTCCACGCCGCCTGGTTGATCGACATTGCCAGGTAAATCGAGGTATAAGAAGTAAGGATTCTGGCGACTATACACATTGTAAATTCCAAAGTTCCAAGAACTACTCCAGCGTCTATCTTTTTTAGGAGTGGGGGTATATACGGCACCAATATCAAATCGGTGATAAGCGGGAATTCGTTGGTTGTTTAATTTATCAAAGTTTTGAACGAGTTGCAAATTGCCATTATTTTGAAAAAATGTAAGTGAGGTGGGTAAGGTGACTCGAGAACCGCTTCCATATACAAACAAGGCAGACAATGACCATTTTTTGTTTAATTCGTAAGTGTTGACGATAGATAAATTATGACGCTGATCATATTTTGCAAAGTAGGTTTCATTATTATTTAAATCAGGAAACATTCGTTCTGTCCAAGCTAGGGTGTAGGAAATCCACCCAGTCCATTTTCCTTTTACCTTATTTACAAAAAATTCAGCACCATAGGCGCGACCCGTACCAAACACAAAATCGAAATCCACATCACGGATCTGATCCGGTGTGTATCCTTCGCGATACTCTAAAAGATTCTCCATGTCTTTATAGTAGACTTCGACTGAAGTCTCTAAGGCGTCATCCGCAAAATTTCTAAAATAACCTAAGCTATATTGCCATCCTTTTTGAGGACGTACATAATAGGTGCTCGGCGTCCAAAGGTCAGTAGGTAGGGTAGAGCCATTGTTGGTTACTAAATGGATGTATTGATAATTTCTAGCTACACTGGCCTTAATTGAAGAGCTATTATTAAATGCGAATCGAGCATTCAATCTAGGTTCAAAACCTCCGTACGATTGAGCGATTTCGCCAGGTCCATAGGTCGTGCTATCCGTTTTTACTCGTTTATCGGCATCGGCAAAATCATATTGAGTATAAGGCCCCACTTGCAAAAAATGAGAGTAGCGTAAACCTGCATTTATTTTTATATGCTCACCTAAATCAAATTCATCTTGAATATACGCACCCATTTCATGCGCATATTTTTTAGGAGCTAAGTCAGGATTAATTTCTACACCGCCCGTTTGCCCGCCCACTGTTGTAGGAGTGAACGTGTGAAAGGTATAGTTGACGCCACCTTTGAAATTATGATTGAAGGTTGAGAAATAGTCTAGGTCAGACTTTAATCCAATATCCCGAATGCCAGAAAATAATTTGAATTGACTATTGTTTTGGAATTCTCCGTTAAAAGCAAAATTATAATCGTTGTACAAAAGAGTAGAATTCATAAATAGCTTGTCGCTAAATAAATGATTCCAACGTAAAGTTGCTGTAGAATTCCCCCAAGGAATATTGATATTAAAATTTCCTCCTGCATTTCTAAACGTAAATACATCACGACCGAAATAACCACTAAGGTATAATCTGTCCTTATCGGAAACAGTATAATTTACTTTTGCATTTAGGTCGTAGAAATAATATCCTGATCCAGCAAAGGCACTTTCTTTATTCACGAATGGGCGAGTGAGTGCATCAATATAAGTTCGGCGCGCACTAACGATAAACGACGCTTTATCTTTAATCAAAGGTCCTTGAATGGCTAAGCGAGAAGCAATTAAACCGATACCACCGTCTACCTCATACGCCTTGTTGTTTCCATCTTTCATAGTGATGTCAACCACAGAGGAAAGGCGACCGCCGTACTTTGCTGGCATACCCCCTTTTATTAGTGTAACATTTTTGATAGCATCGGCATTAAAGACAGAAAAGAAACCAAACAAATGACCAGAATTATACACGGGTGCATCATCCAATAAAATTAAGTTTTGATCTGGGCCGCCACCTCGAACGTAAAACCCGCTTTGTCCCTCACCGGCAGAGTTTACACCGGGTAATAATTGTATTGCTTTTAAAATATCTACCTCGCCCAAAATAACGGGAAGTTTTTTTACATCACTGACCGAAAGAGTGTGTAGTCCTACATCGGTGCTTTCTACATTGGCATCAGCTTTTCTTGATTTTATAACTACCTTCTTCGTCTCGCGTCTTCTGCGAATAAGTTCAAAGTCTTTTTTAGTGCTTTCTATAAGTGATATGGTTTCATTTAGCATAGAGTAGCCAACGTAAGTGATCCTAACCTCATGATTGCCTGCTGGAAGGGTAATGGAGTAAAAGCCATACATATTAGCTTTAACTCCTTTTTTTATATCACTAATAAATATAGAAGCCGCTGGCAGTGATTCGCCAGAATTCGCATCTTTTACATAGCCACTCAATGTAACATTTTGAGCAAAAATCACTTGACTAAGAAATAAAAATAGAAGTAAAGAAAATGAACGTTTCATAACCGTAAACTAAACGTGAAAGGTACGTGTAAATGCTATCCTAGAAATGTTAAATTGATTTCTATAATTATCTATGGGTCTGTAGTATTTTTATTTAATGAAAATGAATCCCATACTTTTTTTATTATTAATTTCTTACTCCTATGTTTCTGCTCAAAGTGATGTAGAAATTAAGGGCGAATCTGAAATAGAAATCATGGAAAATCTTGACATTGAAGGAATGACTAAAAGTATGAAATACGAACTAGCCATGTCTTCATGCGATTGTATTGATTCTATACGGATAGGGAATAAAAGTCGTGATCTACTTTCTAAAGAAGTGAGTGCGTATATTCAAAAAGCAAGCGATGCTTATATGCTTTCTTCTGCTTTAGGAAGGGCTTTGAATGCGAAGCCCGATTCTAATAATGTCATCAACATTACTATCAGCGAGAATGGCGTTGATAAAAAACAAGCCTATGTAGAAATCGAGCGTATACTTATGGACAGTTGTAAACAATTGCAGGAACTTATGACTTCTAACGATAAAGAAAGTCTCAACTCAGTATCTACGAATAAAAAAGCATTACAATATTATTATAAAGGAATGGATGCTTTTAAAGCTAAACAATTAACAAAGGCCGCAAAGTATTATGAAAAAGCAGTTGAGGTGGACAAGAATTTTGCCTTTGCTTGGGATAATTTAGGATTGACGTATCGCTATTTAAAAAAATATAAAAAAGCCTTAGCGGCTTATAAAACGTCATTACAAGTTTCTCCCACGGGCACCTTGCCTTTACAAAATATTCCTATCGTTTATCAATATATGGAACAGCCTGAATTGGCCTTAGATGCTTATAACAAATTGACGCGAGTTTTACCTGACAATCCTGAGGGGTATTTTGGAAAAGGGCGATTGTTAGCCGGTATGAATAAAATGACACCTGCTTTGCATAGCATTTGTCAAGCCTATAATATCTACGATAAAACTAACAATCCGTACCGTACGGATGCAGAAAAAGTAATAGGTTATATTTACGGTTCAATGGGAAAGAGTACGGCAGGAAAAAAGAAGTTTTATTCAATCCTAGAACAATACGCTATCAATTTGAAAATTGAAGAGTAGAAGAAATACAAAAACGAATTAGCTTGGCATTACTAGGTCAAATCATAAAACGATATTTAAAAATTAAGAACAGCTTTTCGCTACCGAATGCTACGCATCGTCGATACCAAGAGTTAGAGTTACGGCGATTGTTAAAAAAATCGGAGCACACTCTTTTTGGAAAGTTCTATAATTTTTCTAATTTTTCATCTTCAAAAGATCCTTATCAGCGCTTTGCGAATGAGGTTCCTTTTTTTAATTATTCTTCGATGTTCGAGCAATGGTGGAACTTGAGTCATAAGGGAGAAGCGGGTGTTGCTTGGCCAGGAAAGGTTAAATATTTTGCTTTGAGCAGTGGCACTTCAGAAAGCGCAAGTAAACATATTCCTGTAACGCAGGATATGGTTAAAAGCACAAAACGGACGGGTTTTAAACAGTTTTGTAGTCTACTTCATTTTAATTTGCCGGATAGTGTTTTTTCCAAAGGGGTACTTATGTTGGGAGGCACGACTTCGCTTTTTGAAAAGGAAGGCTACTATGAAGGAGATATGAGTGGAATTTCTGCAAAGGAAATGCCTAAGTGGTTATCTTATTTTTTTTATAAGCCCGGTCAAAAAATATCAAAGCGACCTCGTTGGGAAGATCGTATTAATTTAATTGTGCGTAATGCCAAAAAATGGGATGTAAGTATTGTAGCGGGCGTACCGGCTTGGGTACAAATTGTTTTAGAACGTGTGGTGGAATATCATGGGGTGAATCACATTCATGAAATTTGGCCCAATTTATCGCTCTATATTCATGGAGGCGTTTCTTTCGAACCCTATCGCAATAGTTTTAAAAAAGTTTTAGGTCGGAATATCGTTTTTATTGAAACGTATATGGCTAGTGAAGGGTCTTTTGGATTCCAATCTCGACCGGGTGTCAAAGGAATTTCATTGGTAACCAATAATTCAATCTTCTACGAGTTTGTGCCGTTTACCGCTGAAAATTTTGATGAAGATGGTGAAATAAAACAAGGCTCCAAAGCCTATAGAATTCATGAGGTGGTGGAAGATAAAGATTATGCCATTGTGATTAGTACCTGCTCGGGTGCTTGGCGTTATTTGATAGGAGATGTGTTACGTTTTACAGATGTGGTCAATGCCGAAATTATTATAGTGGGCCGAACCAAACAGTTCCTCAGTTTATGTGGTGAGCATTTGAGCGTAGATAATATGAATAAAGCCGTTGAGGTAGCCCAACAAAAAATAGGAATCACCATTAAAGAGTTTACCGTTATGGGCGCTCCGCACAATGGAATGTTTGCTCATAGGTGGTATATAAGTTGCGACTCTACTGTTGATAAAGATCAACTAAGAGATACCATTGACCAAACGCTTTGCGAAATAAACGACGATTATGCCACTGAACGGACAAGCGCTCTTAAAGAAGTGATTGTAGAAGTATTGCCTGCTCAATTATTTCTAGATTTCTTGGAGAAAAAGGGTAAAACAGGAGCCATGAATAAATTTCCAAGAGTAATGAAAGGAAAGCAGAAAGTTGAGTGGGAGGATTTTGTAAACGGTTCTTTGACCAATAGACAAAATTAAGTCTTCAAATGTTTCTTAATAATTCTTAATTCTTGGATCAATCATAGCATATAAGAAGTCAACTAAAATATTGATGACAATAAAAAACGTAGCTGTAAAAATTACACTACCCATCACCACCGGAAAGTCAAATTTGTTTAAAGCGTCCACAGTTACTTTACCAATCCCTTTCCAACCGAATATATATTCTATAAAAAAGCTCCCAGCCAGTAGTTCTGCAAACCAACCAGAAACTGATGTGACAACTGGATTCAGTGCATTTCGCAGAGCATGTTTCCAAATCACTGATTTTTTTCTTAATCCCTTGGCATAAGCCGTTCGGATATAATCCTGGTTTAATACATCCAATAAGGCCGTACGTGTAATTTGAGTGATTATTGCCATTGGACGAATGCTCAATGTCACTACAGGCAATATTAAACTTTTCAATTGAAGTTGCTTACCTAAAATAGGGTCGTAGTCCCACAGAGGAGAAACAATACTAAGGCCAGTATAATCACTCAATAAAAAACCAAAAATGTAGGCTATTAGAATTCCTGCGAAAAAGCTAGGGGCAGAGATGCCAAGTACCGATGTAAAAACAGCCGATGTGTCCATCCAAGTATTATGTTTTATCGCTGCTAACACTCCCAAAGAAATACCGACAACAGTAGCAATTATAATCGAGAGTAGGGCTAAGAGTAAGGTGCCAGGAAATGCATCCACGAGCAAATCCCATACTTTGATTTTGCTTTGATAAGAACGTCGCAGATAGGGCGTCTTTACGGCAATTGTTTTTTCCGAACCAATCGGGATGGCAGAAGTGAAATCGTACTTTTCTTTTTCAGTTATCTTGTGAATACCGATTGGTGAAAGGTCATTTAAATAAAGTCCAAACTGAGTAAGTAGGGGTTTATCTAAGTATAATTCTTTACGAACGTTTTCAATTGTTTTTGCATCGCTTCGCTGACCCATAGTTAATCGAGCGGGGTCTGCCGGGAGTAGTACAAAAAACAAGAAAAATACAAGAGTAACAACGCCTAGTAGGACGAAAAAAGAGTTAAGCGATTTTTTAAGTAAAAACTGAAACAAGAAATGCTAAGATAGCTCATCTAAGTTTTTTTCAATAGCATTTTTCTTGTCGATGCACATAGTATGTTGGTCACCAGTTAAAGCACTTTTGAGCAATGCAGCTATGTTCTCGGAGTGCTTACCCCACATTTTACAAAGGGAGCAACCGAGATTGTGATTGTACAATTGAATTTTCTGATAAAGGGAAATGTCACCGGCTAGTTTTATAGTGGTCAATAAGCCCGCATCTTCACAGCTTACTTTAAATTTTTTGGATACTTTTTTATCTTCCTCCATACTTTTATTCGTTTACCCAGTTATGCTGAAGGCATTCTCTTAGTTGCAATTTTGCTCTGTGAAGGATAACCCAAAAGTTACTCTTCGTCAGTTGAAATGTTTCAATTATTTCTTCGGTGGTTGCATCATCTACTAACTTCATTTTGCTAATTTCGCCCCAACGGTCCGGCAGATTGTCAAAGCACGTTAATATTATATCTTTCAATTCATTTTGCTCGGTCAAGTTTAAACCCTCGGTTTGCAATTGTCCACCAGCGTTTTTTCCTCTTACTCCGGTGCCTGCTCCATCTTCTCCAGTTGTGTCAAAAAAGTAATCAGCGGCATCACCCATTTGAGAGAGCGTAATTTGCTTTCGAGTAGAGGCTTTTCTATAATGATCAATTATTTTATTTTTCAATATTGTAACCAACCAGGTTTTTTCACTAGCGGTACCTTTAAAATTGTCCTTGCCCTTAAAGGCAGATACGAAAGTATCTTGAACTAAATCTTCGGATAAGGCGGAGTTTCTTGTACGATACATAGCGTGGTTATACAAATAATCAGCATAATTTTTAACCCATTCCTTCGGGTGGAGTTTATTGGCCATGAGCCAAATTTAACACAAACAATTGACGTTTCTGTATTTCAGTCATTACAAGAAAATGACAATATTTTTACAAAAGTTTATTTGGGTAAGGCAAACGTTTTGAATTTTTCAGGATCAAATTCGTTTTCTTTTATTCCTTCAAACGTTTGAATAATGTTTCCATTCCATAGTCCAAATACGCCGGGCGTATTACCGTCACCAATCAAGCCCCAAAAATCACTAACATCGACTACTTGATATGGAAAAACTTTCCCTGCTACTTTAAAGAATTCAGGTATTCTTTCTGGCATTTCGTCCATAAAATAGATGTATACCGGCGGCGTATTTCCTTGCTTACTCAGCTCGAACAATTTTTTAGCTGTAGCCTGACAATGTTCGCAAGTAGGAGCGAATAGACAAATCGTCTTTTTCCCTTCATCTACTTTCACTGTTTTGCCACTAAAGGTGGGATACTCTGAAAATCTAGACTTTACTTTTTTAGGTCCTTTATCTACTTCTGCCGCTTCCTCTTTTTTATTTTTTTCTTCTAATGCTTTGGCTTCTGCGATGGCCAGCGCCTTGGCAGCTTGAGCTTCTTTTTCAACCACTGCTATCGAATCATTGATTCGTTGCTTTTCCGTCGCTGAAATTTTATTGTCATTGGCAATAGAATCTTTTACCCGTTCCCTTTCAATAGAATCTATCACTGCTGTACTATCGTCAGCTGCTAAGGGCCCAACGAAAGTATTTTCATCTACAATCACAGGTTTCTTTTTTTCTTTACAAGGGCAAAATGGATATAGCATAAAAATGAATAATCCGCATGTCATGAAAATGAGGATAGGATAAATAATCCGACTCCAAGATTCATCTTTAGCAGAAGGGAGTAGTTTATAAAGCCAAACTAATAAGCCAATGGTCAGCACGTTTTTGATGAAAGCTTCCAGCGGAGTCATTGGAATGGTGGTGCCGAAACAACCACAATTTCCATTCATAGGTCCGAATTCTACCATCTGAATGCTAAGGTGAATACAAAAGGCTGCTAGCAAGCCAATCGTAACGGGTATGACTAGTTTTTTTAATAAGTGAGGAAATAGAATTGCTATGCCCAAGGCAAATTCAAAAGCAATCAGCAAGCGCGCGAGATAGTGCGAAAGACACCAATCACAAATTCCTAAGTCCACTAGTTGTTTTTCAAACATCCAAATCGGGTCATGCACTTTGGTCCAGGCCGATACAACGAACAGAATAAAAATGATAATTCGAATCGCCCAAGCGATCTTGTTTTTTTTACTACTTACTTTTTCCATAGTCTTTTAATTTTATCGAAAAGTGTTGAATTTGATTTCTGAAAATAGGATGGATCACAAATATAAAACTTGTAAAACACGAGAACCTTTCTTGAATGTTATTAGATATAGAATTGACATTTTAATAAGAATATACTTATTCAATCAATCCTAGTTTTTTAGCGCGCACTTCCCAACGTTGACGTGCAAATTTTTGTGGATCTGTCACCGCATCAGTTTCATCCACTATTTCAAAACCGAATAGCGTTTCAATTATATCCTCGAGTGTGACTAAGCCCATCACACCACCATACTCATCAACTACGATGGCTAAGTGCTCTTGCTTTTCATTGAGCGTTTCAAAAACTTTTCTCAGCGTCATAGAGCCTGGTACAAAGGTGACTTCGCGGCTAATGCTTTGCAAGGTTTTGTCCTGACCCGATTCTAACAGATGTTGCAAGAGGTGATCTTTTAGCAATACCCCCGTCACCTCATCTTTGGTTTCTTTGTACAATGGAATCCGAGAGAAAGAGCGCACATTATTTTTCTTATAAAATTCACCCAATGTGAGCGATTCCTCCGCCATGAGCATCACGGTGCGCGGCGTCATAACATCTTTAGCCACTAGCTCATCAAATCGGAGTAGGTTTTTAATGAGCTTATGATCATCTTCAGAAATGTCACCGCTTTCGCCAACCACGTCTACCATGGCACTAAAGTCTTGCTTGCTAAATACACTTTTCTTTTTGTCCTTTTTTAAGAAGCCTGTGATTTTGGTACTAATCCAAATAAAAGGGTAGAGTATTAAAGATAAAAATTTGAGCGAACGAGCCGTCATAGGGGCTAATGATTTCCAATTATTCGCACCAATGGTTTTGGGTATAATTTCGGATAAGAAGAGAATCGCCAAGGTCATTACCGTAGCCACAATGGATTCATAAGAAAGTTCAAAGCCGGCAATGTCAATTTTATGTTTTCCAAATACCTCACCCGCTTTGGCTCCTACGCCAATTGCACCTACTGTGTGCGCAATGGTATTTAAAGTAAGGATGGCGGATAGTGGCCGATCAATATCTTTTTTAAGCTTAGCGAGTAGCTCGCCCGTGGGTGGGTCTTCTTTTTCTTTACGCTTAATATAGGACGGTGTTACAGAAAGCAATACGGCTTCCCACACAGAACAGAGAAATGAAAAAATAATCGAGAGTAGAAAAAATCCAATTAAAACAGTCATAGTTAAGGCTCAAATATACAATGAGAATTTATGCTATCGCAACATTCGTTTGTTGTGAATCCATTCGCCCTCTGCTAAAATTCTACATTATAGACATCGCTTTTATTTCGGCGAATTCCTAAGGCTTGAAAAGCACCAGACTCAGGGATTTCTTCGGCTAAATCAAACAGGGTGCAATCTGTAGGCAAGGACTCAAACACTAGGGTAAAGGAATACCAACCCGGTTTTTGAGCAAACTGCCACTGCGGGTAGTAGCACACATTTTCGGCATGAATTAATTTGCTTTTTTTGCCACTGTGCTGACAGGTTAAAAAAGTAGTCGGCCATATCCGATAACCATCACCTGCACTTTGCGCCAAAAAATGACAATGCACAATTACCTGCGCCTGAGTTTCCACCTCGGTGGCTAGCTTGGCGGTGACGTCAATTTCTTGATCGATTTCTGGAAGTTCTATGGTTGCAGACATTCGGTTTTAAAATTAAAACAAAATTGAAGAAGTGTGAAAGGGGCGGCTTGTTTTTTTTATATTCGTAGACTGATGGCTTTCGCTAAATGCCTTGATAATGAAATTGAGTTTTATCTAGCAATAAGAAAATATTGTTAAGGGGAAAAATTTGGGGATATTAAATTTATCTATGTAAACTGCTAATGTAGTTCTAATTGTAAATTTGAAGAAGATAGAATATGAGTGTGAACAAAAAATCCGTTTCTGAAAAAGATACAGCTGTTGCTAATATACTTGAAGAACCTCAAATTAGTATTGGTTATACTATCGAAAATAAAGTACTTGTAAATAAATCTAAAGATGTTAAGACTAAATCCGTGCTCTCTCTATTTTCCGGATGTGGCGGTATGGATTTAGGTTTTGAGGGTGGTTTCGATGTGTTGTCTGCTTCCGTAAATCAGAAACTATGCCCAAACTTTGTTGAATCAAGGACTAATAGTAAATATGTTAGATTAACAAAAACAAAATTCAAAACAATCTTTGCTAATGATATTTTGAAAGATGCTGAAAGCGCTTGGTTAAATTATTTTACGAAAAGAGGACAGGATGTTGACTCATATCACTTACAAAGTATTGTTGACTTGGTCAAACTCCATGAAGGTGGAATAAAAGTTTTTCCATCTAAGGTAGATATAGTTACAGGGGGATTTCCGTGTCAAGATTTTAGTATTGCGGGGAAAAGAAATGGTTTTAAGTCGCATAAAAATCATTTAGGGAAAAGCATGAGTAAAAACGAAGCAAGGACTGAAACAAGAGGTCAGCTTTACATGTGGATGAAAGAGGTGATTGAGATAACACAGCCAAAAATATTTATTGCCGAAAACGTCAAAGGTTTGGTTAATCTTGATGATGTAAAAGATATTATTCAGGCTGATTTTGCCAATGCTGGTGATAACGGATATATTGTTTTGGCTCCACAAGTTTTACATGCGGCAGACTACGGTATTTCACAATCGCGTGAAAGATTATTCTTTATTGGTTTAAAGAAATCAGCCCTTAAAAAAAATGCGCTTAAAGCTTTAACTGAAGACGTGTTACCTAATGAATATAATCCTTACCCACCTGTAACTCATGCATATACGCAAGAGGGGGATGACTTGATAGATTTTGTTAAACTATCGGAGGTGTTTAAAGGGCTCAAGGAGCCTGATAAAAGTAAAGACCTTTCACAGCAAAAATACTCTAAGGCTAAATTTATGGGAGCGCATTGTCAAGGCCAAACAGAAGTAAAATTAAATAGCATTAGTCCGACAATCCGTTCAGAGCACCATGGCAATATAGAGTTTAGAAGGTTGGCTGTTAAGAATGGAGGAAAGCAGATTAAAGAATTAGGCAAGGGAAGAATTGAACGAAGATTAACGGTGCGAGAATGTGCTCTGATTCAAACTTTTCCTCCTGATTATGACTTCGTGATAGAGAATAAAAATGGTAGCAGAAGAAATTACTTAGTTAGTGCGTCTCAAGCATACAAAATAATAGGTAATGCTGTTCCACCATATCTAGCTTATAATTTAGCAAAACGATTAGAATCTTTATGGGATTTATACTTTAAAAAATAATATGGTAGTCTCTTTAAATACAAACGCAAGCAATAATAAGTTTAACTCATTACTAGACTCAGCGCTTAATCAACTCAATGAGGACGGCAAAAAGAAAACAAAATTTATCCAAACCCTTCAGGGAAATAAGCTTGAGCCTTATGTTAAAGATTTATTGAAAGAACTGTCTGTTGGCACAGAATTTGAAAATTCAATAGAATTGATTGGAGGGCAGAAGTTCCCTGACATTGTGGCTAAAAAACTGTTTGGTGTAGAGGTCAAAACTACTACCAAAGACCACTGGAAAACTACGGGTAATAGTGTTTTA
>ENA-ORXR01000120-ORXR01000120.1-marine-metagenome-genome-assembly--contig:-NODE-120-length-121251-cov-69.319318_pt1 | contig 121251 bp, 78 predicted proteins | sample MGYA00237866_ERZ511479 | MGnify/ENA metagenome assembly ERZ511479
ATATCAGCATCATACTTTGATTGTAAATCGTTATACTGACCAGTTACTGTTTCCCAAGCGGTGTGTTTGCCATTGTATTTGTTTTGCCAGTCTTTAATATCAGCATCATACTTTGATTGTAAATCGTTATACTGACCAGTTACTTTTTCCCATTCTTGAGTTCTACTGTTATATTTATTTTCCCAATCATCAATATCGGTTTTGTACTTAGTTTTTAAGTCGGTATGATCGTTACTAATGTTTAACCACTCTGTATTTTTATCGTTAAACTTAACTTTCCACAATTCTACATCTTTAATATACTTAGTGTTTAATTCTTTATGTTGATTGTTAAGTAAATCCCAATCTTTTTGTTTTTTGGTATATTTATTTTCCCAATCTTTTACTTCAGTATTATATTTAGATGATATTTTCTTATAATCACTATTTAAGGTTTCCCAATCTTTTAACTTGGTATTATACTTATTTTTCCAATCTTCAACATCGTTGTTGTAATTGCTTTTTAAGGTAGTAAGTTGTTTGCCTAAACCTTCCCATTCAACGTGTTTGTTGTTGTATTTTTGTTCCCAATTATTAACATTCACATTTAAACCTTCATTTTCATTTCTAAGCAATACAAAGTCTCTATTCAAATTATCGAACTTAGAAACCGCGCCATTGTAATCTGATTTTAAAGAAAGATATTGTTGATTTTTCCCTTCAATTTCACTATTCAAGGTATATAATTTTCCCCAACCTAATGATTTTGCAATTAAGTAACCTAAAATTGCTGCTCCTAAGGCAAACAATAAAGGCAATAGCCAACATAAAGAAACTAATATTAAACCTATAAGCATATTTTATTTATTTTATTATTTATTTTAAAGTTACCTCTACTCTTCTATTCTTCTGTTTTCCCGCTTCGGTATTATTAGGTGCCACTGGTTTATTTGGTCCAAAACCTTGTATTGACATCTTTGACTTAGAAATTCCACTTCTTTTGGTAATGTAATCTGCTGCAACACCAGCTCTTTTTTCAGAAAGTGCCGTATTACCGCTTAAAGAACCAACATTATCTGTATGGCCACTAATTTCTAATTTAGCTTTTGGTACTCTATCTAAATAATAAATTAAATCGGTAAAATCCTTTCTTTGCGACTCACTTAAATTAATGTTATCACTATTTGTTTGAAAATACAAGGTAACCGGCTTGCCAAATAATCTTTCTTTAATAGCAGGAATTCTAAGGTCTTCTTTACTTTTATCAGAAAAACCAAATTCAATACCTTTGGTATATTTGTTATTGGCTAACCACTTATTGTTGGGCAACAGTTTGCCGTAAGTATTTATTTGAGCAGCACCTACACCAGCACCTAAAAGCAGGCCTTTAACCTTATCTGCCCTTGCTGCACCCAAGTTCGAAAACAAACTTCCATTTTTTTCATCATTAGTATAATACCCTGTAATATCTAATGATCTATTTTCATGCCCTTTCAAATAAGCTGTTGTTTCATTAATCGATGTTTTTAAACCTGCAGATATTGGCAGGTAATCAGCATTGTTTTTGTTAAATGAAAAATGAGTGGGCGAGGTAGAAGTAAATGCGCTATTATCTTTAATAAGCCATCCACTTGTTAATGCTGATGCAGCATTATTTTTAGTATTATCGGCTACAGCTGTAATTGCTGCCGAACCTCCCATACCACAAATATATTTTCTACAAAGTAGACATCCTACAATAAGCCATATTATTAAAAGTATTATCCATAGTGATGAAAATTTCCGCATAATTTATTATATATTATTTTTTTTTAAGGCTAAACAGAGCGTTATCAATGTAAGGTATAATGTTAAAATTAAGACATTTAAGTATTAGGTTTGTCACCGATTAGCATATATTTGCCAACTTAAATAGTTATAGTAAAATTTATACTTTGAAATTATAATTAAAATCTCAGACAACATAATATATACATTGAATAAAAGTAATTTTAACATTTCTCTTTTACTTTGTTGTTTAATTTTTGGCAGCTTAAATGCGCAGGTCTATCAACAATCAATTCAAGGTCAGCTTACCGATAATGTTACGCTAAAAGCGATATCACAAGTAAAAGTGTTTTTATTATCAAGCGGTAAAAGTATAGATTCTTTACAAACCGATAGTAATGGCTATTTTAAATTTGAAAGCCTTACTGTTGGTAAATATGATATACTTTTTGATCATCCGCAGTATTTTCCCGAGGTTAAAGTAGATGTTTTACTAACCAGTAGCAGACCGCAAACTATTGAAATGGCTTTACAAAAAAGGTTTGAACTTTTGGAAGAAATAACGATCGTACCAGAATTAAACAGAACGAAAGTGCTAAACGATATGAGTACCCAAAGTGCCATTAGTATTGATGCTAAAACTGCCCGTAAAATTGCTGGTGGTTTAGACGATCCTATTAGAGCAGCGGCCAACTTTGCAGGCATTAACAGTAACGGTTCATTTTCTGATAATTTTATTTCGGTAAGAGGAAATTCGCCCAGAGCATTAAAATATTATTTTGATGGATTAGAACTACCCAACCCAACCCATTTTGCACGCATAGGCAGTTCTGGAGGAACGTTTACCATTTTTAGTTTTAGGCTGTTAGGCAATAGCGATTTTTTTGCTGGCGCCTTTCCTGCGGAATATAGTAATTCGGTAGGTGGAATATTTGATGTAAATTTTAAAAACGGCAATACCAACAATCACGAATTTGCTTTTGAAATAGGCACTTTGGGTATAGATGTTTCATCAGAAGGACCAATAAATGCCAAAAAAAAATCATCGTACACTACAAATTTTAGATACGCTACCATAGGTTTGGCGCGTTTAATAGGTTATCCAACACAACCTACCTATACCGATTTTGCCTTTAACCTCAATTTTCCGATCAATGAAAAATCTAACCTAAAAATATACAGCATTAATGGCTTGAGTGATCGACTTAGAGAAGCTGAAAAAGATATTAGCTTATGGGAAGAAGGCTTGGATAGATATGAGTTAAGTTTAAACTCAAAACTATTTAGTATTGGAAGTACCTACAGCCGTTTAGTGGGTAGTAATGGTTTATTTAAATTGGCTGCCTTAACCGCTTACACCAACCAGCAAGACAATAGCGTTTTTTTACTACACGACTTAACCGAAATACCCAGAAACATAAATGAGTACACAACCATACCACTAAGTGTTGCGGTTTCTTTTAAACAAGCCTACAAAAATGCTTTATTAAAAGTGGGTGCTTCTTCAAATTTTGTTAATCATAGGTACAATTACTACGCTACTGTTGATACTACTATTTCTCAATATGCTGATGAAAAAACTATTGGAAACACCATACAAACAAATGCTTATTTGCAAACTAAAATAGCGTTAAATAGAAATTTTAGGATTAATGCCGGTATTACCGCAATACATCATAACGTAAATAATGAAGTAGTTTTAGAACCAAGAATTGGCTTGATTTATACGGTTCAACAAAACAATCGTTTTTCAATTGCTTATGGTAAGCATAGTCAGTTTTACGAATACAGCGTTTACAATTTTGAAAATGATGGTGCCTTTCCAAACCTAAATTTAAAAGCAACTAAAGCGCACCACTTTGGTATTGCCTACGGTACAAAAGTATGGCAACAGAAAATAAATGTAGAAGCCTTTTACCAACAACTATACGATGTGCCAATTGAACCCGATGGTACTTTTTCAATAATTAATTTGAGTGAATTAAATGAGCTACGATCGTTAATTAATGAAGGTAAAGGCAGAAATTACGGCATCGATTTTAGTATTGGAAAATACAATACTAATAATTGGTATTATAATATAAATGCATCTTACATAAAATCGTTATACACCGCTGGTGATAATGTTAGGCGCAGTACAGAGTTCGATTTTAACTATAATATAAAGCTACTGGCGGGTAAAGATTTTGAAATAGGTAAACGTAAAAACAAGAAAAACAACCTTAGTTTAAATGCCACTTTTACAGCAATTGGCGGCCGGCCATATACGCCAGTAGATTTAATAGCATCTGCCAAAGTACAAAGCACTATTTACAACGAAAGTATGGCCTTTAGCCAACGCGAAGAAGGTTTATTAGTGTTAGATTTTACGGCAGTTTATCAAACCAACAAAGCAAAGCGAAGTGCGTTTTGGACCTTTCAAATAAAAAATCTTTTTTCGAGTGCCGATGCCGTTTACAGAGAATTTGATGTAGTAACAAAACAAGAAGTAATTGTACCTTCTTCCAGCTTTTTTCCAGTAATAAGCTATGGTTTAGAGTTTTAAGTGATGTATTTTACAATTATGCTTTAACCAACCAAAACATTACAGCATTATAAGATCCACTTGCTTCGGTTTCAAATTGTAAGGTTAGTTCTGTAGCTTTTTTCTCTGCATCTTTCGTTTCATCACCAAAACGGCAACGGTAGCTTCTGTTGTCAAAAGTAAGCGTGTATTGTTCTGCTTTTGTAAAACCTACATTCACTTTTTGTCGGGTAAGATCCCAATCGCTGCTGTCTTCGTACAAAGTATCTAACCTGGTATAATTAAAATTAACCGAAGCATTATTAAATGTAAAAGTTCCTAAATCACCTTCTTCGATAAATTCCTCTTTGGTTTGCGTTCCCAATTCCATTTTTTCGCCATAAGCGGAATAAATTTTGGTTACCAACCATTTGCCATCTAAAGATTTTTCTGCCCTTTTAATATTTTGTTTTTCACAAGCAGAAAAGGTGAATAACAAGGCAAGGCAACACAAAAGTAATTTTGACATAGTTAATAAACAATTTTTTAGTTGGTTTATTATATAATGTGATTTACTCCAACTTCATAAAATTTTCGTACCGTATTTCTTCTCTTAAATTAGCTTTGGCAGTTTTTATTGAAGCTTGGTTTTCCATATCAATAGTTCCCCATATTATTTCATCTTCTTGGCAAACATCATTAATAAATTTCCGTTGTATGGCTTTTGCAAACCCCTTTCTTTTCCAACCTTGGTTTACTAAAATTTCTATAAAATAAACAGCAGGTTTGCCCAAAAAATCATCTTTTAGTCCAGCAATAAGTCCAATTGTTTCCCCATTATATTCCGCTGTTTTTAAAAGTCCGGCTTTTCTACTGCTTTCCATTAGTTCCAAGTCATTAAGCTGTACTATATTTTTAAAATTGGGGTTTTTCATAAGAAATTTCTCATATTCTGCTTTGTAATTATTGTAGTAATCATAGTTGTCTGGGTTAATTAAATTAATATCTTTTTCAAGATGAAACTGAATACCCTTTTTTATGGTAGCCGCATTTTGAACTAAATAGCTATTTCTTATTTCATTAGAGGCTATTTTATATTTGCTATAATACCTCAAATGTTTTGGTTTAAAAGGAGCGAAATATTTACTAAGCTTAAAGTTGTAAAGTTCCATTAGTTCTGCTCTTGTGGTTGTAAAATTGCTAAGTATATTTACAAAAGCTTCATTAGGCTGTCCACCCAAATGTCTAATACCACAAATTAATTTTCTATTGTTATCAAGGTCCAAAATTCGTTCTGCATAATCTTCTATTTCAGTATTAGGAATGTTAAAATGTTGATGTCTGTCTTCTCTTATCTTTTTACTATTTAACTCCTCATATTCCGCTTCAATTTCCTTACCTAAAGCTACTATTGCTTTGGTATGATCTATATTTATATTTTTGAGATTAAAAGTAGCAAGTGAAATTTCGGCAAAATCATCAAATTTGTTTTGTTGCATTTTTGTGTTATTTTTATTTTAAGATCATAAAGATATAATTTTAAGTAAAAACAAATTGCCGTACACAGTTGCTTATTTTCAATTTAATAAATAACAAATTATGAAGTTTATCAATACGCCAGAATCAAGATTTGAAAACCTAAAAGATTACAATTTTAAAGCCAATTTTATCGAATTAAATGAAGGCCTGCAAATGCATTATGTTGATGAAGGCCCGAAAGATGCGAAGCAAACTTTGTTGCTATTACACGGCGAACCAAGCTGGTCTTATCTTTATAGAAAAATGATACCTATTTTAGCAGAAGCTGGCCATAGAGTGGTTGTGCCAGATTTAATTGGCTTCGGCAAATCATCAAAACCTTTGGCGTTTGAAGATTATTCCTATCAAAACCACGTTAAATGGACAAACGAAATCTTAACCCAATTAAAATTAAAAAACATTATACTTTTTTGTCAAGATTGGGGCGGCTTAATTGGAATGAGATTGGCAGCGCAACACTCAGAAAAATTTAGTAGCGTAGCAATAGCCAATACCGCATTTCCAATGGGCGTAAAAGATGTTTCAAAATTAGCCGTGTTTTTACAATGGCAGCAATATGCCAAGCAAACCGATAAAATGAATGTTGGCAAGGTGATTCAAAACTCAACCGTAAGCGAATTAACGGATAAAGAACTTGCTGCCTATTGGGCACCATTTCCGGATAAAGAATATATGGCAGGCGCAAAAATTTTTCCATCTTTAGTCCCTTTAGAAATAGACGACCCAGAATGTGTTACCAATAGAAAAATATGGCAAAAAAAGTGGTTGACTTGGGAAAAGCCTTTTTTAACGCTCTTTTCTGATAAAGATCCCATGTTTTCTGGTCAAGAAACTTATTACCAAAAATACATACCTGGCGCAAAAGGGCAGCCTCATAAAGTGATAAAAGATGGCGGGCACTTTTTACAAGAAGATAAAGGGGAAGAAATTGCAAATGTTTTGGTGGAGTGGATGGGGTAGGTTTATTCTACAGGTTTTGAGTTTCTTTTTTACTAACTACTAATTGCAATTAATGCATTGATTACCCCTTTACTATGATTGAGAAGGGTTAATATGTTTTGTTGAGTTCGATGGGTTAAATCAAAACGTAAACTATAAATGCAATTTACTGTTTCACAAGAGACCCAAGATGGTACAGAATTACGCAATTGATAAATAGGGCATAAACCAGACAGAATTTATGTCGGAAATTAAACCTCGTATAGGTTTCGTAATGCTAAACCATCAATTCTTTGAAAGTCGGATACGTTGCGGGTTATTAAGGTGCAATTGTTAACCAAAGCAGTCGCAGCAATAATAGCATCAGGTAGTTTTATCCTTTGGCTTTTTCGCAACTCAATGGTACGTATTGCTATCAATTAAATATTGCGTTCCCACTCTGTTCTACTTTCATTTATATGCTGCTGCAATTGTGCTGCAATACCAGCTGGCAGTTTCCCAGCGTATTTGTCAGATAGTTTCTGTTGGGGCTGCTCAATTTTTTTCAATACTTTTATTAAGCTCAATTCCTCCAGATCCATCAATAACTTCAACGCTTTTTGGTTAGTTATTTGTATAGTTAAAATTTCCATTGCTTCCACTAATTTATTGTAAAGGTATTACTATTGTTGCACATCAATTATTTCTATTTAAGATTGCAAGTAACCTTAAAAACCAATCGCAACAGACCTTAGTTTTATCCTCTAAAAGTACCGTTTACTTAACTATATTCTAACAATTTTTTCTTCAATTAATGCAGATTTAACAATCTTAAATATTTTTTTCAAAAACTACTTGATAATTAAAGCACATAATTGTTATTTTTGCATTTCTTTTTAATAAACACATTAAGTATAAATGGATATAAGTGTTGAAAATCTTACGAAAACGTATGGCCCGCAAAATGCGGTGGACAATGTTTCTTTTAAGGTAAATACAGGCGAAATATTGGGTTTCTTGGGTCCTAATGGGGCAGGTAAAACTACCACCATGAAAATTATCACCTGTTATATGGCGCCTTCTCAAGGCACCGTTAAGGTTGGCGAGTATAGCATAAGCGAAAATGCCGATGAAATTAAAAGACGTATTGGCTATTTACCAGAACATAACCCTTTGTATTTAGATATGCCGGTTATTGAATATTTAGATTTTGTAGCCCGTTTGCAAAGCGTGCCTAAAGGTGATATTGCGCAACGCATTAAAAAGATGGTGCAGCTTTGTGGTTTAGATTTAGAAAAACATAAACTTATTGGTGAACTTTCTAAAGGTTATCGACAAAGGGTTGGGCTGGCGCAGGCTTTAATTCACGATCCGGAAATATTAATTTTAGATGAGCCAACAACTGGTTTAGATCCTAACCAAATTGTAGAAATCCGTAACTTAATTAAAGAAATTGGTTCTGAAAAAACAGTTATTTTGTCAACGCACATTTTACCAGAAGTAGAAGCTACTTGCGATAGAATGATGATTATAAACAAAGGTAAAATTGTGGCAGATGGCGCACCTTCTACTTTGCGTAAACAAGCGCAAGGCAGCGAGGTATTAAAGGTAACTATTGAAGATGGTGTGCCTGAAAACATCTACAATAAATTACAAGAATTACACACCACCAAAAGTGTTGATATTGATGCAAAACGCAGTAATCATTTTATTGTAGCAAGTAATGCTGAGGTAAGTTCTAAGCGAAGCATTTTTCAATTGTGCGTGCAAAACAATTGGGTAATTACCGAAATGATTGCCGTTGAAAAAAGTATGGAAGATGTATTCCGAAACCTAACATTAAATTAAATAAAAAACGACTATATATTTATGAGACAAATCTGGACGATAGCGATAAGAGAATTTAGAGCTTTTTTTGACTCTCTTATTGCCTACATACTTATTATGGTATTTTTAGGTTTAAGCGGTTTTTTTACTTGGCTTTTTGGAGCAGATGTTTTTTTAACTGGCCAAGCAAGTATGCAACCGTTTTTTGCCATTGCTTATTGGACTATGTTTTTCTTTATACCCGCATTAACTATGAAAATGCTTGCCGAAGAAAACAATACCGGAACAATGGAATTATTGCTGACTAAAGATATTAGTGACATGCAAGTAATTTTAGGTAAATTTTTGAGTGTAATGTTTTTAGTAATGGTTGCCTTGGTGTTTAGCTTGCCTTATTATTTTACCATAGCTTGGCTCGGCCCAGTAGATCATGGTGCAGTTTTGTGTGGCTATTTGGGTATTTTACTAATGAGCGCATCTTATGCAGGCATTGGTTTATTTACCAGTTCAATTACTAAAAATCAAATTGTGGCTTTCTTGCTCGCCTTATTAATAGGGGTTTTCTTTTTAATAATTTTTGGTGCATTAGCAAGCAATATGCCCGGTGCTTTGGGTAAAATTTTTAGTTATCTCGATGTTTCAAGCCATTATCAATCCATTGCAAGAGGTGTTATTGATAGCCGAGATATTTTATACTTTGTTTCCATTGCTGCACTTGGTATATTTTTGGCGCAAACTGTTTTGGCCAAAAGAAATATTACAAAGTAAGAACACTATTTTAATCAAATTGTTAAATAATAAGACAAGAGTTAAAAAACAAAAATGACAACAAATTCACAACGTTGGTTTAGAATTTTATTAATACTTGGGGTAATAATTGCAGCTAATGTGTTGCTTAATCGCCTATTTTTTAGGTTAGATTTTACAGGAGATAATCGCTACACACTAAGCAATCCTACAAAAGACATATTAAAAAATATTGAAGATCCTGTTACTGTATCTGCTTATTTTAGTAAAAATTTACCGCCACAAATTTCGCAAACAAAGTCTGATTTTAAAGATTTATTAGAAGAGTACAGCCAAAGGTCTGGTGGTAATATTGATTATGAATTTATTGATCCGAATGAAAGCGAAGAAACCGAACGAGAGGCACAGCAGGCAGGCATTCAACCCATAACAGTAAATATGCGGGAGCGAGATCAGATGAAGCAACAAAGGGCTTATTTGGGAGCTGTTATAAAGCAAAACAATCAAAAAGAAGTGATTCCGTTTATGCAACCCGGTGCTGCAATGGAGTACGCTTTGTCTTCTTCTATTAAAAAAATATCGGTAGTTGATAAGCCGAAATTGGGCTTAATACAAGGCCACGGAGAACCTGCAATAAACGAACTGGCTCAGGTAAATAGTGCTTTAAGTGTGTTGTTTAATGTTATTCCGGTTACTTTAGATACCTTAACGGCAGATAACTACAAAGGGCTTTTATTAATTGCACCAAAAGATAGTTTTGTAATGGCCGAGTTTCAATTTTTAGATGAGTTTTTAAAAACCGGCAAAGGTTTGTTTGTAGCTATTAATAGAGTAGATGCAGACATACAGCAAAGTAGTGGTACTACCATTAGCACTGGTTTAGAAACTTGGTTGACAGAAAAAGGAATAACCGTTGAAAATAATTTTGTTATAGATGCCAATTGTGGAAGTGTTTCCGTTCAGCAACAAACAGGATTCTTTTCTTTTAATAGACCAATACAGTTTCCTTATTTACCAATTATACAAGAGTTTGCAGACCATCCCATCACCAATGGATTGGAACAAGTGTTACTTCAATTTGCGAGTTCTTTAAGCTTTCCTGCAAAAGAAGGCGTAAATGTTACCTCGTTAGCATTTACTTCTGGTAAATCTGGTACGGCAGACTCTCCTACCTTTTTTGATATTAACAAGCAATGGGAAGATAGTGATTTCCCAATGAAAAGATTGTCCGTTGCCGCCGCACTTGAAGGTAAATTAACCGATGGTGATTTAGATAGCAAATTGGTGGTAATTGCAGATGGTGATTTTGCAACTAATGGAGCTGGCCAGCAAGCTCGTCAGGTAGATCCTAACTCGGCAAGTTTAATGGTAAATGCAATAGAATGGTTAAATGATGATACTGGTTTGAGTGAGTTGCGTACCAAAGAAGTTACCTCAAGGCCAATTAAAAAGGAACTGACCGACGGACAGAAATCTATAGTGAAATGGGGCAATTTTTTACTGCCTATGCTTTTAATAATGATTTATGGTTTTGTAAGATTGCAATTTAGAAACAGCAAGAAAAACAAATGGAGGGAAACCCGATATGTTTAAGAAAGGAAATTTAATTTTATTAGTCGCGCTTTTATTATTAGTAGGAGCGTATTTTTTTATAACTAATCAAGATCGTAAAAAAGGCGAACGTACCTTTAAATCGAAGTTAGTTCAAATTGATGAAGCCGAAGCCACCAAGCTGGTAATAAATTCTGCAAAAAATGAGCAACCATTAGAGTTGAACAAAGTTGATGATGATTGGCAAGTGAGTTTAAAAGATGGTAGCAAAGTAAAAGCTATGCCCGAGGTGGTTAGCAATACTTTTAAAGAATTGCAAGGCATTAAAACTTCTCAAATTGTAGCCCGCACTACTGCTAAATGGGCCGATTATAAGGTAGACGATCAAGGCACAAAAGTGCAGGTTTTTGAAGGTAGCAACAAAGCATTAGATATTGTTTTGGGCAAATTTGATATTGACCCAGCCAGTTTGCAACAGCAAGGGCAAGGTGGACAATTTGGTGGGCAAAGCAATCCTAAATTTACGAGTTATGTGCGGTTACAAGGCGAAGACGAAGTTTATTCGGTAAGTGGTTTTTTTGAAGGTTTGGCCAGTCAAACAGCTGATAATTATAGAGACAAACAGTTATTTAAAAGCAGTAGTGAAGATATAAATCAAATTAATTTCAACTACCCTGATAGTGCCTTCCAAGTAATACTGCGCGATACCGTTTGGATGTTTGCAAACAGCACCCGAAATGCAGACCAGCTTAAAGTTGCTCAATATATTAGTAATTTAGCTACTACAAACGGTAGCAAATTTGTTGAGAAACCAGCTGGAGAACCAGTTGTAAACGTTGAAGTGAAAGCTAAAGATGGTAGCACCACAATTTTTAATGCTTATGCTTTACCAAAAGATGAATCGGACGAAAAAGCTACACAAAATTATGCAGTAAGTTCTAACGGTTTAAGCAATTCTTATTTTGATGCTAATGCAAGTGGTTTGTTTACTAAGTTGTTTGTTGGTAAAGATAATTTTAAGAGGTAGTAGATCGTTTTTTGTTGAGCAGTTGTTCTATTTGAGTTTTAAACCAAGTAGTTTTAGCTAGGTTGATTTTCGAAATATTGTGTCGTTGAGGTATATTGGTACAGTAATCTTTCATTGGTAAGGCGGGATAAAAAATTTCAAACTGATTGCTCTGTAAACTCTTTGTGATGTATGTTGTTTGTTCGTAGTTCTCTTCATTAGGTTTAAAACGTTTTTGCAAAATTTCAGCATTATCTGGTTGTCTGAAATATGGATAGCTATTCCTTACCGAACTTATTCTTGCAATTAACAAATCAATTAATATTTTTTTTCATCAGTCATTTGCCGAATATAATCCGTTTTATCAAATGGTTTTTTTATGATCTCATAATACTCCAATAAATTATCAGGGTGATATAAATAATTTTCAATACTATAAAAATTGAGAATATTGAGTTTAGGGTAATGATGTAAAATCTGTTCAACATCATCATCACTTAACCAATCTCTGTCAACTAAACCTTTAAAAATAGTATTTATAGTTTTATAAAAAACACTATTCCTATCTCTTTCTGAAACAAATACAGTTTTTGCTAATCCAATTGAACTGCAATAGTTCTTGTCTTTATTCTCTACAAAAACTACCTGCATACCTTTAAACAAAGCAGATAGAAACTCTTTACCAACTGCTATTTCGTAAACATCTTGGTTTTCTTTGGGCACTGGAGTTAATACTTGAGGTACATCAAAATCTAAATTATCAAAATCAATAATACTGGCTTGTTCAGATTGACGAGCATATTCAATAAAGCCCAAAGAATGGCTGGCCGTCCATAGTTGACAATTTTCTGGTATCCAGTTTTCAGTAATTTCTTTTATAAGATTGAATTGTAGTTTGGTATTTAAATGCAAATCCAGTTCGTCAATATAATAAACAGTATCTTGATATTGTGGCGTTCTACTCAATAGATTAATCAAAATATTAAACACCTCTTTTTCACCAGCACTTAAATAGTTGTAATGAAATTGGTGCTACCCTTTTTGGAAGGTTACTTGCGCAATTTCCCCATCTATAAGAGAAATTTAGTCAATAGTTAAATCGGCAAAGCTTTTAAAGTTGGTTAGCTGTATCTTTTTTAATTTCACAATAGTGTAAAAGTTTTCATTTTATGATTGAAAGCCCAAAACTTTAAAATTAAAATAAGCAACTGTATTTCATTAAGTTGAGTATTACTGCTATTTTTGCATTTTATGATTCCACAGTTGTTAATACTTGATTTTGGTTCGCAGTACACGCAGTTAATTGCCCGTCGTGTTAGGGAGTTAAATGTTTATTGCGAAATCCATCCATACAACAAAATACCAACTTGGGCAATGCAATGCAAAGGCATCATTTTATCTGGCAGTCCAGTTTCTTCGTTGGCAGATAATGCTTTACGTATTGATTTATCACCTTACTTGCATCAGTTGCCAGTTTTGGGTATTTGTTATGGTGCACAGTTTATCGCCCATCAATTAGGTGGCAAGGTTATTAAAAGCGAGCAACGAGAATATGGAAAGGCAAATCTTAGCAACATCAAACCTAATGAAACTTTATTTAATGAAGTAACTGCTGATAGCCAAGTTTGGATGTCGCATGCGGACACCATTAATCAACTGCCCAAAACAGCAACTTGTATTGCCAGCACTGCTAACATTACCAATGCCGCTTTTAAAATTGAAGCAAGTGAAAATAAGGCAGCAATTTATGGTTTGCAGTTTCACCCAGAAGTAACGCATAGTAAAGAAGGGAAAACTATTTTCAAAAATTTCGTCTACAGTATATGTAAAGCTAAGTTAGATTTTACACCAGAAAATTTTGTTGAAGAAACGGTAGCTCAAATAAAAGAAACAGTTGGAAATCAGCTCGTAATAATGGGTCTTTCTGGTGGGGTTGACTCATCGGTTGCAGCAACATTAATACATAAAGCTGTTGGAGCGCAATTAGTAAGTATTTTTGTTGATAATGGGCTGTTACGTAAAAATGAATATGAAGAAGTGTTAACAACATACCAAAAATTAGGTTTTAATGTTAAAGGAGTAGATGCAAAACAAGAATTTTATAAAGTTTTAAAAAATATTGATGACCCAGAACGGAAACGTAAGCTCATTGGCAAACAATTTATAGCCGTGTTTGAAAGAGAGGCAGCCAAAGTATTGAACGCAGCTTGGTTGGGGCAGGGTACAATTTATCCTGATGTTATTGAGTCAGTTTCTGTTCTTGGGCCATCTACTAAAATTAAATCTCATCATAATGTAGGAGGTTTGCCCGATACCATGAAACTGAAAGTATTAGAACCTTTAAACAGACTATTTAAAGATGAAGTGCGAGCGGTTGGTAAGGCTTTGGGGTTGCCACATCATATTGTTGGGCGACATCCATTTCCAGGGCCAGGCTTAGCCATTAGAATTTTAGGAGACATCACCCCCGAAAAAGTAGCGTTACTGCAACAAGCAGATCATATTTTTATAGAAGCATTAAAAGCTGAAAATTTATATGATGAAGTATGGCAAGCGGGAGTTATTTTGCTGCCTGTAAAATCGGTAGGCGTAATGGGCGACGAACGAACATACGAAAATGTAGTAGCTTTAAGGGCAGTTAGCTCGGTTGATGGAATGACGGCAGAATGGTGTAATTTACCTTACCAATTTTTAGCTAAAGTTTCTACAACAATTATTAATAATGTAAAAGGAATAAACAGGGTAGTATATGATATTAGTACCAAACCACCAGCAACTATTGAATGGGAGTAAATTATTAGTATTACTAATAGTTGTATTAAATCTATTTTCGGCGTGCGAATTTTTACGTATTCAGCCCGCACGTAAACCTTACGACCCTACTAAAGATAGAACGGTACGCTCGGTAGATGACTTTAATGACGACAGCAAAACAACCGATATAGCAGAGAAAGAAGATTTAACCAATGAAGGTGAATTAGATACGGTAGCTATAAAACCTTCTATTGACAACCCGTTAGATAGTTTGTTGGAAGATACCTTAGCGATTTTTTCAATTGATACTTTTTTCACCAATGAAGATTTTTTTAAACAAGACATTGGTTATAAAAAAACTGATTTCACTTTTGCGATATTGTTACCCTTTAAAGGAGCCGATTTTTATAATGCAAGTGAGCAAGATACCATCCTAAAAAAATCGAAAATTGCAGTTGAGTTATACGAAGGCATAATAATTGGCGTAGAACAGTTAACTGGTTTGGGAATGAATATTGATGCTTACGTGTTTGATACCGAAAATTCGGAAGCAACTACCGAGGCCATTATTGGCCAATTATACAATTACTCGATAGATTTAATTGTTGGCCCAGTTTATAACAAAAATTTGAGAATAATTGCTGATTATGCCAAACGAAACAACATTTATCAATTGTCGCCATTATCCCCATCAAAAAATATCACCGAAAAAAACCCCTACTTCATACAAGTGAACCCAACCATAGATTCGCACAGCTCTAAAATGGCAACTTATATAAATAACAACTTTTTAGATGCCAACATTGTTACCATTAGCAGAAATACAGAGCGTGAAATGAATTTAGCCAGCATTTACGAAGCCATTAACGGGGCAACAAAAATAGAAGTAAATGCCGATATTGAATTAGGAAACTATATGGATGCTAACAGAAGTAATGTAGTCATCATACCCTCTTTTAATGAACTTTTTGTAAACGAAACGTTACGTCGATTAAACATATTAAGTCAAAAATATAACATTACCGTTTTTGGTATGCCCGATTGGATTGACAATATGGAAACAATTGATTATAACTATTTAGAAAATTTAAACTACCATTTTACCGATGATTTTTACGTAGTAGAAGATAACGAATATCATACTGCTTTTTACAATGCTTATATAGAACGTTTTAAAACAAAACCTACCAAAAATGCTTATAAAGGGTTTGATATGATGATTTATTTCGGAAGAATGTTAGCGGAAGGTGTTGAGCTTTCGGCCCATTTTGAAAACCCTGCTGAAAAAGGTATTTATAATGATTTTTTTTTACAACCCAGCTACTTTAAAAACAATTTAGATACCTTCGATTTTTTCGAAAATAGGTTTGTACATTTATTGAAGATAAAAGATTATAAAGTACAAAAGGTAGAATAAGTTATTGCATTTCAGTTTTTATAGAAATATAAAAAATTGTTCTCTATGAAACGCATAAAGAACAATTTTAGTAAGTCCAATTTTAAACTACTTTAAAAGTTTAAGGTATCATAGCCAATGTTGCCAGTTTTATAATAATCCCAAGCACCTGAGCTATAGCTGTCTAACCAGTCATTTGGGCTGTCATAAATATGTGAGCTTCCTGTTGCTGGTACAGTTTGATAGCTGGTATGAATGTGAATATCAAAATCGGTTGGAAACCATCCATCAGTTCCTTTTAGTGCTAATTGTGCCCAACGTGCTCTTGCCCATCTAATTGAGGATCCGGTTATAGGGCTTTCTATTAAATAGGCATCCCAATCACCTTCCTCTCGGTCGTCACCAAAATTATCTAATTCAAACCAAGCGGTAGTTAAGTTACCTCTGTTAGATGCAAAGTTTAATCGCCCATAAGCATCTCCATCAGTTCCGTTGTTCGTTTGCGAACCTGTTTTAGTTCTTAACGAAAAAATTAATTCAGTACTTACACCCATCTTTCCCGATGTAGTTTCGTCTAATTTTACTTGCTTTAGGTACTTCTCTACTTCGGCTTCCCATTTGGCATCCACCTCTTCTTCAGTTAGGTCACCACTAAAACGCTTATGCATTAAAGGGGCTAATACTTCGTCATTTTCGTTTATTGAAATTGGTGTTTTGTTGTTAGTCGTACTTTTGTAGCCCTCTTCTGTGTTTTTTATTTCAGCAAGGTCATTTGTTTTTTCGCACGATGTTAAAAAAATACTTAGAGTAATAAGGGCTACAAAGCAGCCAGTAATTGTTTTGTTTAATTTTAAAAAATTCATTTTTTGTATTTTAGCTAATTAAATAATAAAGAGTAATTCAATGTTCATAATTTTAAATGATTTCCTCTTTTTGTTTGGTTGTTTTTTATCCTTGTTTAGCCAAGTGCAGCTATGCGTAATCAATTCCTTGAAATGAGATCGCTGTTTTCGTTTTTCTATATTTACATGGTCGTTCTTGTTTTATCTTATATCATTCTTTGCATTAAAATCTTACTAAAAAAGAAGAAATAATTTTATAATTAGATATAGAAAATCAAGGTAATTGTATGAAAATATCCTCAAAAAGAATAGATTATTGCAGTGGTTAGCGCATAGATTTTAGAAGCAAGGCGGTTATCTTTCGCAAAATTTTTGACCCAACATCCGTTCAAATACCATTTTGCCTATGCTAAATAAGCCCAACTACAAAATGGTATAACCACTATTGTAACAGCTAAATTTTGAATTTTGCTCAGTCGTATTAGCCGATCTAAGATGCCAAATGTCTCAAAAAATTTCTTATCTTAAAAAATTACTAATCATTGTATTTTATGAAAATTCACCTAAAAAAAAATGAAGACAAATGAATCATTATCTAAAACCTGTTTACCGTTAAACTACAATCACTCAATTCAATTCACTTTTGTTAACCACCATAGCTTATTTATTTTATCGTTTAATGTAATGGCCTTATAAGAGATAAAAACCATTACTATTAACAGGTAATTTATGTGTTTCATTTTACTTAGTATTTTTCTAAATAAAAAAACCAAATCTTTTAAGTATTAAGATTTGGTTTTTAAGGGTTAAGATTTTTTTTGTTGTCAAAGCAATAATAACTTCACATAAACATTTGGCGAATTAGTATTTTGTATAACTAAAAAATGAAATCCATTACTAAAATCACAAAGCTCCACTATAAGCTCATTATTTGTATTGATGTAGCTTGGTATTTCATTTTCATTTGCATCTTCAATTTTAATATTAAAAGCATTAGATAACCCAACAATTGTAAGCGCATTTTGATTAGAAACATACTGTATATTAATGTTATTATTAGATAAATTGATTGCGTAAGCCAAACCAATATTACAATTTGTGTTGGTAGTATTAGTTTCAAAATCAACCCCAAATTTTGGCAACGTATTCGCATATTCGTAAGCGCCTCTATCTGGCATCCCATCATAAACAAAACCATTATTAATGTTATCTAAATTAAGCCCATTGTTTACAAAACTGGCTGCACGGTAGGGTTGAAAATTAGTATTGTCGGGCGTGTATTCGGTGCCATAACTAGCTGGTGGTATCGCATTAATCAAACCTAAATTGCCAATCGCTAAACCATTATCTTCAATGTTGGTGCCATTACGCAAATCATTAATGGAGGCATATCTATCGTTATCCCACTTAAACCATTCTTGTCCTAATGTGGCGTTGCGGGTACTTTTGTAAGCATTATAATCCCAATCATCGGTACTACCATTTACTAAGCCGTATTCTTCAAAGCAATACTTACTACCAACTATTACATTGTTTTTTATGAAAGTATTTTGCCAACCATCAGAACTCATACCATTACCTGCTTTTGAACTGGAGTTATGTACAATCACCATGCCCGATGTACCACGGTTCATTTTAAAAGCAGAAATATCCATATTGTACAATTCGTTTCTAAAAACATAACAAGGGCCGCCAAATATTGGTGCAAGACTAATGCCGTTGCGACCATTATAACCTCGGTTACGGTATACTCTTGTATTAGAAACTGTAAAATCAACTTCAATAAAATCGTCAACCATACTTTTAATGTCATTGTTATGAATATCCATTGCAAAAGAAGGAGTGTACTGTCCGCCATCGGTAGAAACGGCATCGTCAAAATATTCGATGGTATTAAAACTAACCACGTTTCGATTTCCTCGTATATCCACCGCTCTTAACTCGGTTGTTCCATTACCAGGCCATATTCTACTTCCAGTTAAATGGTTGTTGGTAATATACTGATCGTGTTCCCAACCATTTTCACGACGGTTATATATGCCATAATTCACCTCTTTTATTCGGCAATTTTTTATGGTAAGATGTTGTGTGTTTTGTGCATCAATAGCAATATTGCCATTCTCAATTGTTAGGCCATCAATTATAATGTGCTGCATAGAATCATTAAAAACGCCTAACTCAATAATTCGATCAGCACCACCTCCGTTTATTATGGCCTCTCTTGGGTTCTCACTTCTAAAGGTGATAGGCGCATTTGCCGTGCCACTTGTAGTTAAACTAAAACCGCTGTAATTACCAGAGCGAACAATAAAAGTGTTACCAGCTTGTGCATTATCGGCAGCTGTTTGTAAACCTTTATATGGATTGCCACTTGTTCCACTTCCTCCACCATTACCAGCAGCTACATATTTAAAGTTATTATTTTCTTTAGGATAGGCTTTTGTTTGAGTTGTAACGGTAGTAGTAGTTCCGCCACCATCAGCATCACTTAATGTTAACCGAATTTGGTAGCTAGTATTGGGTTGAAGAAACATAGCACTACCTGCATGATGATTGGCATTATACGTTGCGCCGTTAATTACCAAACTAGGGTGTGAACGCATTGTAATCGCTCCTTTTTTGTAAGATGAAGCACCTTGTTTACGAAACTCGATTTGTAAGTTACTATTTAAGTTTTCATCACCACTAATAGGGTATAAAATACCGATATGCTCAAAAGTAGGATCAATTTTTATGTTGCCGGGGATAACCGCATTTGCTGTAGTTGGTGAATCTGGTTGTTCTGGTATTGTTCCATCGTATGCTGGTAGTTCTACTACATAACTATCAATTGAAATACCATCTTCAGCACCACTCCAATCCGAACCAAACAAAACTCGTGTACCTGTTGGACTGATGACCGCATGCGGTTCACCAAAATAATTATTGCCTTCTGCAAGGCCAAGTTCGGCTTCGTCTTCATCGGCTCGGTGGTGACCAATTCTGCAAACTTGCACATTGCCTTCGTTTGCTCTGGCAATAATCAATTCTTGATCTAATAACGATTGTCCGTCTTCATCATAACCCATCATAGAAGCAGCCACCCAACCGCCTTGGGTATTTTTATGTGATAGGGCAGAAACATGAGTGCCTGATTGTGGGTATTCGTAACCTTGTGCTTCACTAGTTAGTGTAAAACAATTACCATTTTGCATATTATGCGCTACTACATCGCCAATGCAACCACCATTAGGGCCTTGTGCAAAAGCAATGGCAATATGAGCATCAGCACCATTTGCTAATTTACCAATGCACGAATGTTCTGTACTACTTTCATTTAAACTCAAATGCAAATTACCTTGTGCATTATACACATTAGTGTTGTGATAAAAGTAATTACCACTTGGTGCTGGCATAGGCGCCGTATAGCCTAAGTAATTAATATTAAATTCAACTAAATTACCCGTAGAAATTCTATAATAGTAAGCGCGGTCATTATTACATCTAAAACAAAACACATCCGAATCCCACGACATCATTTGCACATCATTACCCATACTAAATGAGCCACTACAATTGGTAACTAAAACATCTAAATCGACAATTACAGTTTTACTTTGATTGCTGATGCGATATTCGATAAATTCGTTGGTGGTTTGATGAAGATAAAAGAAAATATCTGGATCATTAAAATGCCAAAAAATTTGCTCAATATCGTCTGGTTGTATGTCGTTTAAGTCTCTTAGGTACTCATAAGTAATTCCGTTTAACAAAATATGCCCAGTGGTTCGGTTGTATAATATCATCAAACTTTCATCGGCATTCCAAGCTTGTATGGTGCTGTACATTGGCTTAATTACTTCACCAACAGCAGCGTTAGTTATTCGCCTAATAGTTGTACCAAAAGAAGGGTCGATGGCAGTTTGCAAATAGCCTGGTTTGGCTAAGGCTTGCATAGGTTTTAAAGAGGTATCATTTATTTGTAGGCCTTGTGTAAGATCTTGCGCTTGAATTGCCTGGTTGCTAATTGCAAGTAACAATAGACTAACTAAAAAATTTTTCATTTCTATTTTTCTTAATTTTATAATAAACATAGTGTATTAATTGCTTACTTTTAAATTCATTAACAGTATATTTTAAAATTATTTTTATTAAATATTATTATTTTTATATTTTTAATATTATATTTTTTAGATAGAAAAAATCTCCTTATTTAAAAATGTTAAGAATTACCGTACCTTAATTTTAACAAAGCAGAACAAGGTGAAAATCTTCTTTTTTGTTAGTGTACTGGTAACTTTAAATAAACACTTGGCGAGTTATTATTTTGTAATTTTTATTAGTGGATGCCATTATTGAATTACAAAACTTAACTATTAACTTATTATTGATATAGCTTGGAATTTCATTTCCAATTTCATCTTCTATTTTATCATAAAAGAAATTACCTTATTTTTCAATTTCTTTTTTTGTTTCAATCGTAATTATATTTTATAATTGGTATACTTTTAAAATAGTTAACAGTATTTTGCGGAATGATTTTTATAAGAACTATTGTTTTTTTTATATGCTTACTTGTTTTAAGTGCATGTTCAACTACAAAAAAAACTTATGTAATTGAAAGCGATAAAAATGGTATTAACTTAAAGTTACCCAAAAAAGATAAAGAGGCAACCTTATTTTTAATTGGAGATACAGGTACGGATAAGAATTATAATGATGTTCAAGTTTATTTGTTTAAACAACTTAAGCAAGCTTTAAAAGATGCAGGTGAAAATTCTTCTATTGTTTTTTTGGGCGATAATATTTATCCTGCTGGCTTACCTGTAAAAGAAAATGCAAAAAGAGGTATTGCTGAGCATAAGTTGAACACTCAATTGGCACTTTTAGAAGATATGCCTTGTAAAAGTTATTTTATACCCGGCAACCACTGTTGGAATATGATGCGTGCTGGTGGTTTACAAGCAGTACAACGACAAGAGGCATACATTGAGCAATATTACCAGAAAAACAAAATTGAATTTTTTCCAAATGATGGTTGTGGCGATCCGGTGGTGAAAAAAATTAGTGATAACATAACTTATGTTTTTATTGATACGCAATGGTGGTTACAAAATTGGAAAAAAGAAAATGGCATTAATGAAGGTTGTAATATAAAATCGAGAGTTGAATTTTTGAAAGCTTTGCAAGCGATCTTTACCAAACATAAAGCTGAACAAATTGTGGTGTTGATGCATCATCCATTATTTTCTAATGGTGAACATGGAGGCAATTTTCCAATAACGGATCATTTTTTTCCTTTTAGAATTTTTAACTCGAAACTGTGGATACCTTTACCTGTAATTGGTTCTATTTTACCGGTTACCAGAATGTTGGGTGGCATAAAACAAGATATTCCGCACAAGTTATATCAAGAATTTAAAGACGGAATATTAGAAATGGTAGCCAAAAACCAGCAAGTGATTTTTGCTTCTGGACACGATCATAGCTTGCAATACTTTGTGCAATACCAGCATCATTTTATAATAAGTGGTGCCGGTAGTAAGGTAGATTTTGCAAAAGCAGGTGGTGATGCCCGTATGGTTCGTTCGGCAATGGGTTACAGCTTATTGCATTTTTATGAAGATGAAACAGTTTGGTTAGATTTTTATACGGTTGATAAAAATAAACCTAAAGGCGAGTTAATTTATAGAAAAGAAATTATTAAATAAAGTTGTTAGAGCAAAAAAAAAGCGGCCAAATTTTGACCGCTTTTAATATCTTTTAAAATAATACAACAAATTATTTTCTTGTAATTGTCATAATTGCACCTGCCATTGCTGGTATCTTTTGTTCGGTTTTTACCATTTCGTTAGTCGCCTTATCAATCCAAATTTTGGTAATATCATTTTCATCGTCAACATTGCTTACGCTCATCAAGTAACAATCCATTTTGTTTACTTCTTCTGTACCTAAATGTTGAGCAAGCATTTGCTTAGTATTAGCTTTCATCATATCTGCTACATAAAACGAGGCTTGATCTCCTTCATTCATTTTCATAGAAGCTAACAATATATCAAAACCAGGGCCATCATTAACTAACAAGCCTTCGCTTTCAATATCCATATCTTTACCCATAGCATTAAGTGCAACTGAATTTTCATTAAATTTAAACGACATTTTCTGACCAGCCTGTTCTGCTATTCTTTCAATAACTTTAAAGTTGCTATTGTAAAGAGCCATATCTTTTGATGTTCCCATAGGCCCGTTAGACTCGTCAGTTATCATCCAATTATCACCGTCTTTAACAATAGCTCGCTTCATGGTCATTGGTGTTTTTTGACCCTGTACTTCAATTAAGATATCGTATTCAATGTTTTTTTCTGTCCAATCGTAATTTATTTCTGGCAAAGTTTCTAATACGGCAATGTCTTCCACTTCTATTAACTCAACGTTATCAATATTTACCGAAATCAAATCTAAGGTCTCTGCAACATCTTCTGGCATATCTTTTTGAAATTCTCCTCCTAAATGTGTGGCCAAAAATTCTTCAACCTTTGCGTACATAGCCATAGAGTTTAATGGTTTTCTAAAGCCGTGGCCTTCATCAGCAGCCAACAAATAATCCACCTGCTGTCCGTTATCTCGCATCGCAATTACTATTTGATCCGACTCTGCTTTTTTTACTCTTGGGTCGTTAGCGCCTTGTACTATTAGTAATGGATCGTTAATTTTATCAGCACTAAATAGTGGGCTTGCTTCACGCATTAGCTTTTGGCCTTCTTCGGTATTAGGGTCGCCTACCATCTCATACAACATTTGTCTACCAGCTTCCCAGTAGGCAGGTACACTTTCTAACAATGTAAATAAGTTGCTTGGCCCAACAATATCTACACCACAGGCATACAAATCTGGTGTAAAAGCTAAGCCTGCTAAAGTGGCATAGCCGCCATAAGAAGCACCCATAATGGCAACTCTATCCTTATCAGCAATGCCTTCATCTATTAAATATTTTACACCCCAAGTAATATCGTCTTGCATTAATTTGCCCCATTGCCCATCACCAGCATTTAAAAAAGCTTTACCGTAACCACCGCTGGCTCTAAAATTTGGTTGCATTACTGCATAGCCTCTGCTATTTAAAAACTGCACTGGGCCACTAAAACCCCAAGTATCTCGTGGGCCTTTTGGGCCGCCATGAACCATTATCACTACTGGTAAATTTTTAGCTTCTTTACCTTTTGGGTAAGACAAGTAGCCCGATATTTCTAAGCCATCACTACTTTTGTAAGATATTGGCTTCATGGTAGAAAGCTGATCTTCAATAGCCTTTAAACGAGGATTAGGAGTGTATTGTAAAATCAATTCTTTTTTAGCTGGATCGAAAAAATATACTTCAGAAGCATATTTGTCGCCATAAGCTACCACCAACATTTTACTATAATCTTTAGTAAAACTGCTATAGCCTACCTCTCTATCAGGAAACTGTTTAGTTAAATATTTAAAACTTTTCTCCCAGGCTTTATTTTTAAAATAGCGTTTTCTTTTATCGTAAGTGTAAGAAGTTGCTATAATTTCACGGGTATGATCGTTTACAAATAAGCTGCCAAAATCAACTTTAGCTTCTGGATCGCTTTCCATTAATTCAACTTCATTGGTAGCCATATCCATAGTAAATAAAGTGCTAAGGTTTAAATCGCCTTTGTTAGAAACCAGATAACATTTGCTATTATCTTTATTAAAACCAGCAATGTAAGCTTGCTCTTTTACATTGGTATTATACACTTCTTCAAAGCTATCATCTTCTAATTTTTTTAATATTTGAGAATTGCCCTGTTCATCCGTTCTGGTAGTAAAACGTAGGTTTTCATCCCAATCAAAAATGTAGCTGGTGTATCGGTTGTCGTTTTCAAACAATTTAGTTAATTCGCCAGTAGAAATTTTTAAGCTGTACAAATCGTGCCAAGCCTTATCTCTATCGTTAATACCCACCATCATCATATCTGGGTCAATTTCAGAAACTGCATAAATACGTGCCTGAATATCTAATAAAGGGGTTAAATTTTTAGATTCGGGAACTGCACCTTCTTCTGCTGCTGCATAAGGATTTACCGAAAAAATGTTCAAATTTTCATTTCCACCTTCATCATTTACATAAAGAATTTGTTTAGAATCGTTAGTCCAGAAATAGCCTAATAATGGGGAGCTGCTTGCGGTTAACAATTTGGCATCATCAAAAGCTTCATCAAAAGCTTTTACCCAAATGTTCATAATGCCTTCGTGCTCTTTCATAAAAGAAACATATTTGCCATTAGGACTAAGTTGCCCAGCGGCAATTTCGGGGTTGTCAAAAAATATTGCTCTGTCTATCAATTCAGTAGTTTTGTCGTTTTCTGTTGCATTAGCTGTTAAAACAAATAATGTCAGCACAACGGTTAAAAAGTAGTTTACCTGCATAAAAAGTATTTTGTGTTGGTTTGTTAATTTTTATTTAGAAAGTTTATTAATGAATGTAAAAATATATAAGGAGCAATCAGAAGATAAATTTAATAATTACAATATAGTATTTTTGTTAAATCGTTATTGGCCTAAAAATGAGGCTTTTTTTGGCCTAAGGCAATTATCTTCAATTCCGATAGCTATTGAAAAGTATATCATAAAATTACAAAATTTTAATATCAATTTATTTTTGGATCGCTCATAAATATTTCACTTTTTAAGTTAATTAGAAATACAAAATATCTGATTTTTCAGTTCTCTAAAAATTTAATCGAATTTAAGCCACTTCTTTCTGTAATTTAAATTCTGAAGTAAAATGAAATTCAAGATCATCATAGTCTTCACGGGCACGATCTAACATCCATTTACTTTCTGCCATAAATACGTAATTGCCATCTTTATCAGTAGCAATGTTGCCTTTTTTTCGTTTTAAAAAATCGGCTAACATAGTTTTATTGTTGGTGGTAATCCAACAAGCTTTGTAAAACCTTAACGATTCAAAGCGGCAATTGGTACCATATTCTTCTTTTAAACGATATTCAATTACTTCAAACTGTAGTTCACCAACTGTGCCTATTACTTTTTTGTTGCCTGGTTGTAACGTAAATAATTGTGCTACTCCTTCATCTGTTAATTGTTGAATGCCTTTGTTGAGTTGTTTAGTTTTCATTGGGTCTAAGTTAATCAACTCTTTAAACAATTCTGGTGAAAAGCTTGGCATACCTTGAAACATTAATTGCTCACCTTCGGTGAGGGTGTCCCCAATTTTAAAGTTACCAGTATCATACAAGCCAATCACATCTCCTGGAAATGCTTCTTCAATTACATTTTTGCTTCGAGCAAGAAAAGAGTAGGGGTTGCTAAATTTTAACTTCTTAGCTAACCTAACGTGGTTGAAAAAACGATTTCGCTCAAATGTGCCACTAATAATACGAAGAAAGGCAATTCTATCTCTATGGCGGGGATCAATATTGGCATGAATTTTAAAAATGAAGCCACTAAACTTTTTTTCGGTGGGTTCAACTATGCGTTTATCCGTTTCGCGCAAGCCAGGGCTTGGGGCAATTTTAATAAAGGTATCTAACAATTCGCGCACACCAAAGTTGTTTAAAGCACTACCAAAAAATACAGGAGCTATATTTGCTGCTCGGTATTCTTCTTTATTTAAAGGATCATAAACACCTTCAACTATTTCTACTTCTTCTCGTAATACATTAGCATCTTCTTCACCTATTAGCTCTTCTAATTGCGCATCATTTAAATCTTCAATTGCTATGCTTTCTCTATCGTTACGTTGCGAACCTGCTTGAAATAGGTTTAAGGTTTTATCGTACAATTTATATACGCCTTTAAAACGAGCACCTATGTTAATAGGCCAACTTAGCGGCCGCACTTTTATGTCTAATTTTTCTTCTAATTCATCTAGTAAATCAAAAGCGTCACGGCCTTCACGGTCCATTTTATTAATAAAAATGATTACTGGTGTTTTGCGCATTCGGCAAACTTCCATTAGTTTTTCAGTTTGCATCTCTACTCCTTTTACACAATCAATTACTAAAATAACGCTATCAACTGCTGTTAAGGTTCGGTAAGTATCTTCTGCAAAATCTTTATGGCCAGGTGTATCTAATAAATTGATATTGACACCATTATACTCAAAACTCATTACCGATGTGGCTACCGAAATACCTCTTTGGCGTTCAATATCCATAAAATCGCTGGCGGCTGTTTTTTTAATTTTATTAGATTTTACTGCACCGGCCACTTGTATAGCACCACCAAACAATAACAGTTTTTCTGTAAGTGTGGTTTTACCAGCATCGGGGTGGCTAATAATGGCAAAGGTGCGCCGGCGTTGTATTTCCTTTTCTAAGTTTGACATAATTGATTCTCAAAAATGATTGTAAAGATACTTAAAGTAATTAGGAATGAGGTAGCGGTTTTAAAATGTTATTAGAAGATGCTTTTGTTTTGGCTTTACTTAGTGTAACTGTTTCACTTCTTACCAAAGAAAAATAGGCTGTAAAACTTAGTGAAAGCAATAGGTAGGCTAACATTAAGTAGTTAGCACCAGGTAAATATTGATCTAAATTAAACCAAGTACCTAAAGTTATTAACAATGCCAAACCTAATACAAATTTAAATATTTCGGCGATTAAAGCTGTTTTATGCCCATCCATTAAAGTAGTGTAAGCAGCTATAGAAATAACTACAAATAGGCCACCCAACAGTAAATACACAAAGCTAAAGTTTGCCAGTTGGTTAAATAAAAAAAGTGTAATTGTTGCTGTTACCAAAAACTGAAACCAGCAAAAAGCTTTAAACCATAAGCTTCCTTCTGTAAAATATTTTTCAAAATTGTACACGTCTTTAATGCTATTGATAGGATGTTTTTTTATAACATCGGGTGGTCGCCAGCCGGTTGGCATAAACCATACCCTTAACTTATCATACCAATTTTGTGTATGCCAAGCATCTTTTAAAATTTGCCAAAAATGCAAATAATTAATTATAATAGGATTCCAAGTTTTTACTGGCTTTTTAACGCCGAAAACAGCGGGCACATCGGCTAATTCTTCTTGAAAAGTTCCAAACCACTTATCCCATACAATAAATATTTGAGCATAGTTTTTATCAATATACTCATCGTTTATAGCATGATGTACTCGATGGTGAGATGGGGTTACAATGATATGCTCTAAAAACCCCATTTTATTAATTAAACGGGTATGATACCAAAACTGTGCAAATAATTGTATGGGTTTTATAATAGCGATTACTTCAACTGGCACGCCAACAATTGCCATTGGTAAATACAAAAAAAAGAAAATACCAACTATGGCTGAAATATCTTGCCGTAAAGCGCAGGCCAAATTATATTCTTCGCTGCTATGATGTATAATATGGCGATTCCAAAAAATGTTGATCACATGCTCAAAACGATGCGACCAGTAACCTGCAAAATCATCTAACACAAAGGCAATTACAAAAACCCACCAGTAGGCTTTTAATTCGAAAACAGCAAAATGAGTTACCATAAAATCGTAACTCACAATTACGATGGCAATGCCCAAAACGCTTTTTAAAATGTTGGTAATGCCTGAGCTTAGACTGGAAATAGTATCGAAACTATTGGCAACTTTGATACCTATAAAATAACTAATGATCCATTCAATCATAACTAAAACAACAAATACAGGTGCGGCTATAGATAGTATTTGCCCCATTTCTTCCATAAAAACAATATATTTAAATGCCCTAATTTAACAAAATTATTAAAAATTACAATATTTAAAATGAACATTTAATTTGGAAGATAGCTTATGTTGTGCTTAATGCTTTAAAAATGGTTTGTTGAAATTCTTTAGCTTTAGCAGCTACCGCTTGTTGAAAATCAACTCCTTTACCAGCGTAAATAATACTTCTGGCTACATTTATTAATAGGTTAACATTTTTAGTTGCGCCATTTTCAATAACAGATTTTATGTTGCCACCTTGTGCGCCAATACCAGGTATTAGTAAAAAACTATTGGCAGCCGATTTTCTTACCAAGCTTAAATAGTTGGCATTAGTTGCACCAACAACATACATAATTCTGTGGCTGTTAGGCCATTGTAAACTTTTTTGTATAATGTTTTCGAACAAGTAATTATCAGTTTCAGTTTTTAATAATTGAAAGTTTTCTGCGCTTTTGTTTGAGGTCAATGCCAGTAGAATTACCCATTTATCATCGTAACTCAAAAAAGGTTCAACACTATCGTGGCCCATATATGGTGATAGGGTAATGGCATCAAAATTTAAGGTTTCAAAAACTGATTTGGCATATTGCTTTGCGGTGTTACCAATATCACCACGTTTGGCATCAGCAATTTTAAAATGTAAATCGCCTATATAATCAACTGTTTTTTGAAGACTTAACCAGCCTTTAGCGCCGTGTGCTTCGTAAAAAGCAAGGTTGGGTTTGTAAGCCACACAATAAGGTTTGGTAGCATCAATAATGGCTTTGTTAAACTCAAAAATAGGATCTTCTAATTGTAAAAGATGTGCAGGCATTTTGTCAAAATCAGGATCGAGGCCTACACAAAGGCAACTTTGTTTTTCAACTATAAGTTGTTGAAGTTGCGATTTATTCATTGCTCAAATTAATAGCAACTACTTTTTGTACTTGCGGTACGGCTTTTTTTACTGCCTCTTCTATACCTGCTTTCATGGTTTGATAGCTCATTGGGCAAGTTCTACAAGAACCTAAAAGGTTTACCTTCAAAGTCCAATCGTCGGTTAGTTCACTTACTTCAATATCGCCACCATCGGCCTTTAAATAAGGCCTCATCGTATCTAAAGCAGTTTCAATTCTATCTAATATTGATGTTATTTGATCAACCATTTATTTCTACTGAGGTTTCTGTTTCTAATTCGGCTTTTTGTGCATTTAATATTGAAATGTTACGAGCCGTATTTTCAACAAAGTTATTAAATGCTGCAACAATTGGCGTATTTTCTTCCGATAAAGTTATTGGCTTGCCATTATCGCCAGCTAAACCAATGTTTTCTTGCAAAGGTATTTGTGCTAATAGAGGCAAATCAAGTTCGTCGGCTAATTTTTCGCCGCCTTTTTCACCAAAAATAAAATACTTTTTATCTGGCGCATCGTTGGGTACAAAATAAGCCATATTTTCAACCATACCAATAATGGGTACTTTTAGCTGTGGCATCTGAAACATCGCAATTGATTTTTTTACATCGGCAATAGCTACTTGTTGAGGTGTAGTAACAATAATTGCACCTGTTAAAGGTACGCCTTGTACTAAGCTTAAATGAATGTCGCCAGTGCCAGGTGGTAAATCAATAATTAAATAATCTAACTCGCCCCAAATGGTATCGCCAACAAATTGTTTTAATGCAGAACTTACCATTGGCCCGCGCCATACAACAGCTGTGTCGGCATCGGCCAGAAAACCAATGGACAATAACTTAACGCCATATTTTTCTATTGGTAATATTTTAGGTTTACCATTTTCTTCGGTTACGCCCGGCCTCGCATTTACCAAACCAAACATTATTGGTATTGATGGGCCATAAATATCGGCATCGATTAAACCTACTTTAGCACCTTTTTTGGCTAAGCCTGCTGCTAAATTTACGCTTATGGTTGATTTGCCAACGCCGCCTTTGCCCGAGGCCACTGCTATTACGTTTTTTACGCCCGGTAATAATTGGTCTTTATCTTTTCTTGTTGTGGTAACGGTGGCCGAAAAATCGACAACAATGTTTTGGCTAATTTCGAGCTCTGTTTTTAAGGTGTTGATAATGTCTGCTTCAATTTGGCCTTTTAACGGACAAACTGGCGTAGTTAGCTTTACGTGAATTTCTATTTCCGTGTCAGAAATGATAACATCTTGCACCATATTAAGGCTTACAATGTCTTTTTTTAAATCTGGATCGTCTACCAGTTTTAAAGCGGTTAGTATTTGGCTCTTATCAATCATTATACTTGCAAAGAAACAGCAATTAGTTAAAAAAAGTTCAGATTTATTTTTTTGGTAAGATAAGAGAAAAAAAGCGGAGGAAGAGGGATTCGAACCCCCGATACCCTTACAGGTATGCCAGTTTTCAAGACTGGTGCATTCAACCGCTCTGCCATTCCTCCGCTGCAAAAATAGAAAGACTAATGGTATTTAAAACTAAATGTGTATTTTTTTTTTAGATTAAATAATGAAACTGAATTATGTATTGATTTACAAGGGATTGAGTAATGGGAATAATAGTATTTTAGTAAATTTTTAAAAACTTTGAAACGGGGAGCGAGGCATTTAATTTAGCCCTGACAGAAGTGGTTATACCATTTTGAATGGCTTTTGAAGCGTCGGCAAAATGGTATTTGAACGGATGGCGGGACCAAAATTTCTGCGAAGGATAACCATTTCGCTTCTAAAATTTTTCTGCTAATTATTTTTCTTCCTTTATAAAAACAGTATCGGTTTTCGAATTGGGATATTTTGCTTCCATTTGTTTTAGCAAATCTTGATATTGCGCTTCGCCTGTTTTTCGGTAGATTTCGATTTTTTCGTTATTGATGCAACTGCAAAAAAACAATGATGCAAAGCCAATAAGTGAAAAAAACTTAAAACATAGCTTAACCGATTTTAGTATAGTTATTAAATCTTTCATTTCAATACAATATTTGGTAGTTTCGCATAAAAGTAAATTAATATGAAAACAAGTACGTTTAAAAATACATTTTTAACTTCAGTAATCGGCTTATTATTCGCAAGTGTATCATTTGGGGTAAACCCACATTGTGAAGTGCCTTGTGGTATTTATGAAGATTCGTTAAGAATAAGTTTAATTAAAGAACACATTACCACTATAGAAAAGGCAATGAATAAAATTAATGAACTTGCTACTGCGCCTGCTGCCAATATAAATCAACTGGTTAGGTGGGTAAATAATAAGGAAAGCCACGCAGAAAAAATTCAGCATATCGTATCTCAGTATTTTTTGCACCAACGGGTTAAAATTGCTGATGCTAAAGATTTAATGGCAGTCCAAAAATACCAAGCGCAGTTAACTTCGTTACACGAAGTTTTGGTGTATGCTATGAAGGGTAAACAAACTACTGATTTACAGTTTATCGACAAAATGCGAAAATCGGTTGTAAAATTTGAAGAAGCTTATTTTGTAAAGGCAGCAGGCCATCCGCACAATCATAGCAAACCAACAACGCAACCGCACAAGCATTAATGCTCAAATATTTATTAAAGCCAACTTAGCAAAGCTTTTTTTTTGGTATGAATATTTTAATATCGGCTTATACTGGTATGGGTAATATGGTATTGAAAACACCTATGATACGCTCAATTTACCAGTTGTTTAATGAGGTTAAGGTAGATTTAGTTGCAGGCAGTTCTTTTGGGCCAGAAACGGTATTGGCCAACAGTAATTATATTAACGATGTTTTTTTGATGCAAGAAAACAATCCTGCTCGCAACAAAAGCATTATTAAAAATTGGCAATACGATTATTGTTTTGTTGGTTTTGATGCCGCCCCTCAGTTTTTGATGCAATTACTTAGATCAAGTAATATTAATACGATTATACGCCATTATTTACCATCAAAAAACCCAATAAATAAAGCGAAACGAGTTGCGCAAAAAAATACGATTTGGGTACCATTGCAAGCTGGCCGTCACGAAATTGACTTAAATTTTGATTTGTTAGAAGCTGCTTATGGTTCGCCTTTTAAGCGAAAAAAAAATACTTTTGTAGCTTTTAAAGAAGATAATAGTATTATAAAAAAATATGAAATAATACCACCTTATTTTATAATACAACCTGGCGCGGCAAATGGAATTGACAACACAAAAATTTGGCCTTCAACAAGTTATATTGAGTTAATTGAACTGTTACTTAAAAACTATGGTCATCAAATTGTGTTAGTTGGTCATAAAAAAGATTATGATTATGCTGTTTTGCCAATTGCTACTCATTTTGAAAATGATAGCAGGGTAGTTAATACTGCTGGCGCAACAGAAATTAATGAGTTAAAGAATTTACTATATTATTCTAAATTAATTATTTGTCACGATTCGGGCGTTATGCATTTAGGCGATGCCTTAGAAAAACCTTTGATCGCACTTTTTGGCCCAAGTGACTTTAGCAGGGTAAAACCTTTAAAACCAACTTCGCATTACCTCTTTTCAAAAACAAAATACTTAAATATAAAGTATAATTTCAAATCGTTTAATGTATCTGATTTGAAAAAAAATGAAGCTCAAAATTACCCAATGCAAGGCTTGCCCGTTGAAGAAGTATTTAATAAAGTTAAAAGCCTTATTTAAGCCTAAGTTCACACAATTATAAATAATCAATTATGTTAAATAGCTAATTTGATTTTCGATAAAATATATCAACTACTTGGCTTAAACAAAAATAGCGGTATGGCTCGCTACTTAGTAAAAGGGTCATCAGCAGGGTTTTTAATTATTGCTTTTAATATAGGGTTAACCTTTATAAACAGCATTGTTGTGGCAAATTTAGCAGGCGGTTATGAGTTAGGTCGTTACGAATACATTATGACTTGGATTAATCTGTTTTGCATTTTTGCATTGTTTGGTTACCACACATTAGCAGTTAGAGAAATACCCAAATTAAAAGCCAACAACGATTTTGAAGGCATCAAACACTTTTGGCAACAATCGTTTTGGTGGGTATTATTGGCTGCATTGTCAACAGCAATATTGGGTTGGTATGCTTTAATTGTTTTTGGTTTAGTTGATGCTTCAGATTATAACTTACTCAAAATAGGCATGTTAATGCTTCCTTTTTGGGTGTTAGCCTTACTTATTTCTGGTGTATTACGCGGTTCAAAACATATTATTAGTAGCCAAATTCCAACACAATTAATAAGGCCTATTATATTTGTTGTAGCAGCAACCTGTTTGTATTTTTGTTTTCAACAATTTACCGCTACTTCAATATTTACTGCACAGCTAATAGCTTTAGTAATAACTTTAGCAGTAGCTATTTTTTATTTAAGAAAAGATGAAGGTCATTTATTAGCAAAACCGACTGAGAAAACTTACGAAAGCAATTGGTCAAAAGCTGCATTGCTGCTTTTCTTTCAAGGCTTGGTAATTGCCTTAAATACTAAGTTCGACATCTTACTATTAAACAGTTATTGCACCAAAGAAGAATTGGCCTATTATGCCATTGCAGTAAAAGTAGCCGCTTTAATGGGCATTATGTTAATGACGGTAAACTTAGTTATTGGGCCAGAAATTTCACGCTTATACAACCAAAATAATATAGTAAAGTTAGAAATGTTGGTGAGCAGATCCATAAAATTAATTTTTGTTTTAACTATACCTATTGCCTTGTTCTTAGTGGTTTTTGGGCCTTTTGTACTTTCTTTGTTTGGTAAAGAATTTGGCGTTGGTTATCCAGTATTAGTAATATTTATTTTTGTAGCCTTAGTAAATGTTGGCGCAGGTTCGGTAGGTAATATTTTAAATATGACGGGCCACGAAAAAGAGGTATTTTATGGAATTATAGTTAGTTTAGTATTCAACGTAATATTAAATATTATATTAATACCACCTTTTGGTATTATTGGTGCAGCAATATCAACAGGCACAGCAATAATTATATGGAATATTATTTTATGGTGGGTAGTAAAACAGAAAGTTGGTATTAACGCATCTATCTTTAACTTTAAAAAATTTAGTTGAAAAAAGAGAGCAACCATAAACCTGATTTTTTTATTGTTGGTGCGCCAAAATGTGGCACCACTTCTTTGTATTATTATCTAAATCAACATCAAAATATTTTTCTTGCCGCAAAAGAGCGTTACTATTTTGGTAATGATTTTACTTTTTTAGAAGGTAAATCTTCACTATCACATTACCTATCTTTTTTTAAAAATGCGCAACCAAATCAGTTAATTGGTGATGCTTCAGTTTGGTATTTATACTCTAAAACTGCGGCCGAAGAAATAAAAGCTTACAAGGCCAATTCAAAAATAATTGTAATGTTAAGGCAGCCTACCGATATGATTTACAGCTTACATCAACATCAATTATTTAATGGTAATGAAAATATAGTTGATTTTAAAAAAGCATTACAGGCACAAGTTGAACGGAAAAAGGGTCATCAAATACCCGCAAAGTTGGGTTGCCCAATTGAAGGCCTACAATACCAACAGGTAGGTAAATATCATAAACAAGTAAAGCGCTATTTTGAAGTATTTGGCAAGCCAAATGTTTATATTATTTGGTTTGATGATTTTAAGAAAGATTCAAAAGCCGAATACAAAAAGGTGTGTGCTTTTTTAAATATTGCTCCAATAAAAAATATTGATTTATCTGTTCAAAATAAAAGCCAAAAAGCGAGGAGTAATAAGTTTACGATACTATTAAAACATAGATCGAAGAGAGCGATAAGTTTGTCAAAAATACTAATACCATCTCGAAATTTAAGATACAAATTATTAGATTTTTTTTGGAAAATGAATAGTGTTGAAGTTGAAAAAACAGCTTTGTCAAAAAAATTGAAACAACATTTAGATCATTTTTTTTTAGAAGATATTGAAAAATTAGAAACACTTACTGGTAAAAATTTGGATGGCTGGAAAAATAGAAAATAGATTGTTTTAATTTAAACAACAGATAATTATAATTTTAATAGAAAAACTGTTATTTTTGTAATCATTTTTTAACATTAAAATTAACATTTTTTATTTTGACAGAAGAAGATTTAATTAACTCAAAAAACCTTAGTGAGGGAACTGAAGAAGTTCAGCAATCTGCTGAGGCGCCGGCGCAAGAAACGCTGGTCAACGATACTGCCGCAGCTGCGACAGAGGAGATAACAAACCAAGTTGAAACAAGTAGTAGTGAAGAACCCAAAAAAGCAGTAGAAAATACTGATAGTGGTGTTTTTAGTACCGATTTTGCACCATTAACCAATTTTGATGGTGGTGCACACGATGATTTCGATTGGGAAATTGACAAAAAAGCAAATCAATTTGCAGAAGATGATTCTTCTATGGTGAAAGCCTATGAAGATACCTTTAAAGAGATTTCGGAAGATGAAATTATAGAAGGGGCTGTAGTTTCGATTTCTGATAGCGAAGTGGTATTAAACATTGGGCACAAATCCGATGGTTTAGTGTCGCGATCAGAATTTAGAGATATTGAAGATTTGAGAGTAGGCAGCGAAGTAGAAGTTTACGTGGTTTCGCAAGAAGATGAAAGAGGTCAACTGGTATTAAGCCGTAAAAAAGCTAAATTACTGCAAGCTTGGAACAAAATTGTAAAAGCCAAAGAAGAGGAAACCGTTGTAGAAGGAACTATTATTTCGAAAACAAAAGGTGGTTTAATTGCCGATGTTTTTGGTTTAGAAACTTTTTTACCAGGCTCTCAAATTGACGTTAAACCTATTATTGACTACGATGCTTATGTTGGTCAACGAATGGAATTTAAGATTGTTAAAATCAACGAAATCATAAAAAATGCTGTAGTGTCTCACAAAGCATTAATTGAAAGTGATTTAGAAGAGCAACGTCAAAAAATTATTGGCGATTTAGAAAAAGGTCAAGTATTAGAAGGTACTATCAAAAACATTACCGACTTTGGTGCATTTATTGATTTAGGTGGTGTTGATGGCTTATTGTACATTACTGATATTAGTTGGGGTAGAATTACACACCCAAGCGAAGTATTAGAATTAAACCAAAAGTTAAACGTTGTTGTGTTAGATTACGAACACGACAAAAAACGAATTTCACTTGGTTTAAAACAATTAAAACCGCATCCGTGGGATATTTTTAATGAAACTGTTGTTGAAGGTTCTACCGTAAAAGGTAAAATTGTTAATATTGAAGACTACGGTGCTTTCCTTGAAATTGAGCCTGGAGTAGAAGGTTTGGTTCACGTTTCGGAAGTGGGTTGGTCCAATCAACCAATCAATTCGAGAGACTTCTTTAAATTAGGCGATGATCACGAAGCGAAAGTAGTTACCATTGATAGAGAAGATCGAAAAATGTCTTTATCTATTAAGCAGCTTTCAGAAGATCCTTGGCAAAATATTGCAGAGAAATATGCTGTTGGTAGCAAGCACACTGGTTTAGTTAAAAACATTACGCCTTATGGTGTTTTTGTTGAGCTTAACGATAGTGATGGTATCGGTGGTATGGTTCACATATCCGATCTTTCTTGGACGAAAAGATACAATCATCCAAATGAATACACTAAAGTAGATGTTAATTTAGAGGTTGTAGTGTTAGAAATTGATTCAGAAAACCGTAAATTATCATTAGGGCATAAACAAATTGAGGAGGATCCGTGGGATACTTTCGAAAACATATTCCCAATTGGAAGTGTACACGAAGGTACTGTGATTAAAAAGAATGATACAGGTGGTATTGTTTCTTTACCTTATGGAGTTGAGGCTTTTGCGCCAAACCGTCATTTGAAAAAAGCTGATGAAACTTTAGCCGGTGCTGATGAAACGATGGAGTTTAAAGTTATTGAATTTAATAGAGATGATAAGCGTATTGTAATTTCACATACTCGTATTATTGACGATACTAAATTTGAAGAACGTAAAGTACAATCTAAAGAAAAAGATCAGCAGCGTGCCCGTTCGAGAAACCAAGTGAAGACGATGCAGAATAACTTGGAGAAAACCACTTTTGGTGATTTGGATGTGTTAGCGCAGTTGAAGCAACAAATGCAGCAAGATGAAAAGAAAGTAACTAAGCCAAAAGAGGTAGCAAAACCAGTTGAAACATCTGCTACAGAAGCAACAAAACCAGCTGAGGCAGCAGAAGAAGTTGCTGCTGTTAAAACGGCAGAAGCACCAATTGAGGCTACACCGCCAGCTGAGAAAGTAGCGGAAGCGCCAGTAGAAGAGGCTAAAGTACCAGTTGATGAAAAGTCGACAGATGTCGAAGCAGATAAAGCGGCAGACACTACTACAGAAGAAGAATAGAATAACATAAATTCTTATTAAAATAATAAATTAAAAGGCCAGCTTTAAGTTGGCCTTTTTTAATATCTCTTATCTCAACGCTGTATTCTACAAGCTGTTATTTGTTATTCTGCACGCTGCACGTTGTGTTCCGCAATCTGTATTCTTAACTTTGTTTTCTGTACTCTTTACTCTTATACCAAACAACCACTATACCAAACATAAACTATAGTTACAAAACCCATAATATTACTACCTAATGCAAAAAATTTCATTTCTTTTAAACTGTAAGTTTTGGTTTTGTTAATGTAGAATAAATCTAAAAATAACCATAGTAAACCAACTATTAAAACGATTGAAAAATAAAAGGCGTCAAAATAAAAAAGTAGCAATAAAACCTCTAATGAAACAATGAATATAATAATGAGTTTGGTTTTAAAAATACCAATTTGAGTAGCGGTTGTTTTTCTATTAGCTTTTTTATCAGGTTCAACATCCATCACTTCACCAATTAAATGGCTTTGCACGCAAAACAAAAACAGATAGATGTAAGTAGCAAAACTTAGGTTTTCAGTTTGATTAACTATAATGCTAAATGGAACAATTAATAAATAACCAATTTGGCAAATTAGTTCTAATGGTGGTTTGCTTCTTAAGCCATTATGCGGTTTGTTGTACAGATAATTAATACCAAGAAAGCAAAGGATAATTAATAAAATTTTATAACTAGAGAAATATATTAATATTGGGATCCAAATAAGCTGAACAGCTACAATTGCTTTCCATAAATTTTTTAGTTGAATTTTACTTGCTCTTGCTCCAAACCAAAAACTATCTTTTCTTGGGTTTAGCTGATCGGTTTTGAAATCAACTATATCATTCCAGCCATATAGCATAAAGTTTAAAGGAAAACATACATAAGCCAAACCTAACCAAAAAAAGGTGCTTTGTATTAAAATATAATTGTTACTTGTGGGCAGTAGGTACAACCATATAGTTGCAAACCATAAGCCAGGGCGAGATATTTTTAAATAGAATAAAATATGCGAAATGATGTTTTTCAAATGTGTAAAAAATTTGCAGCTAATCAGTATTAATTGGGTGTTTTTTATTGTTACTACATCTTTATTTGTCGTAAATTTCTGATTGCTCTTTTAAAAAATATACTTTTCAAAGTTAATTATTTTTTGTTATTAGCTCAAGTTTTTACTTTAGCTTTTTTTTTAATAAAGGTAGATACGACGGAGCGAAGCCAGAAAAATAGCCTCGACAGAAGTGGTTATACCATTTTCTGTTGGGTGTTTCCATTTAGCTTATGGAGCTATGGCAAAATGGTATTTGAACGGATGGCGGGACCAAAATTTGTGCGAGAAACAACCATTTCGCTTCAAAAATCTATTTTTTTGAGTTATTTTTTTACAATTGTCTTTACCTATTACCATTACTATTTTATTATTGTAGCTATTTAATTATCTTGCTCATAATATGGCTATACCCAAGGTATTTTATAACACTGTTAAAGATTTACCATTTTCAAACTGCAGCAAATGTAACAGGTTTCTGTTAGATGATAGTGTTGAATATATGATAGAAAAAGTATTAATACCTAATGATGTATTGTACGAGTTTGCAATTTGTGGTAGTTGTATCAAATTACTTCAGCAAAAAATTTCAAAAGAATCGCTAAAGAATATGCAAAAGTTTAGTGAAGATGAATTGGATAATCGGATACAAAAAATTGATCATTTGTTTAATGAAGACTATGATGGCATAAAAAGAGAACTAACTATTCAGAACCCAGAATTAAGTTATGAAAACTGTAATATAATGGCTTTTTTTAAAGGGCAAAATATGGTGGATGATTATCCTGCTGTGTGTGTTTCAACTCAGGCATTAGAAAATATGCAAGAGGTACTTTCTAAAAAAACAAAAGAGAGTTTTGACGATTTTATGGATTTTATTGGCGATGTGCCACCAGGCTTGGAAGAATTATTTAAAACACGAAAGCCTGTTTTTGTATAAAAACAGGCTTTAGTGGTATCATTATTTTCTAAAAAAGATTATTTCTCTTTTTTGCTATTTCTTCCTTTTATATCTTCATAAAATACGGCAGTTTGTCCTTTTAATTGAGCGTTAGCAGAATTAGTAGCAGTAGTTAATGCTTTGCTTACGGTTACCTTTTTATTATTTGCGTTTTTCTTATTGTTTTTGTCAGTAGCTTGTAAGCTCAATGCTGCCATACAAAAAACTGCTAATGTAAAAACTGATAATACTTTTTTCATAATTTGAAATTAAATTTTGCATAAATATAGTCAATTAGTTTTTTTACAAAAAATAAAAAAACTATTTATTTGTTTAATTCTGCCATTTTAAAGTGTTTTTGTAGTAAAGTTGCCTTATTTTTATCTAAAATACTAGCTAATTCATTTTCTGAGGCAGTTTTTATCTTATCGTATGATTTAAAATGAAGATATAACTTTTCAATAGATTTTGTTCCAATTCCTTTTATGTCGGTAAATTCTGATTTTAAACTACCGGTTGATCTCTTTTTTCGGTGAAAGGTAATTGCAAATCGATGAGCTTCGTTTCTGAGTTTTTGCACCAACTTTAAGCTCGCAGATTTTTTATTGATTAACAAGGGTATAGAATCTTCTGGCATAAAAATTTCTTCTAATCTCTTTGCAATACCAGCAACCGCAATTTTGCCATATAAATCTAACTTTTTGAGACTTTTAACGGCTGCATTCAATTGCCCTTTACCACCATCAACAATAATTAATTGTGGTAAAGAAAGCTTCTCTTCTTTTAAGCGTTTGTATCGGCGGTACACTACTTCTTCCATCGAAGCAAAATCATCAGGCCCTGTTACTGTTTTTATGTTAAAATGTCGGTAAGATTTATTGTCGGGCTTACCATTTTTAAAAACAACCATTGAAGCCACCGGGTAACTACCTTGAAAATTAGAATTGTCAAAACACTCAATATGAACGGGCAGCTCGGTTAGTCTAAAGTCGTTTTTTAGTTGTGCCAAAACAGCGTTACCTTTTTTCTTATACTTATTTTCAAAATTTTGAAGCGTTTGTTGGTTGCGATAATAGTCAACGTTTTTTTTAGCTAATTGCAACAAGTTTAGCTTATCACCTCGCTGTGGAACGGTAACCTTTAAACCTTGCATTGGTAATGCTACTTCAAAAGGTACTATTATTTCAGTAGCGTTGCTGCCAAGTTGATTGCGTAATGCCACAATACCATATTCTAAAATTTTACTTTCTGTTTCCGCTAATTTTGGTTTCAGTTCAATTACCTTAGTTTGTATTATTGTACCTTCTACCAACCTAAAACAGTTTACAAAATATTGCTTCCCTTCTTGTGCCATAGCATATACATCAACATTGTCAATACTTCGGTTTACTATGGTCGATTTACTTTGGTAGGCTTCTAATGTGGCTAATTTTTGTTTTACTGCAGCAGCTTTTTCGTACTCGAAATTCTCCGCATAATCACTCATGGTTTGTTTTAAATAAACAATAACTTTGGTAATATGGCCTTTTAAAATTTGTTTTATTTGTTTGATGCTTTCATTATAATTTTTTTCTGTTTGTAAATCTTCACAAGGCCCAAAGCAGTTACCCAGGTGATGCTCTAAGCATACTTTAAATTTGCCAGCTTTTATATTAGCATCACTTAAATTTAAATTACAGCTGCGTAGCGGAAATATAGTTTTTAAAACATCTAAAATAGTTTTAACCCGCCTTACAGAGGTGTAAGGGCCTAAATATTCCGATCCATCTTTTATAATCCTGCGGGTTAGAAATATACGAGGAAAGCGTTCTTTTTTTATACAAATATAAGGATAGGTTTTATCGTCTTTTAGTTGAATATTGTAACGTGGCTGATATTTTTTAATTAGGCTATTTTCTAACAAAAGTGCATCTTGCTCTGTTTCAACAATAATAAATTTAATAGTGGATGCTTTTTTTACGAGCACTTTTATCCTACCATAATTATTTTTATTGAAGTAGCTAGAAACTCTTTTCTTTAAATTTTTAGCCTTGCCTACATAAAGCACTTCGTCTTCTTCATTAATAAAACGATAAACCCCTGGTTTGTGCGGTATGTTATGCTCAAAATTTTCTTTGTAAGTTGCTAATGTCATTTGCCCCTACGAATGTAATAGATTATTAGCGTATTATGGTAACAGTTCCGCTTATGGTTTCACTTTCTTCTTTAATTTTTAGCAGATAATAATAAGTTGCTTCGGGTAGGGGAGCGTTCTTATAAGTTCCTTTCCAATCATTTTGATAATTGGTAGTATTAAAAACTAACTGTCCCCATCTATTATAAATGTGCAATTCGTTGGCATTAAACCTTGTAATTTCTGGTATAAACCAAGTATCATTAACGCCATCATTATTGGGGCTAAATGTGTTTGGAATAAATTCTACCAAACATTCTTTCGGGCTAACCACCAAGGTGTCTTTAAAAGTACATCCAAATGTTTTTATAGTAACAAAAAACTGAGTGGGTTGATTTATGTTTAAAGCAACGGGGTTAGCCGTTAAAGCATCCGAAAGGAGTTCTGCAGGTTCCCAAATATAATTTTCGCCACCAATGGCGCTCAATTGAGCATTGTCTCCAAAACAAACTTCAAAATCATCAACACTTCCAACCTCATCGTTAAAGCTAACTACATTTACGGTAACCTCTTTTCTATCGCTGCATTGGTTTAAGATTCCGGTAACGGCATAAGTTGTAGTAACTATTGGTTTTACTACTACTTCGTTACCGCTTGCAAAATAATTGCCGTCTAAGGTCCACTCATAATTTATAGCAGCATTTGTTGTACTATTAGCGGTTAAGGTTTGAATTGCGCCCTCACATATTGTAAAGCTTTGGGCATTAGTCGAAATATTTAACGCATCTATTATTTTTACAGATGTATTGGCCTGCGCTAAGCAAACTCCATCTACGGTAAAAGTGGCAGCATAATTTATATTATCAGTAATTACGGCCTGTGGTTGTTGAATATTAGCATTATTTAAACCATTTACCGGCAACCAATTTATGTTTGATAAGTTTTCGCCTTCTAAATTTAATTGAACGGTTCCATTTTTACAAACTTCAAAAATTGGCGTTAAGTTATAAGTTGCTGATGGGCCTAACAATATTTCAATTTGTTTTTGAGCCACACAATTTGCCTTACTAATTTCCACTTGGTAGTTTGATGTTGCTAAAGTAGGTTTTAAAGTTTGATACTGAAGATTTGGTTGTGTAAAATTATAATCTGTGCTGTTCCAATTATAAAAATCGCCTCCTTCGGCTTTTAGTGTAATGTCGCTTCCTTCGCAAACGGTTAATTGTTCTGTTTCGGCAAAAGGTGCTAAGTCAACCACTTCAACAAAAACAGTATCGGTTTTGCTACATCCTTTACTTTGTAATTGCACTATATAATTAGTAGAATTTTGAGGATTGGCGATTGGGTTTGAAATTGTAACATCACTTAAAGTAGAAATTTCATTCCATAAATAATTGTCGCTGCCTGTGGCATCCAGCTGAATTGTTTCATCTTTACAAATTATAATATCATCACCCGCAGAAACAGCAGCTAAACTAATTACATCAACTGCTACGCTATAGGTTGTTTTGCAGCCTCTAAGGTTAGTTACTTCAACTTTATAAATAGTGCTTGTATTGGGTGTGGCAATAGGGTCGAAAATTTTAGGATCGTTAAGGTTGCCAGCAGGAAGCCAGTTGTACTCAAAACCTAATTTAAAAGTAATTGATAGTTTAACTTCTTGCCCTTGGCAAATTCTTTTAGCAGAAGAGATTGTTAAATCATTATTTCCTTCTTCAACAAAAACAGTTATCTCATCAAAATCGGTACAGCCATAAATATTGACGGTAGTAACATTATAAGTAGTAGTTGATGTTGGTGCCGCTAAAGGATTAGCAATGGTATGATCGCTTAAACTTTCTGGATTACTCCAAACATAACCTAACCCGCCAGAAGCAAATAATTGAACCGTGTCTCCCTTACATATAGTAATATTTTCACCTGCATTTGCTGTTAACGATTGATTGATAACATTTACTGTTGTGGTTTCGGTAGCAGTACAAGCGCCATCAGAAGCTGTTAAAGTATAAGTTGTAGTAGTAGCTGGGTTAGCAATAGGATTAGCAATTTTATCAGAAGAAAGACCAATACTTGGTTCCCAACTGTAAGTAAAAGCACCTGTTGCATTTAACTGTGCTCCATTGCCATCTTTACAAATAGTAAATGCTTCGTTTAGTTTTACCTGCAATTTATTGGCTACGTTTACTTTAACCGAAGCTTTCTCAATACAGCCATTTTCATCTTCAACAATAACTTCATAAGTGGTGGTAGATGCAGGAAAAGCAATTGGAGCGGCATTGAAAGCATTACTTAAAGTATTAACAGGCGACCAAGTATAGTTTACGCCACCTAAAGCTGAAAGTTGCGCTCGGCCACCATTACAAATTGTATTGGGTTTACTTACACGTACAAAATTATTAGGGATAACGTTTATGGTAATTTCGTCTGTCGCAGTACAACCATCTTTTTCTAATTGAATAGTGTAGCTGGTGGTTTCTTTAGGTTGTGCCGTAGGGCTAAATAAGGCAGGGTTGTTTAAACCTTTGGTAGGAAGCCAAGTAAAAGAAGCATTTTCTGCATTGAAGTTTTCATTAAGCACTACAGATTTACCAGCACACAAAAATTGATCTTCTCCTAAATTTATTTGTGGGCTTTCTTTAACTGTAATTTTTAACTGCTCAACAAATGAACAACCATCTGATAATTGGCCTGTTAATGTGTATGATCTATTGATGGTTGGGTTAATTACTATAGAGTCGTTAGCTATAGTAAAACCGTTTTGTGGCTGTATGGTATAGTTGCTTAAATCTGCAATACTAAAAGCAAATGTTTTATTGCGGCACAATTGCACTTCACTTTGTGGAAAAATGATAGCGCCATCTAAAACTGTAACGGTAACCGTTTCTGTTATTTCACAATAAGCATCTGAAATTTTTACATTATAAGTAGTGGTAACATTTGGTGTTGCAATTGGGTTTGGACAATTGGTGCAAGACAAGGAGCTTAGGTTATTACTCAACCATTGGTAATTGTAATTGCTATCACTACTAAAATCTAATTGAGCAGAATTTGTTCCTCCACAAATAATAATATCTTCGGTAATGTTTGTTTCAAAATTACAGGTTTTAAGGGTAACCATAATTGTATCGTAACCTACACAATTGCCACTTGTACCTTTTAAAATGTATGATGTATTTGCAGTTGGGCTTATGTTTGGGTTTTCACAATTGGTGCAAGAAATTGACTCATCTTCTGTAATCCATTCATAATTGTTTGCACCCGAAGCAGAAAGGTTAATGTTCTGACCAGAAAATATTTCTATATCGCCAGGGGTAATAGTAACCTCTAATTCATTAACAACTTTTACAACCACTTCATCTGTGCCTTCGCAAGAAGTACCTTTATCTACTGTTAAAATAAAAGTTGTAGTAATAGCTGGGCTAACGATTGGGTTGTATATATTTGGGTTAGATATGATGTTGGGCATTGCACCAGTTGAAGTAGTCCATTCGTAAGTAGTACCACCAGCAGCAAATAGTTGTACATTTTCGCCAGTACATATTTGAAGATCTTGCCCAGCATTTGGTGCTGCATCAGCAGCTACACTTACGGTTACTTTCTTAGTATCAGAGCATCCTTTTTCATTAAAAACGGTAACGGTATAGGTAAGGTCATCTGCGCCTTCTGGTGTTACTATTGGGTTAGAAATAGTTGGATTATTTAAATAAGTTGTTGGCGACCAAATATAACTAACCCCACCGCTTGCAGATAAACTTGCACTACCGCCTTCACAAACCGTAATTTCATCAATTACAATTGCTTCCACATTGTTTCCAATATTTATATGAAGGGTATCGGTAGCGGTGCAATTATTTTCGGAGCTTACCATTAAAATTATAGTAGTATTGCTAGTAATATTTGCTGTTGTATTTTGATCGTTGGCATCTGCAATTTCAGCTGTTGACTGCCACAAAAACTCAACATTACTATCATTAGTAACTGCATTTAAATCTATTTCTTTGGCAGTACATAGGGTAGTGTCATTTCCTGCAAAAGCAGTAGGTTTTGGTTTTATAAAAATATTTACTTCGTCGCTTGCAGTACAGCCATTATTATCGGTAACGGTAACCGTATATTGTTCATCTTCATCTATGTTTACAACTGGGTTAGCAATAGTATTATTAGACAAACCTGTTTCTGGACTCCATAAAATACTACTGCCTTGCGATGCTTGTAATTGCAATTGAATATTTTCACCTTCGCAAAAACTTTGTGATGCCGCACCTGCTTCTGCAACAGGTAAACTTAATACGGTTACTATTACCTTTTCGTTTACACTACAGTTGGTGTTACTATCAGTAATTTTCACCGTATATTCCGTGGTACTTTGAGGTGTAGCGGTTGGGTTTGAAGCCGTAGCATTAGACAAACTACCAGTAGGAAACCACTCATATTTATCACCACCACTTGCGGTTAAAACCACGCTTTCTTTTCTACAAATACTAACACCTTCCGAAATAGAAACATCTAAACCTAAACCCGGTTTTACTGTTACATTGTTTGCATTGGTGCAACCATTTTCATCGCTTGCGTTTACCGTGTAGGTTGTAAGTTCTGTAATTGAAGCAATAGGATTAGCAATAGTAGCATCGGACAAACCTGTTGCGGGTTGCCAATTGTAGTTAAGTCCTTCGGTAGCATTTAATTGAATTTGATTGCTATTACAATCACCTATTGGGTTTTGTGTAATAGAAATTAATGGTAAAGGATTTACCAATACAATAATGCTAGAACTGGAACTACAACCATTACTTTCTGCCTCTAAAATGTATTGTGTAGTTGATGATGGTGATACAACAGGGTTAACCAAGCTTGAAAAAGCTACTTGCAGTTCGGTAGACCAACTTAAATTAGCAGAACTATCATTGATAATGGCAGATAATTGCGTTGAAGTATTTGCACATATTGGTTCAACTTCACTAATTGTAATTATAGGTGCTTGATTAACCGATAACTCAAAATTTGCCAATGCGGTACAACCATTTTCATCACTTACTTCAACTGTGTAAATTGTTGTTGTTGCCGGATTAACAGATATTTTATCGGTATTGGGTAAATTGGTATTATTGCTGCTGCTCCAATTATAAGTTTGATGTTCATTAACAGATAAGTCTGCATTTTGACCTTCGCAAACAGCAGAGGGGCCAGTTATAGTTGGCTGTGGTAATGGGTTAACCCTAATAGTAACTTCATCAGTTCCTTCACAACTACCATCAGAAACCAAAACAGCATAAGTGGTAGTTTGGTTAGGATTGATTGTTAATTCTTGTCCATTAAAGGTTTCTAAAGTTGAGGTGTTAGTCCATACATAGTTAGTACCACCAGAAGCATTTAGGCTAACTGTTTCACCGCTACAAATTTCTCTGTCTTCTCCAATATTGGCAACAATATTATCTGCTATTTTAACTGTTGAAGTTCCTTCGAAAGAACATCCATCTGTGTCGGTAATAGTTACTTTATATTCAGTATCTGTAGTTGGGCTAACTGTTGGGTTGGCACTATTGCCGTTTGCAATAATAGAATTAAGATCACCCGAAACCTCTTCCCACAAATACGATATTCCGCCAGAGGCACTTAAATCAGTTTGGCCACCGCTGCATATAGCAACTTCATCAATTACAATAATATTAGTATTTGATTTTATGTTAACCATTTGCGTTAAAACACTGCTGCATCCATTCGCATCAATTATGGTTACTTCAAATGCGGTATCGCCACTTAGCAATGCGGTGTTTACGGTTGGGTTGGCGCTAGTAGCATTTTGTAAAGCAGAAGCAGGTTGCCAATTGTAACTTAGGCCACCAGCAGCAAACAATGTTCCACTATCACCATTACATAAAGTTAAGGTTTCTCCAATACTGTAATTTTCATTTGTGTTAATTATTACTGTAACGCTATCTTCAAAAATACAACCATTTAAAATGGTAAAAACAGTATATGTAGTTGTTTCGTTTGGGTTAGCTATTGGGTTGCCAATACTATTATCTGATAAACCACTACTCGGATTCCAGTTATAACTCTCTGCCCCTGTTGCTTCTAATTGAACTCCTTCTTCATCTTTACATTTCACAAGTTCACGTTCTGCAACTATTAACGGATTTGGTATTACCGTAATAGTTATTTCATCTTCTGAATTGCAAGCCCCAGTACTGCTAACTTTTAGTGTAGTTGTTTCTAATAGCACAATGGTAGGGTTTGAAATTTCTGTATCTGAAAAAGCATCGCTTCCTTCCCATATAAAATTGCCACTACCACCAACAGCGTTTAGTTGAACAATTTCTCCTTCACATATAGTTTTATCACTTCCAGCATTTATAGCATTACCTTGTGATAAGTTTACCTGTAAAGTGCCAGTAAAAATACAACCATCTGATATTTCGGCTCTTAAAGTGTATTCAATATTCTGCTGTGCAATTATTTCAGGACATAAAATATTAGGATCACTTAAACCAGTACTTGGCTGCCATAAAACACTAGTAGCATTAATGTTAGGGCAATCTATTTGCAACCTTTCTCCATTACATGCGTTGTAGCTACCAAAATTAATGGTGGTATCTTCAACATCAAGTATTTCAATATTAATTATGGCAGATGAGTTGCAGTTGTTATCTCCTGTTGCGGTAACGGTGTAAGCTGTAGTTTCGTTTGGTTGCACAAAAGGATTTGCGGTTTTACTATTTAGGCTATCTAAATTTGCATCTAAAGGGTTGGCTACCCAATTGAAGGAGCTTAAAGAATCGGCAGTTGCAGTTAGCTGAACACCCGTGCCTATGCAAGTGGTAATATCTTCATTAACAGTAAGTGGGGGCGCTTTTTTTACATTAACCTTTACCGAATCTATAATTTCGCAGTTGTCGGCAGTAGTTAAAATAATTTGGTAAACGGTGTCTATGGCTGGGCTTACAAGTGGTCTTTGTAAAAAAACATCGTTTTCGTTTACAAAACCATAAGCCGGACTCCATTCATATTTAACTGCGCCTCTTGCTTCTAAGGTATCTATTTCGCCAGGGCAAATTGATTTATTGCCACCACCGCTAGCTGCTGCAAAACCTGGTACGTTTACTTTAACTAAGGCAGTATCAGAACAGTTTTGATTAAAGCCAGTAACCGTATACACAATTTTGGGGTCGGCGTTTTCTATAACAAAAGATGCACCAATTTGAGAAGCGATAATGCTATCTCCAATTGCCCAATCATAAAGCCCAGTTACATTGCCTTCTGCTTCAACAGATAAGGTAACTTCTTCGCCTGGGCAAATGGCAGCCGATGCGCTGCTTTTTACATCAAAAAAATCACCTTGCCATTGCTCGTCCAAGTAAGTAAAACGATTAGTTAACCAGTCTTTTAATTGCTGTACCGCCTCTTGGTAAGTAGCAAAACCATTTAATGCATTTGCAGGTATAGCAGTATTTAATAAGGTTGGATATCTTTCAAAATTGAAATCGGCAGCTTGTTTTAGTACATTCTCGAAAGAATCAATCTTACCAAAAACATTTTTATCACTTAAAACGGTACCTCTAAGTTGGGTATATCTACATTTTAGTTTAGTTATAAAATTAGGGTCAGTCATTAGCTTTGGCCAATAATTCGGCACTTGAAAAGGATCGTTAAAATTACTATTAAAATTGTATTGAAAACCTGTTGTTTCTTTACCTTCAAAATCGAAGGTGTTGCCCATGGCAATATTAAAATCCCATACGGGGCCGGCATATATTAAAGAATCTCCAGATGAATTTTTGTCTTTATAAAAATAACTGCTTTTTCGATAACCGTCTACGTTTTTAGTAAATTCTTGTACAATAATAAAATCAATAAAAGAAGCAATATTAATATGTGCCGAATAGCCAGTTAAAGGATCGTTATAATTGGCGCTTTGCATTGTATTTTCAAAGTCATCAAAAACTCCCTTTATGTACTCTATTTGAATATTTTGTAATCCATCACCAGTACCTAACTTAACTTGAGGATATTCGAATATATAGTTCCAGTTGCCTTTAGAAGAAGTCCAACCGTCAACACCATTGGCAATGCCTTCATCATTCACAGAAACGATATAACCACCCGTTTTATCTTGATTATTAATAGGATTTGGAAACTGTAATTCTGAAGGTCCTAAGTTAGCAATATCCACCCTGTCATCATCACGTTTTATTCGCTCTGTTAACACATATACCCCTTCGTAAGCAGGTAAAAGGTCTACCGCAGGAGGATTTACATTAAAATTAAAAGATACCGTATCAATTACAAAATTGAAAAATTTGGTTTTAGGCGCATACCAGCCCATTTCATTTACCAAATCATATATTAGGGCATTTCTAATGAGAGATTTATCTAAATATGGGCCATAAAATATCCAATCATTTTCACTTGGCAGTCCTAATAAGCTTACATTTAATTCATCATATTTGTTATCTGCTTCATTAAATTTACGTGTTTCTAAAGCAAAGGATCTTTTAGTGTTGCTTGGTTCTCCTCTGTACTCAATACCAATAAAAGTTTCTAATGTAGGGTTGTCATCAATGCTATTTATACCGTTTTCATTTTCAATTACTTTTATTACAACATTCTTTTTATTGTCTTCGTCTATTCTTGAACATTCCCCAAAAGTAGTCAAATCACATTCAAAGCCGGTTAAATAAATAATAGGTATATCTGAGTTATTTAGTATGGCATCTTGTGCTTTTAGGTAAGTATTTTTTAAACTTGCAATTGTCAATAGGGCAATCAAAAACAGTTTAATATTAGTTGAATATTTTGCAAAGCTCATAACTAGTAATATACGTTCATTTCTTAAAAATGTTATAATTATATGATGCTGAATTTAGGATCACAAATTTAGTCCTCAAGGATATTATAATAAACGTGCAATCAATTTTTTGTTTTAAATTGAAATACTTTGGTATGAAAAAATAGCGCATAGCCTGCCATAAGATAAATTACTATTAAAGCCAATTTTAATGGGTAAGCATAAATTTTCGAAATAGTGTTAATCCAATAGAAATCTACAAAAAACATGGCAAAGGCAATAAATAAGATGCTTGCAATTTTTAAATAACTATAAGGTACAGCGTAATACTTTTTGCCCAAAGCTAATGACAACATACACATTATTAAATATACAAACATTGTTGTTAAAGCCGAACCGTAATAACCAATTTTAGGTATTAATAATACATTTAGCACAACTGTTACAAAAGCACCAATTATAGAAATGACAGCAGCGTAAATTGTTTTGTCAGTTAACTTATACCAAACCGAAAGGTTAAAATAAATACCCAAAAATAGATTGGCCAACAATAAAACGGGTACTACTGTTAAACCTTCCCAATAGCTTTGGTTAGAAATGAAATATTTAAAAATATCTATAAAAAAATTGACCCCCAGAAAAACTAAACCGCCAAACAACACAAAATAATGCATTAATTGTGCATATTGTAAGGTAGCATTTTTTTGTTTAGAAGTAGAAAAGAAAAAAGGTTCTACAGCCATTCGGTAAGCTTGGGTAAACAAAGTCATTAATATGGCTAATTTGTAGCAAGCACTATAAATGCCAATTTGTGAATTTATGTATTCTTCTGTTCCTGTTAATAGTTTTTTTAGTAAAATCCTATCTAACACTTCATTAACCATAGCTGCTAAGCCTACTAGCAAAAGTGGTGTGGCATAATGCATCATTTTTTTCCACAACTTAAAATTGAACTGCAATTTTTGCTGAAAATAATACGGCAATAACAATACTAAAGTTAAACCACTAGCAACCAAGTTGGCAATAAAAATATAGCCAATGCCTATGTTTACATTGTAGATGTAGTTTAACCATTGCCAAGTTTCACCTTGTTGTAATAACTTGGGGCAAAGCCATAAAAATAAAATATTAAGCAACACATTAGTTATAATGTTTATAATTTTGATGCCTGCAAATTGAAAAGCTTTACCCTGTAACCTTAGCTTGGCAAAAGGTATGGCACTCAAAACATCAAAGGCAATAATTAAGGTAAACCAAGTAATATATTCTGGGTGTTGGCTAATGTCAATTAAGTGAGCAATGTTGTTTTTAAAAATAAAAAACAGAATAACGAAGAATAAAGTTGATGTAATTAAACTAATTATCGCCGTACTCCAAGTATCTTCTTTTTGTTCTTGTGAAAACCTAAAAAAAGCGGTTTCGAAACCATAAGTAAGCGTAACCATTAAAAAACCAATGTAGCTGTAAAGGTAGCTGTAAACACCATATTCGCTTGGTAAAAATACCATGGTATGTAATGGTACTAACAAATAATTCAGCAATCGGCCTACTACAGTACTCAATCCATAAATGGCGGTTTCGCTTGCTATTTTTTTAAGAAGAGACAATTATAATAATTACGCAATTTATGGATTTATAAATAGTTTAAAAAGCTGTTTTATAAATTGTGTATAATTTTAAGTAACAAAAACCAATGAAATTGGAGTTTACTTTTTATTGACAAGCTCCTTTGGTAGTGCCTATAAATTCAGCACCTTTCGAAATAGCAAACCCATTATTTAAAGTAACTTCATTTTTAGCCCAATATTCTACCTGCTTACCCGACTTAATAACAACAGCTCCTTGAGTTGAAATAGTGCCTTTACTTTGGTACAAATTTTTGAAGGGCGTATTTCGTGTAATTAAAATATTGGCTTCACACGAAGTAGCTAAACAAGCTCCGGCATTTGTTTCACAAAAAGAATTCCAATCAGCATTAAAATTGTTACCATTGTTTATTGCTGCATTGCCTTCGTAAAGTACATTGTTGAGTTGATTGCATAAATTAGACAAGGCTGCTGAGTAACAACCGCTTAGCCCATTGGAGTATAAGGTTAAAATAGATAAGTTACTTAAATTTCCTATTTCACGTGGTATACTACCAGTAAGTTGGTTGTTAGATAACAACAAGTCATTTAATTTGACTAAGTTTCCTAATTCAGAAGGAATATTACCGCTAAGTTGATTTTCATATAAATCTAATAAAGTCAAATTAGTTAAGTTCCCTAATTGAGCAGGAATATTACCTTTAAGTTTATTACCAGTTAAGTCTAGTTGTTTCAAATAAGTTAAATTTCCTAATTCGGCAGGTAGCCTACCGTTTAAATTATTAACTCCTATTGATAATTCAACCACTCTTCCATTGTTAATAGTTGAAGTTTTTACCCCCAATAAGCTATTAAAATTGCAATTTGTTGGTGGACTATTTCGATTGGCTATTAAAACAGTCCAACCTGTTTTGTTAGTCCAGTTATCTCCATTTGTATTTTCATAAAGTGCTTTTAAGGCAGTCCAATCGCCAATATGGCATTGAGCATTTATGTTATAAGAAACAAAGAAAAAGGAGCTTATAATAAGAATTTTTGTTGCTAAGGTTAAATACATATTAATGATTAATTTTACGTATAATAGTAAAACAATTAATCTGCAATATAAAATTAATGTTGTTAATTTTATATAATTTGTTTTATGTTATAAATTTCAATGGTGGCTAATACTTTGCGAATTGATATTTTATATTGAAGCTTAAGCTAAGGGCAGTTTTTACGTAAATACAATTGAGCCATACAATAATGTGGCAACCATAAAAAAATGTGGCAACTTATTAGGGGTGATAATTGCACGGCGATGCTTTTATACAACAATTAGATGCCATTTTTGAAGTAATAATTATGGGTGGTTTTAATTGACAAGCCTAACCAATTCTTCTTAATACGGTAAAGTTTAAAAACAAATAGATTAAAGCACAAACCAATGCCCAAGTAGCAAAGCCGTGAAACAATTCGCTGTAACGTTTAACACGGGTAACTTCAATTTCTGTTTTTTCTAAGCGGTCAATTTCATTGTAAATTTTTTGTAACCCTTTATTGTCTTTTGCCCTAAAATAACGGCCTCCCGTTTGCTCAGCAATATCTTCTAATAAGGCTTCATCAATTTCAACTTTAATATTACGCATGCTAGTACCAAACAAATTTTTAACAGGGTAGGGAGCAGTACCTTCAGAACCAACACCAATGGTATACACTTTAATGCCAAATTGTTTAGCGGTTTCTGCGGCTGTACCCGGATCAATAAAACCAGAGTTGTTAACACCATCCGTCATTAAAACCACTATTTTGCTGGCTGCTTTGCTTTCTTTTAAACGACTAATAGAAGTTGCTAAACCCATACCGATGGCAGTACCATCTTCTAAAAACCCATTTTTTACTTCAGAAAATAGTTTTTTTAATACTTGATGATCGGAAGTGATTGGGCATTGGGTAAAACTTTCGGCGGCAAAAACCACCAAACCAATTCTATCAAATGGGCGTTTGTCAATAAATTGTTGCCCTAAAAACTTAGAAGCTTCTAAACGGTCGGGCTGAAAATCGCGCGCCAACATACTGCCCGAAACATCCATTGCAATTACAATATCAATACCTTCGGAGTTGATATTTTCGTTTTGCAAGGCTTTTTGCGGACGCGCCATAGCAATTGTTAGCAAACTAAAGGCGGCTAATTGTAATAAAAATAAGAGGGGACGAAGCCTACCGATCCAACTTCTACCTTTTATGGCCGACAAATCGGGCATTCGCATGGCCGAATGGCCTGAATTTTTACGAAAATATCGCCAATAAACAAATAGTGGTATTAGCAATAGCAGCAATAAAAACCACGGATCTTCTAATGTAATGTTATTCCAAAGTCGCAAAAACGTTTTATTTTAATTGTACTGCAAAGAAAAAACTATTCTGCGAATTACTATTGATTATTGATATTTTTTAACGGCTTGCCAGATTTGAGGTTTTTGTGGCTTTTACCTTTGTAGCGTTTGCGTTAGGGATAGTAACGGAAATCCTTTTTTTGAGGTACGAGAAAAAAGATTGGAGTGGATAGCCCGACCCGAAGGGAAACGCCCAAAAAACAAGAAATATCTAATTACATAAACTCCCAAACCGAATGGTAGGCATTGCTTTCTTGAAAATAGTCCATCAATTGTTGGTAAAAAGGGTCGTTGGCTATGGTTGCGGAGTCGCCAACAATAACCAGTTTTTTTTGCGCACGGGTTACGGCCACATTCATACGGCGGTAATCTTTTAAAAAGCCAATATTGCTTTTTGTATTAGAACGCACCATCGAAATGTAGATGACTTCTTTTTCTTGGCCTTGAAAAGCATCAACCGTATCCACCTGAATTTGCGCAATTTGGTCTGGCAAAAAATGATCTTTTAAATGCGCTCTAATGTATGCAGCCTGTGCTTTGTAAGGGCTTATAATGGCAATAGTTAGCGTGTTTTCTAAGCTTTGCAATAATTTAGTTAAGTGAATACCTATGGTTTTATATTCGCCAGGGTTGTAATAACTCAAAGAACTGGGGTTTCTTTTTTCTTCGTAACCGCTGCCTGCGGTGTCAATAAATTCTACTGGTTTTAGGGCACCATTTTTGCCATTTAGTTTTTGATAAGCTACCGTTTTGTCCGCCAACAAAGCGCCTTTATAAAAATATTGATTGGTAATATTCATAATGTTGCTATTCATTCGGTATTGCGTGTTAAGCAAATGAACGCCAAGCGGTTGGTCAATTAGCTTTTCCATTAAAGTTTTGCCTAAGCCCAGTTTTTCTGCTTTTCTACTTTTTACGGTGGGTGGTAATTGAAAAGGATCGCCCGCCATAATAACCCGTTTTGCTTTGCACAGCGGAATCCAACAGGCAGGTTCTAAAGCTTGCGCTGCTTCGTCAATTACCAGCGTATTAAACTCAATTTTATCTAAGTATTTATTTTGAACACCAACCAAAGTAGTGGCAATTACATCTGCTTGTTGCACCAATTTATGTATTACATAATTTTCGGCAATTTTTATTTGGTTAGAAAGGTCTTTAGCTTCGTTACGTAAATTTCGGCGTTGTTGACGTTCTTCAAAACCAAAATTTCGCTTAAATTTTGCCGCTTGTTTTCTTAAATCGCTCACTTGTTTTTTCATCTTTTTAATAGATGCTGTATCTGGATGATCCGCAATTTGAGCAGCTAAGGTTTGTTGCCAAACTTCGTTTTTCATGCGGCTTAGGTTACCAATTCTAACCACATTTAAACCTGCTTCATTCAGTTTTATCACCAAATGATCTACCGCAGCATTGCTTGGTGCGCACACTAAAACGGGCAATTCGTCAATAGGTAATTGCTTAATGCAATTAACTAAAGTAGTGGTTTTTCCTGTGCCAGGTGGGCCGTGAATTACCATATAATCAGTTGCATTTAAAGCCAGTTCAATTGCTTTGTTTTGGCTGTCGTTTAAATGTTCGTTAAAAATAAATTTGGCGTGCTGGGTAAACATTGGTGGTGATTTTAACAGCAGTTTATCACGTAAATCGGCAGTTCTACAATTTTTGGCACCAGCAATAATTTCTATTGCTCGCAACATTACTTTGTAACTGCGTTCATCAAAAAAACTATTTAAACCAATGGCGTTTTTGAAAACCCAATCGGGCAGTTGGTCAATAGAAAATAAAATTTCCATTGAATTTCTGTCCACCCAATTAATAATACCTTTAAGTTTACCGCCTGCTGTTTGGTCTTGATTTTGCAAAGTGTACAACTCCACCTGCGAACCACCTTTAAATTGATGCGGTAAATCAACGGCTTTAGTACGGCTTACTTTTAGCGTAGGTATTTGCCCCAAGCTATATTTTTGATTTTCTATTTTTAGTGGAAACCAAGCGTAACCTTTCGCTCGCCGTTCGCTGGGGCTTAGTTTATTTAACCGTTGAAAATAGGTTTCTTTTTCGGCTTCATATTCTAACTCCACTAAATCGGTTAGTTGTTTAAAGTAGGCTTGTACTTTATTACTCATTATATACGTAGGCTCGAAATTCCGCCGTCTATTTTTATAATTTGGCCAGTTAACCAAGCTGCTTTATTAGATAGTAAATATGCTGCCAAGTGGGCCACGTCTTCTGGTTCGCCAATTTTTTTTAAAGGATGCCTTTTTGTGTTTGCTTCAATTTTCACATCGCTGTTTAAATATTTTTCGGCCAAAGGGGTATTGGTGATGGATGGCGCAATGGCATTTACCCGAATAGTTGGTGCAAACTCTGCGGCCAATGCTTTGGTTAAACCTTCTAATGCACCTTTTGATGCCGCTACTTGGCTATGAAAATTGAAACCTGTTTGCACCGCAACAGTCGAAAATAATAAAATACTGCTATTGCCAGTAGCTTTTAATTTGGGTAAGATGTGTTGTATAATTTTTACTGCACCAACTACTTGCAAATCATAATCTTGCTTAAAAGCCTCTGGTCTAATTCGCTTAAAAGGAGCTAAATTAATGCTGCCCGGGCAGTATGCTATTCCGTCAATGGTTTCTGGTAAAAAGTCTAAATTTATTTCTTCCTCCAATACATTTAATGGATGATATTGAATAGCTGAAGTATTATCAATTGCTGTTTTGTTATAAGTTCCAAAAACGCTGTGGCCTTGTTGTGCTAAGGTATTTGCTAAACTTAAACCAATACCGCTTGAAGCACCAATTACTAAATAGTTATTCATTCCAATTATTTTTGCAAAAGTAAGGTTAAAAATAGGAATATGCTTTTTTTAGTAAAAGGTAATTATTGAAGTATATTTTAATACAAATATTTAAAGATAAAAGCTCAGAAAAAAGGGCAGTAGCTTTTGTTGTGAGGGGAGTTATTTTGCTGTAAAAAATAGCTGTAAAACAACTTTTCATTTTTTTTGTTACTATACCCTTTAAGCAGGTGATAAAATAGAAACACAAAAGATGTTTTTAGTGAGATAAAAAACAGGTTACAAATGTTAAAAAGCGGAACAGATCATCAGTTCCGCTTTTTTTGGTAAAATTTATATTGTACTTTTATAGTCAAATATAGCTTAATGAAAGCCAACATTTCAATCTACTTTATATTGCTAATTACTTTAACCTTTTATTATGGTGGCAGCCAAGCTCAATACGCTTTGACTGCCCCAAAAGCCATCTACAAAAATGCTGATTTTGTAAATGAGATAATCAGCAACCCAAGCAAGTCACTTTCATATAAAAACTCAAAAAATAACTCGCCTGCTATCTCAACTAATTATTCAGGTGATGTATTGGTAACCTTAAACAACAACCAAAACATCTTAAAAAATAATTATGCTGAAGTGTGGGATTATGAAACCTGCAACAACAACAATAATGCAAATTGTAATGCTGTAATTGGTTTTAATGATTATACCGCTAACGAAATACTTTGGGCTATTTCAAAATCTTTTGAGTATTATGAAGACCGGTTTAACAAAGCTGCACCAGATACTTTAACAATAAGTAAAGTGCATAGTACTTATCAAAATCAAACCAATAGTGCTTATTATTTGGGAGAGGAAGGTATATTGGTTTTTGGAGATGGTGATGGCGTAACCAGAAATCCCATGTCTTCAATAGATATTGTTGCTCATGAAATTACACACGGCTTAATTAAATTTACGGCCAATCTTTTCCCTGCCTTTGAGGCGGGTGCCTTAAACGAATCTTTTGCCGATATTTTTGCCGAAATGATTGAAGATTATGTTTTTGGTTCGAATAATTGGGTGATCGGTTCAGATGTTACTATTAATAAAAATGGTATGAGAAATATGGCTAACCCAAAAGATGCAACGATGCAGTACCAGCAACCCAACACCTATTTAGGTGAATATTGGGTATCTGTAAATAATACTTGTTTTACAAATGATTTATGTGGCATACACACCAATAGTGGTGTGCAAAATTACTGGTTTTATTTGTTAGCCGAAGGTGGAAACGGTACAAACGATCATAATTACAATTACCAAATTACTGGCATTGGTAAAAATAAGGCGGCTCAAATTGCTTACAAAAATTTGACTACTTATTTATCACCTAATGCTAAATTTATGGATGCTAAAGACGGATCCATTGAAGCGGCAACCGATTTGTTTGGTGCTAACTCAAATGAGGTTACCCAAGTTAAACAAGCATGGAAAGCAGTTGGTGTACTTAATGATCGTGAAATGGATTCGCTTGCTTTAGTTGCCCTCTATAATTTAACGGATGGCGCAAACTGGCATACCAGTTGGAATATAAACCAACCAATGGATAACTGGTATGGCGTAACTTTAAATAAAAATGGCAGAGTAGTTGCATTAAACTTAGTAGATAATGGTTTGAGTGGAATAATACCAATAGAGCTCAGCTATTTAAGTAACTTAGTAGAGTTGTATTTACACAACAATCAACTTAGCGGAAACATACCGGCTGAATTAAGTAATTTATTTAATTTAAAAATATTGTCATTATATGCTAACAATTTAAGTGGAGAAATACCAGCACAGTTAGGCAACTTAAACCAACTTCAAGAATTCTATTTACAACAAAACAATTTAACTGGTGAAATACCTGCCAGTATTGGCAATTTGACCAGCTTATTATATATGTCACTATCATCTAATGAGTTAACAGGCAACATACCAAATGAATTAGGCAGTTTATACAATTTGATTGAACTATATTTATTTGACACTAAATTAAGCGGTTCTATTCCGGCAACTTTTGGCAATTTGACAAATTTAACCAAATTGTATTTATACGAAAGTTATTTAAGTGGCCATATACCAAGCGAGTTAGGTAATTTGAACAACTTAGAAGAATTAATATTGTTTACTAATCAACTGAGTGGAACTTTGCCTGCAACACTCAGTAATTTAACGGCATTACAGTATTTAGAGCTTTATGACAACAATCTTGGTGGATGTTATAGTAGCAATTTATCAATATTTTGCACACAGTTACTATCAAGTACAAATGCCAACATTAGTTATTTGAATTATTTCAATAACACTTGGGAAGATTTTTGTTTGAACGGAACAGGTAGTTGTATTTCTAACCCCATTAAGTGGCAAATAAAAAATGTTACTGTAGACCCAAATGCTCCAATTACTTCAAACCAAATACCAATTGAATTTGATTTGTTAGTTGATTCTCTAAATCAGGATGTGCACGGAGATGGCTTACAATTTACATTGAATACCGGCACACAATATGAAGATATTTCAGTTACAGATATTCACCCATATTTAACTTACCAAGAAGTTGATACTTCTATGATTGATGAAAATACGATTTACATTAACAGAATAGATCAGGGTAGTTTAAATAGAATACCTAAAAATGAGCCTTTGCTTCGCGTTACCACCAGTATAGTAGTAGAAGATATTGCTTCCGATCCTTCTACTATGGCTTTTTTCGATATTTCGGGCGGTACAAATATAAATGATAACCTGGTTGAATTTGATTCAACCCCAATTGGCATAACTTATTTTAACATCAATACAGGTATTGATGCAAACAGCTTACTTTATCTTACTATCTCAATATATCCTGAAAAATGCGAGGAGTTTGGCAGTATGGAGATCGAGATTTTAAATAGTGATAGTTCCCCTTTTACTACAAAACTATATGATAACGACGGATTGTTAGCGTACAACTACACCTCCAACAATAATCTTTTCTCCTTAACTAATATTGAAAATGGAAAGTATCAAGTAAATATTCAAGATGCATCAAATAAGTACATCAATTTTAATACGATCGTTTATCAAATAGCTCCTTCAATTGGAAATGATGCCTGTGCAGAAAATTGCCCCGACTATTTACAAATTAGTAATCAAACGATAAATGGATTGTTCACAGCAAAAGAAAGAATTGAAATTCGAAACAACTCAAATAACATTCAAAATGCCTCATTTTATATTTGTGAATAGAATAGGATTATGCCTGTTTGAGATTTTCAAGTTCTTTAATTTTTGTTAGTAACCAGTTTTTTAATTGAATAGTTTGAAGATTGTATAGTTTGTTTTTAATCGAAGTAATTGATCTGCCAGAAACTTTATGCCTATATCTATATAAATCAAAAAATACGGTTATGAAATTTAGATAAGCAACCTTATCGGCTTTGGACAACTTTTTGTTAGCAGAAAAAAAAGTTTTTAAACTGTCAAACATTTGTGCAGTAGGCTCGCTATAATCCTTTTCAGTTTCGTATAGAGATCGTAAAATAAAAATTCTTAGGCCAATTTCGTAGGTATCATTAATTTTGTTTACCAACGTAAATTTTTGGTGAGCATACTTATAATCACCTTTGTTAAAATCAAGTACACCTAAATTATAATAATATACACTATCTCTAACTTTTTTATGGATGTAGTTTTTATGTTCTTCAATAAATTGATATACCCACTCAAATTCTTTAGCACGGCAACTTACAGTAACTATGTTTTTCAATTGTCCAATATCAATTAAATCGTCTATTACCAATAAATTGCTGCGCCACATTTGTTTATATATTGTTGTTAAGTTTTTATAGTAGCCCATTTTCCCATTTCTAATTTGCCGAGCACAATAATTACTTAAATTGGTATAAAATGGTTCCAAAAACGAATCGTGGATCAAATGCTGGTTTTGTGTTAAAATATTGATCAACCTATTAAAAGTAGCATCGTTTTCAGTTTCTATTAAATCAATATTTTGTTGGTAAATTTGAATTAAAGAATTTTTACTATATGTTTTTATATTGTAAAAAGGTTGTAATAATTTGAAGGATGAGAAATCATAATTTTTGTTTTCTACTCTTTTTACCAAGGTCAGTTGTGCCAAGTGATGTCTTAACTTTTGAAGTAAATACTGTATATCTAAATGATATTGCAAATCATTAAAATTATCTTCTTTGAGCAACAAACCTTCATTAAACAAATAAGTTAATATACTTTCTTGCAATTTATACTGTCTGTTATGATAATGAATGTCACGCTTAACCTCTTTATCAAGTAGTTTTTTATCTTTATTAAGATGCCTTTTATACAACATCATTTGTTTTCGTTCAATCAATTGCGGAAAGAGTAGCTCACTTTTAAAATGCTCTTCAGTATTTAAAGTTTCCATCATTAAAAATTTTTCTGCCAACCGCAATAGTTTATTTAGCTTATTAACTAATAAACCACTTTGCTTTTTATTAAGGCTTGTTTGTTTATGGTTTACCTCTCCAAAAAATTTGTTGTAAATTTTTATTTGCAATTGAATTGTAAAATGGCTTGTTTTTAAAACATATCGAATTAACAGTTGCAGCAGAGCAGGCAAACCGGCATCTGCATTTACATACTTATTATCAATAAACAACTTAAAGCCATTCATTTCCTTTTGGGTAAAGGTTTTAAGTAATTCTATCGATAAAAAAACACGTGTATTTGTCGTTTTATTTTGAACATTTGGCATAAAAGGTATTTTAAATCAATTTTTTACATATTTAAAAACACATAAAATAATATATCTAAGCAATTTTTTCTCCGAAGATATAATAAATATCGGATTTACATTTGTCCCATCAAAACGAATAACACTCAATTTTAAAACAAACAATTAATTAACAAAATTAAGAAAGGAGGTTAATCAACCAAAAGAAAACAAATTTATAAGTAAAACCACTTTTAGCGGAAGTTTTTATAAAGCTATTTCCAGCTAAACAGGTTACTAAAGAAAACTCACATATTAACAAACAAAAGAGTAAACGGCAAAAAATAAAAAATCAATCGCTGTTTACTTTCCTTTAAAAATTAAACACAATTAATTATGAACATTATAAAATTAAAATCATTTTTTTTAACTTTATGTGCTATCGCAGTTATCGCTACGATAACTTCTTGTGAACGAGATACACTTACCTCTAGTGTAAATTCACATACACATCAACACAGTTTAAAGTGCGATCTTGTAGAAATACCGGAAAATACTTTGAACGATGGATTAAATTTAAGAGCCAGTCAGGCATTTGTTGCACCAATTGTTTTAATACCCAATGGCAGCAGTTTATCAGAACTCCAAAAACGGCAAATTCAATTAGGTTTGGAAAATGTTAGACACTGGTATCAGCGTGAACTACCCAATAAAGATATCAGATGGGAGAAAATACGATATTTGAATGGTGAAAAAACCGCTGCTCATTACCTAGTAGATAATAATGTGTGGAAGGAGATACCATCAGAAATAAAAAACAAATTTGGTTGGAACCCTTGGGATAGTAACAGCAGTACAAACAGAATTGCATTAGTATTAGGTAAAGATTTGTTAGGATGGGCTGGTGGAGCCGGTTTTCAAAACGGTAGTGGCTTAGCTATTGCAGGTTTAGAGTCATTAGTTGATTTACCTCAAGTTAGCAGCGAATGGTGGGGCAATCAAAACTTGTGGCCTGGCACAGTAATACACGAATTAGGTCATGCACTTACCTTGCCACACAATAATGATCCATCAAGTATTATGAACTTCCACGGCGACTATAAAAACAAGCATTTGAATGCATCAGAAAAAACACAAGTAGAAGGCACCCAGGCATTAACTACTAAAGGTTCAAAACCTATTGCCCGTTGGGATTTTGATGAAGATTTTAAAGATCAAACAAAAAAGGGTAATAACTTAAGTGCAAAAAATGGAGCTACTCAACAAACCGGTTTAGTTGAATTAGCTGGTTCATTTGACGGAGTTAACGATTTAGCTGAAACTGCTTCGAACAGGATTAATATAAGCAAAAAAATAACCATATCTGCATGGGTAAAACCTAATGCCACCGGTGGTATTCAAACTATTGTAAACAAATGGTATGCAAAAGACTCCTATTATATGGGTCTTGAAAATGGAAAATTTGTATTTGCTCTAGCATTTCCAGGCGGTGCCTGGGGAGTAGCTAAAAGGGTTACCGCAACAGCATCAGCTTATAAATGGCAACACGTTGTTGGTACCTACGATGGTAGTAAAATGAAAATTTATGTGGATGGAAAGCTAAAAAGTACAAAAGCTGTTTCGGGTAATTTACAAAAATCCACTCGTCCAGTTTCGGTAGGCAGCCACCCTTCGTGGAACAACTTTAAAGGTTCTATTGATATGATAACCATTTATGATAATGCTTTAAACGAAAATCAGCTGTTTACTTATTAACTTCTTAAAAAAGAAATAAAATTTCTTAGTAATAAATAGCGCAAACAATCAGGTTTTTCTCCAACCTGATTGTTTTTTATAATATCTTTCTTTGAGCCAAGTTTCTAAACATAACTTATACATTCTTTAACATTTAATAATAAAAACTGTTCGCCATTATGGAAGAGTAGTCTTTAAAGGCACAGCAGAAGCAACTAAAGAACCAAAAAAAGTATACTTGAAATTGCAGGCTCTTTGCGATTAGACGGCAATGAGATTATTACGAATAAAGATAAACCAATATATCTTAATCAAAATAATAATAGAGATGGGGTAGATTATATTTTTCCTATTCCTATAGCATAAAATCAACCAATGCAAACTTTACTTTTCAAAACTAAAAATTTAAACAAAAACATATTTTAATCACTTAATTATTTAAACAAATGAACAATTTAGAATTTATTATTAAATTTAAATGGGTAATCATATTTATCTTAGCCACTTTTATATACACTAACACGCACGCACAATGTACTGGCGAATGTATAATAGAACACGAATACTATACCGAAGTACATACCATACTTCCTTTTAATAATAGCGCAAGTTTGATAACCGTTGGTGTTACAAACAATGTTGCCTATTATCAAGGTGATATTGTATTGGGCAACATTAATGAATTGTTAGTGCAAGAAGACGATGTTTTAAATGGGGTAGCCATTGACAACATTAGCTTGCGTTGGGAAAACGCCACAATTCCGTATGAAACAGGCAATTTTTCGAATGCAGAAATTCAAAAAATTAATGAGGCAGCTAAGCACATTTCTGACAATACGAACTTATGCGTAGTTCCACGCACCAACGAAACAGATTATGTTTTTGTAAGATCCTCTGACAGCGGTTGCAGTTCAGTTGTTGGTAAAATAGGCGGGCAACAGTTCATCACACTTTCACAGGATTGTAGTTTTGGCAGTACGGTTCACGAATTTTTACATGCTGCCGGGGTTTATCATGAACAATCAAGATCAGATAGGGATGAATATATAAGCATAAATATAAATAATGTTAGAGATGGTTATGAACGTAATTTTGACAAACGAGAGACTAACGCAACGGATTATGGGTCATATAATTACGAGTCAATTATGCACTATGGCAACTTTGCTTTTGCTGTTAATAGTCAAACACCTACCATAGTCACAATTCCTCCAGGCATACCTATTGGTCAAAGAGATGGCTTAAGTTCAGGTGATATTTTAACACTAAATACAATTTACCCCATTGCTTGTGGTTCGCCAGAAGTGACTTCCCAAACCAACTGCCAACAAAGAGATCGTACAGCATTAACTGAAGTTTATAATAGTTTAAATGGAAATACCTGGCCCGAATCGACTCAATGGGATTTTAACCAACCAATGAATACCTGGAACGGAGTTACGCTTGATGGAAATGGTTGTGTATACAGCCTTAACCTGCCCAACTTAGGTATACAAGGAATACTGCCAACAGAAATAGGAAATTTGAGTGAAATTAGAAGCATAAATCTTTTTAACAATAATATTGGTGGTGAAATTCCTACTTCCATTGGTAATTTAACTAATTTAAAAAAATTGAATTTGTATAGCAATCAGTTAACAGGTATCATTCCATCAACTATTGGCAACTTGCAAAAGTTAGAACTAATAACCCTGGCCAGCAACAAGTTTGAAGGAAATATACCAGAGTGGCTTACCAATATGAACGCCTTGATAAATATAACTTTGCGAAATAATAAAATGAGTGGCTGTTATGCAAGTAGTTTAAACGGGCTTTGTAATCAATTAAGTTCGTACAGTAATAATAATGCTAAAATAAGCAACGGTAATAATTTTGATGCTTCTTGGGAGGACTTTTGCACAAACCAAGCAGGAAGCTGTAACCCAACATCCACTTGTCGGCAAACAGACTCCCTTGCATTGATTAAAGTACATGAGGCTTTAAATGGAAATACCTGGCCCGAATCGGCTCAATGGGATTTTAACCAACCAATGAATACCTGGAACGGAGTTACGCTTGATGGAAATGGTTGTGTATACAGCCTTAACCTGCCCAACTTAGGTATACAAGGAATACTGCCAACAGAAATAGGAAATTTGAGTGAAATTAGAAGCATAAATCTTTTTAACAATAATATTGGTGGTGAAATTCCTACTTCCATTGGTAATTTAACTAATTTAAAAAAATTGAATTTGTATAGCAATCAGTTAACAGGTATCATTCCATCAACTATTGGCAACTTGCAAAAGTTAGAACTAATAACCCTGGCCAGCAACAAGTTTGAAGGAAATATACCAGAGTGGCTTACCAATATGAACGCCTTGATAAATATAACTTTGCGAAATAATAAAATGAGTGGCTGTTATGCAAGTAGTTTAAACGGGCTTTGTAATCAATTAAGTTCGTACAGTAATAATAATGCTAAAATAAGCAACGGTAATAATTTTGATGCTTCTTGGGAAGACTTTTGCACAAACCAAGCAGGAAGCTGTGACCCAACATCCACTTGTCGGCAAGCAGACTCCCTTGCATTGATTAAAGTATATGAGGCTTTAGATGGAGAGAGTTGGTGTCCACAGTGTAATGGAGATTTCTCACTACCTATGGAGGAATGGTATGGTATTACACTGAATGCAAATGGTTGTGTAGATAAAATTTTTATGAATGATGCCAGCATAAGTGGTACACTTGCCACCGAAATAGGCGATTTGAGTGAAATTACCGAAATAGATTTGATGCAAAACCAAATTAGTGGTAACATTCCATCTTCCATTGGTAACTTATCAAAGTTAAAAAATTTGTATTTAGGTTTTAATCAATTGACTGGTACCATTCCATCTTCCATTGGTGAATTAGCAAATTTAGAAACTTTGAGCTTGTTTTTTAATCAATTAGAGGGAACAATCCCATCCTCTATTGGTAATTTATTTAAATTAAAGACTTTGCATTTATATTTAAACCAATTGGAAGGGACCATTCCTTCAACTATTGGCAATTTGTCAAAGTTGGAAAATTTATCATTGAGTGACAATCAATTAACAGGCACTATTCCCTCAACCATTGGTGATTTGTTGAATCTAAAATCAATGACACTAAAAAACAATCAATTAAATGGTTGTTATGATAGCAACTTGTTTCAACTTTGTGATAGACTGTATCCATACTTTAGTAGCAATACACAAATCAGTAATGGTAATAATTTTGGACTAAGTTGGGAATCGTTTTGTAATGATAAATATTGTGGTGATAAATTATCTAGCCCCAATAATTTAACAATTGGAAATTATCCAAACCCATTTAGAGCCGAAACAACCATAAGTTTCACTTTAGATGAAGCAAGCGAAGTAAGAGTAACTGTATATAATGTTTTGGGTGAGCAAATTGAGGTATTGCTAAACAATAAACTGCAAGCCAAAGGAAAACAAAGCATCACCTTCGATGGAACAAATTTGCCAGCCGGCATTTATTACTGCAAAATAAAAACCGGAGCGCATGATGATTTAAGAAAAATGATCTTAATGAAATAAACACTTATACATATTTACACAAAATATGATCATATAAAAGCAATCAGGCATCAACCTGTCTGATTGCTTTCTTACCAAACAATTTATAGCACAACAGTAATAGGCAATATTTCTATGCCTTAAATGCAACATATAGTGAATGAGCGAAGCCCAAGCCCGCGTATGTGAACCGGTTCAAATTAAACAAAATAGAAATGAGTATTCAGCAACAAACAGCCGTTTACTCCATTATTAACAACTAAAACAAATTAAAAAATGAACATTTTAAAATTAAAAACAATTTTAATTAGCTTGATGGCTATTGTAATGGTAGCCGTATTTTAAGTTCTTATGAGAAAGATGAGATTGGGTTTTGTTTTAACAGAAATCAATCCTGAAGTTCTTGGTATTGCTCCGGTACTACTTGATTGCGGAGGAACTTAGATGTCGACTTACTGTCAATAAATAGATACTCAAATGTCAGTTAAATCTTAATCAGTTATAGTTAATTCCCTTTAAAATTAAACAATCAGGTTCACACTCAGCCTAATTGTTTTCTCTAAATCTTAAAAAAATGAAAAAATCACGCTACTCCTCCCTCGCCAACAAATTTGCTAACAACCGATAAGCACCTGGCACCCCAGCGGGCAACTGCCTAAACCAACTGTAACCAGTATAAATAAATTGACCTTCACAATATTCGGCATAAAGCAAGCCTCCATTTCGGGCTGGCTCGTTTGGGTCGTGGCAACTTAATAAAGGGGTGTAAGCCTCATCCCATTCATTAGGAAAGTATAAACCTCGTTCTTGCACCCAACCTTCAAAATCAGTAGCCGTTATTTTATTTGGATAATTCATTAGTGGATGATTGGGTTCTAAAATAGTGACTTCCGCTTCTTCAACTGTTACTCTGTTGCGCGATAACTGCAAAGGGTAAGGCCCAATATTTTCCATTATCAATCGGTGATTGGTATTGTATTGAACAACAATATTGCCTCCTTGCTTCACATATTCCATTAATGCATCGTGCTTAAATTTTAAACTCTTTCTAACATTAAATGCTCTAATACCAACTACTATCGCATCATATAATAAAAGGCTTTCTGTTTTTATATCAGCATCTTCTAACAAGGTAACTTCATAACCAATCTGTTCTAAATGTTGAGGTACCACATCGCCAGCACCCATAATGTAACCAATGTTTTTACCTTTGGTTTTTAAATCAATACGAACCGTTTTAGCTTTAGCAGGCAACAATACAATTTGCCTTGGAATATGGTTATAGTCTATTTCGTTGTAAGAACGATCATATTGCTGACCATCTATTTCAATAGCAGCACTTAGTTCCGCAGTACTTTGTTTTGTTGGTGGCGTTAGTTCAAACATATAGCTTTCTGTAGCACCCTTTTTATTAATCTCAATCCCTATTTGTTTGGGTAATATTTTCCAACCTTCGGCAACTTTAAGTTTTAAATTACCTTTTAAATTATCTTGTTCACTTCTAACTTCCACTTTAATTTGCTGTGGTTCATCTTTACTAAATAAAAACACTTTTGATGAAAGATTAACCATAGCAGGAGGCACAATTTCAAATGGATGTATCACTTCACCAATAACGGCATCGGTATATTTTTGGTGGATCGCTTTTTCTATCACCAATATGGTTTCATTAATTTTTAAGTGAAATTGAACCTTAAAAATACGTGGTGTTTCGGGCAAGCCAATTAGTGATTGATCGTTTACTTTGTACGTACCCAAGCTTGCAGTTTCGTTTAGCCAATAAGCATTGCTTGGTTTGGTTGAAGCAGGTATTTTAATTGTGTAAGCCGCTATAAAAACTTCATTATTATTTAATTTTTTATTGTGCGAAATAGCAGCTTGTGTTGCATCAATATTTGTAAATTCTATTTTGTTTAATTCAATAGCCACATCACTTCTATTCACTACTTCAATATTAATATTTAAACTATCTCCAGCGCTAGCCGAACTTTCTTTTGTGGAGGCATCTAAAAATAAACCTGCACAATTAATAATGATGTTTTGAATTTCAGAAAGCTTGCTGGCTTTCCAATGATGGTCATCTGCTAAAGCTTTAATCAATTGGTATGCTTCTAATAACTTTGCAATACTTAATGAAGGATTTTTAAAATCAAAATCCGCTTTTACTTGCTGCATTATAGTACCAATTTTTTCGCCACCTTCAATTTTACTCCATGTAGTATTAATGCCAGAAAAAATATCATCTTCGTTTTCTGGCTCACCTTTTAGCAATTCTAAATATTCAATATTAGTGCCTCTTGTTGGTGTGGTTCCCATTGCTTGACATTGATGCTCGCTGCGAGAGCTGGCCGCAATTTCTGTATTCGACAGGCCTTGAGTAGGATAGTATTCACCAGCATCAATTGTATAAAAGCTTTCCTTATCTTTTTGAAATTCGGTTTTGTTTTTATAAAAACCTTCGGCAGTATTAAAATATAAATATTGTGTTTGATGTGTTTCTACCATATCTAATTGTTTTGGGAAAATAGTTTTATCAGCCGCCATATCATAAGCCTCTAAAGATAAAAGTGATGCTGCTGTATGATGCCCATGTGTAGTGCCGGGGTTTCTATGGTTAAAGCGATTTATAATAATATCGGGTTTAAAATTTCGGATCACCCAAACCACATCTTCCAAAATAATTTCTTTGCCCCAAATACCCAAAGTTTCATTAGGGTTTTTTGAAAAACCAAAATCGTTGGCTCTTGAAAAATATTGTTCTGCACCGTCAATTCTACGGGCAGCCAACATTTCTTGTGTTCTTATTACGCCTAATAATTCTCTTAGTTCTGTACCAATTATATTTTGACCACCATCGCCACGGGTAAGCGAAAGATAAGCAGTACGGGCGTGTACTTTGTTTTCCAAGTACGAAAGCATACTATTGTTTTCATCATCGGGATGTGCAGCAACATACAATACCGAACCCAAAAAGTTAAGCTTTTGAATATCGTTATAAATATCGGTAGCACTTTTAGGTGCAGCTGTTTGTGCAAAAAGGTTGATTGATAAGACGCAGCTAATAATAATAATATAAAATTGTTTCATAACTTAATTTGGCTAGTGCAAAATAAGTTTATTTCTTTATAATAATTTGATCAAACCTAATATACTTATTATTTTCAGTCTCTTAATATTTTGATTTTACAATATTTTTTTTAGGAAGAAACTTATTTAACAACTTCTTTTTATGAAATACCTAGTTAGTTGTTAATTTTTTTTTGAATGATTAGAATTTTATTTTTAGCTCAAAATTGGCTCAAACAGATAAAAATGATAAACTATTATTTGCATACCTAATTATCTTATTATATTTATCCAATGGCAATTATTACATTTTTATTATTTACCGCTTTAGTAGCTATAGGCTCATATTTTTTGGCAGGCAAGGCAGAAGATACTAGTGAAAGTTATTTTTTAGGAGGCAGAAGTTTAACAGCAGGAGTAATAGCGGGATCCTTGCTGCTCACCAATTTATCTACCGAGCAAATTGTAGGTTTAAACGGGCAATCTTTTACCGAAGGTATTTTAGTAATGTGTTGGGAAACTTTAGCAGCTATGGCAATGGTAGTTACTGCGCTATTTCTTTTACCCAGGTATTTAAAAGGCGGCTTAACAACGGTGCCTCAATTTTTAGAAAAACGTTACGATACCACTACAAAAACCATTGCATCGGGTTTGTTTTTGTCTGGGTATGCAATTGTACTTTTACCAGTTGTTTTATATTCTGGTGCCTTAGCCATGGTCACCATGTTCGATTTGCCAGCAAATTTAGGTATGTCGCATACCGCCTGCTTGTGGTTATGTGTTTGGGCATTAGGTATCATCGGTTCTTTTTACGCTATATGGGGGGGCTTAAAAGCTGTCGCCGTTTCTGATACCATTAATGCTGTTGGTTTGCTTTTTGGTGGTATTATGATTACCGTATTAGGTTTAAAATATATTGGAGATGACTCGATTATAACAGGCTTAACTAACTTATATAATAATGATCCCGATAAATTTAACGCTATCGGCGGATCGGATGCATCCGTACCTTTTTCCACTATTTTTACAGGTATGATGTTGGTGCAACTTTTTTATTGGGGCACCAACCAAGCGATTATACAAAGAGCTTTAGGCGCAAAAAGTTTAAAAGAAGGACAAAAAGGTTTATTAATTGCAGCTGGTTTCAAAATATTAGGGCCGCTTATTTTAGTAGTACCAGGTATGATTGCTTTTTACATCTTTAAAGGAGATTTAGAGATTGCAGATCAAGCTTATCCTAAATTAGTAAAAACGGTTTTACCAGCTTCTATGGTTGGGCTTTTTGCAGCAGTTTTGTTTGGGGCTATTTTAAGTTCATTTAATAGTGCGCTCAATAGTTCAGTTACTTTATTTGGGTTGGATATTTACAAAGAACATATTAATAAAGATGCTACCGAAGCACAAATAGTAAAATATGGTAAACGGTTTGGCTTATTACTGGCATTTTTTGCAATGTTTATTGCCCCATTTATTGCCAATGCGCCCGATGGTTTATTTGGTTATCTGCAAGAAATAAATGGTTGTTACAGCATACCAATATTAACTATTATTGTAGTAGGTTACTTAACCAAATACATACCAGCAATAGCTGCTAAAATTGCCATTGTATTAGGCTCGGTGCTATATTTCATCAGTCAATTTATTTTAAAAAAACACGTATTTGGTGAAGAAAATTACCCACACTTTTTACACATAATGGCCATATTATTTGTAATGAACGTTATAATAATGATTGTAATTGGTATGATAAAACCACGCGAAAAAGCTTTTGAACTAGCTTATACCGAACAAGTTGACATTACGCCATATCAATATGTTAAACCTGTGGGCTTAGCCATTGTTCTAACTGTAATAGCGTCTTATGTTTACTTTTCATAGAATAAATCTTTTAACCAAAATGTTAAACTTTAAGTTAATTTTTGCCTTGTTATTCACCTCAATTTTTTTTGTAGGATGTTCTTTTGCTCAGAAAAAAGCAACCACAATACCAGCTAAAAAAATTAAACCGATGGATGTTTTTGTAAGTGATTTATTGGCCAAAATGACTTTAGAAGAAAAAGTTGGCCAAATGAATTTATATACCAGCTTTTTAGATATTACTGGGCCTGCTCCTGCCGAAGGAGCGCAAAAATTAAAATACGATCATATTAAAGAAGGCAAAGTTGGCGCCATGCTTAATGTAAAAGGCGTTAAAAATGTACGTAAATTTCAGGAGCTGGCCGTTGAAAATTCTCGTTTAGGTATTCCTTTATTATTTGGTTTTGATGTAATACACGGTTATCGCACCACCTTCCCCATTCCATTAGCAGAAGCGGCCAGTTGGGATTTGGAGGCCATCAAACTTTCTGCCCGCATTAGCGCAACCGAAGCTGCAGCTACTGGCTTAAACTGGACTTTCGCACCTATGGTTGATATTTCGAGAGATGCACGTTGGGGCAGAGTGATGGAAGGCGCCGGAGAAGATACCTATTTAGCAAGTAAGATTGCGGTTGCTCGGGTAAAGGGTTTTCAAGGCGATGACTTATCTAAAAGTAATACTATTGCAGCCTGTACCAAGCATTTTGCTGCTTATGGTTTTGCCGAATCAGGTAAAGATTACAACACGGCCGATATTGGTTTATCTACTTTATACAACGTGGTATTGCCACCTTTTAAAGCAACCGTTGATGCAGGTGTAGCTACTTTTATGAACAGCTTTAACGAACTTAATGGCATACCCGCAACGGGCGATGTATTTTTACAAAGAGAAGTATTAAAACGTGATTGGGCCTTTAAAGGTTTTATGGTTTCTGATTGGGGTTCGGTTAACGAAATGATACCACATGGTTTTGCTAAAGATGGTAAAGATGCGGCCAAAATAGCTGCCGCCGCTGGCAGCGATATGGACATGGAATCACATCTATATATTAAGCATTTAATGGACTTGGTTAATGATGGAAGTATTGAAGAAAAAATAATTGATGATGCCGTTAGTCGAATACTAAGGGTAAAACATCAACTGGGTTTATTTGATGATCCATATAAATATTGTGATGAACAAAGGGAAAAAGAACTGATTTATAATGCTGAACATTTAGAGGCCGCATTAGCGGTTGCCAAAAAATCGATGGTATTGTTAAAAAACGAAAATAATTTGTTGCCTTTAAAAAAGAGTGGGCAAAAAATAGCATTGATTGGTCATTTAGCTAATGACAAAAATAGTCCATTGGGCAACTGGCGATTAGGCTCAGAAGACAATTCGGCTGTTTCGGTTTTGGAAGGTTTAAAACAATATCCAGATAATGAAATTACCTATGAACAAGGGGTGCAACTTTTTAAAGGAAAAGAACAATTTGTTTTTGAGTTGGATATTAATAATACCGATGCAGCTGGCATAGAAGCAGCTATGGAAGCAGCCAAAGAGGCAGACGTAGTTGTGATGGTTTTAGGAGAGCACGGTTATCAATCGGGCGAAGGCAGAAGCCGAGCAAATATAAATTTACCAGGTTTACAACAACAACTATTAGAAAAAATATACGCTGTCAATAAAAAAGTGGTGTTGGTTTTAATGAGTGGTCGTCCGCTCTCAATTACATGGGCAGCCGAAAATGTTCCGGCAATAGTACAAGCTTGGCAACCGGGTTCAAAAGGTGGCGATGCTATTGCTCAAGTTTTATATGGCGATTACAACCCATCGGGTAAATTGCCAATGACTTTTCCAAGAAATGTAGGACAAGTGCCCATCTATTATAACCATAAAAATACTGGCCGACCAGGGCCAATTGACATGGTTTTTTGGTCTCATTACACAGATGAAATTAATGCCCCACTTTATCCTTTCGGTTATGGTTTAAGTTATACTTCTTTTGAATATAGCAACTTAAATACAACCAAAACTAATGAAGGATTTACAGTAAATGTAGCAGTAAAAAATACAGGAAACTTTGTTGGGGAGGAAGTAGTTCAACTATATATTAGAGATCATTTTGCTTCTATAACTCGCCCCGTTAAAGAGTTAAAAGGCTTTGAAAAGATTAAACTGAAAGCTGGTGAAACTAAAACAATAGAATTTCTTTTAACAGATGAAGAGCTTGGTTTTTATAATAATGAAGGAGAATATATTGTTGAGCCGGGAATGTTTGATGTGATGATAGGTGGCAACTCTGTTGATTTGTTGAAAGCTGAAATAGAGTTAGGTAAATAGTTTTGCGGAGATTTAAAATTTATACACACGAAGAAGATGATTGGCCCAACTTCTATTGGGAGGTACAATTAGTTAATCAACTTATGGGAGAAGCCAGAAACCAGCAAAGAAGATTGCTTGGTAAAATGGAATCTTTAGGTTTCGATTCGGGCAACATTACTTTTTTAAATACGCTTATTTTAGATGTATTAAAATCATCAGAAATTGAAGGGGAACATTTGGCAGAAGATCAAGTGCGTTCTTCAATTGCCCGTAAACTGGGTATGGATGTTGGAGGTACAATACCTTCCGAAAGAAATGTGGACGGCGTGGTAGAAATGATATTAGATGCAACACAAAATTATCAAATGGCACTAACCGCAGAAAGATTTTTTGGTTGGCATGCTGCTTTATTTCCGACTAGTCGCAGCGGTATATGTAAAATTGTAGTAGGCAATTGGCGAGAAGATACTACCGGGCCAATGCAAATAGTATCGGGTGCATTGGGTAAACAAAAGGTTCATTTTGAAGCACCAGATTCAAAGCTAATCAAAAAAGAAATGAAGTTTTTTTTAAAATGGCTAAATGAAGAAGATAAATTAGATACGGTTTTAAAAGCTGCGGTGGTACGTTTGTGGTTAGTAACTATTCACCCTTTTGATGATGGCAATGGAAAAATTACCCGTGCCGTTACCGATATGCTTTTGGCCAGATCGGATAAAACATCGCAACGGTTTTATAGCCTGAGCAACCAAATACAAAACGAGCGCAAAGCATATTACGCCATCTTAGAAAAAACACAACAAGGTAACTTAGATATTACAGAATGGATAGTTTGGTTTTTCAATTGCTTTTCTGCTTCGATAGTTACTGCCAACAAATTACTTAAAGAAGTATTGTTTAAAGCTGATTTTTGGAAAACACATTCAGGCAAAATATTAAATGAACGTCAACATTTTATGCTCAACAAATTGTTAGATGGATTTATTGGGAAATTAACTTCTACCAAATGGGGCAAAATATGTAAATGCTCTGCCGATAGCCCTTTAAGAGATATCAACGATCTTATAAAGAAAAATTTTTTAATAAAATTGGCAAGCGGTGGACGAAGTACAAATTATGTTTTAAAGGATGTGTAAAAGACGTTAGCCATTCCCCAACATTTGCTCCAAAGCATACATATCGGTAACATAAACATCACGTGGTTTACTACCTTTTCCTGGGCCTACAATACCTGTCATTTCTAACTGATCCATAATACGGCCGGCACGGTTGTAGCCCAATTTCATTTTACGTTGTATCAAAGAGGTACTACCACTTTGGTGCGTTACAATTAAGCGGGCAGCATCTTCAAATAAGTCATCACGGTCTTGCACTCTAACTTCTCCTTTTAAGGCAGCCTCTTCTTCACTTAAATATTCGGGCAGTAAAAAAGCATCAGGATAGCCACGTTGCGAGCCAATAAATTCTGCTATGCGTTCTACTTCGGGCGTATCAACAAAGGCGCATTGTAAACGTACAATTTCGCTGTTGATGGAAAGCAACATATCTCCACGGCCAATCAACTGATCCGCACCGCCAGTATCTAATATCGTTCTCGAATCAATTTTTGAAGTTACCTTAAAAGCAATTCTACCCGGAAAGTTGGCTTTAATTGTACCTGTGATAATATTAACCGACGGCCTTTGTGTGGCCACAATTAAATGTATGCCAATTGCACGAGCTAATTGCGCTAACCGGGCAATTGGCATTTCTACCTCTTTTCCGGCAGTCATCATTAGGTCGGCAAACTCATCAATTACCAAAACTATGTAAGGTAAATATCGATGCCCGTTATTTGGATTTAGTCTTCTTTTAGTAAACTTTGCATTGTATTCTTTTATATTTTTGGTAGTAGCCTTTTTTAACAAATCGTAGCGGTCGTCCATTTCCATACACAAAGCATTTAAAGTGGTTACTACTTTTCGGGTATCGGTAATAATGGCTTCTTCTTCATTAGGTAGTTTGGCTAAAAAATGATTTTCAATCATATTAAACAAACTCAACTCTACCTTTTTAGGATCTACCAAAACAAATTTTAATTGCGAAGGATGCTTTTTATATAGCAAACTAACTAATATTGCATTTAGGCCAACCGACTTCCCTTGACCAGTTGCACCAGCAATTAACAAGTGTGGCAACCTGGCCAAATCGGTAACATACACTTCATTAGAAATATTTTTACCCAAAGCAATAGGCAAATCAAATTTAGAGCTTTGAAATTTATCGGAAGCAATAACCGTATGCATAGAAACAATCTGCTTCTTTTTATTTGGCACTTCAATACCAATAGTACCACGGCCCGGCATTGGCGCAATAATACGTATACCTAAGGCGGCCAAACTCAAAGCAATATCATCTTCTAAGTTTTTAATACGTGAAATTTTCACCCCAGGTGCAGGCACAATTTCGTATAAGGTAACAGTAGGCCCAACGGTTGCTTTTATTTTGGTAATTTGAATTTTATAGTTAAGCAGGGTTTCAATAATTTGATCTTTGTATTGATCTAACTGTTGCCGATCAATCGTAATTTCATCCTTACCATATTGTTCTAAAAAGTCAATTTCAGGAAACTTATAATCTGCTAAATCTTTTGTGGGGTCGTAAATAGTATCAATAGTTAAGTGTGTGCCTTGCTCATTAACAGCAGATTTGTTAAGGTGCAAATCCATTGGTGTTTCTTGCCTTTTTATCAATTCTGGAAAAGGTAATGCTACGTCTTCTTCAATAATTAATGTGGTAGGATCTTTTGATGCATTTGATTTTTCTTCCTCCTCCCCGTTCAATATTTCTAATGATAAAGACTCATTAACATCTAACAGATTACCCTTTCTTGCTGGTCGAATTTTCTTTTGAGGGCTTAGTGTTTTAAACTCAAATGTATTGCCATCAACAGGTTGATTATTGGTAGCAGCAGGTTTTAACTGTGAAGGAAATTTAAATTTTAACCAACTAAAATTGGGTCTTTTAAACTTAGGTAGCTTAAAGTTAAATGAAGGGAAATTGAAATCTATGTTAATATTAAAAGTAAAAAATCCTACAATAAACAACAAGCAAACTAAAAAAGCCATAGTGCCAAAGTGACCAACAAAACTGTTTAACCAAACCACAATTGTTTTACCAAAACCACCGCCATAGGCAAAAGCATTACTAAAAAATAAAAAGCCTAAAAAAACGGACAACCAGCTCATAATAAAAATACCGTACACCAAATACTTATGAAAAGGCATTGACTTTAGTTGAAACAACCACTTTAAAGAAGCAAACAACATTAAAATAGGAATAATAAAACTAGCTAAGCCAAACCAACAAAATATAAGTTGATGCGCCAACAAACCACCTAATCTGCCGAGGCTGTTTTCTAACGCTGCAGTTGACCCTAACAATTCTGCCCAACTCATTGTCGCAATTTTACTTTGATCTACCTGCCAAGTGTATAAATACGATATTAATGCAATGAAAGTATATAAGGTTAATAGTAATAAAATCGAACCCGCTATTTTGCTTAATCTTCCATCTCTAATAAAAGCGAAGTATTGCTTTTTCTTTCTTCTAGCTTTTAAAGGCTTGGCTTTATTACTATTTTTTTTTTTGTTCGATTTCATCTCTTTCGTTGGTTATATCTTAAAATAACATTTAAAGATAATTGTATTGAAGCTGGCTTGAACGATTTGTATAACAATGTTATCCATATCAATTATGTTAACTGTCCATAATTTAGGAATAATTTTGTTTTTTGTTAGAAACGAAAGACCTGTGAGGGCTGTTATAACGCATAAAAAATGTAAGAATAAAGCTGTTATTTAAATATGTTTTTTAATTTTCGTTAATACAATAAATGCCTTTGTTTAGCCTTTTTAACTAACTATAATAGTAACTTTGCCAACTGTAATAAAATTATTTAATGGATTTTTTGTTTAGTACCCTTCAATTATTAGCTGCCTTAACTATTTTGGTTTTTATACACGAGTTAGGCCACTTTTTAGCAGCCAAAGCTTTTGGTATGCGGGTTGATAAATTTTTTATATTTTTTGATGCTTGGGATAAAAAACTTTGGAGTACTACCAGAGGAGAAACCGAATACGGAATTGGTTGGTTGCCCTTAGGCGGTTACGTCAAAATTTATGGAATGATTGACGAATCGATGGACACAGAAAACATGGATAAAGCACCTTTACCAAATGAATTTAGAAGTAAACCAGCTTGGCAACGTTTGGTGGTAATGTTGGCAGGTGTTGTGTTTAATGTTATTTTGGGCTTGGCTATTTTTACCATGACTTACAAAGTTTATGTTAAAGATTATTTGCCCAACGAAGCAGTAACTTCAGGTGTTTATGCCCACGAATTGGCCATAGAACAAGGTTTTGAAACTGGCGATAAAATTATAGCAGTAAACGATAAACCTATTAAACGTTTTAATGATGCTGGTGGTATTACCACAATGATAGGCTCGGTAGTAGATGTTGAGCGCAATGGCCAACTACAAAAAGTAGTTGTAAAAGATATTCCTTTTGAAGATTTTAAAAGGCCATTTTTTAGCCCAAATATAAAACAACCTGTTGCCGTTGAAAAGGTTACCGACAATTCTAATGCCGCCGAGGCAGGCATTTTGGAAGGAGATATTTTCAAAACTTTAAATGGTGTTGAAGTGTTTAATTTTCCGCAATTAAGTAGTATGCTATACAAGCTTAAAGGAGAGGAAATTAGCATTGGCCTACAACGAAATAAACAAGCACTTAAGGTAACCGCTTCTGTAACCGATGATGGTAAATTAGGTTTTGTTACACCATCATTTAACTACAGAGAAATATATAACTTTAAACCCTATAATTTGGGGGAAGCCTTTAAATATAGTATGGCCGATGGCTGGGAAACCATTTACACTAATATAAAAGGTTTTGGCCGTATGGCAAGAGGCGAAGAAAGTGTGCGCAAAAATATAAAAAGCCCTATTGGTTTGATTACTTTTTTTCCAAGTGAGTGGAATGGTTATGTATTTTGGAAATTGACGGGCTTAATATCCTTCGTTTTAGCATTTATGAACCTATTACCCATACCTGCCTTAGATGGTGGACATGCAATTTTTTTACTATGGGAAATGGTTACGCGCAGAAAACCAAGCGAAAGTTTTTTAATGAAAGCACAAGTTGTTGGTATGGTTTTGTTGTTGGCCTTTATGGTGTTTGCCTTAGGTAACGATATATTTAATTTAATTTTTGGAGGGGGGTAATTGTTTTTTGCTAACGGCGGAGCGAGGTTTGAATTTATAGCCCCAATTGCAGCGGTTATACCATTTTAAATTTCAGTTCTATTTGGTTTTAAGGCATTTAATTTTGAAGCTAAAAGTTTCAAATTGTTTAAAAAAATGGTATTTGAGCGGAAAGTGGGACTGTAGTTTATGCGAGTGAAGCTGTTTCGCTTCTAAAAAATTACGACACTATTTTTTTACTAACCAAATCGTTTCGCTGGTATCAAAGCCATAGTATTTTTGTTTTTGTGGTATGAAGTTGCTTTTCACATAATCATCAACCAAAACCGTAAAACCAGCAGCTTCTAAACGCTGTTGTTTATCATCACCATATATTCTTACATGATCATTTTGGCCGAAAACACGCTCTCGCTCCTTGGGGTCGGTAATAGTAAGGTCTTCTAATGTTTCTGTTTTGGCTAACATTGGTGTTTGCAAAATGGCCCAACCGTTTGGTTTTAAAACTCGATAAAGTTCTTGCATTGCTTTGGCATCATCTGGTATATGTTCTAAAACGTGGTTGCATAAAATAACATCAAAACTATTGTTACTATAAGTTAGTTTCGTAATATCTTGCTTTTCCATAGCGGTAGGCATATCTAAATCGCAACTTAAATAGGTAATATTTTTGGCGGCTTTTAAACGTTCTTGAAATTGATGTTCGGGTGCAAAATGTAAAACACTTAATTCTTTGCTGTAAATGTCGGTTTTGTCCTCCAAATATTTCCACAACAAGCGATGTCTTTCTAAGGCCAAACACCATGGGCATAAAGCATCTGGTCGTGCCTTTACCCCGTAGGTTAAAAATTTTTTGAATTTGTGTTGGCAGCAGGGGCATTTCACATTATCACCTTTGTGTAGCGGGTATTGAGCTCTTAAAAAATACATACCTGCTACTCGTAGGTATTTACGAGGTATTATTTTTTCTGCCCATTCTTTTAAAGTGGCAATATTCATTTATGTAGCTTTTTCTTTTTTCTGATCTTCTGGGTAGGCTATTCTAACGTGGTATATACTTTTCAGCATCTTTTTAAACACCCTTTTTACTTGTCTTATTTCTTTAAAAGTAATATCACTATTTACAAACTGGTCATCATCCATTTTGCTACGAATTAGTTTTTCAATTAACTCATCAATAGCATTTTCGGTTGGGTTTTTAATACTTCTTGAAGCGGCTTCCACCGTATCGGCCATCATTAAAATGGCAGTTTCTTTTGAGTAGGGTAGTGGCCCTTGATAGCGAAATTGTGCTTCATCCACTTCTATATCGGGGTTTTGCTCTTTGTATTTCCTATAAAAGTATTCTGTTTTTGAAGTGCCGTGATGGGTTCTAATAAAATCAATAAGAATATTTGGCAACCGATACGATTTTGCAATTTCAATACCATCAATTACGTGGTTGATAATAATTTTCGCACTTTCGTCGTAGTGTAAATTATCGTGTGGGTTAAAGTTGGTATTTTGGTTTTCAATAAAAAAAAGTGGGTTATTAATTTTACCAATATCGTGATATAAGGCAGCTACTTTTACCAATAATGGATTTACATTAATTTCGCTTGCTGCTGCTTCTGCCAAATTTGCTACTTGAACAGAATGTTGGAAGGTACCTGGCGCTTCTAATTGCAGCTTTTTAAGTAAAGGTTTATTTACATCGCTCAATTCAATTAAACTAATATCAGAAATAAAGCCAAATATTTTTTCAAATATGGGTATTAGTGGATAGGCTAATAAGGTTAAAGTTGCATTAAGGCCAATCCATTTCAACTCATCATAATTAACTGCATTAAAACTACCTTCTAGGTATAAGCTTAAACCAAAATGGCAAGCTAAATATGCAATAAAAATGTATAGTATTGCAAGAAAAAACCGAGACCAATAATAGGCATTTACATTGGCAAGAATTGACACTAAACAAGCAATAAAATGCACTAATAAAAACTCTTTACCATAGGGGCTAATTATGCTTGCTAAAAACAAGGCAATAATTGTAGTATAAAATGCTAAACGGTTGCCAAAATAGGTTTGAAGTATTATAGTTAGCCCACAAAACGGTATAATGTACATACTTGGCCACTCTAAATTAATAGATAGATAAACAAAATAAAGTGCCGCAACAACCATGCTTAAAACAAAAGTGAGCTTACGGGTATTGTTAAAAACATTGTTATGAAATTGTTTTAAATAATTCCAAAACAATACTAGCATAATAGTTATAATAATGAGATACCCTAAATAAACGGTATTGCCATTAAATGTGCCTAATTGTTTACTTCGGTTTTCTTTTAACGATTCAATTTGTTTAAACTTTTGCTCATCTACCAATTCGCCTTTTGATATGATTTTCTGCCCTTTTTGAACCTTGCCTTCAAAAGGGGTAATACTTTCCAGTTCTTGATTAAGTTGTTTTTGGGTAGCAATCTCATTATAAACTATATTAGGTTCCAATATGCCATCAAAAAGCAATAACAATTCGTTTTTTAGAGGAATATCTTCATACACTATGGCATTTAAGGCGCTTCTTACGGTATAAAATTCATTTGCCTTGCTAAGTGTAGAGTTATTGTTATCTGTTAGCAGCCATAAATTATCATCTAAAGCTAAGGCTTGTGTATTATCAAGTATTCCAGTAGTGTATATTTCATTAAGGCCTTCAATCAACTCATTTCTATCTCCAAATTTTAATACCGAAGTATCTAACATTAGTTGTTCAATGCCATTTTTTGCTTTTATTAATGCCTCTTTTTTAATATTTTCTATTATGGAATAAAATGGATATAATTGGTTCTTTATCTTCTTTTTTTCTGATTCTATTTCTTTTGGTAATTTCCTAACTGCATAATCATAATCAGAATATAGGTCATCATACTCCCATAATTTACCTATATTATACTCATATTTAAACTGCTGAAACTGCGGGAAAAGCCAAGATATTAGTAATCCTGCACCAACAAACAGTAGCACTCTTGAAACACTTTGAAGCCGATTTACTAAAAATGTGAAAGCTTTATTCATAAAAAATATATGGAGTTATTTTTTGCGAATGTAATAATAAATCTATTGTGAGTAAGGATTCAAAAAAAAACCTTTTTTTTATTAAAAATTATAAACTGATTTCTTTATGTTGTTAATTAATATTATCATTGCAATTGTAATTGTAATTTTTAATTACATAACAAGTCACAATAATTTTCATTTTGTCGCAATTGTACTTATTTTACTAATGTGTATAAGTGAGTGTTTGTCAACTAATTCTACCTACTTTATTTTATAGATTGCCGCAAGTCATACCGTAAAACTATAAAATATTTATTACCGTACCTAGCAATTTTACACAAATAGTCACAGCTGTTAAACCTTAGCTGAACGTGTCTACTATTTTATGATTAAAATTTATATTTAAACTATTTATGGAAAAAAAGATTTTTTTAATTTCGGGCTTACTATGTCTGTATGTGTCAGTATTTTGCTTTACACCACCATTTTTACTACAACCAGAAAACCAAGTTAAAAACCTACCTCAAAATAAAACGTTTAGTTGGGTAACTAATAACGATTTTCAAAATTATGAATTAAAAATTAATGAATGCGATTATGAAGCCAGTAGCTATACAAACAGCATAAACTTAGGAGACTATGAACTATTAAGAGAAAAAGATATTTCTAACGCACTAAAAGGCGGTGGTTTAACTTGGGCAGAGGGTTTTTCGCAGCCATTAGTATTGTGTGCAGATGAGTTTTATCAGATTGATGCTTACAGAAATTCATTAACAGGCCGAATGATTAATAGATTATTTGGTTTTAAAGATTTTGCGAAAAATTATAAAGGAATAACCCATTTATACAATGATCATTATGGTTTAATTGATGAAGCAACAGGGAAACTAATTTACTTTGATTTTATACCACAAACATTTGCAAATATAACTTACCCCTTGACACCAAAATATGATTTAAATATTAATATTAGCAACATCAACCAAGGCATTGAGGGTATTGCCTATAATCAATTTAACAATAGTATGTATGTGGCTAAAGAAAAATCACCAATGCAATTGTTTGAATTTAAAGCAGCCGTTTCGCCTGATTTTGCTACTTCACCTGGCAATTTAACTCAGCCTTTCAATTTAGAAAGTGCCGCTAGAAATTGGAATATCAAAAATGTATCGGGTTTGTTTCATTTAAGTAAATCAAGTAAATTAAATGGCACAAAGGCTTCAAATAATTTACTGGTTTTAAGCAACGAATCGTATGCTTTAATTGAATGTGACTTAAAGGGTAACAAAATAAGCAGTATGAGTTTAAATGCTGGTGGTGCTAATGGAACCCTATCAAAGGCTGTTGCTAATGCACAAGGCATAGCTTATGGCAACGGCATTATCCATATATTAACAAGCGCAATTCCAGAAAAAGGTATTCCGGCAAAATTTTATACTTTTAGTAATAAAAACTATAAAGAAAGTACCACTGTAATTGGAAACCCGATTTTCACAAAGTCAAATATAAGAAGCGGTTCTTATACAGCAAGTAATTTAAATATTGAAAGTAACAAAACATACTGTTGGAATATTAATGGTACCAATATTAATGGACAAAAGTATTCCAGCAATTATTACTCTTTCGGTGAGACTGCTGTAAAACCACCTGAGCCAGTAATTGAAAAAACTATTTCATTAAAAACACCTCTGCTTAATACGGTATACAAACCAGGGGAAACCGTTGATATACAATGGGAGCAAAATGTAAACTTTAAAGTAAATGTTTATTTTTATAAAGGTACTACTCCCGTTCGAACACCAGGATTAAGATTTGAAGGCCGAAGGCTGCAATTTGAAATTCCGAGTAATACGTTAACCGGCAATAACTTTAGTATTAAAATTGCATTTGCAGATGATGAAAGTAATTATGCAAGCACTGCAATTAGAGTTAATGCAGATTTCATTCCAATTGGTCAAGAAGTGGAAGAGGAAAATGGCACAAATGGGCCAACTGGTAATCCTTCTATTCAAATAAGCTCACCATCTATTGGTCAATCTTACTTACCGCAATCTATTATACCAATAAAATGGGCGTTCAATAGAAATGAAAAGGTAACAATATCGCTTAAAAGCAATACTAATGAAACACACGAAATAGAAAAAGAATATATAAACACAGGCAGCTATAATTTTAAAGTTCCTTTTATACCAAAATCAAGCGAATACTATATAGAAATACGGTCGGCAAGTAACAATACTGTTGTTAATACAAGTGGTAAGTTTACAATCACATCAAAACAAGGTATTAAAAATGTAAAATTAAGTAATGGATATTTAGGGAATACACAAAAGTATTTACCCGGAGATGATATTGTATTAACATGGGATGATCAAATATCTGGTGATGTTATTATTCAATTATACGATAAAACAAGATGGGTTGCTGGATTTACAGGAGTAACTAAAAGTGATGGGTACGAAAAAATAACACTAAAATCTAACTTACCACTCGATTATAGGATTGACTACAGAATACGTATAATAAGTAAGGATGATAATAAAGTATTTGCTTATAGTGAACCATTTAAAATAGCAAGTCACAAAGCATTTAACTTTATTGTGCCAATAAGTACAACCTATAATTCAAAAAACATGTTGGTTGTAAGATGGTCGCAGTTATTAAATAATGTGAGTGGATTAGATAGAGTAAAGCTAACACTTATGCAACAAAATAAAACAGTAAAACAAATAATAGGTAACACTAATAATGATGGTCTGTTTTATTGGTTCCCAAATGTACCAGATGGTAGTAACTATCGTATATTTATGGAGAGTACCACCAACCCTGGTTTAGTGTCCTCTTCCTTATACTTTAGCTTTGAAAATGGGCAAGCAAAATTAATGCAAAAACCTGATTTAGTGGTATCACCAAACCCTGCATCAGATTTTGTTAATATTTCATTTAATAAAAATTTAGATGGAATCACTAATCTAAAATTATACGCTGCAAATGGGGCTTGTTTAAGAGATATCACTTTAGTTGAAGAGCAACATTTAAAGTTAGATGTTAGTACTTTAACAGCAGGTTGCTATTTTTTAAATGTGAGTACCAAAGAATACACAGTTAACAAAAAAATATTGATTGAGTAAAATATTTGAAAAAGGAAAAGCCACTTTTAAAACTTAAAAGTGGCTTTTTTTTATAAAAGATAATAAATCTAACTTTTAAATCAATATTTAAAATAAAAATAATACCCTCGCTAACGTAATTTAAAGGTGTTATTAAAAGAGTTTAAGATAACCGTTTTAAATAGTCTTAACCTAAAGTATCACTTTGTATAAGTCATTTAATTTGCTCTAAAAGGTTAAATTTTCTTTTATGTTGTTTTTAAATACTATCATTGCATTATTATAATTTTATTACGTAAATAATTTAACGATATTAACTTTCACAATCATCATTTAATAATTTTACAAATAAATTTTTGATACCTTTTACCTATTACTGATCTAATTAAATCACCAAAAAATAATTTTGTATCAAGTCACACAAAAGTGCCCAAGCTTTTACAATCAACTCATAGCAATATTACACTAATAGTTACAACTGTTTTTATTAAAGGATTACAGGTATTTTATTTTATATAAATTAACTATTAATGAAAAAAGAATTATTTTTAATTACCGGTTTATTGTGTCTGTACGTGTCAGCATATTGCTTTTCACCACCGTATTTATTACAACCAATAAATCAAGCAAAAAGCCTATCACCCAATCAAACATTCACGTGGGTTACTACTAGCGATTCTAAAAATTATACATTAAAAATAAATGAATGTGTTTATGAGGAAGGTAATTACTCAAACAGTATTAATTTAGGAGCGTATGAACTATTAAGAGAAAAGTTTGTTTCGAATGCAAAAAAAAGCTCTGGTTTAACTTGGGCAGAAGGTTTTCAAAGCCCTTTAGTTATTTGCGCTGATGAATTTCAACAGCTTGATGGTTATGGAATTTCATTAACAAGAGTTAAGTTTAATAGATTATTTGGTTTTGAAAACAGCGTAAGAAATTATAAAGGACTAACACACTTATACAATGATCATTTTTGTTTAACTGACGAAGCAACAGGCAAATTAATTTATTTAGATTATGAACCTAGAAAGTATGTAAATATTACATATCCACTTGTACCAAAGTATGATTTAAATATTAACAATGGAAACGGTAATGAAGGCATAGAAGGAATAGCCTACAACCAATTTAACAATAGTATATACGTAGCAAAAGAAAAATCACCAATGCAATTGTTTGAATTTAAAGCGGCGGAATCTCCAAATTTTGATACCGCACCCGCAAATTTAAGTCAGCCTTTTAATTTGGAAGATGCAGCACGAAATTGGGGTATTAGCAATGTTTCTGGTTTATTTCATTTAAGCAAAGCTAGCGAATTAAATGGTACCAAAGCATCAAACAATCTTTTGGTGTTAAGCAGCCAATCAAATGTTTTAATAGAATGTGATTTAAATGGCAACGAAATTAGTAGGCTTGATTTAAGTGAAAATGGCGCAAACGGAACACTTTCAAAAGCCATAAATAATGCAGAAGGTATAGCTTATGGAGCTGGCGTTATATATGTACTAACAAGCGCAAATCCAGAAAAAGAAACTCCATCCTATTTTTACTCGTTTTCAAACAAAAATTATAAAGTAGCTACTACATCAATTGGAAAACAAGTTTATACTAAAACAAATATTCAAGGAGGTGCTCATACTGTTTCCAATTTAAATATTGAAAGCAGTAAAACATACTGTTGGAATATTGAAAGTATTGATATTGACGGACAAAAGTATCCGAGTAATTATTTTTCTTTTGGTAGGCAAGAAGCCGAGGTTATATTATTAAAAAAGCCTTTACTTAATGCTACCTATAACCTTGGGCAAATTATTAATATTGAATGGGAGCAAAATTTTGACTTTAATGTAAATGTTTATTTATACAAAAGCAATGCAATAAATAAAACAATTAAATTTAATTTTGATGGAAGAAAACTACAATTTAAAGTACCAAAAGATATATATTCGGGGGATTATAATATAAGAATTACATCATCAAATGATGAGACGATATATAAAGATGTTTTGATTAAAATAAATGGTATAGAGCAGCCTACAGGGCCACTTATTCAAATAAGTTCGCCCATAAATGGTCAATCTTATTTTGCGGGTTCTACTTTACCTATAAAATGGTTGTATGATAGTAACGAAAAAGTGATAATAACGCTAAAAAGTGATAATGTTGAAATATACGAAATAGAAAAAGATTACTTAAATACAGGAAACTATAATTTTAAAGTTCCTACTATACCAAAGTCTAACAATTATTATATTGAAATAAGATCGACCATCAATAATGAAATTGTTGCCGAAAGTGCTAAATTTACTATAACATCACAACAGGGTATTAGCAATGTGAAAATTAGCAATGGATATTTAGGTAACACAACCAAATATTTACCAGGTGATAATATTGTTTTAACTTGGGATGATCAAATATTAGGCGATGTTATAATACAGTTATACAATAATAGAAGATGGGTAAGTGGCTTTACAGGAGTAACCAAAAGCGATGGATATGAAGAATTAATACTAAAACCAAATTTACCATTAGATTATAGAATTGACTACAGAATAAGAGTAATAAGTAAAGATAATAATAAGATTTTTGCGTATAGTGAACCATTTAAAATAGCAAGTCACACGGCCTTTAATTTTATAGTGCCTACTAGTACAACGTATAATTCAAAAAATATGTTGGTTGTAAAATGGGATCAGTTATTAAATAATGTAAATGGTTTAGATAGAGTTAAGCTAACACTTAGGCAGCAAAATAAAACAATTAAACAAATAACAGGTAGTACTAATAATGATGGTTTGTTTTATTGGTTTCCAAATGTTCCTGATGGAGACAACTATCGTATTTTTATACAGAGTACCACCAACGAAGGCTTGGTATCGCTCAGTTCAAACTTCAGCTTTATAGGCGGCCAGGCAAAAATTACAAAACAACCAGCTTTTGTTGTAGCACCAAACCCAGCATCAGATTTTTTAAATATTTCATTTAAAAATGCAGTAGATGGAGATGTCAATCTAAAATTATACAACGCAGTTGGTGTTTGTTTAAAAGATTTTATAGTAGAGGAGCAAAATTTTAGGTTAGATGTTAGCACTTTAACGTTAGGTTACTACTTTTTACAAATGGAAAATGATGAATACAGCATCAACAAAAAAATATTAATAAGGTAAATATTTTATAAAAAGCCACCTGCAAAATTTGTGAGTGGCTTTTTTGTATTTTTGCATCTTAAAAAAAATATAATTATGAACAGATTAAAAAGATACACAGAAGATGAATGGCATTTAATTGCTGGTACGCCATCATTAATAGGCGCTGCTATGGCAGGTGCTGCAAGTAGTGGTATGGGCACGGTAAAAGAATTAATGGCAAGCGTGCGTAGTGTATTTGAGGGTAAACAAATGTACCCTGACAACGATGTAATTCAAGCAATTGTTGATAAATCTAAAAGTTCGGAACAAGCTAAAGAAAGCTATACCGCATATCGAGATAAAACAATGCAGCGTATTAAAGATAATAAAATTACCAATGCTGTACAAGTAAAAGAGTTGGCGCTTAGCGATTTGCAGCAGGTAATAGAATTGTTAAACAAAAATGAAATTGAAAGTCATATTATAGAATATAAGCATTGGGTTTTAAATATAGCGCAAACAGTAGCGGAGGCAGCAAAAGAAGGCGGCTTTCTTGGTTTTGGCGGTACCCGTGTAAGCGAAGAGGAAACCATTTTTTTAAAGGAGCTGAGCCAAATGTTAAACGTAGATGTAGTATAATGTAAAATTTTCAACAAGTTTTATAGCTTTACGGTTTCACCCAGTATGGGTATAAGCACTTCTCTAAAATCATTTTCTAATAAAGCTTTTTTAAATATTTCTTGGCGGTCAATTTCTCCGTGGGTTAAGAATATTTTTTTTAGTTTTTTACGATTTTGATTGCTTAAAAAGTCAATCATTTCTTGTTGATCGCCATGCGCACTAAAGGAGTGCATTTCTAAAATCTCGATCTTCACATCCAACTCTTCCCCAAATATTTTCACCTTTTCTGGTTTACTTTTTAGGTAACCACCAAGTGTTGAAGGGCTGCAATAGCCAACAACAAGCAAGGTGTTTTTTTCGTTTTCAATACTGTTAAAAATATGATGCTTTACCCGACCTGCTTGCATCATACCAGAGGCACTAATAATAATACAGGGTAGTTCGTAGTGATTTAATTTTTTTGAAGCCTCCACATCACGTACATAGCGCAAGTTGCTAAAACCAAACGGGTTGGGGTCTGTTTGCATGTATGCTAAAGTTTTTTTGTCAAAACAATCTGGGTGGGCTCTAAAAATTTCGGTAGCATCAATAGCTAAAGGGCTATCAACAAAAACTGGTATTCTTGGCAGTTTACCATTGTTAGCCAACTTATCTAACATATGCACAATTTCTTGTGTGCGGCCAATGCTAAATGCAGGTATTATTAATTTACCTTTTTTATTTAAACAAGTATGGGTAATAATATCCAACAAGCTTTGTTCATCTTTTGGCGCGCTTTGGTGGCTTTGCCCTCCATAAGTTGATTCGCAAATAATATAATCGCAATCAGGCATATGTTTCGGATCTCTTAAAATAGGGCGATCGGGCCTGCCAATATCACCTGTAAAGCCAAAATAAGTATCGTGATAATTATCTTTTTTAATTTTTAGGGTTACGTTGCTCGAGCCTAAAATATGGCCTGCATCTCTAAACAAAACAGCACATTCTTCATTTATTTTTAACCATCTATTATAACCAACGCTTACAAAATTTTTCATGGTTTCTTGTACATCGTCAATGTTATATAAGGCCTTTATTTTTGGCCCACTTTTCTTACGTTTGTTTTCATAATAAGCATCTCGTTCTTGAATATAAGCACTATCCATCAACATAATAGAACACAAATCGTGTGTAGCGTGGGTAGAATAAATTTGGCCTTTAAAACCATCTTTAATTAACTTTGGTAACCGACCACTATGGTCAATATGAGCATGACTCAGTATTACACAATCTAATTTTTTCGGATCAAATAAAAATGTTTCATTAAAATTCTCATGTTCTTTATCATTACCTTGATACAAGCCACAATCAAACAAAATGGTAAACCCATTATCTAAAGTTAACAAATGAGCACTTCCGGTAACGGTTTGTGCAGCTCCACAAAATTTTAATTTCATACCATAAAAAATGTAACAGCTGCAAAGTACAAATTTTATTTTTTTGTACGCCTGTTAAGCTAAATTAAAGTTGTGGTTAGTGCATAATAAAATGATGACTGATAAGCTTTTAAACCATACCATTTATTTAAGAAATAACTTACTTTAAAGCGGTTAAAACGACTGGGCAAATTATAAAGATTAGCCGCTACAGTAGTGATTATACTATTTTTTGCCGTATAGCTTATGCAGCTTTAGCAAAATGGTATTTGAACGGGTGGCGAGACCAAAGTTTTTGCGGGGGCAACCATTTCGCTTCTAAAATTTATTAATAAAATATCGCCTAATTTGTGCTTCAATTGGGGTTAAATTAAAAACTCATAATTGTTATATAAACCTATTGAGAAACGAGTATAAATTACTATTTCAAATACAAAATTTTATTAATTCCAATAAAGTATAATTATTATTACTTTTGTAAAAATTTTAAACCACATTTACAACATTATAATGAATATACAAGAAGTAACAGACTTAGTAACAAAAAAAGCAGCAGAACAAGAGCCACTTGGTAAAACCGTAAAATTTCAATTTGAAGAAGGTTTATTACACCTTGACGGTTCTGGTGACAGTAATGTGATCTGTAATGAAGATAAAGATGCAGATGCAACGGTAAAAGTTAGCTTAGAAGATTTTAGCAACTTATTAAGTGGCGATTTAAACCCAATGACCGCCTTTATGTCGGGCAAAATAAAAGTAGATGGCGATATGAGCGTAGCTATGAAATTGCAAAAACTATTTTAGTAAAAGATTATAAATCCTTCATTCTTAACACAATATTATATTTAATTAATGAAAATATTAGTTTGTATTTCTAAAGCACCCGATACAACAACTAAAATAGAATTTGCCGATAACAAGTTTAAAACTGATGGGGTTACTTGGATAATGAATCCGACCGATGAGTGGTATGCTTTAGTAAGAGCGGTAGAATTGAAAGAGCAGCTCGGTGGTACCGTTACTGTAATTAATGTTGGTGGTACAGAAAACGATCAAATAATAAGAAAAGCATTGGCTATTGGTGCCGATGATGCGATAAGAGTTGATGCCGAAGCAAGCGATTCTTTTTTTGTGGCCAACCAAATTGCACATCAAGCTAAAGATGCTAACTACGATATAATTTTTACTGGCAAAGAAGCTATAGATTATAACGGTTTTGTTGTTGGCGGTATGATTGCCGAATTATTAGATTTACCGTATATTTCTTTGGCTGCTAAATTAGAGACTGATGGTACCAAAGCAACCTTGGAGCGTGAAATTGAAGGTGGTAAAGAAACATTAGAAGTAAGCGGCTCATTTGTAGTAAGTTGCCAAAAAGGTATGGCAGAACAACGCATACCAAATATGCGTGGTATTATGAGTGCTCGTACAAAACCGTTAACTGTTGTGGCTTCTAATGGTGAAGCTGGTTTAAGCACGGTAACTAGCTACGAATTGCCAGCACAAAAAGAGGCGGTAAAACTTATAGATGCTGAAAATGTTGAAGAATTAGTAAAATTATTACACGAAGAAGCTAAAGTAATTTAGGTTATAAATTTTATAAAAATAAATGATATTAATATATATTGATAATAGTGAAGGCCAAATAAAAAAGGCAAGTTTTGAAGCTGTTAGCTATGGCGTGGCGTTGGCCAAGCAAATGGGTAAAAGTGCTGTAGGTGTTTGTGTTGGTAATGTAGCTGATGATACGCTTAAAATTTTTGGTGAGTTTGGTTTAGAAAAAGTGCTAAACGTAAAGGCTGATTATTTAAACAATTTTGATTCTGGTACGCATACAAAAGCGATATCGAAAGCGGTAGCACATACCGGCGCAGATGTTGTTGTGTTATCTCATAATTACAATGGTAAAGCATTATCTGCCCGCTTATCGGCAAATTTAAAAGCAGGTTTGGTTGCCGGTGCAACTGATTTGCCTAATACCGAGGGTGGTTTTACAGTAAAAAAATCGGTATTTTCGGGTAAGGCATTTGCTAACTTTAGTATTACTACCGATAAGAAAATAGTATCTATAAATCCAAATGCTTTTGGTTTACACAAAAATGAAGCAAACATAGTTATTGAAGCTTTTGATGCAGGTTTGAGCGAAGCTGATGTAAAAATTAAGGTTTTAAGTGTTGAAAAAGCAAGTGATACGATAGCACTTTCTGATGCAGAATTAGTAGTTTCTGGTGGTAGAGGATTAAAAGGCCCTGAAAACTGGGGAATGATAGAAGACTTGGCCAGCACTTTAGGAGCTGCAACAGCCTGTTCCCGACCAGTTTCTGATGTTAATTGGCGACCACATCATGAACATGTGGGACAAACAGGTATAACTGTTCGCCCAAATTTGTATATTGCAGTTGCAATTTCGGGTGCAATACAACATTTGGCAGGTGTAAACAGCAGTAAAACAATAGTGGTAATTAATAAAGACCCGGAAGCACCATTTTTTAAAGCCGCTGATTATGGTATTGTTGGTGATGCGTTTGAGGTGTTACCAAAACTTAACGAAGCAATAAAAGCACATAAAGCAGCAGTTTAAAATTATTTAATGCAAAAAATTGAGCTCGAAATAGTAGCGCTTTCGCAAAGTATAGCACAATCGCACTCTTATGCAGTAGTGTTGGGCGAAACAAAAGGCCCTCGGCGTTTGCCCATAATTATTGGGGCGCACGAGGCTCAGGCAATTGCTCTGGCGTTGGAAAAAATGAACCCACCACGGCCATTAACACACGATCTTACCAAAAACATTTGTGACGAATTTAAAATTGTTTGTAAAGAAATAATTATTGATAAATTGGTTGAAGGTGTTTTTCACGCTAAGCTTATATGCAGTAATGGCAGCGAAGATTTTAAGATTGACAGTAGAACCAGTGATGCTATTGCTATGGCAGTAAGGTTCAAATGTCCCATTTATTCTTACGAATTTATTTTGGGCCAAGCGGGCATAATTTTAGAAATGGAAACCAGCGATCGTGGTATAGAAAGTGGTGGTAGCAGAAGAGGAAACAAAGTAAAAGTAGAAGAGGCAGATGACTTTCGTAAATTGGAAATTAAAGATTTAAAAGAAAAATTGCAATCCCTTTTAGATAATGAAGAATACGAAAAAGCAATTCCTTTTAGAGATGAAATTAAAAGACGGGAGCAAGGCAATTCGTAAATTGACAATAAAAATATATGTAGTCTAAAATTTATTCCTCCACATCATTGACTCAACTGGCTTTATCGTTCTATCAATATATTTAGCATCTCGTTTTTTATTATAGTAGTTTTCAATATCGCCTTCTACACAAAAATAAATTAGCTGGCCAATAGGCATACCTGCATAAACCCTTACTGGTTGTATGCAGCTAATTTCTAATGTCCAGGTATTGCAAAAACCAACATCACCTTTGCCTGCCGTTGCGTGTATGTCAATCCCTAATCTGCCAATACTCGATTTGCCTTCTAAAAACGGCACGTGATTGTGGGTTTCTGTGTACTCTTCAGTAACCCCTAAATATAAGGTGTTGGGTTGTATTACAAAGCCATCGGGTTGTATGGTAATTTCTTCAATCAAATTATGCTCCTTGGCATCTAAAACCCTGTTGGTATAGGTAGCCAAATATTTACCCAAATGAACATCGTAAGAGTTAGTACCCAAAGATTCATTTCTAAAAGGTTCAATTAAAATGCCTCCGTTTTCTATTTCCTCTAAAATTTTTTTATCTGATAAAATCATCTATTTATTCTAACATCTTTAAAAAACCTAAAATTAACAGAATAGCTTAAACATGTTTTGTTTAAGGCTTATAAACTTTCCACATTTAACTGCCATACCATTATATTTCTATCATCACTTACCGAAACTAAGTAATCATTATAATTAGTCCATAATAATTTGTTAACCGAATTGGTATGCATAGCTACTTTAGTTTCATCTATTACTTTTATAAGATCAAAACTTTCTTTATGCCAAATTTTAATACTTTTGTCTTTACCTGCAGTAGCAAAATACTTTTTATTAGGTGAAACAGCAATATCATTTATAGTATAATTATGCGCAGGGTAGCTTTTAAATAAAGCATTATTCTTCCAGATATTTAAATGAGCATCGCGGCTACCAGAGGCAAAGGCGTGGTTATTTAACCAATTTACACTAAATACCGAATTTTTATGATGCTTTAGTTGTTGAAGCACTACATTTTTTTTAGTATCAAGAATATAAATAGAATGATCGCTACTGCCAATTAATAACTGTTCATTATTTTTATTGTAAGAAAAACTTCGCAAGCTTTTGTCGCTTATCGTAATACGATTGATTATTTTTTTTAAGTCAATATCATAAATTATTAAAGAGCCTGTTTCTGTAGCAATATAAAGCAGGTTGTTTTTTAAATAAAAATCAAATATCGCCTTACAATTGGGGTTAATTTGATGGACGATCGCTTTCTCATTTACATCAATAAAATTTATTGCACCCCCCATGGTACCAATTGCAATTTCGTTTTTTTTGGTTAGATAATGTAATGCAAATACATTTGAATCAACCTTAGCCAATACTTCTGCTTTTTCTGTATCCTTTAAATTCCATAGTACAACATAACCGCCACCGTCACCAGTAATAAACTGGCAATTATTTTTATATTTAGCAATGGCGAATAAAGATGATTTATGGCCAGTTAAATGATGAATTTTTCTTATTTCCATTAACACAACAAATATATTGTTTACTTTTACTATTTTAGTATTATGCCGTTAATTAAAACCTATTATCCAGTAAAAATTGCCGTAATAGGTGTTTGGTATATTACAGAAACATTGGTAGAACTGGAAAATTTAATAAAACTTAGTGCAGCAGATCAACTTGTTTACGATGCTTTTAATGTAGAAAAAAGAAAGAAAGAATGGCTATGCGTTAGAATTTTATTGAAGGCTTTGAAAAAAGAGGATATCAACATTTTTTACGATGATAATCATAGGCCATTTCTAAAAGCTACACTATTTAATATTTCAATAAGCCATAGCAAAAATTATGTGGCCGTATACTTAGATCATAAAAAAAATCTCGGAATTGATATAGAAGAACCAAGAACACAGATATTAAAAATTACGAATAAATTTTTGTCACCAATGGAGTTAGCCTTTATTTCTGGGGTTAATAAAATAATGGTATGCACCATGTTGTGGTGTGTAAAAGAAACACTTTACAAATTTTACGGTAAAAAATTGTTAGATTTTAAAACAGAATTGGCGGTAGAACCGTTTGAGTTAAATACAAATGGAAAGATTTGGGCATTGATTATAAAAGAAAATTACAAAAAACTATTGTCGGTAAAATATATTTGTGAAAGTGGCTATATTTTAACTTATGTTGGTGGCAATTAAATAATATAAGCCAGTAATTTAATTTCGAAGTGGTTACCCTATTTTTTTTCCGCTGTTTGGTAGCAAAACAACTTGGTTAGGCTTAATAATTTAAACGGAACTCTATTTTAAATTTGAGCTTTTAATTAATTAAAATTAAATAAATATGTAAAATAATATACGCACTACTCACATAATGTGGATTACATTATAACCCTAATCAATTTTTAAAGCTATAATTTTGTAAAAAAGAGCAAATGATAAAAATAGGCTTATTCGGAGCCTGTAATAACAGCAAAATTTACGCAAACCTTTTAAAACAGAACAGCAATGTTACTTTAATAGGCATATTTGATGAAGACTTAACTCTATCAAAAGTAATATCTAAATTTTATAATTGTATTGCTTGCGCATCTTACCAAATACTTTTGGACATAAGTGATGCAATCATTTTTGCGAGCCCCAGAAATGAGCAGTTTGAATATGCTAAACAAACCTTAAAAGCACAAAAACACTTGCTTTTAAGGCGACCATTTTGTAAAAAAATTACAGAAGCTAAAGAATTAATAAAATTTGGCGAGGAAGCAGCGGTTAAAATTGCGATCGGTCAAACAGATCGATTTAATCAGGCATTTATTGAAGTTCAAAATAAAATTAACAACCCACTATTTATTGAAACCCACCGGTGCACAGGTTTGCAAAATAATACTAAAGATATTAATGTAGTTACCGATTTAATGGTGCACGATATAGATTTAATTTTAAGCCTCGTAAAAAGTAATGTGAAAAAGGTATTTGCCAATGGGGTAGCGGTTGTAAATAAAAAAAACGACATCGTAAATGCAAGAGTGGAATTTGAAAATGGCTGCATTGCCAATTTAACAGCTAACCGTATTGCCTTAAAACCTGCTCAAAAAATGACTATTTTTCAGAAAGACGCCTATTTTAATATTAATTTATTGAGGCGAAGCACACAAACAATTCATCTTATTAAATCAACAAATGGCTCGCAAGAATCTGCCTATACGGTTGAGTCGGGTTCGCCAACCGAAAAAAAATACCTTTATAATAATATCAATAATCCTATCGAAATTAATGCTTTACAGCAAGAGCTTAGCCTCTTTATTAAAAGTATTTTACAAAACATCGATCCTCCTGTTTCAATTTTTGATGCCTATGATGCGTTAGATTTAGCTCATCAAATTATAAAAAAAATAAAAAATAACAGTATTGTTGCATTATGAAAATAAAATGCCAGTTAATATATTTAATATTTTTGTTATATTTAGGGTTTGTTTCGTGCAATAATTTCAACAAAATTGAACCTATACCAGCTTTTATTAATATTGATACTGCCTATGTAGCAACTATTTTTGATGAACAAGGTACTGCCGCACAACACCTTACCAATGTATGGGTTTACGATGGCTCCGAACCACTCGGCACCTACCAACTTCCTGCAAAAATACCTATTTTAAACGAGGGGGAAGCAACTATAATATTGCAAGCAGGCATCAAACAAAATAACCGTTCGGATAGCAGAGCCATTTATGAAGTACTTAGTAACGATAGTTTGAAAATTAACTTAGTGCCTGGCGAAAATGTAAACTATCAACCTGTATTTAACTATAAACAGTCGGCTTTTTTCGATTTGATTTATGATTTTGAACTCGCCAATAATTTTGTAAATATAGCTGGTAATGCAAACCTACAAACTACAAGTACCGAAGGTTTGGTGTTTGAAGGCGACCGCTCTTTAACTGTTGTGTTAAACGAGTTAAACCCTTCTTTTAAAATTGTTAGTGCCGATAGGCTTTTAGTGCAAGTATCATCGGCTTTTGTAATAGAGGAATTACCAGTTGATGGTCGTAAAACATATATTGAAATGCACTATAAAAATGACGCTATTTTAACAGTAGGATTAGTTACTAATTCGCTCGGGTTACCAAATTTTTCATCAGAGATTTTAAAAATTGGCCCTAAAAAAGAATGGTCGAAAATTTATATTCCATTAAATAATGTTTTGTCCATGAATAACATAAAAGACATAAGGATTTATTTTGAAGCCACCTTGCCAGAAACCTTAGAAAGCGCAAGATTTAGTTGGGATAATATTAAAATAATACACGAATTAAATTAATAATTGCAACAAGTTAAGCGAATAGGCATACTAACTTATATTTTAACCGATTTGTTAACCGCAATGTTAGCTTGGACTTGCTTTTTCGCCTATCGTAAATACTATGTAGAAAACTTAGGCTTTGAATTATATCACCTAAATAATACCCGATATTTTATTGGCGTACTATTGTTACCCTTGTGTTGGCTATTATTTTATGCGCTTGCTGGCACCTATACCGATGTTTATAGAAAATCGAGATTAGCAGAAACCAGCCGTACTTTCATGCATACCTTAATTGGGGTGTTGGTTATCTTTTTTATTGTTTTGTTAGATGATGTTATAAGCGATTACAGAAAATATTACAGCCTAATTGCAGCGTTGTTTGCCCTACATTTCTTCTTCACTTTAATAGGCCGTTTAAATATATTAAACCAAGCCAAAACTCAAATAAAGAAAAAGCTAGTAACTTACAACACCTTAATAATTGGAAGTGGTAAAAAAGCAGCAGAAACATATCTAGATATAGAAAAAAGTGGAGTAAATCTTGGCTACAATTTTGTAGGTTATTTAGCCACCAGCAAAAATCAACATCACGCATTAGATGGCTATTTACCCAAAGTTGGTTTGTTTAATGATTTAAAACCCATCATAAAAAAGCTAAAAATTGACGAGCTTATCATAGCCATGCAACGCAACGAATCCAAAGAAATTAATACCGTCATCAACCAACTATCCGATAGTGTTGTGGTGATAAAAATAATACCTGAGATGCGCGATATATTGTCAGGCGCAGTAAAAATGGATAATGTAGTTGGCACACCACTAATAGAAATTTTTCCAGATTTAATGCCCCGTTGGCAAGCCAGCATAAAACGAATAATCGACATAACAGCCTCGTTTGCCGTATTGCTAACATTTTGGTGGTTGTATGCATTAATTGCCATATTTGTAAAACTTTCGTCAGCTGGCCCAATATTTTACAAACAACAACGCATTGGGTTAAAAGGCAAACCATTTTACATTTATAAATTCCGCTCCATGTTTATCGATGCAGAAAAAAAAGGCCCTGCATTAAGCAGTAAACACGATCCACGAATTACCAACTTTGGTAGATTTATACGCAAATGGCGGTTCGACGAAATTCCACAATTCTTCAATGTTTTAATAGGCGACATGTCATTAGTAGGCCCACGCCCCGAGCGGCAACATTATATTGATTTGATCATAAAAAAAGCACCCGCCTACAATCATTTAAAAAAAGTAAAACCCGGCCTTACCAGTTGGGGAATGGTAAAATTTGGCTACGCCGAAAATGTAGAAGAAATGATACAACGCATGAAATGGGATCTGCTATACATCGAAAATATGTCCCTCTCTATCGATTTTAAAATTATGATTTATACCGTTTTAATTATTTTTCAAGGTTTGGGCAAATAAATTAGTAAGTATTTTTTGAAGCGAAACCAATGGACTCCTAAAAACGGGCTACCCGCTTTCCGCTCAAATAACGCTCCGCAAGCTACACGTTATAACCGCTGCAATCGGGGCTAAGCTTCAAACTTCACCCCCTTGTAAAATTTTTTTAAACAATATTGATTAGGCCAATATTTAAGAGTTATTAAACATCGCTCTTCAACTAATAACAGTACTTTTGCATTTCATAAAATTAAAATACAGCCAGTTCAACTTTTTACCAAAAAAACAGTCATAATAGCGTATGAAGAAAATAATTTTAATTACAATTTGTTTGTTTGCCATAAATTTAACGCAAGCGCAAGACGAAAAAGCACAAGCCATTTTAGATAAAGTAAGTACTGTTTATGATGCTTACACTAATATTAAATGCAATTTTGAAATGATTATAGAATTGCCAGAAGCCGAAGATGTAGAAACGCAAAAAGGCACTTTCTATTTACAAGGTGATAGCTACAAAATTGAATTAGATGGCACTACAATAATTACAGATACAGAAACCCAATGGACTTATTTAGGTGATGTAAACGAAGTGCAAATAAGCGAATTTGAACCAGAAGAAAATGGTATTACACCATCTGAAATATTTACCATCTACAAAAAAGATTACACCTATTTTTATAGTGGCATCGAAAGGTTAAATGGTAAAAACCGCCACGCTATCGACTTAACACCAAACGATAAAGAACAACCCTATTTTAAAATTAGGCTTTGGACTAATCCAAAAACACATCAAATTGAACAAGCCAAAGTATTTGATAAAAATGGTAATCGCTACACCTACAACATCAGCAATTTTGAATCAGACTTAGAATTAACCGATAACTTCTTTTCTTTTGACGAAAACGCTTATGAAGATTTAGAGGTAATAGATTTAAGATAAAAACTAATTTTACAAAAATATACAAGGCCGTTCATTTTACAATGAGCGGCTTTTTTATTGGCATTATTCAATAAACCAGCTATAAATCCCTTAAATTTGTAGTCACTTTGAAATCAATATTACACAAAATAAAATTTATAGTTATATTTGCCTTGCTATTTAAAAGCGATGCAACTTATGCCTCACACTCCAAAGGGGTAGATTTAACCTACAAATGCCTCGGCAATAACGAATATGATTTTTTGTTAACCTTTTATCAAGACTGTGGTGGCAACTTAAATGTAACAAGCGATAATCCACCTAAACTATTAATAAGTTCAGTTAAATGTGGTTATTTTCAAGAAGTTACCATGCGGTATTTGCAGCAGCCTGTAAAGTTCGATACCTTAGCTAATGGTCAAATAATACCAAGTTTTGAGGTTACCACACTATGTAAATCGGCACAAAGCACCTGTAATGGTGGCCCTTACGATGGTGTAGAAAAATTTACTTTTGGAGCAGCGTTTACCTTTCCTTTTGTTTGTAATGATTGGGTAATTAGTTACACCAACTGTTGCCGAAATGAAGACATTACTAATTTAGTATTTCCAGAAAACTCAGAGATATATGTAGAGGCACGCATCAATAATACAAACAACATCTGTAATAATTCACCTACATTTAGTGGTTTGGCGGTTCCATATCTTTGTGTTGGTCAAAAAAGTTTTTATAATCATGGCGTAACAGATATAGATGGCAATACGTTGCATTTTAGTTTAATTAATCCCATGCAAGAGGGTGGGGTTGCCATTAAAATGAGAACTCAGTTAGGCTTTAGTCCAGAAATCCCAGTAAGAACAATTAATGATGATTTTTATTTGAATCCTCAAACTGGTCAAATGCAATTTACACCAGCCTATACAGAAAAAGATGTTTTAACGGTGTTAGTAGAAGAGTTTGATGAAAACAACCAGTTAATAGGTGCAGTAATGCGCGATATGCAAATGATTTTGTACGATTGTTCCAACCAACAATCTGTATTAGAAAATAATGGAATTGAAACACAAAGTGTATTAAGTGCCCTTTTTATAGATGAAACTACAATTGAAGCTTGCCCAGGAAACAATATACAATTTCAATTAGCGGTAACCGATGCAGATCAATTAGATACTTTATCGTACCTAACTAATTTAAATGAAGTTATTCCTACTGCAACATTCTCAAAAACTGGTGTTAATCCGCTTATACTAACTTTTAACTGGTTACCCACAGCAGCAGATATTGGTACGCACAATTTTGTGTTAACTTTATTAGATAATTTTTGCCCCATTCCAAGTAATCAAACTTTTGGTTTTGCTATCAATATAACAAATGGTATTCAGCTTGGTGATGATATAATAAAATGCGATAATGGCGAAATAAAATTAAATGCAATTGGTGGTACTAATTTTAACTGGTCAATTATGCCAGATAACGGTAGTACACAATTCATTAATAGTACAATGGAAGTTGCATATACTAATCCTACCGAAAACACCACTTATATTGTTACCAGCAATTTGCCCAATGGTTGTAAAACTACAGATACTTTATTAATAGAAGTTGCCGATGCACTATTGTACGATATAGAAAGAGCGGTTACCGCTTGCAAAAGTGAAAGGGTTACTTTAGAAATCATACCACAAAACAATAATGCAAATTACAGCTATAGCTGGCAACCATCAGATTTGTTAAATAATGCAACTACGGCTAACCCAACTGTAATTGCATTAACCGATCAAACTTTTTATGTAAACATTACAGCCCCATCTGGTTGCACTATAACAGATAGTGTTAATTTAAAAGTAAGCGGCTCATTACCCGATTTTAATTTATTGGCCTCCGAAACAGAAGTATGTGCTGGCAGCCCTGTTGCTATAACAATAGAAAATAATTGTAATTTTTGCCAGCCAGATACAGGCACTATAAACTCTTTTGAGGTTACTCCTTTTAATTTAATTTGGGAAGATGCAAAACTACAATTACTTATTAAAGAAGAAGAACTTACCGCCAGCGGAGTTACTAGCGGACTTATTGAACAAATTGCGGTATCTATTACCCGTAAATTCAGTAGTGAAACCTATGAAAATTTACAGATTTCTATGGGGCATACGGGTTTAGAAGAATTAAATTTGGGTCTCGGTTTTATAAAAGGCCTTAATACTGTTTTTCCTGCAAGCGATTACGATACCGCTATTGGTGAAAATATTTTCACCTTTAGTAATACTTTTTATTGGGATGGCATAAATAATATTATCATTGAATTTTGTTATGATAACAATGGTATAGATTCTATTGGAGATGAGGTCGTAAGTACAACTACTGACTACGTTTCTTGCTTAACCAGTTTTTCTAACACGGCAGAGCAATGTAATATGACGGCAAAAGACGCTCATCAATTAAGGCCCAACATTAGGTTTATAAAAAAAAAGTTGCCAACACAAAATGTAAGTTTTACTTGGCCCAATGAATTTAGCAATAACAATAGTGATACTTCGGCTATCATTTTACCTGTTGAAACAAAATTTTATCCGGTTACTGTTTCTTCGGGAAGTTGTATGCATACCGATTCAATTTTCATAAACACATTAGCTTTGCCAACTATTGATTTAGGGGAAGATGTTGCTTTTACAAGTGGACAAACCGTTCAACTAAATGCCACAGGAGATTTTGAAAGTTTTCAATGGCTTACTCTAATTGGTCTTTCTGACACCAGTATTACTAACCCAATTTATAATTGGCCTGAAAGCACCTTACAAATAATTGAAGTAGAAGGTACTAATAGTTGCACTAATGCAGATAGCATAAAATTGACCTTTCTTGGTTGCGTTTTAGAAGTACCCAATGCTTTTTCACCAAATGAAGATGGCATAAATGATAGCTTTGGCCCTATTTATTTAGACGTTAATTTGGTAATTAATCAATTTAATATTTATAACCGCTACGGGCAAAAAATGTTTGAAGCCATTGGTAATAATATTTTTTGGGAGGGTATTTTTAAAAATGAAAAGCAACCCATTGGTGTGTATAGCTATTTTTTAAGTTTCACTTGCGATAATGAAATGCAGCAGCAGAAAGGTAATGTAACTTTAATTAGATAAGCGTTTCTAAAACATCATTTCTGGCTGCAAAAAACAACTTTACCAGCCAAAACTGGTATTTTTATAGTAGTTTTGGCTAATAGTGAGCATTGTAAGCGAAGTAATAGGAAGAAAACAAATTTTCATTAGGTACTTTTGATAAAGCATATTCCGAAAAATTAAGATCAAAAATATCAACCTTTAAAAACGTTACTAAGACAAAAAAATCTGTATTTCTAATAATGATAACCACTTACGGCACCGTACAAAATAAGTACGCCAACCTGCTAATGCAAAGCCAAGTTACTATGGATGCGTTGTTTGAATAATTAATGGTTGAAAAACAAAGCGTTAGGGATAGCAACGGAAATCCTTTTTGTGAGGAACGAGCAAAAAGATTGGAGTGGATAGCCCGACCCGAAGGGAACGCCCAAAAAATAAAAATAAAACCCTTCCTATATCGCAACTATAGCTAACGGCTATTACCCCAACTGCGCCAACTGCTCTCCCAACAACTGAATCTTAGCTTCCGCATCGGCTAACTTTTTGCGCTCCGCAGCTATTACCGTATCGGGGGCATTATTTACAAAGCGTTCATTACTCAACTTTTTGTTAACCGAACTCATAAAACCTTTGGTATAATCTAACTCGGTAGTTAGTTTTTTCCGCGCTGCTTCTACATCTATTTCAACTCCGGTATCCACAAAAAAAGTGTGATTATCAGCCACAAAAGAAGCCATTCCTTTCAAATCTTCAGTAGTAGTAGTTAGTTGTTCTAAACCACCTAATTTTTCAACTATTGCCTTAAAAGCTTTTAATTGGCCAAAATTGGCCGCTTTCATATAAGCGGTAATTCTATCTCTTTTGGGCAGATTTACCTTAGCCCTAACTTCACGTATTTTACTAATCAATGTTTTAGCATTTGCCCCTTGTTCAATAATTTGTGTATCTATTTCTAACGGTTCTGGCCATTGCGCCACACAAACATCATCTGCTCTATTCTCTTTTAAAACATGATAAATTTCTTCTGAAATAAATGGCATAAAAGGGTGAATTAAACGGCAAATCACTTCATAGTACATTATGGTTTTTTCATAAGTGTATTGGTCAATGGCTTCACCATATTCTGGTTTAATCATTTCTAAATACCAACTGCAAAAATCATCCCATACCAAAGTATAACAAGTCATTAAACTTTCGGACAGGCGGTAGCTTTCTAACGATTGATCTACCTCATTAATAGCTTGATGCAACCGATTTTCAAACCAATGAATTGCAGTAACATTGGCATCGTTAGTGCCTTCTTTTACCTCCCACATTTTTACCAGCTTTAAGGCATTCCATATTTTATTACAGAAACCCCAGCCTTGTTCTACCAGTTTAATATCAAACAACAAATCGTTACCCGCAGGCGAAGCCAATAGCATGCCGACCCGCACAGCATCTGCTCCATAGTCAGCAATCATCTTTAAAGCATCTGGACTATTACCCAACGATTTCGACATTTTTCTACGTTTTTTATCACGCACAATTCCAGTAAGGTAAACATCATCAAACGGCAAATCACCTTTGTATTCGTAGCCGCTCATCACCATACGGGCCACCCAAAAAAACAATATTTCGGGTGCGGTAACCAAAACCTTAGTAGGGTAGTAGTAGTCAATATCTGTTTTATCCGCTTCATCTAATAAGCCATCAAAAACTGCGATAGGCCAAATCCAACTGCTGGCCCAAGTATCTAATACATCTTCATCTTGCTTTAAATCGTTAGCGGTTAAGTTGGCCTTGCCCGATTTTTCTTTGGCCAAACTTAATGCTTCTTCATCGGTATTGGCCACTACAAAATCATCTTCGCCCTCACCATAAAAATAAGCTGGTATACGCTGTCCCCACCATAACTGTCTACTTAAACACCACTCCCGAATATTCTCCATCCAATGCCGATACGTATTTTTAAACTTAGCCGGGTAAAGTTTAATCTTGTCATTCATTACATTTTCTAAAGCAGGAGCGGCCAACTTTTTCATATCTAAAAACCATTGTAGCGAAAGCTTAGGCTCAACAATCGCATCAGTTCGCTCGCTATGCCCAACCTTGTTTGTAAATATTTCAATATTGGCAATGTGGCCTTTAAAAAACAACTCGCCAACAATTTCCGCTCTAACATATAAACGATCCTCCCCAACATACCGCTGCGCAGCTTCGCTCATGGTACCATCATCATTAATTACATCAACCACTTCTAAGTTGTGTTTCTTACCCAACTCATAATCATTTGGGTCGTGAGCAGGCGTAACTTTTAGCGCACCCGTACCAAATTCCATTTCCACATATTCGTCGGCAATAATTGGTATGTGCCTTCCTATTATCGGCAAAATGGCTGTTTTGCCTACCAAATCTTTATAGCGTTCATCATTGGGGTTTACGGCAATTGCAGTATCGCCCAACATGGTTTCGGGCCTTGTGGTAGCAATGGTGATAAACTTATATTCTGGCCCCTTTATGCGGTACAAAATATGATACAATTTTGATTGCTCTTCCTTGTAAATCACCTCCTCATTACTCAAAGCCGTTTTTGCAGCCGGATCCCAGTTAATCATCCTCAAGCCTCTAAAAATAAAACCCTTGTTAAACAAATCAACAAACACCTTTATTACCTGCTTATGATAATTTTCATCCATAGTAAACCGGGTTCTATTCCAATCGCAACTTGCCCCCAATTTTTTCAATTGCTCCAATATAATGTCGCCATGTTCTTCCTTCCATTCCCAAGCATGCTTCATAAATTCATCTCTACTAAGATCCGATTTTTTTATGCCTTGCTTACGCAAACGTTGCACCACTTTAGCTTCGGTAGCAATAGAAGCATGATCGGTACCCGGCACCCAACAAGCGTTATAACCTTGCATTCGTGCTCGGCGAATCAACACATCTTGTATAGTATTGTTTAGCATATGACCCATGTGCAAAATACCGGTAACATTTGGCGGCGGAATAACAATGGTGTAAGGTTTTCTATCATCTGGCGTTGAGTAGAAGTAGCCTTTTGCTAACCAATGTTGGTACCATTTATCTTCTATACTTTCTGAATTGTATTTGTTGGATAACTGCATTTGGCAAAGATAAAAAGATAGTTGGCTTGATGGATATTCCGCTTCTTAAAAAAAACATAAAGCAATAGCAATGTTTTCTTTAGCATTGATGAGAAAAAAAAAGATTTGTAGTTGGTTAGTAAAGTAAAGAAAAAATTTAAGATTAGGGCGTTTCCCTTCGGGTCGGGCTATCCGTTCCAATCTTTTCCTACTTTTCAAGATAGGAAAAGGATTTCCACTACTATCCCTAACGCAAGGTATAAAACAAGCTGTTAAATTTATTAGTGCTATTTAAAATTAAAGCTAATAAATAAAAATCATTGACATAATTACCTAACTCAACACTATTTATAGCTTTATAATTATTATAAACACAAAATTTATTTAAACTTTCATTTAGTTTTTCATTATTACAAACAAGGTATAGCAACAGTAAAAAACAATCGATTTTAAGATTTTAATTTTATGTTAGTATATCCTCAAAAAATTTTCTGTTTGGGTTTTGGCTGATAATCTACTATATCAAATTAGGCAGAAATTATCACCTTTTTGCGATATTAAAGTTTCTCTTAAAATCTAATTTTAAATCCAAAATCTTGTTCTTTAGAATTTGATGGCATTAAAAATTGATTATCATGTACATCTAAATATTTTAGATTTTTCAATCCTTTTAACTCTAATGGTATTTCTTTTAATTGATTATTATTGAGGTACAACGACTCTAAATGACTAAGTTTATAAATCTCTTTAGGTAATGATCTTAAACCATCGTTTTCTATGTGAAGCACCCTTAAATTTGGTAGTCCACTTAAAACAGTAATATTTTGTTTTAAATTGAAATACTTTTCATCATTTAAAAATAACTCCTCTAAACTATTTAAGTTTTTAAAAGTTGTGGGCAATAATTCAAAATCATTACCACTTAAATCAAGTACTTTTAAGTTTTTTAATAAACCAATATCTGTTGGTATTTCTGTAAAATGATTATTGTTAAGATATAACGACTCTAAATGGCTTAACATACCAATGTTTTTGGGTAATGATATTAAACCATCGTTTTCAATATGAAGCATTTTTAAATTTGGTAGCCTACTAAGAATAATGATATTTTTCTCGAGGTTGAAGTATTTTTCATCATTTAAAAAAAGCTCTTGTAAATCCGTTAAATTATTAAAAGTTGATGGTAATAATTCAAAATCATTACCGCTCAAGTTAAGCACTTTAAGTTTTTTTAAATTACCAATACTTTTAGGAATTTGTGTAAGGTGGTCGTTTTCTAAACTTAAATACTGAAGATTAGTAAACTTTGAGAAAAGGTTATCCGAAAATGGTAAGCTTTGGTTACTCAAGTTAAGTCGGTAAACATTATTAGGGTTTTTCAAAGCCTCATCTAAACTAAAAAATTCTTTGTTCAACTCAATTGAATCTATAGTAGATTGGGATTTAACATTTTGAAAAATAAAAACGAAAACCAGTAATAAAAATACTGAATACTTTATCATAATTTATAATTAATTTATGGTAAAATTAAAGATGACTTGTTTTATTATTAATGCTTACTAATTTCTAAATTACTTTATTGCCATTTTGTTAAATTAGCACTTGTAAGCATATCTATAGTTAGCTTTTTAATGTGGGTATTCTTTTATTTATATAAAACCAAAAGTAAACTATTTAATGGACTTTGCACAGTTTTATTATTTATGGATAAATAGGTATAAGTAAATTTCTGTGTTTTGCTGCTGTTGTACATTTTATTGTATCTTTAAACTTTTATAATTTAAATATCATTAAATAGAACATTATGGCTGTAAGATTAGGAGATATTGCACCAAACTTTACTGCTCAAACTTCAATGGGCGAAATTACTTTACACGATTACTTGAGCGGCGGCTGGGGTTTATTGTTTTCTCACCCAGCAGATTTTACCCCTGTTTGCACAACAGAATTAGGTAGAACGGCAGCATTGAGTGGCGAATTTCAAAAACGTAATGTAAAACCGATTGCAGTAAGTGTTGACCCAATGGATAGTCATCACGATTGGATAAAAGACATTAACGAAACCCAAAACGTAGAAGTTAACTTTCCGATAATTGCCGACCCAGAAAGAAAAGTTGCGGAGCTGTATGATATGATACATCCTAACGCAGACGATAAAGCTACGGTAAGAACTGTTTTTGTAATTGGGCCCGATAAAAAGGTGAAGTTAACCTTAACTTATCCACCAGCAACAGGCAGAAATTTTATGGAAATATTGCGAGTAATTGACAGTTTACAGTTAACCGCCAACCATAGCGTTGCCACGCCTGCCGATTGGAAACACGGAGAAGACGTAATTATATCGCCAGCAATTGCCGATGCAGATGTGCCAGCAAAGTTTCCGAAAGGGCATAAAGTGGTAAAGCCATATTTGCGCACTACGCCGCAGCCAAATATTGATTAAAATAATTTATTGTCTGAACAAGATTTTTGTAATAAGGAGTAAAATCTTGTTTAGGCAACTTTAATGAGCAGTTTGTTTTATCTTTCAAAGCAGTTCTTTATCAAAGGCACTTTTATTAAAATATTTTCGAATTTAATTGATAATTATTTTTAACCTAAACAAAAATCATAAAAAATAATTGATAACATTGTTAAAGCCAAGCAGTTAGTAATTGCTTTTTGAGATGTTAATAGTAGATTTGTAATTTATGGCAGTTGTAGGGTGGGTAAAACCTTTTTGATATAAAAGGTACTTAAAAAATAAGATATTTAAATTTACAGGTACAAAAGGTTTTGAAGTAAAAGCGCAACTCAACAATTTCTATAAAGAATTGGTACGGTAAACAACAAGAACAAAATATATTGAGCCGCCTACAAACTTGTTGGCAGCATTTTAATTAGTGGCTATTTTATGTAAAAAGTAAAACAAAAATTGTAAAAAAAGTATTTAATTTAGAAATAAACTGTCTTGGTATGCACAGCAATGTTTCTTCTTGAAAATTTATGAACAACCAATTTTACGTTGACACAAATTGATTAAGTAATTGATCGTGACGATGGTTAATTAATCTTAGTAAAGTTATTTTTTTTCAATGCGTAAAATACAGTAACCAAAACCTATGTTGAGAAACTAAGCACCCGAAAAGCCCTTTGTTGAAGCCAATAACAAAGGTGAAAAAGTAGAAACAAATATTTTAATAAGCACCTATGAGGCCATTAAACAGAATGGTTTTTTGAGCAGGTTAATAGAGAGGTTGTTTTAGAGGATTTGTTTTTAAAGCGCAATTCTTCCTATTAGTTACCACTCGGCTCACCCACATAAAACGAAGTAACAAAATCGGGTTGACCTTCTACATTGGCAATTAAATAATACTTGCCAGGCAACCAATCTTCAATATTTACGGTAGCTTTAGTTTGCCCCTGCTCAATAATTAAATCGTTAAGAATAGGTTCGCTTTGGTTGTTTACAATAGCTATATTTATTACAATATTAGAGGCTTTAGTTAATTCAAATATTAAATCATTAGTAACAGTTTCATTATTTTTAGGACTTTCAACTGCTATTGCCCCATTGGTTTCGGTACGCCATTGCAGTTGGTTTTGTATTAAATTTTCTAAATACGGCAAAGCATCAAATCGGTTATTAAGTGATTTTTTCCATCCACTTATTTTTGCCTGCAATAATTTAAGTGCAGATGTAGATGCTACTTCAGTTGTCGCAGCAATTTTTTCGGGTAAGTATTTAATCAAAGCCAACTCGGCTAAAACCTCCGCTCTAAAATGTACATCACTTTCTAATTGAAGCTCAAATTTTTCAAGCTCCTTTTCTGAAAACAAACCTTTTATGTATTTATTAATAAACGTATTTGTATTGTTCATAGTTTTGTTAAAATTTTTTCTTCAAATCATTTAGCAGGTTTCTAATGTAGGCACTATCGAGGGCTAAAACTTTTAGCCTATCATCTTTAACCAACATTTGTTTAAGTTTATTACGGCAACGCACCATTTTTTTTGATACCGCATTGCTGGTACTAAATTGCATTTGCTGCTGAATTACTTGTTGGCTTTCTTTTTTGTAATAGTAACGTTCAATTATTTCCTTACACGCCGGGTTAATGTTTTTCACTAAATCGTTTATAATCAATTCTAATTTTTCCGAAGCACCACCATCCTCAATAATTTCATCACTCAAGCCGTCAATTTGTTTTTTAGTTTTATTAATAGAAATTTCCCGTTGGTATTTCTGGTTGTCGGTCATCACTTCAAATTTCGATATTTGGCAAATAAAACTTTTAAAATTATCTGGTGCAAAGTGTGGCTCATTTTTACATTTAGTTTTAAATCGTTCTAAAGTTTTATACACATAATGCTGCGGCGTACTAGTTAAATGACCTACAAAATGAGCGATATGCCCCATTAACCATTGGTAGCACATAGCATAAATAGCTTCATCATTTTCTCTAAAACCTTTGGCAATTTCTTCGCTCGTTGGCAACTTGTTTTTCATATTATTACTTTGCTCAATTACCCATTAAAACATACCCTGCCCAATCTTTTGGCAGGGTTAACTCATCATCAATCATACTTAACTTAGCATTTCTGATGGCTTCATCGTAACTTTGTTTTTGAGTAACAATATTATCAAACAAATAAAAAGAAAATTTACTACTTTGTTTATCATATACCTTAAATAATGTGGATATTATGTTTTTAGCGCCGGCAAATAAAAAGCCTCGGTTAATACCCATAATGCCTTCGCCGGTTACCACTTTGCCCAAGCCTGTTTCGCAGCAGCTTAAAATTACCAAATCGGCGTTAATCTGTAGGCCATAAGCATCGGCTTCAAATAACATTTGTTGCGATGTAATAGCATCTATAAAAGTGTGGTTATTTAAATAACTATGCGTATGGTTATCCAAAGTTTTAGTGTTACTATTTACATTTACGGGGGCAAACAATATTCCCGAATTTTCGGGCAACAAATTATTGTATATATGATGTGCTGCCACTAATAAATATTTATAATCAGCTGCCTTTTGTACAAAATTTTTAACGGTTGCTTTTTCATGCAAAAACACCTCTGCCTCGTTTTTCTTAAACAAATTTGCAACCGATTGTACTTCTGTTTCGGAGTAAACCAACTCATTAAGCTCGTCATTATTTTTACTAACTCTTAAAGCTAATTCTTGCTTCAATACATTTTGTTGTTCAATTTGTTTCGATTTATATACCGGCGCAAAGCCACCAAACTGTTTAGTATAATTTTTTTGGTTAGATGCCTTAGTTTTGCTATAATAATACAAACCCGCCGAATAATGATACGTAATGCGTTGGCTGCAAATTAGATATGGCAACTGTTGTGGCGTTAACGTTTCTGGTTTTTTACTAATTAAAGCCTCAAAGGGAAGTTGCGCTAAATGGTTATCGGGTATAATTTTTAGCGATTTTGCTTCTTGAGTCAAATGTTCAATAGGTTTAATAAGTATATCATATAAAACTTTACCGGCTTGGGCAATTTTATATATTAATGAACCCTGTAACAATTGGTTAAAGGCTACTACTTGCTTTTTTAAATCACCATTAATTTTTTGTTGAACTAACGCTACCTTTTTTTGGGTGATTGCAAAAATATAAATGTGTTGCTTAGTGCTAAAGTACTCTATAAATAATTCGTTAGCTTTTAATACCTTTTGCAAGTTGGTAATACTTATGGTTTTGGTTTGGTATTTCCAGTTAAAATAGTTGGGTTGGGTATTGCTTATTTGTTCAATTAAAACTGCTCGCTCTTTATTTAATTTATCATTTTCGTATTGCCAAATTTGAATTTTATTGGTGTCGGGTTTACTTTCTTTAAGTTCTTTCATTATTGTATTTTCTAACCGATGTATAGCAAAATTTAAATCCCTTTCTTTTTTTGATAGTTGATCGGGTAATTGTGTATTGGCCCAGTTATGTTGCATTTGCATCAAAAGCCGAAAACTTTTATTCATTTCAGAAAATCTAAAACATCCACCCAATAAATTATCTGCACCTGTTTGCAAGTACAATTGGTGGCTTGCTTCAACAGCTATGCTAAACAAGCGTTGGGTATCTTCAGCTATAGCATATAAAGTTTGTACATTTTTTATATTATTTCTAACTAATTCATACACTTCAATGCTAATTAAAACCGTATTATAAGTATGTTTTAAACTATTAAGGTTGGGGTTACTTTTATAAACCATAAATAACCAATGGCACTTTGTAACATAAAAACTTAGCCAATAAATATAGTATTGAAAATCTACCTTCGCTTTATCATGGTCGTTAGCAGAATAGTCAAAATATTGTTTTAACGTTAATTCTATATCAATAATATATTGTTTTGCTTTATTTAACTGATTAAAATTAATGTAATCATTTATTAATTTTATTGAAGTTACAATATACTTTAATTGAGTAGTTGTATTTTTTTTATATAGTTTAATTGCTTTAAGCCGGTTTTCAATACAATCATCAACATTATTTTCAAAATTATGAATGGTGGCTAACATATCAAAAGCATAACCATTATCCGGATGGTGTTCGTAATTTTGGTTCATTATTTTTAGTACATGCTGTATGTTTTTAAATGCATTTTTTTTATCGTTTTGGGTATAGAAAATAAACCCTAAATCAACGTATATATTTCCGAAACCAACATCTGTATAACCAATACTTTTAATTAAATCAATGGCTTTTTTGTAATATATTTTCGATAGTTTAAAATTGGATAGTTTGAAATAAATACTTGCAGTTACCGAATACATGGTTGCTGAATTGATGTTATCAACTTTAAGCTTGTTATTGTTAACATATTCTGCCTTGTGCATGTGTTTTAAACACTCGTAATAATCGCCAATTTTGTAATAAACTGTACCCTGTATATAATAAGCATTAACAAGTAATTCAGATACCTCAATGTCATCAATTTTAATTAGTTCTAATATTTTTAGCGCCTCTGCAATAGCTAACAAACTTTCATAGGGTTGATGGGTATGTAAATAACAGGTACTCAATAATATTTGCAACCTGCCCTTTTCTATTTCTTTTCGTAATGAATTTTTATTGAGTAAAAGGCTTTTATAAAGCTGACTAATTAATGACAAACCTTTGCCAAAATCTCCATAACGCTGAGCATCTATAATAAATAAATTTTGTTGGCAGATGATTAAACCAACATCTGATTCTGGCAACATTGGCTGAAATTGTGCAACAGTATTTTGCATAATTTCAATTCCGTTCTCCATCTTCCCAGTTACAAAATACAAACCACCTAAGTGTGCAGCGGCTAAAGTATAGTTATTGTATTGCTTTGTTTTAAGTGCCTGTTGCTGTACTTTTTTTAAAATAGAAGTGCTTTGCTCAAATTGTTTTTTAATGGCCATCTCTATACCTGTTTTTAAAAGCTGGCTAATGTCGTTTATTGTATGTTGGTTTTTCATCATTACAAAATCCATTTAAAAAAATTAAAAAATAAACCGTCCTTTTTTTGAGAGTGAGAATGACTAAGGGTACAAGCATTTATAATAACACAATTAAGATATACCTAATTAATTAAATGCCAATATGATAATATTTTTTCGAAAAAACTAATGTGCTGCTTTATTACAAAAAAACTTATACAAAATCACTTTATTATTAACATTTTAAAATTAATTAATATTATGAAAAGAAAAATTACACAAATTTTTATCGGAGTAACTGTATTATTATCCGTTGGTTGTTTTAGCAAAAAAGTTATGGTAGAAAGATATGCTCCTATTTTCGAACATACGCCAACTGAAAGAGCAGAAGTAAACTCTACCGGTTTAACCATTGCACTCATCTCACCACAATACGGCGATAAAAAGATGAACAAAACGGCGCCGTATTCTAATTTCTCAAAAAATATGGGCGACGATTTTGAAGAACTTTTAATTGCCAAAGGTTTTACCATAAGAGGTCCTTACGCTTCAAGAGATGAAATGGTGTACTCCGACAAAGAAGATACCGACATTGCCTTAATTGTTGACATTGATATGGAGATAGAAAATGAAAGCCTTACGACAAGAGAAAAAGCGGGTATTCCATTTTTAAAAACCGATTATGTTTCCTATCAAGTTTCGGGTACTTTTCATCAAGAAGGAGATATTACCCTTACGGCAGTTTCTCCATTTAAAGGCGAAAAGTTATGGAAAAAACAAATTGCTTTAGATAGAAGAACCATTACCTGTACTGGCGAAGATACCTGGGAATTAGAATTGAAAGGCGTGTTGCCAGCCATGAAAGACAATGGTATTTACAACCCAACAGCAAAGGCTTTAGAAGAATACTATCAAGAAGTGATGACTACTGCTACGAAACATTTAGATGTTCGCGAAATGAAGCAAGTGGCCGCACAAGCTAAAAAAGCAGATGAAGACAGCCGCAATTAATAAACAACTATTAAGGTGTTGAATAGTGGTAAACTTAATATAATCCCGTTTGGTAATCGGGATTATATTTCAATGCAAGCCTTCTAATAGTTTTGGTTGGTAACGAAAATTGTTGAGAAAAACACTTGCAACGCTTCAGCAGTTTATTAAAAATTTAATAATTATTTTTTTATATATGAAGCCTTTTATACTGTGTTTATCACAACATTTACAATGCACCAACCCTAATAATGAATAAATTAAAATTTTCAAAAATGAAAAATTCAATCTTAACCTTTCTGCTAATTAGCTTTGCTTTATTAAGCGTAAGCGCACAAGACACCCTATACTTAGACTACAACTCTGATGACCCTTTACATTACAAAACCTTTGCCGAAGCTATTGAAGCTGCTACAGCTGGGAGCACTATTTTGGTGCAAGGCTCAGGGGTAAGCTATGGTGATATAACAATAGACAAAGAGGTATATATTAATGGTCCTGGCTTTTACATTGGTGAGAATCCGGGTACTGAAAATATGTCTACGGCAACGGCTAAGTTTGGGGCAGTAACGGTTAATATTGATGGAGCGAAATCTCATTTGAATGGGTTGGATATTACAGGTATCTGCACTATCAAAGGTGCTGGAACCTACATCCAAAGAAATAGAATTAAAGCAGTTAGAATTGATAATGCTAATGATGTGACTATTGGTCAAAATGATATTCACAATTATATTCAAGGTTGTGCAGGTTTCGTTACTGAAATTGGTGGATTATATATAACAGGTAATTGCGATAGGGTTTATGTACATAATAATTTTATTAATGGAACAGACTGTCAAATTGACCCAGCTTTTTCTGTAGTTTCATCCAGTACTTCCACATGTACTTTCAAAAATAACATCATGAGGTTCGGAGGTAAATATTCAAATAGTGTTATTGAAAATAATATCATTATCGCAGGTAATACTCCAAGTGTTGCAGAAAACAATAAAAACACATACTACAATAATATATTTTTAGGAGACAAACCCGGTTTAGTTGGAGTAAACAATAACCAAATCAATGCAGGCACTTTAGATGATATTTTCACAAGAGAAGGTAAAACCCTAACCCGCTTCACCATCAAAGACGACTCTGTAGCCAAAGGCGCAGGCAAAGACGGAACCGATGCCGGAATTTTCGGCGGCGCAGAACCTTTTGTGCCTTCGGGTATTCCAGGCATTCCAACGGTGTACTCTATTGAAATACCTACCAATGTAAACAACGATAATTTAAAGGTGAAAGTAAAAGCCAGAACCAATAATTAATGAAAAGCTACGGTTATGAAAAATTTATTAAGCATTATCAGTATGCTTTGTGTTTCGTTAATTGTACAAGCGCAAAGTATCACAACAATTGAATATTATTTTGATAAAGACCCCGGTTTTGGCAAAGGTGAAAAATTATCGACTACGGCTGAAATTGAAACACCGATTGACATTAGTGGTTTGGAAAATGGGGTGCATCAATTGTATATTAGAGCAAAAGACAGCAACAACAAATGGAGTTTATTACAGCATCGTACTTTTATAAAAGGTGTTACAGGTGTTACAGATGAGTTGCCCGAATTATCCAGAGTTGAATATTATATTGATGCCGACCCGGGATTAGGCTATGGTTTACCCATAGATATAACTACAGATGAAGCCGTTTATAACGTATCGGTTGATAATTTTCAGGCAGATTTAACAACCATAGAAGATGGCGTTCATACTATTTATATAAGAGCGCAAGACAGTAATGGACATTGGAGTTTATTGCAACATCGCACCTTTATAAAAGGGGTTGTGGGTGTTACCGATGCTACTCCGGAGATCGCTTATTTAGAATATTATATTGATGATGACCCGGGTTTGGGTCAAGGCGAATCTATGAATTTTGATGCTGATGGTATTACACTTACCGACATTAGAAGCAACTATGAGATTGATGTAAGCAATTGGGCAAATGGGGTGCATACTATTTACATAAGGGCAAAAGACAGCAATGAGCATTGGAGTCTGATACAAAGTCGCACCTTTATAAAATTTCCTTTAACAGAAACCCCAAAAATTACCGAAGTTGAAGTAAAAATAGAAGGTATTGAACCTTACAACGATTGGACATCGCTCACTAATTTTATGCCAGATGCTTGCATTACAACGGAGTTCGCCATTATAGAAATGTGTGATTTGCCCAATGGTGAATATATAATACAAGCCCGCGCCACCGATGACCAACAACGAACCGGACCCATTACCGATGAGTTGTTGGAGATTGATTGTCGCACACCACAGATAAAGTTGGATGATGCTAAAATTAAAGATGATGAACATTTGTTGATTACGGGAGAGGGTTTTAAATCAGATTGTGCAATAACTATAACACTATCAGGAATTAGCGGAGCCGATAAGCAAACTTTTGAAACCGTAACAAATGAAGCTGGTAATTTTTCGTACAGTTTAACTGTTCCATTAAGTTATGGAACAGGTTTGTATATTATACAAGCAAAGTGTGAAGGTCAAGATGAAACCCCGCACTTTAAATCGTTTCATTATGAAAAATCAATCAATGTTTCAACAATCAACGTTGTAAGTCCCTCAAAAGGAGATGAAATGAATTGGGAAAATATATGCATTTTTTGGAATGATGTTGTTCAGAAAGGCAAGCAGTATTTTGATGTGGTTGAATTTAACAAGGAAGTTAAATATGATATTTATTATGCTGCCGAAGATCAGAATGATTGGATATTTTTGAAAACCTATACGGACAAAGTTTTTCCAAGCAAATATCCGGTAAATTTTAAAACTTGCATAGATATTCCTTTTGAAGGCAACATTCAAATAAAAATTGAGAATAAAAAAGATAGCGAACTCCTTGGTGTATCTGAATCATTTACAGTAAACGGCTTAACTCAACCTGTTTATGGTGTTGAATTTTTGTGGGATAAAAGTTTTCCTATAAGTTATGTAAATGCTCCGTTAGGTGTGGCAAGTGATGGTGTTGCACGTATTATTTTGCAATTAAACGATTATACTGGTCTTGGAAATATTCAAAATGTAGAAGTTAATTTAGCCGACCCACTCGGTCGAGCAACCAGCATTAATATGTTAGGTAAAGTAATGACAGCCAAAGCTGATATAATTGACTACAGCAATGAAGCCAATAATGCCACTGAAACAACCGCTTTATGCAATAACGGAGAATTTGGCGATGAAAATCAATTCAACTTTTGGTATGTCGCTCCAGAAGATTTTTCAGAAAATTCCAATTATTATTATGATCAAGCAAGTGAACGATTTGTTACGGCAACATTTAATTTGACTTTAGATGATAATATTGAACCTGTTATTGTTGAACGGAAGATTAAGATTGTTCGACCGCCATTGCTTTTGGTACATGGTTTAGGTGACAATTCAAAAAATTGGGATAATTTTTCCAGCAAAAGAAAAGATGGATCAATAATAAAATTTATTGAAGATAATCGATTTAAATATAGTAAAGCAATTAATATACATCCTTATAGTTTATATGAGACAAATGCAAACTTACTGTTAAGCAATGGTATAAATTCTCTTGTTTATAATATAGAAAAAATCAGAGATATGGGTTACTCATGCAATCAGATCAATTATGTTGGTCATAGTATGGGAGGTGTTGTAATTAGAGTTGTTGCCGAAGAAAAATTAGAAGAACGTTACAGAAGTGATCAAGTTCTAAATAGTGAATTTCCTTATAGTAGTTATGGGCAAGGTTTCGTTAATAGATTAGTAACTATAAATTCCCCACATAATGGTTCTGTATTCGCAGATCTAATTGCATCTATAGCTAAAAATAAAGATATACCTATATTCAAAATTATATTAGATTTAGTTTCAATTATTGGTCTTGTTCATAAAGAATCACTATACCCAAGAGCTGCTGTACAAAATTTGAAAACTAAAGGTGGGTATTCTCATCCTGAAACTTATATTGAGAATCATCTTATAGCAAGTATTGTTGATGATGAAATGGTCTGTGAAGATTTTAAAAACCTTATAGCAAGATTGTTCACAATTATAGGTTTATCAGTTTCTGAGATAACATCTCTGGTAGACAATGATAACTTGTCAACATATTTAAATAAAATACAAAACTCAGAATGTGTATTTAAGTTAACTGACTATGATCCAATTGTGTCGGTTAATAGTCAGTTAGCTGATCAAAGTCGATTTAGAAAGGGTACAACATTTAATTATGGAATAAGTCATTCAAAAACTTTTGAAATACTTGCTGCTGAGTCTGCAACTAAATCCTTAATAAATGGTAATAGAATATTTGAACTATTGAATTATGGTTTAGAAAATGATTTTAATAATGTAATTCCAGCTAAAGATGAAGAAGGTCTTGTATTAAAAAATGATTTAGTTGAAAGCAAAATAGACCAATCAAATTTTACTTTCATTTCAAACCCCGAAGGCATAAAAATCATCCAACCAAAAGACGGCGAAGTAGTTTTTGCCGACAGCCTCTTAAACATAAAAGCTCATCTAATAGATACCGCTGGTTTGGTGTATGCAGACGTTACTTTCCAAGATGAATTCCTATCCTTCACCAACATTAACGACACCTTAATCAACAAAACCATTGTAATATCCGATCAATATTTGGGCAAACAAAACTTAACCGTAACTGGCATTTATAATTACGGCGACAGCACTTCCTTAGCTATCGAAACCATCACACTTGATGTGCAAGCCAAAGAGCCACCAGTCGATTTAATTATTGAACCGGCTATTAATTATGGCTTTTCTGGTGAACGCATCAGCCCAAGCTATTACGCCATCTTCCCCACTTTTGTAAGCGAACTAAAAAGTACCAATACCGATATTTCGGTAGAAATTGAAAACGAAGATGTCCTCACTTTCAACAAAAGCAACAATACCTTTATTGGGAAAGCGGAAGGCGAAACCTTTGCCATCATTAAATATTTTGATACCGCCGATACGGCACAATTTATCATTTATTCATCTTACGAAAAAGAAGATTCTACAGATATTATTGATTCAGTAATTTCTTATGAAATAATTGAAGAAAAGGTATTTAATGTATATCCAAATCCGGCAGAAAATTTGTTAAACATTGATTATAGTTTATCAGAAACTGCTGATGTTGAATTTCAGGTAGTTGATATTTTGGGTAGAAATGTTCTAAAGTTTAATTCAGATTACATACAATCAAATGAAATAAAAACAGAACAAATTTCATTAACAAAAGTGCCGACTGGTATTTATATCGTTTACTTAACCTCTAATAAGAGCAAAATTTCTTCAAGAAAAATTATTGTCAATAAATAATTAGAAATTTGAGTTGGTTCACTAACTTTACTCAATGAAAATTTCGAACTTTTGCTATGTGTACTTTTTAGTAGTATTACTTTGCGCTTGCCAAACAGTTACTAATGCCCAAACTTCAACCACCGAACAACAGCTCATACAAAACCTGTTAGGCGAAACACCAATTTTAGAAAACTTACACGAGTTATGCGATGTAATTGGCGGCCGTGTAACTGGTACCGAACCAAA